>OLQA01000140.1_pt1 | contig 66005 bp, 56 predicted proteins | sample 1673151 | NCBI WGS metagenome assembly OLQA01 (sample SAMEA3136760, study PRJEB25190) | human gut metagenome | biome: human gut; feature: human-associated habitat; material: faeces | place: Austria | collected 2013
AGTGGCGTTATCACCCCCAATATGAGATTCAACATCAGGAGGAACAATAATGGGTATTCTGCAGAGATTTAGTGACATTATGAGTGCAAACATCAATAGCCTGCTCAGCGGTGCTGAGGAGAAGAATGCCGGCAAGCTGCTGGAAAAGTATCTGGCTGACGCCCGCGCCAACCTGGAAGAACTGAAGTCCGAAACATCCGCTATTATTGCGGATGAGATGGCCGCTGCCCGCCGTGTAGCTGCCAATAACGAAGAAATCGCCAAGTACGACCGCTATGCCGAGCAGGCAGTCCTGGCCAGCAATGACGATGACGCTAGAAAATTCCTGGATGCAAAGAGCCAGCTAGTGGCCAAGAAGGCTGAGCTGGAAGCCGCCTATGAGACGGCCAAGAGCAACAGCGATAAGATGCGCCAGATGACCCGTAAGCTCATGGAGGATATCGCTTCCGCTGAGGGCAAGATGGTGGAGCTGCGCGCCAAGCTGACCGTTGCCGAGCACAAGGAGAAGATGGATGACCTGATGCACAAGGTAGCGGGCCGTACCGATATGTCCGGCTTTGAGAACATGATGGAAGCCGTCCAGAAGCGTATCGATTCCGTGGATGCCAAGGTGGCCCTGAATGAAGAGCTGGCCGATAAGATGGACATCAAGAAGCTGGAAGAGAAGTACAGTGAGAAAGCTGCTGAAGTTTCCGCTTCCGTCGAAGCCGATCTGGCCGCCCTCAAGGCTCGTTTGGGCAAGTAAGCAGTTATGACCACATCGGAGCAAACCAATGCCGCCCTGCGGTGCCCTACCTGCGGCGGAAATATTGTATTTGATCCGGAGGCACAGCAATTTCGTTGTGCCTCTTGTGGTAGTATCCAAAAAGTGACCCCAGGGAAAGATACCGTTGAGGAGTACGACTTTGCGGAGTACCGCGAGCGCGAAGGGCGCCGGATGCTGGAAAACGGCGAAACCGCTCTGCGCTGCGATGTCTGCGGAGCGGAGTTTTTCCAGCCGGCGGAAGGGACCGCGACGGTTTGCCCCATGTGCGGTTCTCCGCAAATCAAACCGGAAGAGGAGCACAACGGGATTCCGGTAGAAGGGGTTGTACCATTTGCTATCGACCGTTATGAGGCCCAAAAGCGTTTCGGCCAGTGGATCCGCAAGCGATGGTTCGCTCCTGCCAGCCTAAAGCGCACCTTTGCTGAAGGGGAGCTGGTGGGCATGTATGTGCCCTTTTGGACCTACGATGCCGATGCTGTGACCCAGTACTGCGGGCGTGGTGGCCGCATCTATACCCGCCGTGGCCGGGATGGCAAGACAGAGACCTATACTCAGTGGTATCCTGTTTCCGGTGTGGTGCGGGGCTACTATAATGATATCCAGGTGTGTGCCAGCAAAACAGCCAGCGGTAATCTCATTCAAAAGGCGCTGCCGTACAATACCATCGGCAATACCAACCCCTATCATCCGCAGTACCTGGCGGGTTACCAGGCGGATTGCTATACGATAGATGGTATCCAGGGATTTAAGGTTGCGGAAAGCTACATTGACCGTGACCAGCGCAGCCGGGCAGAGAGTGATATCCGTGGGCATGGGTACAGCCAGGCGCAGGTCACCGGTATGAACACCCACTATGATATGGTGCGCTATAAGCAGGTGCTGGTGCCGCTGTGGAAGGCCCGCTACGGTTATGCCGGCAAAACCTATCACTACATGATCAATGGCGAAAATGGCAAGGTTTCCGCTCAGTACCCTAAAAGCGTCGGGAAAATCATCCTGGTTATTCTGTTGGCGCTGGCAGTGTTCTTTGGCGGGTTGATGCTGCTGGAGAGCGGGTCTTCCGATTACGATGGCAGCCACTATGATTACAGTTATTCCGGCGGTTCTGGCTATGACTACGGCTACGACTACGGTGGATATGACTACAGCTATGATTCTGGAAGCAGCTGGGATAGCGGTGGTTATGATTACAGCTACGACAGCGGAGATATTGACTACGGCAGCTACGATTACGGCTACGATTGGGGCGGCGACTGGTAAGCCGCCCCGGGAAAGGGAGATGAATAATGGGACTTTTTAATCAGAAAAAAGATACAGTGGAGTGGATCGAATACCGCCCCGATGTACTGTTCTACAAATGGAAAAATCGTGTAAATTTGCACCTTTCATGGGTGCATTGCTGGCTCTGCCGCTTCTGCGTGAACCGCCGCCAAAGAAATCGCCAAAGATATCACCGAAAATATCGCCAAAGTCTGCACTGTTAAAATCAAAGCCGCCAAAGCCGCCGCCGGCTCCTCCGTCAAAGGCTGCATGGCCGAACTGGTCATACTGTCTCCTTTTTTCCGGATCACTCAGTATGGCATATGCCTCTGATGCTTCTTTAAATTTCTTTTCAGCCTCCGCATCTCCCGGATTCATATCAGGATGGTATTTTTTGGCGAGGACTCTGTATGCCTTCTTAATCGCTGCGTCATCAGCATTTTTTTCAACGCCTAAGACTTCATAATAATCTCTCTTTTGTTCCGCCATAATTGCCTCCCTTGGTTCTGCCTCAACTGAGCAGAATCACTATTATCTGAACGCAACGCTAAGGGACACTGCAGTGCCCCCTAGCGTTGTATTATTAAGCTTAGACCTCTCTGAAATCACCGTCGATTACATCATCTTCCGGTGCGGAACCTGCATCAGCTGCACCTGCACCTGCCGCACCGCCCATATCCGGGCCTGCACCGCCTGCAGCCTGAGCCTGCTCATAAACCTTGGAGAACAGGGTCTGTGCACTCTGCATGAGTTTTTCCTGAGCCGCCTTCATATCTGCAACCTGGGATTCTGTCATTTCCTGATCCTTGGTCTGATCCAGCAGTGTCTTCAAAGCAGTTAAATCTGCCTGTACGCTTGCCTTATCAGCCTCAGGAATCTTATCTCCCACATCTTCCAGAGCTTTTTCTGTCTGGAATACAAAGGAATCTGCTTCATTTCTGGTATCAATTGCTTCTTTTCTCTTCTTATCCTGTGCTTCGTATTCAGCCGCTTCCTTCACTGCCTTGCTGATATCATCCTCAGACATATTGGAGCCTGCTGTAATAGTGATATGCTGTTCTTTTCCTGTACCAAGATCCTTGGCGGATACATTTACGATACCATTGGCATCGATATCAAAGGTAACCTCAATCTGAGGCACACCGCGTCTTGCCGGCGGGATACCATCCAGTCTGAACTGGCCCAAAGATTTATTATCTTTTGCAAACTGTCTTTCACCCTGAAGAACATTGATGTCAACTGCAGTCTGGTTATCAGCTGCTGTGGAGAAAATCTGGCTCTTCTTGGTAGGGATAGTGGTATTTCTTTCAATCAGCCTTGTAGCAACGCCGCCCATGGTTTCAATGGACAGAGACAGAGGAGTAACATCCAGAAGAAGGATATCACCTGCGCCTGCATCGCCGGCCAGCTTTCCGCCCTGAACGGAAGCACCGATGGCTACACATTCATCCGGGTTCAGTGTCTTGCTGGGCTCATGGCCTGTCATTAATTTTACCTTATCCTGTACAGCAGGAATACGTGTGGAACCGCCTACAAGCAGTACCTTGCCCAGTTCAGATGCAGATACTCCCGCATCCTTCAGAGCGTTCTGAACGGGAACCGCGGTTCTTTCCACCAGATCATGTGTCAGTTCATCAAATTTGGCTCTTGTCAGATCCATATCAAAGTGCTTCGGGCCGTCTGCAGTAGCCGTGATGAAAGGAAGGTTGATATTGGTGGTAGTTGCGCTGGAAAGCTCTTTTTTCGCTTTCTCTGCCGCTTCCTTCAGTCTCTGCATTGCCATCTTATCGCCGGACAGGTCAATGCCTTCCTGTCTCTTGAATTCGCTGACCATCCAGTCAATCACTTTATTGTCAAAATCATCGCCGCCAAGACGGGTATCGCCGTTTGTAGCAAGAACCTCGATTACGCCGTCGCCGATTTCGATGATGGAAACATCGAAGGTACCGCCGCCAAGGTCATATACCATGATTTTCTGTTCTTTTTCATTATCAAGTCCATAAGCAAGCGCTGCTGCCGTAGGCTCATTGATAATACGCTTTACATCCAGGCCTGCAATCTTGCCTGCATCCTTGGTAGCCTGACGCTGAGCATCGTTGAAATAAGCAGGTACGGTAATAACCGCTTCATTTACTTTTTCACCGAGGTAGTTCTCTGCATCCGCTTTCAGCTTCTGAAGAATCATAGCGGAAATTTCCTGAGGGGAATATTTCTTTCCGTCAATGTCTGACTTGTAATCGCTTCCCATATGTCTCTTGATGGAAGCAATGGTTCTGTCCGCATTGGTCACTGCCTGACGTTTCGCAGGCTCGCCTACCAGCCTCTCGCCGGTCTTTGTGAATGCCACCACACTGGGGGTTGTTCTTGCACCTTCCGCATTAGCGATAACGGTGGGTTTGCCACCTTCCATAACTGCAACACAGCTATTTGTTGTACCTAAGTCGATACCAATTATTTTACTCATAAGTCTCCTCCATTCTACCGCTTTTTCGCGGCTATTTCATCAGGCAAAGCCTGAAATACTTAATTTGCCACTTTAACCATACTGTGTCTTACCACAGTATCATGATATGTGTAACCCTTCTGGAATTCCTCCACCACGATGTTTTCATCGTATTCTTCATCCTCCACATGCATTACCGCATTATGGAAATTGGGGTCGAACTCCTGGCCGACGGCTTCGATGGGCGCAACTCCCATGTTATCCAGTTCGGTCATCAGCTGCTTATATACCTTGTTCATGCCTTCCACAAAAGCAGATCCTTTTTCTTCTTCAGGAACGGTTGCCAAACCTCTTTCAAAGTTGTCAACCACCGGGAGAATCTTTTCAATCACGCTTTTGGCTCCGGTTTCGAACATTGCTGACTTTTCTTTATCCGTACGTTTTCTGAAATTTTCAAACTCAGCCATCTGACGCTTTACCCTGTCTTCCAGTTCGTCAATTTTGGCTTTAAACGCCTCTTCTTTTTTATCTTTTTTCTTTTTCTTGAAGAAGCCTTCCTTCTCTCCGGCCGAATCATCATCCTGCGAAGCATCGCATTCCGCTGAATTCTCACTGTTATCTTCTTCAAAGCCACAGGCCTTACAGCCTTCTCCGGAATCCCCGCCGCTGTCCGCAGCTTCTGTTTCCTTATCCGGATTCATTTCGGCTTCCCGGGAGTCCTCACAGGCTGCATCTTCTCCGGCTTTCGCCTCAGAAGCAGTGTCCATTTCTTCCTCCATGTTCCGGTTGTCTTTATTTTCCATCTTCTGCTCCACTCCATTCTGTGTATATGACACTTTCTATTTTTTCTTATAAAGCGTATCCAGCTGAGTCATAAGATTCTTCAGGATTCCCACTACCTTGTCATAATCCATCCGCTTGGGCCCGATAATTCCTATCGTTCCCTTCATTCCCTCGCCCAGCTCGTAAGTAGCCGTCACTATACTGCAGTCCTTCATTGTTTTCACCGGCGTCTCATTTCCGATATATACCTGGATTCCCGTACTGCTCTCATCTGCCAGTGTTTCCTGAACGATCTGATTTAATGCCTGTTTTTCTTCAAAAGTGGTAATAAGCTGTCCGGCCAGCTCCTTATCCGCAAGTTCCGGATATTTCAGGATGTTGTTCGTGCCGCTCGTATAAATCTCCAGGTCCTCATCCGCCTGTATGGCTTCCGCCACCGCATCGATGATTTCTCCTACCATATCGCTGTGGATTCCTGCCTGCTGTTTCAGATTGGCTATCATTCCCAGATTGATTTCGTCCAGGGACTTCCCGTTCAAATGGGTATTCAGCAGGATATTCAGCTTCAATATGGTTTCCTGGTCGGGCGCTTCTTCAACATGAAGCATGGTGTTCTTAATCATATTGCCTTCCACCACTATAACCGCCAGTACCTGGTGTTCATCCACCTTGGAAAGCTGAATGAACTTAAGCTTATTTCCATGATAAAGCGGCGATGATATCATTGCCGCATAGTTGGTGTTCACTGCAAGAACCCTGGCAACCTGCCGGAGAAGATGATCCATCTTATCTTCCTTCTCCACGAGAAGCTCCTTTAAATCGGCCACTTCCCGATCCTTCTCTTCCAGCATGCTGTCAACATACAGCCGGTAGCCTTTGTCGGAAGGAATCCGGCCTGCAGAGGTGTGGGGCTGGAGGATATATCCTAATTCTTCCAGATCTGCCATTTCATTGCGAATAGTGGCTGAACTTAAGTTCAAATCCGTATATTTGGAAATCGTCCTGCTTCCTACCGGTTCTCCTGTCTCCAGATAGTTACGGATGATTGCCTGCAGAATTTTCATTTTGCGTTCATCCAGTTCGTGCTGCATTACCTCACCTCATTTCGGGTTGTTAGCACTCAACCTTCAGGAGTGCTAACACCTTCTGAACATACATTATCACTTCTCCTATACGTTGTCAACTCGTTTTTTGAAATAAATTAATGAAAAAAGTGTGAAGAATCTTAAGGAATTCGAATGAAAAACAGAGGCTGATACGCCCTGCACGGCGGCTCTGTGCCCGGCAAAAGAAACGCCACATCCCCTGCAGGCTGAAGAACGGTGCATAACGGATTCGAAATCCGCCCTTCAGGGGATATGGCGCATAATGACGTGAAATTGTATTTTTATGTATTCCTAATAAAGTCCCGGCTGTTTTTTAAATAGCAAAGCTTCCTGTTACATCCCCGTTGATCACGTAGTAAACACTGCTTTCTTCGGGCTTCACATAAAGCTCCACATCCTTGAAATCCGCTTCGTTCTTTCCCAGATCATATTTCCACACATCCTTTGCGATCTTCACAAGATCCTCTGTGGAATAAGATTTTCCGGCAAACTGTACGGTTACGATTTCCTTTGCCTCTGCCTTTGCAGCTGCGGTCTTTGCAGGCGCTTTCTTTGCTGCAGGCTTAGCAGCGGAAACGGGCTTTTCAGCTGCGGTTTTTTCTGCAGCAGGCTTTGCAGCCGTCTTCTTGACAGGTGCCTTCTTAACAGCTTCTTTCTTCACGGGTTCCTTCTTAACTGTTTCCTTCTTTACCGTCTCTTTTTTCACGGTTTCTTTTTTGACAGGCGCCTTCTTTGCGGGTGCCTTCTTTTCTGCGGGCTCTTTTACAGCTGTCTTTACTGCCGGTGTCTTTTCAGGCTCTTTGGTGTCGATTTTCAGTGCATCAGCTTTCGCAGTAATTTTTTCAACAGGTTCTGCAGTTTCCTTTGCTGCGGTTTTCTTCATTTCTGCCATAATTTTCTCCTCCTTTAGACCCAGGTACTTCGTCCAAGCACAACACACAAAGCAGTAATATACCTGAATACAGGAACCAGTTTACCGCAAAGACGGGCAGTTGTCAACTTTTCGCCTTGTTTTGGGCAGAAAAGGGAATTGTTACCGTAAAGCAGCTCCCCTTTCCAGGGGTGCTTGTGAGTTCAATATGTCCTCCGTAGAACTCCACGATATGCTTCACAATGGATAATCCCAGACCGGTTCCGCCCATCTTTTTGCTCCGGCCCTTATCCACCCGGTAAAACCGTTCAAATACCCTTTCCTGCTCCTCTTTGCTGATACCGCAGCCGTCATCCCTTACCCGGATACACATATCAGGGCCTTCTGATGAAATCTCCACCCATACGTTTCCTCCCGGGTGGTTGTATTTAATGCCGTTGCTTACCAGGTTCATGATCAGCTCCCGGAGCTGTTTGGCGCTGGCCTCTATGGTGAGAGGCTCACATTCCTTATGCAGTGTCACCTGATATTCCGCGGCAATGGGCTCCGCCGATTCAAAAATTTCCGTAAGCAAAGGCGCGATACGCACCATGGAATAGGTAACCTCTGCCTCTTTGGCCTCCAGGCGGGATATCATGAGGATATCGTTGATAAGGTTGGTCATATTGTCCGTTTCCTTCAGTATCCGGGCAATAAAATCCTTTTTGGTGGCTTCATCCTTCACAAATCCCTGATCCAGCAGTTCCGCATAGCCTTTAATGGAGGTGATGGGTGTTTTCAGTTCATGGGACGCGTTGCTGAAAAATTCCTGCCGTATCCTTTTTTCCTTCTCCAGACGATCCATATGCTCCCTGATTTCTGCCGCCATCTTCATAGTCGTCTGCGAAATCACGTTTAATTCCTTGTATTTATACTGCCGGAAGGTAAAACTGGGATTTTCCCCCCGCACCTTTACCATTTCCCTGGAGATTTCATTCAGTGGGGTGGTGATGGTGTTGGTAAACCGCACGGCTATTATTACGCTTATTACAAAAGCGATCCCCGTGCCGAGAAGCAGGAGCGGAAATATCAGTATCATGTAATCCAGCATATTGGTATAAGGTACGGACATACGGATCACATAGGGGCCTTTTCCGGAACAAATGGCCACATACAGCATACTTCTGCCCAGGCTCGCCGAATAGCGGGATGAAAAACCGGTACCGGTCTTCAATGCTTCCTTCACTTCTTCCCGTTCCAGATGATTTTCCAGACTTTTCGGCTGTTCTATCTCATTATCGGCCACCACCGTACCATCCTCAGTTATGATGGTAATCCGGGACTGCTCATCCATAGTCGCTTCATGCAGCCGGAGCAGCTGTTCCTGCAGATCGCCCTCGTAATCCAAAGCATAATCCACCACATGCGCAGTATTGATCATGGACTGCCTGTTATTCTTCAGCATGTTTTTTCCGATAAAGTAATAGGAAAAAACACTGCTGACCGCAAGGGCCAGCATGAGTATCGCCACGAACCGGAGTAAGATTGCACGCTTCATCTTTAATTTTCCTTATTATCATTTTCCTGGGGGATCACAAAACGGTATCCCACACTGCGGATAGTCTTTATGTACTTGCTTCCTTCCTCACCCAGCTTCTGGCGCAGGGTCCTGATATGAATATCCAGCGTCCTTGTTTCAATATCCGCCGAATAATCCCAGAGCTTATTGAGAAGTTCATCCCTCTCAACCACCCTTGTCCGGTTGTCAATCAAATACATAAGCAGTTCATATTCTTTATAGGTCAGGGAAACCGTCTCCCCGTTCATAACCACTTCTCTTGCCGCCGTATCCACCGCAAGGCCGCCCATTTTTATCTTGCCGGTCCCATGTACAGGCTGCTGCTCCGCCGAACGCCGGAGAAGGGAACGGATTCTCGCCGCAAGCTCCAGCACTCCGAAGGGCTTCGTTACATAATCATCGGCTCCCCCGTCAAGGCCCACCACCTTATCGTACTCCTTATCTTTGGCAGTCAGCACAATGATAGGGATATTTTTTATCTCATCATCCCTGTTCCTGATAAGCCGGATAGCAGAGAGCCCGTCCATACCCGGAAGCATCAAATCGAAAACGGCAAGATCCGGCTGTTCTTTCCCCACCAGCTCTAAAGCCTCCTCCGCCGTCTCAAAAGCCAGGACCTGATAGCCATAGCCCTCCAGCGCAATTTTCACAAGATTCCGGATATTCTCATCGTCCTCAATAACAAATATTTTCTGCATGATTTTCTCTCCATTCTGCTCTGCTGTTAAACGTAATGACTCCGCCCTTCCAAATCCGGCCTGTGTTCCCCGTTTCCTGCCCGGCGTGCGCCAGTCCCTTCCGGGTGCGGGCAAAGAGGATCCTGTGAGGGCCGTCATAAACACGCCGGTCCTTACGCTGCGTCTTTTGCAGCGTTAGTACCGCTGCGTGTTTATCCGAACGAAAGTGTGCCCTCCAAGGACCTCTTTGCCCGCACCCGGAAGGGACTGGGGCACGCCGGACAGGGCACAGGGAACGGATGTGGGAGGGCGGAGCCATTACTGTTAAACCCAAGATTCCGTTATCAGTATATCACTCTTCATCTAATGCAGGAAGTCCCTTACCGGCTTCGCTCACCACGTAACCGGCTATATTGGTGGCATGGTCGGCTATCCGTTCCAGGTTGCTGATCAAGTCAAGGAATACCACGCCGCTTTCCGGCACGCATTTTCCCTTTGACAGACGCTGGATGTGTTTTTCACGAAGCTCATCTTCCAGCTTATCCACGTTTCTTTCATAATCCGCTTCCTGCATGGCTTCGCTTGCACTGGAGAATTCTCTCGCTTTCAGGGCGCTTTCCAGGGCGAGTATGGTCTCCTCGGCAATCAGCTTCATATCCTTGAAGCCCTTCTTGGAGAAGGTCACCTCGTCCTTGCGCATGTTATCCGCCAGCTCGGCGATATTTTCCGCATGATCTCCCACTCTTTCCAAGTCGCTCACCGTATAGAAAAGGTTCTTGATCACCTGATGCTGCTCCTCGGTAAGTGAGAGATTGTCTACCTGTACCAGAAAAGCCGTCATTATCTTTTCCATATCATTGATGGTTTTTTCGTTCTGAAATACGGAACGTATCGTATCTTTATTTCCTGTTTCAATACCCTCCAGAGCTTTTTTCAGATTTTCCAGGGTAAACTGCCCCATTACGTTGACTTCACCGAGAACAGCGTCCATGGCGAAAGCAGGATTTCCGAGGATACGTTCATCCAAATGTCTGCGCATTTCTCCCGCGGCACTGATTTCCGGCTGTTCGTCCTCTTTGTTATCTCTTATTATATAGGTAGAAAGCCGTACCAGTTTATCCGCAAAGGGAATGAGCATAAGCGTATTGAGGACATTGAATACGGTATGGAAAATTGAAATTTCCACGCTGTTTATGGTGGACGCTCCCCATGCCTTATTAAAGCTGAACAGGATAAACATGATAATTCCGAAGACCACCGCTCCTATTACGTTGAAGAGAAGGTGGATACAAGAGGCCCTTTTTGCATTTTTTCCTGCTCCCGCGCTGGAAAGAAGGGCGGTTACGCAGGTTCCTATATTCTGGCCAAGCGTAATAAATACGGCTGACTGCCAGTTCACCACACCATTGAGGGCCAGTGTCTGAAGTATGCCTACCGAAGCAGAAGAGCTTTGAATAATGGCCGTAACCACGGTTCCTGCCAGGATAGCCAGCACGGGATTTTTACCGAGTACCGCGAATGCCTTCGCAAAAACAGGGGCTTCACGATAGGGTTTGATTGCATCAGACATAAAAGAAAGGCCGATAAACAGAATACTGAAGCCAACCAGGATTTCCCCGATTTTCTTCTTTTTCTCACTTTTTGTAAAAAGGACAAGAAATGCACCGATGCCCAGCAAAAGAGGGGCAAAAAATTCGGGCTTCATAACGCTGCCCCACTCGCTCATGGATACGATCCATGCGGTTATGGTGGTACCGATATTTGCCCCCATAATAACGCCCACGGCCTGGGTCAGTTCCAGCATTCCGGCATTAACAAAGCCTACTACCATGACTGTTGTGGCGGAAGAGCTCTGTATAATGGCAGTTATCCCCGCTCCTACGAGAATAGCCATCAGCCTGTTTTTTGTCAGAAAGCTCATCAGCTTCTGCATTCTTCCACCGGCAGATTTCTGAAGGCCGTCGGCCATGATATTCATTCCATAAAGGAACATGCCGAGACCTCCGATGAATGAAAATAACATTCCTACATCATTAATAGACATTCCAACTCTCCTCTGCCCTCATCAACGGATATCGCTGTCTTCCACTCAATCGAAATCCTGACGTCTCCCTCATTCCGCTTCGGGGCGGTATTTATTTTTTCATTGGTTTTACAATTGAGAAAAAATAACCATACTTTCTCATTGTCCACCTTTATTTTATCAGGTGTATGTAAAGTACACGCTTAGGTTATGTAAAATCTATGTAAAATATGATGAGAAATGTTAATTTCAGGCCGCTCCTCACCGATAGAGGGCATTTTACCCGCTGTCAGGGTATTTTATCCCCCGTCATATTGAGTTTCTCTTTTCTGCCCATTATAATGACATCATCAACACAGAAGGTACCTGTACTGTTGATCCCCGCGGCAGCCGTCAGGGCGGGCGGACGCGGACCAAAGGTTTGCCCGGCTCTGTCCCGCTGCCCGCGTAAATAAATGACACCTGTTAATCCAGGAAAGGAGTTCCCATGAAACTGATTGTCAATCAGGATTTACAGATTCCCGAAACGGAAATTACCATACGATGCGCCTGCATGGATTCCCGGCTGGAACGTTTAATAAACCAGATACGCCAATATGCCTTTTCCCTGACAGGCTATCAGGAGGATAAAGAATATCAGCTGCCGCTGGATCAGATTTTTTTCATTGATACCGTGGACGGCAAAACCTTTCTGTATCTGGAGAAGGAGGTCTATACCTGCCGGGATACCCTGACCAGCCTGGAAGAACGGCTGTCCCGCACCTCCTTCACCCGAATCAGCAAAAGCTGCCTCGTCAATACCAGCTTCCTTAAGAGTGTGCGCCCGCTGTATAACCATCGTCTGGAAGCCGTACTGCAGAATGGAGAAAAACTGATTATCACCCGAAACTATATTGAACCGCTGAAAGAAAAGCTGAAAGGAGCAAATTTATGAAAGATATCATCTCAATCCGCATTCCCTCCATATGCATTTGTTTTACCCTTGTAACTGTCGCCAACTCCGCATTAAATCTTCTGCATAGCGGAGGAACGGATATGTACGCTGTTTCTATCCTGCTTATTTTCGTCTGGCTTGTCCTCTGCCAGTTAATTGATGCCGCCATTTGCAGGATTGATTTCAAAAAATGGATCCATTACTGCATCACGGAATCCCTCATCCTTTATCTGGCCACGTTGGTTTTCTGCCGCGTCTTTTACTGGCATTCCTTTACCGTAAGGCAGCTGATCATGTATACTGTCGTTTTTGCATTTGTTGATATTTTCATCTTTTCTTATTTCAGGAAACGTCAGGAAATGCGGGCGGATGAAATCAACAGGCTTCTTAATAAGAAGGATGCGGTATGATTTCATTTTTTAAAAGATATGACTGACATGACATATAGCTGACATGTTTGTCATGTTAGTATGGAAATAAAAAGGGGGCATATTTTATGAAAAAAGAAATTGCTGTTACTGAAAGGCCGGAGATATTTATGGAGCAATATCTGGCAGCCTTCGGGAATATGTCATGGTATGATTTTGTAACGGCCATGCCGTCACTGGTATTCGTGGTCACAGGCTGGAAATCGAACGGTAAGGAAAATGCCTGCCTGCATTCCTGGTCTTCCTTTGCGGGAAGCGGGGCCGACAACTTTATCTGTATCCTGGGAAAAGTCAATAAAGACGGGCATATGTATCAGTCTCTGAAAGAAACGAAGGCGTGCGTGTTAAATTTCCCTTCAAACGATATTTATGACCGCTGTATAAAAACGATTGGGAATAATCAGTTTGATACGGATGAAATCACCGCCTCAGGTTTAACGGCGGAAGCTGCCTTAAAAGTTAATGCGCCGCGCATCAAAGAGTGTTTTTTGAATATCGAATGTGAATTTTTATGGGAGCATGAGCTTTTTGAGGGAAGCCGGGAAGCGGCGGTTGCATTAAAAGCGGTCAATATCTGCATGGACAGCGAACGCTACGACCAAAGCAGGCTTGGCAGATACGGAAAGAACGGTTTTTTATTTCAGATTGATCAGCCGACGAATCCGGAAACAGGAGAAACAACACCCTTCGGCCCCGGAATAGTGGAGCAGGGCAAGCCTGTTCCCTGGATTACGGAATGAGCATGATCCCGGAGAGGGCAAAAGCAGCGAATGCCTTTGCCCTCTCCGGGATTTCTGTATATTTTATATCCATGCTTCAGAATTTATTTTCCGGCCCGAATACTTTATCCGCAAGGCCTCTGCAGAAAGGTACATTGGCATCCTCTCCCCTGATTACATTGAGCAGGCCAATGAGCGCGAGAATCAGGATCACCAGAGTAACAAGAGCTGTTATGATTCCAAAAATTCCGGACAATACCGTACCCAGAAAGGGGATCCGGTAGCTCCAGGAAACAGCGCCGATGATAACGGATACAAATCCCGATATCAGAGAAAGGAAAAATGCCTGCAGGGTCTGTCTGGTAAGCCATTCATCCTGTACCGCAACTATGGAAAATCCCAGCAAAAGACCTCCCAGAAGCGTCTGCCCTAAAATAGCGAATACAAATCCCAATACTGCATAAAAAGTAATACTGATGCCGAACCGATCTTTTTTCATAAGTAGTCTCCATTCCGCCGCCCTGATATTTATGCGGCAATCAGATAGAAATAAACAAGGACAACAATTCCCAGCACAATCCGGTACCAGCCGAACACCTTGAAATCATGCTTTTTAATATAGCCCATCAGGAAGGAAATAACCCCCATGGACACGGCAAAAGCCACCACCATGCCGACTATCAGCAGGGAGGCCTCCGTCATGGTAAAGTGGAAGCCAAACTTCACCAGCTTCAGAAGGCTGGCCCCGAACATGACCGGAATAGCAAGAAAGAAAGTGAATTCAGCGGCTATCACTCTGCTGACCCCTATCAGCAGCGCTCCTACAATTGTGGCGCCGGAACGGGAGGTTCCGGGAAAAATTGCCGCAATCAGCTGGAACAGGCCGATAATCAGGGCATCCTTACAGGTAAGGGCCGCCAGGCTGTTGACCTTGGGTGTTTTCCCTTTATTCCAGTTTTCAATGATGATAAAGGCAGCACCGAACAGAATCAGCATAATTGCCACCGTAGTCGCATTATACAAATAAGGTTCTATTATGTCATCCAGAAAAATTCCGTAAATCATGGCCGGTATACAGGCTATGAGAATCTTAAACCACATCACAAAAATATCTGTTTTGATAATGCTCTTTTTCCGTTTTCTTCCCAGGTCAAAGGGGAAAATTTTATTCCAGAACAGTACTACCACCGCCATGATGGCGCCCAGCTGTATGACAACGAGGAACATTTCCCAGAATTCAGGGGATACATCCAGTGTCACGAATTCATTGAGCAGGATCATATGCCCCGTACTGCTGATGGGCAGCCATTCCGTGATTCCTTCCACAATGCCGAACAAAACAGACTTTAAAATTTCAATCATAAATATTCTCCATTATTTCCATATTAGCTTTACGCTCCGTTTTCCAGGTAATGCATCAGGTCATCATAGCAGTCCCTGGCATCCTGATAGCCTTCTTCGTATAGCATACGAAGCTTTTCTTTATCTTTTTCAATCCTGCCGATGCCGCTTGCCTTCTTCGGGCGTATTACGAAAGCCTGGCCGTTAGCCACCTGGGCATCCAGGTAATCCAGCATATTGTTATAGGCAATATGCCTGTTGGCCATCAGTTCATAGATTTTGGGATATCTGGCATAACGCAGCTTCATTATGCCGAGATGGGAGGCAGGCTGTCTTCGGTATCCCACTTCTTTGGTAAGCACCACCACATTTTTCCGGTTGCCGTCCACAATGGAATGCATGATGGGGACACTGTCGGACAGGCCGCCGTCCAAATAAAGCTTATCCCCGATCTTTACATTTCGGGAAACCAGCGGAAGGGATGCGGAGGCCCTCACTGCTATGATATCCCTGTTCATTTCCTTCAGCCTGAGATATTCGGGCTGTCCTGTTTCTATATTGGTAACTACCGCATAGGCTTTTCCTTTGTAAGCGTTAAAGGCTTCATAATCATAGGGATTCAGCCGGTTGGGAATATCGTCATAGCACATTTTTACCCCGAACAAATCCCCTGTCGTCAATACATTATATGCACTGCAGTAATGTTTATCATCCAGATAATCCACACTGACTGCATAAGCCCGGCCTCTCTGGCGTGACAGATAGCTGCACAGATTACATGCTCCTGCCGACACTCCATAGCAATTGGAAAATTCTATATCCTTATCAAGAAAAAAATCCAATACCCCGGAAGTATAAACTCCTTTCATTCCTCCGCCTTCTAAAACTAATCCTGCCTGATACATACTGTCCACCTCCGCTTGTCGTTCATCAACCTCTGTTACCATACTCCTCTTTTACAAATTTCCGCAGCGCCGGCAATGAGCGCTCCACCTTTTCCGTGTCAATACAATAAGCCATCCTGAAATACCCGGGGCATCCGAAGGTATCGCCGGGTACCAGAATCAAATCATATTTCAGAGCCTTCTGACAGAAAATTCCGGCATCCTCCTCCAGCGCCTTGGGGAATATGTAAAAGGTTCCGCCGGGTTTCACACAGGTAAAGCCCAGCTCTGTCAGGCAATCATACAGCAGGTTCCTGTTGGTTTCATATACGGACAGATCCGCCGTCTTATCCAGGACCCTGGAAACCGCCAGCTGGATTATGGAAGGCGGGCAGTTATGCCCGATCCCCCTGGAAATCTGGCCGCACATATTTACAATGGTTTCCGCATCCCTGCAGGCAGGGTTCACTGCCACATAGCCTATTCTTTCTCCCGGAAGGGACAGGGACTTGGAATAGGAATAACAGGAAATGGTGTTGTCATAATAACCGGATACATAAGGAACCTTTACTCCTGCAAATGCAATTTCCCGGTAGGGTTCATCCGATATGATAAAAATATCGTGCCCGTACTCTTTTTCCTTTTCCCGGAGGATACCGGCAAGATGCTCAATGGTTTCTTCGGAATAAACCACGCCGGAAGGATTATTGGGCGAATTAATCAGCACCGCCATCACTTTTTCATTGAGCATCTCTTCAAATGCTTCAAAATTAATCTGGAAGCTGTCTGTATCCGCAGGGACGATCTTCAGGACAGCTCCGGTAAGGTTTACATAAGGATTATATTCCGGGAAATACGGCGCAAAGGTGAGGATTTCATCCCCGGGCTGTGTGACCGCCCGATAGGCATGAGCCAAAGCTCCCGCCGCCCCGGATGCCATGAAGATATGCTCCGGTCCGTAATTCATTCCGAATCTTTCGTTCAGAGACTGTGCAATTTTGGCCCTTACAGAAGGAATTCCCAGACTCGGACTGTATCCATGCAGTTCCATGGGATTGTCATTCTGAAGCATTTCTATCATGCAGTCTGTAAATTCCTGCGGTACGGGTACGGAAGGGTTTCCCAGACTGTAGTCAAATACGTTCTCATAACCGATTTCTTCTCCACGCTTGGCGGCGAATTCAGACAAGGTACGGATGACTGATTTTCCGCTCAGCATAGCTTTGTATTGCTCTGATACCATATTTCCCTCCAAACTGCCTTTCGGCGCTGATGTGTTTTTATCCCGATTATTGTATCACAGGGGGGAGGGGGTTACAATAGTAACCTTGTGGCCTCTCGGAAGGGCGCACGGAGGCGCTTTTCCTCCACGGCCCTGGCGAATTATGTCCCCGGCAGGTGGGATTGGTGGTGCTGGGTGCAGTTGAGGAAATGGGATATTACTAACTGTTCTGTGTGCCCCATATGCTGTCGGCGCGGCTTGAACTCCTCACGCGCCGACTTTCAGTCGTACGCGTTCGTCAGACAGCGCCGCTAGGAGCGGACAGTATATGGGGCACACAGAGCAGTAAGTAATATCTCCATTTCCTCATATGCACCCAGCACCACCAATCCCACCTGCCGGGGACATAATTCGCGGGGCCGTGGAGGAAAAGCGCCTCCGTGCTGGAGTAGATTGGCTGAGGGGGGAGAGGGAAAAGAAAAGACTGGGCCGATGGTGTCGGAGAGCCAGTCTTTTGGATGTTGGATGATTGAGTTTTTTATGTAAATTAGAATAATGTCGGTGTTGGTGTTTGGGCTTAGGCTGGTGCAATGCTTTAGAGGCTGGTGAAGTCTGTGGGCATGCGGTAGACTAAGAGGGCCATAAGGGGGATTAGGATTTCGCAGACCTGGACGAAGAAGCTGGCTATGTCTTCGGTGATGCCGCCGAAGTGTTTGTAGGCTACCCAGCAGTAGTAGAGGAATGCGATGACGGCGCCTGCGAGGCAGGCGAGGCCTACGGTTAGGTTCATGCGGAGCATGAAGAAGGCGCAGGCGGCGGTGTAGAGGATGAGGATGGCGGCCACTGCTGTCTTGGCTTTGCCTTCCGGGACGTAGAGGGAGCATTTGCTGGTCTGGGAATGGCGGAGGAAGATGATGGAGAGGCCGTAGAGGGTTCTGGAGAGGATGAAGCCGAGGGCTACTACTGGCCATCCGTCTATGGGCATTTCACTCCAGAGTCCTACTATAATAAGGAAGTAGCTGACGCAGGTGATGATGGCAAAGTAGCCGCTGTGGGAGTCCTGCAGGATTTCCAGTTTGCCTTTTCTGGGCTGATGGGAGGACAGGGCGTCAACCGTGCGGAAAAATCCGTCCATGAAGGCTCCGCTGGAGAGGAGGAGGGGGATCATTACGCAGACTACGGAACGGAGGAATTCATAGTCGAGCAGGTAGGGATGGACTATCCTCCATTCGGTAATTAAAAAAGCAATAACAGCTCCGACCCAGGGGACAAAGCAAAGGATGTATTTGGTATTTTCTTTTGTTTTGTCAATCTGGCGGGCAGGTATTATGGAATACATGGAAAAAGCTAAACGGAAACTGTTCCAAATCTGTTTCATGCTGTTGCTCCTGTCTCTTTGGTATTTGTAGCTGTTCAGTACCTTCACAGTTACTGGTATTTATTCTATAACCACATCATCGGCATATTCGTCCCATATCAGGCATATCCAGGTTTTGCCCTGACTGAGCTGGATGGGATCGCCGTTTTTATCCACATAGTATGCGGGATCGGTGTCTGCATAGCGGGACCAGGTGCCTTCGGTCATTTTTCCCTGGGTGAAAACCTGTACTTTCATGTTATTGTCACCGTGGCAGCCGAAGGCGAGGTAGTCGTTTGCATCCCTTACTTCTCCGTAGCAGTATTGGAATATGACGTTGTCGTAGGACAGCTGTTCTCCGGTGCTTTCGTCAATGTGGGGGCCGCCGTATTGGAAGCGGTAGTATTTTCCGTCTTTCTCGTTGTATTCAAAGTAAGCCTGTACCTTGCTGAAGCCGTTGGGCAGGTCTTTCTCTTTTCCTCCGGGATAGAGGAGAAGGGCCTTTTGTCCGCTGCTGTTGTTGGGCTTCTGTCCGTCCGGGGCAAAGGCAAATTTGGGTTTATGGGTATCATGGTAGGTCTGGCTGTAGCCGAATTTATCAATATCCTTCTGAAGGCCTTTGATATCTACGTAAACGTTATGGGGGGCCTTTCTTTTGGAGGTGCGCAGGAAGGTGCTTGCGGCAGGATGGTCTATGCCTGCAACGGCGCCGCTGATGTTGTCCACGCGATCACTGTTAAGCAGCTCTCCCACATAGGGGGTTGCCTGTCCGAAGTGGGCGTAAATGGCATCGAATTCCAGGGCGCAGTAGACAAAGTAGTCACGGCTGCTTCTTATATATCCGATTCGGTCCATGTCCTGGTAATTTTCAAAAATACCCATTAATCTGGTAATACGGCCCTCCACGGGGGCTTCGTATATGATGGAGGCCTGGGAAATGCCTGTCTGGGGGGTTCCTTCAATGATGTTATTGAGCATTACAGCAAGGGGACGCCTGTTTACTTCGCCGGGATCCATTTTCTCTCCGGTGAGGAAGCTGTGCTGGCCGTCATTCTGTACCTTCAGGGACTCTTCCTCATGGGTGAGCGATCCGGTTTCATTGGCTTCCGCCTGTTCGCTGGCGCTGACGGAGGAAGACTGTCCGGGGGTTTCTGTTTCGGCAGGCTGTTCCTGTTTTTTCCCGCAGCCGGCAAGAAGCGCTGCTCCCAACAGTAACACGGCAAAAAAAGCGGTTGCCCGGTATTTCATCCCTTTTACTATCTGGATTTTTTTCATGTGTTTCTCCTAAAAAAACGATTCCCGGCGAAGGGTTCTTCCCATTCGCCCGGTTTCTGTGATTTTCCTGTTAGCGGTTATTCGGTTTTGCATTTTTCGACATAAAGTACGTAAATTCCTTGATATTGTACTGCGCAGATCAATGAAAGTCCAGTAATTTATGAAATTCTTAATGAATTAAACGGCATTTTTCTGCGACTCTGACAAACAAAGTACCCTTGGGCAGCGCCAGGAGATCTTTTCTTCCGACGGCTCCCATTTTGATGGTGAGGACAAAGTATATGGGGACCGCAACAAGGATTGCGGCGGCCAGGCATACTACATTCATGTGGATGAGCAGGTACAGGCCATGGTAAACGCCAAAGGCGGCGGCGCCCATGAGAATGGCGGCCCATCCGGGGAGCAGGAAGGTTTTAATGATTTCCTGCTTGTATTTCAGTTCCTTCTTTACAGAAATGCCGTTCAAAATACACATAAGGAAGGAGTATAGCACGGTGGCAATAACCAGGGTGTAAAGCCCTAAATCGGTTGTCAGCAGCAGAGGAACCAGTACCACGGTCTGGATGACCAGGGCTACCGCAGCATTGACTACGGGCAGGTTCACTTTGCCGATTCCCTGCAGAACCGCGTTGCTGATTGTGGAAAGAGCGTAAAAAATGATGCTTATGCTCATGGCCGCAAGCAGGTAGGATACGGTATCCACCGACGCCTTCTGGGGATATAAAAGCAGGGTGACCGGCTTGGCCAGTACCGTCAGGCCTACGGCGGAGGGAATGGAGAGAAACATGGTTGTTTTGATTGCTGTTCCGATTCTTCTGTTGGTTCCGGCGATGTCTCCCTGTGCGAAGCTTCCCGAAATTCCGGGGATCATGGCAGAGGACATGGCGGAGGCAATGGCGATGGGGATATTGGATATCTGCTTGGCCTTGCCGCTGAACAGGCCGTACTGTGTGTAAGCCTCGGCTTCTGTGAAGCCTTTTACATGCTCCATAATCCTCGTATATATAGTAAGGTTGAGAGAAGTATTAAAGTTATAGATAAAGGTGCTCAGGATGACCGGCGTCACCATGGTAATGATGATTTTGTAAACCTCACCGGTGGATAAAACCTGGGAAGAATTATCTCTCTTCACCTTACGGTTGATATATTCCTTATTCAGCAAGAACACGCCCAGCATGAAAAGCAGGGCTATTATTACGCCGGATCCGGTGCCGATAGCACTTCCCGACGCGCCATATACGGCCTGGGTAGTTGTGTCGGAATCTGATACGGCCTTTATCAGAAGAAATGCCGCCAGGATACTGACTACCGCATTGAGTATCTGCTCCACTATCTGGGAAAATGAGGTGGGCACCATGGTTCCGTGTGCCTGGAAATATCCTCTCAGGACCCCCAGAAGCCCGGAGAAGAAAATGGTTGGGGCAAAAATGCGCAGTACCGGAATGGAATTGCCTCCCACCAGCAGGCCCGCGCCGAAGAAGGTAAAAAGGCTGGCCAGGCCGCCTACCACCACTACATAGCCAATGGCGCAGCGGAATATTTTCTGGGCGTTCCGGTATTCCTTCAGCGCCAGTCTCTGGGCGATGACCTTGGAGATTGCAGAAGGAATACTATAGGAAGAAACAAGAAGTATAATCGTATAGATCTCGTAGGCGGAAGAATAATATCCGTTACCTTCATCCCCGATAACGGCGGCCAGCGGACTTCTGTATAAAATTCCTATAATCCGGCAGATAATTCCCGCGGCTGCAAGGATCCCTGCCTGCATGACAAAGTTATTGCTGTTTTTCTTTTTCCCCATATATTAACCACCTGTTAAAAAATGCTTACTCAGAAAGGCGGAAGGAAAGCAGGGCATCCAGCCTTCTTTCCACAACCTCATAAACAAAAATGTCCGGCTGCTGTTCATCGATCATCGACTGTTCAAAACATCCGTTCCAATGCGGCATATAGGTATATGCGAAATTGGAGGCAAGCACAGGGGCCATTCCGCCTGCAAAGGAATCCCTTACAAGGAAAAGCCGTCTTCTGTCCGGTGAGTCCGACTGATATATCAGTTCTGTGGCATCAATAGCCTGGATAACCGCCAGATTGTTGGTGGGGTATCCGGTCACATCATAGCTGACCTCAGCCGGCTTGTTCTTTTTATAATAGTCTCTCAGATTCATCATATTCGCCAGATCATATCCTGAGAAGTCATTGGGGGTAATCGTCAGTTCTTCCACCTGAGGGACCTGAATGCCCAATTCCTGCAGAAGGGCTTTGGCTCCGATATAAGCTCCCAGATAGTTCCAGTGGGTATCGTAGTGCCAGTACAGATCATATTGATCCTTGTAGGCCATCAGTTCTTCTTTCGGATAGACAATACGGATTCCCGTCTCTTCGCGCAGATAAGAAATAACCTGCTCCGCCCGGGTCTGTTCTCCTCTTTTCCTGATATAGTCAGGAAGATTGTCCGAATAGATTTCTTCTTTATTAGAAGGAATCATGAGGATAAATTCAATCCCTCTGGCTTCCAGATAGGCCTTGGTGCTCAGAATATTATCCTTTATCAGCTCCAGCTGATCCCGGGTATACAGATTGGTTCCCTTATAATCTTCAATACTTCCCTCATCCGTAAAAAACAACCAGTTATTTTTTCCCAGCACCACGCTGGAGGAGGAGGAATCCCGGAAAACATTCATACTCAGAATGCTGTTCGCTTCTATCATCTGGCTTCTGAAGGCCAGGTGATCGTTATAATAGCTGTTATATTCGGAGGCAAAGGTCTGCAGGTTATCCCGGGAGAGAACCGGTTTCTCCGCCAGCTGCCTGTTTTCCGTATTTTCCGTATTTATATAAGGTTCTGCAAAATGATATATGATTCCCGGCCCTATAACCAGCAGGGCAAATACAATGATCCACGCCGCCGCCTTCTTTTTCGTCATGTGCCGCTCCTTTCGTATCTCGTTCCCTATCTTAAGAAAAAATCACGCTTGCAGCCGTGATGGTACCCGACAGCTGCACATACTAAAAATTCATATAAATAAACGCGCTGTAGGTACTGCTTACCATAAGCATTACGCTGTAGACAAGAAGCAGCATGCAGAAAACCAGTTCCACGGTGCTGTTTTTGAATTTTTCCGTCCGGGGCATGATCTTAACCGCCGCTTTCTGCAGCAGGCCGCAGCCCAGAATACCGCAGGCAGCCACAAAAAAGGCTCTGTTGGTCACAAGCTCCTGTACGGCATAGCCGGATGCGGTATACATCCAGGGGAGGAACATCCGCTTCAGATATTGAAGAGTCAGCCCCACGTCCCCTACCCGGAAGAAGGTCCAGCCCACGCACAGCACCAGGATGGTATAAACATGCTTCACCACTTTTGTTTTTTCCAGTATTTTCCCAAGCCCCAGACGTTCCAGGACCATAAAAAATCCATGGAAAATCCCCCAGCAGATAAAATCCCAGCTGGCGCCGTGCCACAGGCCGGTGGCAATAAAAATAATGGATATATTAATATAGGTCCTTACCTTGCCCTTCCGGTTTCCTCCCAGGGGGAAATACAGATATTCACGAAACCAGGAGGTCAGGGAAATATGCCACCTGCGCCAGAAATCGGTTATGGTAGAGGCAATATAAGGATAATTGAAGTTTTCCGTCAGATGGAAGCCAAACATTTTTCCCAGCCCCACCGCCATGTCGGAATAGCCTGAAAAATCATAATACAGCTGCAGGGAATAAAAAATAATGGCAACCCAGGCAAGCACACCATTTATGTTTCCCAAATCCAGCCCATATATCCGATCCACACAGGCTCCCAGCGTATCCGCAATAATGACCTTTTTCGCCAGTCCATATACAAAACGACGGATTCCTTCGCCCATAAGCGTCAGGCTCTGCTGCCGCTGTGTCAGCTGTTTTTCAAAGTCCCTGTATTTTTCAATAGGGCCCTGTGTTATTTTCGGGAAAAAGGAAAAATAAAGCGCCATATTCAGGACATTTTTCTGGGCCGGATATTTTTTCTTATACAGATCTATCAGATAGGTCATGGCCTGGAAGGTAAAAAAGGACACGCCTAAAGGCAGGGCAATGTCCTTCATTGACAATAGCTCCCTGCCGAATATCTTGTTTAATGTATTAATGAAGAAATTGAAATATTTATAATAGCCCAGGATTCCCAGGTTTACCAGGATTCCGGCGATAAGAATGAATTTCCTTCTCCCCAGGCCTGATACTCCGTCCATAAAAAGCCCCAACGCATAATTGGCCAGTATGGAAACCAGGAGCAGCCACATATATCTGGGTTCGCCCCATGCATAAAACAGCAGACTGGCAGCCAGCAGCAGGATATTCTGAAGCTTCCTGCTCTTTCCCGCAATTTTATCCAATATAAATACTATGGGCAGAAAAGCCCACAAAAATATCATCGAGCTGAATACCATTCTTTTTTCTCCGTCTTCTTTTGTGCTTCCCGAAATATCCGTTTACAGCCATTCGCCTTCTACTTATTATAAACGGTAGGCGACATTTTTCAAACCTTTTTTATGAGATCACGAATGACCTCCCCGGCCGCAATCAGTCCGGCCACGCTGGGGACAAAGGAAACGCTCCCGGGAACGGAACGTCTGCGGGATGTGGAATCCTCTTCTGTCATAAGGCTTTTCTCCGGTTTCTGTGCCTCTTCTCTGGAATACACCACCTTCAGATCTTGAATTCCCCTGGCCTTCAGCTCTCTGCGCATAACTCTGGCAAGAGGGCACACGCTTGTCTGATAGATATCTGTCACCTCAAAACGGGTGGGATCCAGCTTATTGCCGGCTCCCATACTGCTGATAACCGGCACACCGGCCTCCTTTGCCCGCACAACCAGCTCCAGCTTTGCCGTCACCGTATCCACCGCATCCACCACATAACTATAGGAAGAAAAATCAAATTCGTCCGCGTTTTCCGGCAGGAAAAAGCATTCCCGTGTTTCCACCGCCGCCTGGGGATTGATCGAAAGAATACGCTCCTTCATCACCTGCGTTTTATACCTGCCCACCGTATCCAGGGTCGCTATAATCTGCCGGTTCAGGTTAGACAGCGCCACCTTATCATTATCCACCAGAAGGAAATACCCCACGCCGCTTCGTGCCAGCGCCTCCACAGTAAAACCTCCCACGCCTCCGATTCCGAATACCGCCACTTTGGATCGGCTTAATTTATCGATTCCTTCCTCTCCCAGAAGAAGGGCTGTTCTTACAAATTGCTCCTGCATTCACTTTTACCTCACTGTATTTCCGAATCCATATAAAGGGAATGGACTTCATTATACCATTGTCCCTTTAAATCTGTCTATGCATTCATGTACAGTTGATGTATGGAGGGGCGTTCCCCCTTCACCCCCGCGGGCCCTCTGCACGCCCTCTTTCTCTTCGGCCCCTTCCTGCGCCTTCCCTTCTCCGGCTGCTTTGGCCCGGGTGAGATACTGGCGGCAGATTCAGCCTCAAAAAAGGGATATTTCTAACTGTTCTGCATTTCCTGTCTGTGGTCAACGCGGCTGAACTCCTCCCTTTGGTCGTCAAACAGTCGCCGCTAAGAGCGGACCACAGACAGGAAATGCAGAACAGTAAGAAATAATCACCTTTTTATCCGATGAACCTGCCGCCAGTGTCTCACCCGGGCCAAAGCAGCCGGAGAAGGGAAGGCGCAGGAAGGGGCCGAAGGGAAAGAGGACGTGCAGAGGGCCCGTGGGGGTGAAGGGGGAACTTATGTAGCCGTTAGCGGCAGATGGTTATCATGTCCGTCTGCCGTTATTTTTTTACCATGTATTCATGCAGCGCTGTCAGTAGCTGGTTTTCTTCTCCTTTGGGGTTTATCAGTTTTAGTTCCAGTGATTTTCCGGTTCCCAGGGCGCATACGCCAAGGATCGATTTGGCGTCTACTGTGTAGCTGCCCATGGCTAAATCGTATTCGCCGTCGAATTTTCTTATGGTGTTTACGAATTTCCATACTTCATCTGCATTGTCAAAACATATTTTCACTGATTCCATACTTAAATCCTTTCCTTATATTAATTATTTTTCTGATTTTTTACTTTGTAGAACGATGTAGCTAAAGTTTTTCCCTTTTTTTCTGAAATATACATTTTTTTAAATATAATAAATAAGAAAATAATCACGATTGAATCGCGATTCAATTGCGATATAATATTTCAAGAAATATAAGGAGGGCGGTATGGAATTCGTGTCTATCGGGGGATTGGTAAAAGGGATTACATTGCCGGACATTATGCATGGTATATCACAGTCAAGAAACATGGTCCTTGCAAATGTCTTTTACAGGCTGTAACTTATTGAAAGCAGGGTTTTAGATTTATTGGAGTCCAAAAAGGAAATCACACGCAGAGACGTAGAATTGTTATTAGGATGTTCCGGTTTCCCGGCCAGAAAAATTCTTAATTCTTTGCTGTCACAGGGAAAGATCCGTGTAACAGGAAAAGCCAAGGCAACAAAATATGTTATAAATCCCTGAAAACATCAAGATCCAAACAGGCTGGCTTTCCCATGAAAACCAGCCTGTATTTTGTATATCCTATTTCCCCTTAAATCCGCACAGCTCTTTCTATCAGTTCAACACACCTGTCGTATCCCAGTGCGGAGCTGTTCATGCACAGGTCGTAATTCAGGGGATCTCCCCATTCTTTTTCCGCATACATTTTATAGTAGTCTCTGCGCTGTTTGTCTTTCATGTGTATATAGGAATCTGCATCAGTCATGGGAATATTGTCGATTTGGTTGGCACGTTCCCTTCTTTCCGCCATGGATGAGGCGTATATGAATACATTCAGGCTCCTTCGTTTTTCCTTCAGTATCTCTCCTGCGCAGCGGCCGATAAATATGCAGGGGCCTTCCATGCTCAGGCGGCGGATGGTCTCCGCCTGGGCCTGGTAAATACGGTAAGGCAGCATCCCCCGGTCATTTCCCCGGAAATTTTCCACCGCAGCAGCCACAGAGTAAAGAAGGCTTCTGTTGACTTTCTCGTCGTTGGCTTTCACTTCTTCCGGATTAAGGCCGTATTTTTCCGCCGCCAGCATAAGAAGCTGCCCGTCATAAAAGGGGATCCCCAGCTTCTCCGACAGCCGTTTGCCTATCTCACGGCCGCCGCTGGCATATTGACGTTCTATAGTAATTGTTCTCAGATTTCCCATTTTTCATTTCTCCTTTTCTATGCCGTTGCATCCACGAACTGCGAATTGTAAAGCTCTGCATAGAAGCCGTTCTTTGCAAGGAGTTCTTCATGCTTGCCCTGTTCGATGATATCGCCGTCTTTCATAACCAGAATCAAATCCGCATCGCGGATGGTGGAAAGTCTGTGAGCAATAACAAAGCTGGTTCTTCCTTCCATCAGATGATTCATGGCCTTCTGGATCTGCTGCTCCGTTCTGGTATCTACGGAGCTGGTCGCTTCATCAAGTATCATTATCTTATTATCCGCCAGTATGGCACGGGCGATGGTAAGAAGCTGTTTCTGCCCCTGGGAAACGTTGCTGGCGTCTTCATTAAGCTCCATCTGATAGCCTCCCGGCAGGGTCTGGATGAAGTGATGGGCGTGTGCGGCTTTGGCCGCCTGGATGACTTCTTCATCCGTGGCGTCCAGACGTCCATACCGGATATTTTCCATAATGGTCCCCTTAAACAGCCAGGTGTCCTGAAGCACCATGCCGAAAATCTCACGCAGCTCGCTGCGGTTGAAATCGCGTACATCGGAGCCGTCCACCAGGATAGCGCCGCTGTTCACATCGTAAAAACGCATCAGGAGCTTCACCATTGTGGTTTTTCCTGCGCCGGTAGGCCCTACGATGGCTACGGTCTGGCCGGGCTTCACGGAACAGTTAAAGTTATGGATAATAATTTTATCCGGATTATAACCGAATACTACGTTCTGGAAGTCAACTCTGCCCTGAGGGAATTCCAGATGGACAGGGTTCTCTACATTCTGTACCTCTTCTTCCTCTTCCAGGAATTCAAAAACACGTTCTGCGGCGGCAGCAGTTGACTGCAGCATATTGGAAACCTGCGCCAGCTGGGTAATAGGCTGGGTAAAGTTCCTTACATACTGGATAAATGCCTGGATGTCACCTACGGTGATTGTTCCGCGCACAGCCAGCATACTTCCCACAACAGCTACGGACACATAACCCAGGTTTCCTACAAAGGTCATGATAGGCTGCATCAATCCTGAAAGGAACTGGGACTTCCATGCGGACTGGTAAAGGATATTGTTGGTGTCATGGAAGGTCTGTTCCACGTCCTCTTCCTTATTATAGGCCTTTACGATATTATGTCCGCTGTATACCTCTTCCACCTGGCCGTTGATTTCGCCCAGATATTTTTGCTGTGCAACGAAGAATTTCTGTGATTTTTTTACTACGATTCCTATCAGTCCCGCTGATATCGGAAGAATGACAATTGCTATCAGGGTCATCAGAGGGCTGATACTCAGCATCATGATCAGCACGCCCACCATGGTGGTCAGGGAGGTGATCAGCTGGGTAACGCTCTGGTTAAGGCTCTGTCCCAGCGTATCCACATCATTGGTGATGCGGGACAGCACCTCGCCCACGGTCCTGCTTTCAAAATACTTCATGGGCATCCGGTTGATCTTGGAACAGATTTCCTCACGGAAACGGTAGGCCAGCCTTTGGGAAATACCCGTCATGATCAGTCCCTGTATGAAGGAAAGGACTGCACTCAGTACATACAGCCCCAGAAGAAGGAGCAAAATCTGTCCGATTTTTTCAAAATTAATGCTGCCGGTTCCGGAGACCTTGGCTACAAGTCCGTTAAACAGCTCCGTCGTAGCCTTACCGGAGATCTTGGGTCCGATGATCCCGAACACGGTACTTCCGATCGCAAAAAATAATACGGCGACAAATGCGGGCCAATAGCTGCCCATATATTTCACAAGTTTTTTTATGGTGCCTTTAAAATCCTTGGCCTTTTCGCCGCCCATCCGGGCGCCGGGGCCATGCATCCTTACCGGTCTTCTCTGGTTCTCACTCATGATGCGCTTCCTCCTTTCAGCTCTGCCTCAGACAGCTGGGAACGGGCAATTTCCTGGTATGCTTCACAGGATGCCAGCAGTTCTTCATGGGTTCCGATACCGGCTATCTTTCCTTCATCCAGCACAATGATCTGGTTGGCATGGAGGATTGTGCTGATACGCTGTGCTACGATAATGATTGTGGCATCGGCAATTTTGTCATGAAGAGCTTTCCGCAGTACCATATCCGTCTTGTAATCAAGGGCGGAAAAGCTGTCATCAAACAGGAAAATCTTCGGATTCTTTGCAATGGCCCTGGCAATGGACAGACGCTGCTTCTGTCCGCCGGATACATTGCTGCCGCCCTGGGCGATAGGGCTTTCATAGCCTTCCGGCTTACTGTCGATAAATTCAGTTGCCTGGGCAATATCCGCCGCCTGCTCCATCATTTCATCTGTAATATAGGAACCGCCGTATTTGATGTTGGATTCGATGTCACCTGAGAACAGGTTCGCTTTCTGAGGCACAAAGCCCAGGATGCTTCTCAGCTTATGCTGGGACATTTCACGGATATCAACACCGTCTATCGTAATTTTTCCTTCTGTCACATCATAAAAACGGGGTATCAGATGCATCAGCGTGGATTTTCCGCAGCCGGTGCTTCCTATGATCGCCGTCGTTTCTCCCGGCTTCGCGGTAAAGCTGATCTTTTCCAGTGCATCCGCTTTGGCCCCGTCATAACGGAAGGAAACATCCTCAAAGGAAAGTTCTCCCTTTACCTGGGACAACTGAGCATCCTTTACAGAAGGCGCATCATGTATGGTAGGCTCCGTATCGAGAACCTCCTGGATCCTTTCCGCCGCCACGCCTGCACGGGGGAGCATAACGGAAATCATTGTGATCATGAGGAATGCCATGACAATCTGCATGGTGTAGGTAATGAATGCCATCATATCGCCTACCTGCAGGTTTCCGGCATCAATCCCTTTTCCGCCGAACCAGATAATCATGACGGTGATGCAGTTCATGATCATCATCATCATGGGCATCATGAACGTCATAACCCGGTTGGTAAACAGCTGTGTTTTCATCAGATCCTTATTGGCTGTTTCAAAACGGTCTTCCTCAAACTTTTCCCGGCTGAAGGCACGTATTACGGAAACACCTGTAAGGATTTCCCTGGATACCAGATTCAGACGGTCAACCAAAGACTGCATTTTCTTGAATTTGGGCATGGCGATACGCATCAGCACAAGAACCACTGCGGAAATAGCCACTACCGCCACTCCGATAATCCATCCCAGGCCGGTTCTGGTACTCATAACCTTGACAATGCCTCCGATACCAATGATAGGGGCATACAGTACCATACGAAGCAGCATAACCTCTACCATCTGCACCTGCTGGATATCGTTGGTGCTTCGTGTAATCAGGGAAGCTATGGAGAACTTATTCAGTTCGTTATTGGAAAAGGATACCACCTTGGTAAATACCTTTCCCCGCAGATCCATACCGATTTTAGCAGCTGTCCTTGAGGATAAAAGGCCTGCAAGTATGGCGGCCGCCATCATGAGCAGCGTAAGGCCGAGCATTTTGGCCCCTGTGGAAAGCAGGTAGTTCATCTGTACCTGATTCAGATCCATACCCATAGCTTCATATTCCTTCTGGATAAAAAGAATTGCCTTCTGGGTAATGATGGAATCGCTCATATCCCCCATTTCCTCTACAGCCTCATCCTTCATCGCGGTAAGCTTGGTATCGTCCATTCCCTGGGCAGCTATCATCCCCTTCAGACTGTCCATATCCGTCATCCCTGATTCCTGGACAGAACTCAGGATAACCATGGGCATTCCGAAATCATTATTAAGACGATCAATCGTCTCTTTATCCGAGGTATTCAGCTCATATATACCGTCAACCAGATCATAGGCCTGAAGTACTTCGTTTTTCTCATCGGCTGTCATAAACAGGCCCAGGCTGTCAAGGGTTTCTTCCCTCATTTTATCCGGCACCGCATTTTCTATGCCTCCCTGCTGAATTCCCACATCCACGATATCGGAAGTATAGGAAGGCAGTGCCAGATCGCAGTACGCCTGGCCAATCAGAAGCAGAATAATGAGCAGAACAGTCACCTTATGCTCGCCCAAATGTTTAAACAATTTCCACATTCTTTCAGTTTCTCCTTTCAGATGCTGTTATTAATTAAGATGTTTCTCCATAAAACACAGGTATGTTTTTCTCCATAAGGTCCACTAATTCCCCCCATAGTTCCAGGAACGTTTCCATCTTTTCTTCTCCCATTTCCTTCAGGACCCAGTCGATATAATCCGTACACGTCTTCCAGGCCTGCAGTCTGGCATCCTCTCCTTCATCAGTCAGACAGACGTAGGTTTTCCTTCTGTTCTTTTTATCTACCATCCGTACCGCCAGCCCCTTTTCTTCCACAGACTTCAATGTCCGGGACATGGCGGGAGGAGACATGTAGGAACATCTCGCCAGTTCGGAAACCCCGATGCCGTGTTCGTCAGGATGGTTCTTCATATATCTATGAACCATTTGCAGTGTAATAAACTCTCCATGAGTAATGTTCCCCAGGCGGATTCCCATATTCACCTTCCCGTACCGGAAAGTCGTACGAAGCAAAGCACTGCGCATCTCATCCGTCGTCATTCTTTCTCTCCTTTCGCGGCTGTTGGCTGCACCTGATTGCAGAAGAAGCTGTAGCTTCTCCGCCGGAAGGTATCTCCCCGCCGGCATTTTTCTTTGGCAGCCGCATACCGAAATGTGTTTTGCAAGGACAACATTTAACAATGTTAATAATTGTTATAGTTAAAGATTATAGGCCTGAGAGCTTGTAATTACAATATACTTTTTAGAAAAAAAGTATAAAAAATATATAAAAAATCCGTCACTTCGTACAGGAAAAAGTTCTCCGCCCCGATTTTATATCGGTTTGGAGAACCTCAAAAACGAAATAACGGCTTTCTTATATTTTCACTGATTCCTCAAAGCATGTATACACTTTATGAAAGAAGCTCCAGATATTCCAACGCTCGTTTCAGGCCGTCTTCACTGATATCTGCCGTCACGAAATCCGCGGCTTCCTTCAGCGCACTGACCCCATTTCCCATGGCAATCCCCACACCTGCCGCCTGTATCATTTCCAGATCATTCATGCTGTCGCCCACCGCTGCTGTTTCTGCAAAGCCCAGCCCCCAGTGCTTCAGCAATAGAGTGAGGCCATACGCCTTGGAAAGATAAGAGGGGATAACATCCGCCCCTCCCGTAATTTCATTCATGAGCGGCGTCCGCAGCCCGGGGAAATTTTCCGCTATCAGCCGGGCCGCTTCCACGGTATCATCCAGGTACAGCGCATGCATGGGAATTTCATAAAGCATTCCTGCATCATGAAGCTCCCTGCGGAAAAGCTGCTCCTTTCCCTTCCATCTGGACAACTGTTTTTCCGGATTGGTCGTATACCATTTCCCTTCATACAGGCCACCCAGACAAAGCTCATGGGCATAGGCAAAATCAAGAACCTCCTTCTGCAGCTTCGGATCCAGGAAGGTCTCCTTTAACACCAGCCCTTCCGCCTCCACCATGGAACCGTTGGAATGTATGATTCCGTCAGGCTTTATCAGCTCTTTTATAGGAGCATTCCACACATCATTGAAGAACCGTCCGCTTGCCAGGACAATCCTGCACTTTCCTCTTACAGCCTCCAGGGCCTTTTCCGCACTTTCCGGTATTTTCCCGGCCCTGTGGTCAAAAACCGTATTATCATAATCCAGACAAAGTACCTTTATCATTTCTGCTCCTCCTCTGCTGCCTCCTTTTTTCGGATCAGGGCCGTCTCAATCCGCTGGTCCCTGATTTTTTCAACATGGATATCCAGCCCGTTCACCTGCACGTCAAACTGGCTGCCGTCTGCAGGAATTGTGCGGAGGCAGCTGTATACCATGCCTCCCACCGTATCATAATCCGGATCCTCCGGCAGCTCAATATCAAGCGCCTCAGCCAATTCCTCAATATCAGTCCCTCCGGAAACCTGCCAGAGATTATTTTCCAGCTGTACAATCTCCGGCTGCTGAGCCGGATCAAACTCATCATATATATTTCCCACAATTTCTTCCAGCAAATCCTCCATGGTAATAATTCCTGCCGTCTGGCCGTACTCATCAATGACGATGGCAATGTGTACCTTATTGGTCTGCATATCACGGAAAAGGTCATCCGCATGAACCGTGTCAGGTACCAGATAGGCTTCCCGCAGCAGCTCCCTTATCTGCCCGGGCTCATCGCCGGCCCTGTTGAGCAGATAATCCCTTGCATTCATAATTCCGACAATATCATTGATATCCTCGTCATATACCGGGTATCTGGACAGGCCGGTTTCCCGGATGGTACGCATGATCACTTCGTCATTTTCCTCCAGCGAAAAGGCAACCACATCGGCCTCTCTTGTCATGGCGTCCCTTACAGAAATATCATCGAACCGGAATACATTCTGTATCCATTCCTGTTCCTCCTGATCGATAGTGCCCTTCTCACCGCCCAGTTCCACCATCATGCGTATTTCCTCTTCCGTAACAGAATCCTCTTCCGCCTCTGTTTTCATATGAAGGATACGTAAGACCGTGTTGGTGGAAAAGGACAGGAACCAGATGACCGGCTTCATGGCCACCGCCACACCGGATATCACTCCGCTGCTGAACTTCGCCACCTCCAGAGACTTCTGCATGGCGATCCTCTTGGGTACCAGTTCCCCGAAAATAAGGGTGAAATACGCCAGGATAATGGTAATTACCACCACAGATATGGTATCCAGCGCCGCTTCCGGTATTCCATGAAAGCCGATATCCTCGTATACCCATTTTACCAGATATTCGGAAAAATTATCCGCGGCAAAGGCACTTCCCAGAAAACCGGCCATGGTGATGCCTACCTGTATGGTGGAAAGGAAGGAAGCCGGTTCCTCTACCAGCTTCAGCAGCCGGCCGGCCTTTTTATCCCCTTCCTCCTCAAGCCTGCGCAGCTTCGTCCCATTCAGGGAAACCACCGCAATTTCCGCGGCAGCAAAAAATGCATTCAATAAAATAAGAATAACCTGTAAAAGCAATTGTCTTGGTATTGATGTCAAAATAAATCTCTCCTTTTTTCTCTGTTGTTCAGGACGTTTTCCCGTCCTCCCTCTTTGCCGTCCTGCGGCAGCGCTTTTACCCCGAAAAGCACAAAAAGACACAGCCTGTCAAGCTGATGCTAACAGGCTATGCCCTTAAAAGGTTTTCGTATTTTATTCAAATAATGATTCGTTTCCCCCTCAGGGTCCGCGTCTTCCATGAAAGACCTTTCCTTTCTCTGCATATCTTCGATGAAAATATTATAAAGAAAATATACCATATATGTCAAGGAAAGTGCCGGCTTCCCAATATTAATTTTTTATAAAAATGATTCTGCCGGTTCATAACCGGAATGTTCCACCGTATCAGCTATCACCAGCCGTCTGCCTCCGGTAATTTCAATTGCCTGCTTAATGCCCATCCCTTCACAGGGATTCAGATAGATCATCTGATCCTCACGCAGCCCTTCATAGTATTCTTTCAAATCCCAGGCTGCCCTGTCATTTAGCTGGACTGCCTTTAAATGCGGCATATTTCTCAATACTTCCAAAAGATGGGTATGCGAACCGCAGAAATGTATCATACCGCCTTCAGGATATACGGCAAGCAGTTTATCATCCAACGGCATAATAAATTCCTCATATAACGATGCGGAAAGAAGCTGGGTGGTGCAGCCGCATAGCTGACCATAGCCCGGCGGCTGTGTACGGTTCCAGGAGATAACCGGCTGAAGCTGGCAAGCCGGAATGTGCTCCCGATACCATTGATGGATTTCACATAATAAATCATTGATTATTCCGAGATCATGGGCTGCGGCCTCGGGCTCTGTCAGCATGGCTACCAAAATTTCTTCCCCATATAAATTAGTTGCAATATTCAGGGCACTCGCAATGGTTGGCAGCCCGAATAACGGAAGCCCTACTTTTGCCTCTGTAAATGCCGACGCCGCTCTTCGGGCGAGCTCCCATGTTTTATTATTTTCAAGCTCGGGCCTCTCCAGGCATCCTACCTCCTGATCCAGATAATGGTTATACCATTGGCCGTCCTGGAAGAAAACCTCCGCCCCCATTATTTTATCAATAAAATGCACTCCGTAAAATGGAGGTTCTATACACAAGGGAACGAACATTTCTTCATTTTTTATACAATTTACTTTACCTGCCAGATCCTCCAACGCCCTGTTAACCCATACTTCCGGTTCTTCATACAAAAGATCGGCATCGGCATTACCAATAACTCCGTTCAAAGCAAAAAAATGGGTGTCCAGAAAGGGATCTTCCTTTCCATCAAACAGGTTCCGCATCCTTGCGAACCATTCATCCCTGACCGCAATGCAAGTTTCGTCATTCAGAATTTTCCCGGCGTATTCACTTAATTTTTCCATATTCCCTCCTTATAAATTCCCTGCATTACCAGCAGGTTCTCAGCCCTTTACCGCGCCGACCATGACACCTTTTACAAAATATTTTTGAAGAAAAGGATATACGCATAAGATAGGCAGAGTGGCAATTACAGTAGTGCAGTATTTTACCAGCTGTTTATATTTATCCATTTCAGATAGATCCATCACCATGGAAGAGGCCGCATTGGATGTATTCGCAATCAGTATCTCCCTGAGTATCAGCTGTAATGGAAATTTATCTCTGTCTTTGATGTAGAGCATGGCATTAAACCAGGAATTCCAGTGCCCTACTATGTAATAAAGCACAAGCACCGCGAGGGTCGGCTTCACAAGCGGCACGATAAGTTTGCAGAGGATCACAATATCATTTGCACCGTCAATCCTTGCGGATTCCACCAGGCTTTCCGGGAGGCCGGAAATGGTGGTCCTCAGTATGATAAGATTCCATGTATTGATTGCTACAGGAAGAATCAATGCAAACAGACTGTCAATTAAACCCAGGTTTTTTATTAATATATAAGTAGGGATGAGCCCCCCGCTGAAAAACATGGTAAAAACGAAAAACAAGTTAAGGAACCGATAGGTATACATCTCTTTTCTGGAAAGTGCATACGCCCCTAAAACCGTCATTACCATATTGATCAAAGTACCAAGTACTACTATTACAGCCGTATTCATATAGCCTGTAAATATTCCTTTATAGCTAAGAGCAACATCATACCCCTTCAGCGTAAAGCCCAGGGGCTTAAATAATAATCCCGTATGCTGAACCAGCCTCAGCGGATCGCTGAATGAGGCAAAAATTATATATAAGATAGGATACAGGCATAAAACAGCAACAATCCCCAGAAAAAGTTCCATAGCCAGGTTTCCCAAAATATAAGACGCTTTTTTCTTTCTTTTCATCATATTCTCCCTGAGCCTTCCGGCTGCTCATTTACAGTTTCCCATTTACCACAGGCTCTCATCCGTAGCTTTTTTGCTCAGCCAGTTAGCCAGTACTAAAAAAGCGAAATTTATGAGAGAATTAAATAAACCAACTGCTGCTGCATAGCTGTAGTTTGCCTCAAGAATACCTCTTCTGTATACATAAGAGGAAATTACATCTGCCGTTTCATAGGTCAGCGGATTATAGAGCAGAATAACCTTTTCAAAGCCAACCGTCATGATATTCCCCAGACGAAGAATAAACATTATCACAATCGTAGGCACAAGCCCCGGCAGCGTCACGTGAATCAGCCGTTTCATCCTGCCGCAGCCATCCACATATGCGGCATCATACAGCTCCTCATTTATTCCCATAATTGATGCCATATAGATGATACTGTTCCATCCGGCATACTGCCACAGATTCGTTATAACAAATATGGGTTTAAACAGCCAGGGATTCTGCAGAAGGTTATTCGGCTCAAAACCTATAAACGCCAGAATATCATTGATCACACCTTCCGTGGCACAAAAATCCACTACAATCCCGCAAAGCACCACTAACGAAACGAAGTTAGGCATATACAGCATCGTCTGAACCGTATTCTTAAATTTTTTACCTGTTATTTCATTCAGCAGCAAGGCAAGGATAATCGGAGCCGGAAAACCTATAATAATGTCGTATACATTCAGCATAAAAGTATTGCGCATCAATCGGACGAAATACATATCCTTAAAAAAATCAAGAAAATATTTGAGTCCAACCCAATCGCTCCCAAATATTCCCTTTCTCGGCGCATAATCCTTAAATGCCATTATCAGGCCGCCCATCGGCACATAACAGAAAATGATATAATAGGCCAGCACAGGAATCAGCATCAAATATACATATTTATATTTTTTGATATCTTTCATTAATTTCCCCGGCATAAATTTCGATCTCCCTCCTGTCAGATAGGAACCCGGACGCTGCAGCCGTTTTCTTTCTTCCGGCTGCAGCGTCCGCAAATATCCGAATTCCTATTCTTAAATTATCTGTTATTATATCTTTCCAGCGCCGCCTGCTGGTATGATATGGCTGTTTCGATTTCCAGCTTTTTCATGTCACTGACATAAGAATCAAATTCATCCAGGCTTTTTGTTCCCATGATAAACTGCAGCACGGCAGTATCCTGGTATGTCTGTATCTGGTTCATAATCCGGGCGTATTCCTTCCCTTCTTCTGCGTTCAGGGTTGTCATTGGAATATTCAGGCCCGTATCCGCCTCTTCTGTCAATGCCTTTCTGATTTCGGCATTCTGCATATCCAATGCGGGATTCCCTTCATGTTCAAATCTGATAAAAGGCCCCATATGGGTTTTAAATGTGAGAATAGCATCCAGGACAGGATAGTCCGGATTATTCAGCATCTTGTCCGTATATTCTACAAGAGGGTATTCTATTCCGTTATAAGTCACCGTTTCCCCTGTAAGATTATATGTCTCTCCTTCAATACCATAGTTATAGAGCATATAGCCTTCTTTGGTATATCCATAATTAAGGAATTTCACCGCAGCCTCCGGATTTTTACAGGCTGTTGTAATAGAATAGCTGAACTGAGGTCTTACCTGGTAATTCGTAAGGCGGTAATTAACCCTCTGTCCCTCTTCCAGCACAGGATAGCCGCCAGTCATGATAGGAGATACCCCATTCATCCAGGAACCCACCGTATCGGGACTATGCATAATCATGCCGGAAACCCCTGTCGTCATCATACGTTTCATGGCATCGTCATCTCTTGTGGAAAAATCTTTGTCAATCAGACCTTTTTCATACCAGTCATTCATGAGCTTCAGATATTCCTTAAACTCGCTCTGAACAGGGCCATATTTTACGGTTCCGTTTTCCTGATAAAAACCAGGACCAATCCCCCATGCCGTCATAAACACACCGGAAAATCCGTCGATACCTGTTTTAGGAAGTATCAGAGGGCTCTGTGCCCCTTTCTTTTCTTTAAACTGAGTAAGCACATTCTCATACTGTTCCATCGTATAAGGCCTTTCCAGCCCTAACTCTTCCATCCAGTCCTGTCGTATCAGGATCCCGTTATAGCACCATTCTTCATAAGGTGATATGGCATAAAATGCAGTTAAATTCCCATTATCTGTATAAAAATCCTTCTGCTGCTCTTTTACAACAACCTTTTCTATTGCTTCTTTATAATCAGGCGCATAGGTATCAATCAGATCATCCAGCGGGATAATGATTTCATCCTCCACATATTTATCCCTGCCTCCGATAAACAATCCATCCCCTCCCCATCCGGTACAGATAATGTCCGGAAGGCTGTCCGATGCTATCATCAGATTAAACTGCTCTGTTTCTTCTCCTGCCGGCGGATGAATAAAAGTTAATTTTACCCCGGTTTCCTCCTGCACCTTCTGCCAGACTTCATTATCATCATAAGTCATTGTCTTTCCCACCCAATAAATAGGCGCCCAGATTGTCAGTTCCACTCCTTCTAATGATAATTCTTCAAAAGCATTGCCGGAAGACGCTGCTGTTTCCTGTCCGCTTTCTTCCTTCTTTGTTTCTTCAGGTGCCTTGGATGGTGTCTCCTCAGCCGGACTGCCGCATCCGATGGTTCCCATAAGCAATGCAAGGGAAGCCGTTAAAGCCAGTCCTTTTTTCAGCCAACTCTTTTTCCTGTAGAATCCCATTCTTATCCCTCTCCTTTTCTTATATCCTGTGAACTATTTTTAACCCTGTACGTACATCCATCGCTCTTAACCGGTGCGCACCTTGTCAGAACATATTTTTGTTATAACAGCTTTTTCACGGCCGGTAAATTTACAATTTTTTCCTGAGTAAACCAAATCGGATTTACCTCCGATTTTGAATGCACAATTTTTTCCGGCATATTCAATTTCTTCCCTTTCATGCATTTCCTCATATCCTTATGCTATAATTCCTTTATATCTATCTGAAGCGGGGGATAAAATCATATGCGCAAACAAATAAGGGAGCATCTGGTACACAGGAATACCGTACTTTATTCATGGATCATCTCTTACCTGATCATACTTTGCCTGCCATTCTGCATATCCAGTATATTGATGCAGCTATTAATCCAATCCGTAAGGCAGGAAACACAGGAAGCTTACCGAAATGAACTGTTGAACACCCAAATTCTGCTGGATGAAAAATTATCAGAAATGAGCCGGATGGCACTGGAATTTTCTTTAAATAAGGAAGTGGACAGGCTGGTATCCTTATCCGGCCTCTCTGCCCAGGAACATTACTCTTTTTACTTATTGCAGCAGCGTTTTCAGGACTACAGCATTTCTAACCACTATATAAGTTCCATCGCATTATATCTTCCGGATTTACAAACCTGTATTACCAACAAATCCTGTTATACCGGCACGCTTTTCCATGATTACTGCATAGAAAACCTGCCTTCGGAGGCATATCCTGAAAAATCTTTTCAGAATACCTACTATGTCCTGCCTGATTCCGGTATATTATACCTGCTTTCCCTCCCCCTTATCGCCAATTCTCCCGACAATGCTTATCTGGCTGTCACGATGGAGCTTTCCGTCCTTGACACACTGCCTTTCAGCATTGCCAACCACATGCTGTCCATCCGTTCTGATTCCGATAACAATGAATTACTTCTTCCAACGGTTTCTAATGCTTTTGACAGCGAAAAAAAGAGTTCTGTTTTATCGATAGCTTCTGATATTTCAGGCTTCACCTACAGCTTATATGTTCCGGAAAAGGAGTATGTCTCACGTTTTCAGAACACTCAATTTCTGATTTTGTTATGCAACCTTTCCAGTATGGCGATCTCCGTCCTTCTGGCATATTATTTTGCCAGGAAAAACTATAAGCCGCTTATTAAACTGCTTGCCAAAGTGGGCGCCGGAACATGTTCTCAAAATGAATATAACCTGCTTGAAAACCATATTGACAATATTACCCAAAAATCCTCGGAAATAGAAAAGGAACTGACCCGGAATAAGCTCGCTCTATCCGATTATTATCTGAGAAGGTTTCTTACCAGATCGCATACGGCGCAGGAATGGCCGGCCATACAGGCAATACCTATCGTAAAGGCCATAAATATGCAGACAAAAACTGCCGCGGTCCTTATCCTGGATCTTCAGGATTGCGGACAGCTTTTTCATGAACAGGGGGACCAGCAGGAAAATCTTTCCCTGATTCGTTTTATAATCACAAATGTTATGTCTGAACTGATACCGGATACCCTGCAGTATAAAAATATTATAGACGATAGCCTGTTCATTGCGATTTTCCACGGGGACAGTGAGGAAATTTCAGCCATTTTAGACAGTCTGAAACAGATTCTGCTGCCTCTTCTGGTTTCCTATAATGCAAGTATTCGTATTGGCGTAAGCCGCCAGCAGACAATCACCTCCGTCACTTCGCTTCCGGATTTTTATAAAGAAGCTGCCGAGGCACTGGAATACTGCAGGATTTTTAATCTTAATTGGGCAGATTATAATATCAACTGGTCCTGCGGACATCATTTTACAAAAGATTATCAGCAATTAACGGGGATTACCTACAAATTTCAAAATGCCATAGCTGTGTCTGAATTCAGCCGTGCCGCCGAATATATTGACCAGCTTTTCCTTCTTCACTTTTATCAGGGGCAGCCTCTTTCCGATGTCCGTTTGAACATGTATTCTATCATCAGTCTTTTCCGTTCCTGCCTCATGAAGCTGGATGATAAAAATTTCCCTGTTTCCGTGGAAAAACAGATGGAAGCCCTTTTAAACTGTACCACCATAGAAGAATTAAAGGATACGCTTCGTTCTAACCTGGAAAAGCTTTCCGAGGGATTGGAACAACAGACGCATACCCGTACAGCCCGGCTGATACAGCAAATATATGACTATATTGATCAGAATTATCAATGCTATGATTTAAGTGTGAACAGCATTTCTGCTGCTTTTCAGATGTCTCCGGCTTCCATCAGCAAGCTTTTTAAACGGGAAACCAACACCGGGCTTTTGGATCATATTAATCATGTCCGTGTACAGCATGCAAAAGAATTATTGCTGTCTCAGACCTACTCCGTTTCTCAGGTTACGGAATTGGTGGGCTATACCAATGTATCCTCTTTTATTCGTATTTACAAGAAATATGAAGGGATATCTCCCGGAATGGTGAAACAGCAGAATTAATGACGGCATTCCCGTTTTTATATCCATCCTCTTACGCCGCACGTTCCCCTGTCATTTTCCTTCCTTTCCCGTAAAAGACTTATGGGTAGAATGAAAAACGGATATATGATATACTGTAAATAAATTATGGGGTTGACCGGAATGTAAAGGGATACATATAACATGCATGATGAACATAAGTTAAGAGGAAAGGCTTCAAAATCTTTCGCCAGACGTATAATCAAGGTCTGGATTTTTGGAGTGCTGGTTCCTCTTCTTGTGGTGGAATCGCTGATTCTGTGGCAGTTTTACAGAATCAACCACAATGATGTGGATGAAGAAATAGAAAATAATCTGAACAAAGTATCCGTCGATATGAAGGATCTCATGAACAACATGAATTCCATATCCTGGCTGCTGGAAGCCGACGGTACTGTCGGGAAGAACCTTCATCTTTATTTTGATGAGGAGGATACGATAAAAAAGGGGGATCTTCTGATTTATCTCAGAGAGCAGATCGCCAACTATGAAATTGCCAACCCCTCCATCGGAAATCTTACCTATATCTATATTCCCAGGGGCGAAACAACGCCTGTCAAGATCAACCAGACCTCTCTGGCTAACGGCGAACTGCCGGATGATACCTATTATCTGTGCAAATGGCAGAACATGAATTTTTACGGGCCGCATGAATCGAAATCCAAAGTGGCCTCTTACCCCTGTTTCTCCCTGCTGCGTTCCTATAAAATGGAACAGGAATATGGGGATATCTACATCTATCTGGAATCGGGGTACAAGTATCTGCAAAAACTCATCCCAGGGAGCGTTATGGGCATGGATACCGTCTTCCTCATCGAATCGGAGGAGGGACGGACCATGTATTGCTCCGACAGCAGACTGGTTCCGCTTTATTCGGATCTGGATTCCTACAGAAAAGAACTGGAAGAAAAAAATCATCTCTATAAAACCTACGTCAGGACAGAGGAAGGCGGCTGGAAAATCCATCTCTGGGTTCCTGTCAGGGAATATTACCGGCAGATTTACGGTATGGCACTCAATTTAAGTGTTGTCACCCTGCTGGCTGTTTTTGCCTGTATTCTTGTTTCTGTCCTTCAGTGGAAAAGTATCTATACCCCTTTTACCAAATTTGAAAAAAGGCTCCAGCTGATAGCATCGGACAACGATGTGGAAACGAAGGTGGAGCAGATGAACATCCAGGAATTTGATGATAATTTTGCCTTGCTCGACAAAATGAAAAGCAACATTCTCCTTCTTCTGAACCGGGTTCAGGCGGAGGGGAAAAAGAGGTCGGAGCTCGAACTCAAGGTGGTTCTGGGCAAAATAAATCCTCATTTCCTTTACAATACCCTGGATACCCTGAAATGGTATGCCGCCGGGAAAAAGGACCGGGAAATGGTCCATTTTATCACAGCTCTGAATAAGCTTCTGCTATATAATATGTCGAAAACAAGTGATACCACTCTGAAAAGTGAGCTGGATGCCGTGAGCGCCTATATTGTCCTGCAGCAGCTGAAGTATGATATCCGTTTTTCCATGGACACCGGAAAGCATCCGGAAATCCTGCAGGCCGACATGCCCCGGTTCGTCCTGCAGCCTATCGTGGAAAATGCCATCCTGCACAGCGGTTCCAATGAGGGAAATATCTGGATTGAGGTGGAGCTTCTGGCAAACGGCAAAATTGCAATTCTTGTAAAAAACGACGGTACTCCGATCAATCCGGAAAAAATCAAAGAGGTCCTGGTACAGAAAAATGATATTTCTTCCAACGGAATCGGGCTTCAGTATGTGGCCCGCATGCTGGAAAACCGGTTTGGGAATGATTTTGAACTGAAAGCGGAGCGGACGGAGGACGGGGTGAATGTGGTGGAAATCCGGATTCCGTTTGAAGCGGACGAAATCAGCGGGAAACCGGATAAGTCTGAGAGGGGGTATCCGTAAAGTGATAAGGGTATTTGTTGTGGATGATGAAAAGCTGGTCCGCAGGGGAATTCTCGGATTGATTGACTGGGAAAAATATGGCATGGAGGTAGTGGGCGATTCGGGAAGCGGGGAAGAGACGCTGGAATTTCTAAGAAAAAGGGAGGTGGATCTTCTTTTCTCCGATCTGGAAATGCCCGGACTTTCCGGGATCCCTTTTCTGCAGGAGGCCAGGCTGATCCGTCCTGACATTCAGATTGTCGTTCTTACCATGCATCAGGAATTTGAACTCATCCAGCAGGCTCTCCGGATAGGCATCCTGGATTACATCACCAAGGCCCAGATCGAGGAAGAAAATATAGATGCCCTCATGGACGGGATTAAAATCCGTTATCTGGAAACCATGCGCCATACACAGCTGGGCGAAAGAAATGTGCTCTATAACGAGGTTTATATCTGGGAAACGGAAAATAAGAAGAGGTGCGAGGAGGCAGTCAAGGCATTGGAAAGAAACAGGTTTCCCTTTGAATTTTTAAGTGAAACACGGCTTCTTTTTTCCGGGGAATGCAATGTCATAAGACTGAAATCCATCATCGAGGATTTCGGGCCTGAGGATTCTTCTCTTCTGGAAATCAAGCAGGTGAAGGGTATCCCCTATGACCAGCTGGCGGATACGCTGAAGGCCGCCATGGCAGACAAGCTGTTTGAGGACCGCAGGCCGGGCTGCTTTACCTACGCCTATCTTTACCCCAGTCTTCTGCAGGTGCATTCCGGCTCCTCCAGAAAGGAGATCCTGGATTTGTGCCTGAAAATGGAATTTATGCTCAATGGGGAATGTTATGAAGAGGGAATGGAAAAAATCTGCCATGCCGCGCTTTCCCCGGAGGAGCGTACAGCTGTTTTCTATCATTTCAGCCTTTACTGGTCCGATTTTTCAGGGAAGGATTTTACCCGGTATTTTGAAGAGGTAAACGGCTTCCGGTGGTGGTACCAATGGAGAGCATGGTTTGATGAAACCCGCAGCCTGGTGTTGAAACGGATTGGGGAATCGAATGCGGAAATCAGTACAATGGAAGCCATGCATAAGGCCATGAATTATATCAGGGAGCATATGGACAGGGAAATCACGCTGGAGGAGCTTCTGCATCTGACCGGGATGAGTAAAAGCCATTTCTCCAAAAACTTTAAAAAGATCACAGGAAAGACTTTTGTGACTTATCTGAATGACATGCGTATTGAATCCGCCAAAAAGTATCTGGCAGAGACCAAACAGCCCATATATTGGATTGCGAACCAGGTAGGCTATACGGACGAACACTATTTCCGAAGGATTTTCAGGGAAAGGACTGGGAAAAATCCAAAACAGTACCGTGAAAATAACTGAAATTTCACAGAAGCAAGCGTAAGAATATCAAAACTGCACAATAGTATTGTCAAAAGGGGATAATTGTATTTTAAAAAATAAAAAAATACAATTATCCCGTTTTTATGCACAAAGCGCCCTTCGTTTTTATGGAATAATTGATATAATTATAATCAATAAATAAACGATAAATAAGGGGGATTAAGTATGAAGAAGAAATTAATTGCAGTGCTCCTTACAGCTGCTATGGCTGTGGGATGCCTGGCAGGCTGCGGAAACAGTAAGACCACCTCCGGCGGCGCGGATACCGACAGCAAGACTGCCGATACCGAAGCTGCGGCGGATACAGGCACTGCACAGACAGATTCCGGGGAGCAGGCCAAGAGTGTGGAGGAACTTCTGCTGGAGCCCTATGACGAACCGGTGGATATTCACATCGTACTTCAGTACAGGGAATCCGAGGATCCCAATACGCCTTCCGACTGTACGCCGGAAACATCCACGGCAGTAAAGCTTCTGAAGGAAGAAATGAATATCAATCTGATATATGACTGGATCGTGAATGCGGATCAGTATGAACAGAAATTCGGCGCTGAGCTGGCGGCCGGAAATCTTCCGGATGTTTTCATGGTAAATGCAAATGATTTTGAGGATTTATCCAATCAGGGCGGTCTTGCGGATCTGACCGAATACTATGAAAAATACCGTTGTGATGATTTGGACAATATTTTCAACTATGACGGAAACTTCATCAACGTCGCCAAAAAGGACGGGAAAATCTACGGACTGCCTATGGGCACGGATCCTGCACAGATGACCTCCCAGATGATTTACAACATGACACAGCTGGAAAGCGTGGGCATTACTTCCGCAGATCAGCTGCCGAAAACCATTGAGGAGTTTGAAGCCCTCTGCGACAAGCTGATGGAAGTGGATTATAACGGCGACGGAAAGACCGGCGGCCCTGTCATTCCTGCCTGCAAGAACTATATGGATGCACAGCTGGCAGATTTTGAGCCCTTCTTCCATGCTTATGAAACATGGGCGGACGGCTGGTATGATAAAGACGGGACTCTGCAGTATGCAGGTATCGACGAAGGGATCAAGACCACTCTGACAAAGCTGAACGAATGGTATAACAAGGGCTATTTCCAGAAGGATTTCGCCGCATATGATATCTGGGCCGCAGATTCTCCTGTTGTCAATGATATCGTAGCCGGAAAATATGCTATTGTTCCCGCTTCCTGGTGGGTTCCCAACTGGCCGCTTAATACCAATAAGGTAGAACATCCCGATTCCAACTGGGTGATCGGACCCAACCTCTCTCCCGACGGAAATCAGCCAACTATCATGGTTGACCGTTATCCGGTAAATAACTTTGTAGTGGTCGGCCGTGACTGCAAGAATCCGGAAGCCGTATTCAAGATGATGTACTGGTCCTTACAGTATACGCTGGAAAACAGCAATCCCGAAAGACAGAATGCCATGACAGAGGAAGAAAAAACAGAATGGTACAGCTACGTTTACACATGGCTTCCTTACCGTATCTACTCTCCTACCTGTTTACGGACCAATTTCGAAGTTATCAACAAGCTTGCCGAAGAAGGCAAGACGGAAATCACGGATGCGGATGCCGCTAAAAACAATGAATTCTGGGGTGCCTGGGCCTCCTATCTGAATTATAAGGAAAATCCGGACGACGGCGTCGCCTGGGGGACCTATTTCAGCCGGCTCGCACCGGACGGCGGTGTCGCCAACATGATTCATACGATAGAAACCGCAGACATCATTTACGATGAGGTTTATGTGACCACACCCGCCATGGTTTCCAGAAAAGCTGAGCTTGACAAGCTGCGCAACAATACCTTCCTGAGCATGGTAATGGGCGAAACACCTGTTTCAGACTTTGACAAGTTCGTAGAACAGTGGAAAGCACAGGGCGGCGATGAAATAGCCAAAGAAGTAAATGAATGGTATCAGAATAACAAATAAACTAAAAATGCAGCCATTATAAGGAATTATGCCATATTTTATACGTAAAATATGGCATTTTCTTAAACAACGGATGGCCCGCGGCCCGCGGCATCCGTTGTTTATCGGTTTGGAAAGGAGTAAGAGTCCATGGCACAGCAGAAAACAGAAGGAAAAGAGAAAAAGAAAAAAAAGAGCCTGTACAGGACGAGAGAGCTTCATATTATGCTGATACCGGCAGTACTGTTCACCACTTTTTTTGCATACCTGCCGATTTTCGGCCTGGTGATGGCCTTCCAGGATTTTAAACCCCTGATGGGCTTCCGGGAATCTCCCTTCGTAGGCTTACAGCAGTTCCGGTATATCTTTACCATGCCCAGCTTCCGGACGGCTTTCGTAAATACCATGATCATTTCCTTTTTCAAGATCATTCTGAGTATTCTTGTTCCCATGATACTGTCGCTGATGTTAAATGAGGTGACGAAAAGCTGGTTTAAGCGATCGGTGCAGACCATAGTATTCATCCCCTATTTCTTTTCCTGGGCAATTCTTGCCGGCATGATACTGGAGATTTTCGCTTATGACGGCATCATCAATAATACCATGCTCCACCTTTTCGGCACAGATCCCACGGCCTTTCTGGTGAGCAACAAATATTTCCGTACCATCATTATCGGTTCCGATGTATGGAAGGGAATGGGCTATAATACGGTTCTGCTGCTGGCGGCCATCACCAATGTGGATCCCACTCTTTATGAAGCCGCCCAGGTGGACGGCGCAGGACGCTGGAAGCAGGTGCTTCATGTAACACTGCCCTGCATCCTGCCGATGGTGGCAGTCCTGACCGTCCTCGGGCTGGGAAATATTCTGAATGCAGGGTTTGAACAGATTCTGATCATGTATAATCCTACCGTCGAGAAAACAGTGGATATCCTGGATACCCTGGTCTACCGGCTCGGCATGACCAGCCACCAGTATTCGGCCGCGGCGGCCATGGGATTGTTCAAATCGGTGATTTCGCTGATTTTTGTGGGAACCAGCTATCTGATTCTCTATAAAAAGAGCGATTACCGCGTATTTTAAAGGGGGTGCGGCAGATGAAAATCAAGCGTTCAGGTTCTTATTATATTTATCAGGTGTTTAATACGGTGGTTCTTGCTCTCGTGGCGCTCACCTGTATTTTTCCCATACTGCATGTTCTCGCCATGTCCTTAAGCAGCAGCAATGCCGCAATGGCCGGACGTGTCACCTTCCTTCCGGTGGAGTTTTCCCTTTCCGCATATGAGTATCTGATGAAAAAGAACGATTTCTTCCATTCCGTGGGAATAGCGGGAGGAAGAGTGGTAATAGGCACAGCCCTGAATATGATTCTGATCGTGCTGACCGCCTATCCGCTCTCCCGTTCCTCCATTCATTTCCGGGGGCGTACCTGGTATATGACCTATTTTGCCATAACCATGTTCCTTGGCGGGGGCTTGATCCCGACCTATATGGTTATTAAAAACCTGCATCTTCTGGACAGCTTCTGGGTTCTGATCCTTCCCTGCGCCATGAATATCTGGAATGTGATCATCATGATGAACTTTATAAGAGGCCTGCCGCGTGCGGTGGAGGAGGCGGCCTTTGTGGATGGGGCCAATCACTGGCAGACACTGTTCCGGGTCATTCTGCCCATGTCCAAGCCTTCCCTGGCATCCCTGCTTCTTTTTTCCATGATCGGGCATTGGAATGCGTGGTTTGACGGCATGTTCTACATGAATAATCCGAACAATTATCCTATGGCAACCTACCTGGCAACACAGATCATCAACAATAACCAGAGCATGACGAATATGACGCCGGAGCAGCTCGCCCTGCTTTCCAGCCTCAGTGAAAAGACGGTAAGAAGCGCCCAGCTGTTCATTTCCATCATACCGATTCTGGTGGTTTATCCGTTTCTTCAGAAGTTCTTTGTGAAGGGAATTACGGTAGGTTCTGTAAAGGAATAATAGAAGGAAAAAAGAATGGGCAGTGAATATAATATCGGGGAAGAGAGGGTAAGGGTATGAGTTTTGCTGAGGTTAAGAAGGTAAATGGGAGTCCGGCCCTGGTGATTGACGGAAGGGCTTATCCTCCCATGGCTATGACAACACGTTTCCATAAGCCGGAGTATATTAAACGCCTGGGAGAATCCGGGCTGAAGGTTTTCTTTTTGATGACCAATACGGACTGGCTGCGGCCGGGAAGGGATTACACGGATGAGAACGGCATACAGCAGCATGAACCAGGCGGAATGGAAGTATTTGTCAGGAATGCGGAAACGCTGCTGGCAGAGGTGCCGGATGCTTATATCATCGTAAGAATCGGGCTTCATCCGCCGGTGGACTGGATGGAGGCCAACAGGGATGAACTGATAACCTATCAGGACGGAAGCCATGAACCGGCGATCCTGTCTTCCGAGGTACATAAGGATGAGATTCCGGGGATGTATTCCTTTGCTTCCGGGAAATGGCAGGAAGCGGCAGGAAAGGCCCTGAAGGAGTTTTGCGATAAGGTGGATTCCCTTTCGTTTGCCGATCGGGTCATCGGGTATTTCCTGGCGGCGGGCGGCACCTCGGAATGGTATCCCGTAAATGTGCTCTGTGACAGGGGAAAAAATAAATATGGGGATTTTTCACCCTCTTTCGTGAAATTTTACGGGGAATTCCTGAAGAAACGGTACGGTACGGAGGAAAAGCTGAAAAAGGCCTGGAAAAAGGAGGATGCCTCTTTTGAAAAGCCGATCATTCCCAACGTACAGGAGCAGTATTTCATTTTTATGGAAGAGGGCATCATGGATGCCATGAAGTATTATGAAAGCGCGGAGCGGATCATCGGGAAAAACATCGATATGGACGCAGAGAAGGCCGCTAACCTTGGCGTATTTTTAAATATGAAGGATTACAGATATGTGGCTGACTTTTATGATGCGTTTCATGAGGCGACGGCGGAGGCAATTATTTATTTTGCGAAGCTGTTAAAGGAGCGTTATGCCGGAAAGATCGTGGGCGCTTTTTATGGTTCCTACGGATGCACCGATTTCTTTAACAGCAGTACAGCCACCTCCACTCTTCCGATTCTGGACTCCGGTTATGTGGATTTTCTCGCGGCGCCGGGCGTTTATAATAACAGAGAGCCGGGCGGCAGCGTGGCGCAGAGAGAGATGCAGGATTCCTTCCGGCTGCGGGGTCAGATGTTTGTGGCGGAGGAGGACAGCAGAACCCATCTGGAGGACAGCTTTTACAGGGACGCCATGGGACTTTATGATGTGCGGGACAGCATCGTCACCCTGAAACGGGATTTCGCAAGAGTCCTGTGCGAGGATATCTATGCCTGGTGGTTTGACCAGCATGCGGAAGGCGGACGGTATCAGCATGAGGAGATTTATAAGCTGTTCCGAAGACAGGAGGAAATCGCGCAGTTTGCATACGGCCTCGACCGAAATAAGGAAAATGAAATCGCTTTGATTTATGATCAGGAAAGCTGTCATACCGTTTCTATGTATACGAATACGCTCATGCTGGATTATTATAGAACTTCAGATCTGCCGCGGATCGGCGCGCCGGTGGATTATTATTTTCACAACGACTGTGCACGGGAGGATATGCCGGATTACAAGCTTTATGTGATGATGAACGTATTCCGGCTGACGGACGAGGAACGGGAAGTGATTCTCCGAAAAGCCAGAAAAAACCATGCGGTAGTGCTGTGGCTGTATGCCCCCGGCTTTATTAACCCGGATGCTGACCTTGTGATGGACAATGAAAATATAGAGCAGCTGACCGGATTTAAAACGGGACGGATCGATCATACCTGCTCGCCGAGGTTTAAAATCACCAGCCTGAAGCATCCCGCGGTAAGGTATGCGGCGGAGGATCGCCGGTATGGCTATATTGACAGGGATGTGCACTCCAATGTCTGGCTGGAAAACGTGATTCTGCCCGCCTATATGAATCCGGGGTTCTATATTGATGATCCGGAGGCCGAGATTCTGGGAACCTACTGTGAGCTGGGACTTCCCGCCTACGGGCTGAAGGAAATGGACGGCTGGACAAGCGTATACTGTGCTCCGCAGATCCTTAGGGCTGAACTGCTGGCCTCCCTTGCGGAATATGCGGGCTGCCACCTTTACAATAAGGATGACGATATTCTCTGTGCCAATAAGAACTTTGTGATGATCCATGCCTCATATAAAGGAACACATACTTTATATTTCAAAAATCCGTGCAGTCCCTTTGAGGTATATGAAAAGAAATATTACGGACATAACATAACGAGACTTGAGCTTGAAATGCGTTTGGGGGATACGCTTATGTTCTCTCTTTGCGGTGAATGCTGAGTTTATATATAAGGATATCTCCCGGATTTTTTCTCAGGCAGCGGGCAGCGTTTTGTGCCATACACGAAATGCCGCCCGCCGCTTTTCCTCCGCCGGCCTCAAAATTTTACGCCGCTCTCAAAAACAGGATGAGCTTACCGGCCTATAACCGCCACAGGACACCCGAAATACCGATACTCCGTCGCTTCCCGGAAACCGCAGCTTTCATACAGATGCAGGGCGTTCTTGTTTTCTGCCTCCACACACAGGGACACCTCTCCCTTCTTATCTGCCGCTATTTTCACAGATTCCCTCAGCAGCTGTCTTCCCAGCCCCTTTCCCCGGAAATCCGCCGCCACACATAATCCGAATATCATGGCCCGTTCCCCGCTGGTATCCACACAGCAGCAGCCTGTACATCTTCCCTGCGTCTCTATAACAAACAGCATTGTATCACTGCTCTGATAAGAGCTTTCCACATAACGCCTTGCCATTTCAGGCGTATCGCCGAACGCCTCGGCCTGAATCTCAGTCATTACGTCCAGATCACCCTTCCGAGCCTGCCTGACCACCGAAGGACTTCCGCTGCCTTTTGCAGCTTCCTCTTTTTCCCGCCAGATCATCAGATATTCCTTCCTTATAAGCACTGCCCCATATTTTTTCAGGATATCCCCCGCAGCCGGGTAAGCTTTTTCTGTTTTAAATTCCAGTTCACTGTAGCCAAAAAACCGGATATACTCCAGAGCCGTATGAAAAAGAGCATGAAAAACCCCTTTCCCCCTCTGTTCAGGAAGTACATAGGCAGATATTTCCGCCATTTTTTCCTGATCTCCATATATGATGAGAATCCCGGCAAGCCCCGGTTCCGTATTCCCTTCTTCCACATAAGCCCGGAAAAAACAGGGCATTTCCGGATATACGTTAAATTCATTAGTCAGAAACAGCTCATTGCAGGTGCCATCGGCCCTGTTGCAGACAGACACCAGCAGGGAAATCTGTTCTTTTTCTCCTTTATCCAAAACATTGCTTCTGCGGATCTTTATATTTCCTACCTGTATGCTTTTTTCCATTTACGGAATTCCTCCTCTTGTTTCCCAAAATAACCATTATCAAAAAGCCGTACTATAATATCTCATTTTATCTATTCTAGCATTCCTGTGTTACACAAACAAGAAATTTCAGCATTAAGTGTTAAAGCTTTATTAATGATTCCTTAAATTCCCATAAAATCAGACAAAAGTGGTAAAATGTATATAGGAAGCCTGATTTTTTCGCGTTATAATAACGGAAAATACGAAGGATTCTCTTGACAGCTCCAGGAAGCAGCCAGAAAAGGAACGGTGCCTATGAAACATATCCAATTGCCTGATATACGAAACAAACATCAAAATGAAAAAGAGGAGCTCATACCCCGGCCGGAAATCCCGGCCCGGGAAATCGATCCTGCCGTCGGCCTGTCCGCCGATGAGGTGCAGGCGCGTCTGGAAAATGGTTATGGAAACATAAGCAATTCCTCTCCTACCAAAACAGTCGGACAGATTGTAAAATCCAATACCCTTACCTTCTTCAACCTGGTATTTGTCATACTGGCCGTCTGCCTGATCGCGGTGGGGTCTTATTCCAACCTGCTTTTCCTTATCATCGCCGCCGCCAATACCTTTATCGGCATTTTTCAGGAAATCCGTTCCAAGAAGGCAATCGACCGGCTCACCCTTCTTGCGGAACAGAAGGTTCCCTGTATCAGGGACGGCTCGCGGGAGGAAATCCCTTCCTCCGAGCTTGTGCGGGATGATATCGTGGAATTCGAAAACGGAAGCCAGATTTGTGCGGATGCCGTTGTCCTTTCGGGGCAGGTTACTGTAAATGAGTCTCTGCTTACAGGGGAAACGGATGCCATTCCCAAGCTGCCCGGCGATGATTTGAAATCCGGCAGCTTTATAAGCGGCGGCCATTGTACCGCCCGTCTCACCCATGTCGGCGCCGATTCCTATGCATCCCGGCTTGCGGAAGAGGCCAAAAGTGATGTAAAGCTCGCCAAATCTGAAATGATGCGTTCCCTGGACCGCCTGATCCGCGTGATCGGCATCCTTCTTGTGCCTGTGGGAATCTGCCTTTTCCTCACCCAGCACCAGATGGGCCTCACGGTAAAAGGCGCTGTGGAAGCGACTGTGGCGGCCCTTATCGGCATGATCCCCGAAGGCCTGTATCTTCTTACCAGCATCGCGATTGCCGTTGGCGTCCTGCGTCTTTCTCGCCGCAAGGTTCTTGTCAGGGATATGAACTGTGTGGAAATCCTGGCGCGTGTGGATACCCTCTGCGTGGATAAAACGGGAACCATCACAGAACCCGGAATGGATGTGGACAAGCTTGTTCTTTTGGATGAAGAGAATTTCCCGGAAGAGACGGTCATGGAAATGCTGGCGGCTTTCTATGATAATATGGAAGCGGACAATGACACCGGCGCCGCCCTTGCCGCTTGTTTTAAGAATGATTCCGACTGGGAGGCCCGGGAATTTTATCCCTTTACATCCGAAACAAAATGGAGCGGCATCACCTTTGCGGAACACGGCAGCTTTCTTATCGGCGCGCCGGAATTTATTATGGGCTCCCGCATAAAAGAGCTGAAAAAGAAAATACGTCCCTGGGCGGAGCAGGGGATGCGTGTTCTGCTCGCCGCCTCTTATGAGGGGGAGCCGGATACAGGCGGCCTTACGGAAGATCAGATCCACCCCATGGCCCTGATTCTCATTACGAACCGGCTGCGGAACGAGGCTGCGGAAACCTTCCGGTATCTCAGGGAGCAGGGTGTTTCTATCCGTGTCATTTCCGGCGACAATCCCGAAACAGTGTCCCGGGTTGCCATACAGGCCGGCATAGAAGGCGCCGACCAGTTCGTGGATGCTTCCACCTTAAAATCGGACAGCAGCCTGGAAGCCGCTGCCGAAAAATACAAGGTCTTCGGCCGTGTCACTCCGGAACAGAAATGCCGGCTGATCCGAGCCATGCAGAAAAACGGCCATACCGTTGCCATGACCGGCGACGGCGTGAATGATGTGCTGGCGCTGAAGGAAGCCGACTGCGGCATCGCCATGGCTTCCGGCAGCCAGGCCGCCTGTCAGATCGCCCAGCTTGTGCTGCTGAATTCCGATTTCCAGTCCATGCCGGCAATCGTAGGGGAAGGACGAAGAGTCATAAACAATATCCAGCGGGCCGCTTCCCTGTTCCTGGTAAAAAATATTTTCTCCCTGCTGCTTTCGCTGGTCAGTCTGTTTGCGGGCTTCCCTTATCCCCTTCTGCCCCTGCAGCTGTCCCTTATCGGCTCCCTGACCATCGGGATCCCGTCCTTCTTCCTTGCACTGGAGCCCAATAACAGCCGGGTGGAGGGTCATTTCCTCAGCAATGTTTTCTACAAGGCTCTCCCCGGAGGGCTGACAAACCTTGTGCTGGTGCTCGGCGTGGAGCTTTTTACCTATGCTTTTGCCTTTCCGTTGGATCAGCTGTATACCATATCGGCCATCACCGTGCTTTTCGTCGGCCTTTTAGTCCTGTACCAGGTATGCAGGCCCTTTGACTGGAAAAGGCGGGTTATCTGGGGCAGCATGACCGCAGCCGCCCTCGTATGCCTCGTCTTTTTCGGAAACCTTTTCAGCCTGACGCCGCTGACCCTGCAGACCGCCCTGGTGCTCGCCGTTTTCCTGCTTCTCGCCCAGCCGGTCATGCATACGGCCCTTTGGCTTTTCGAACAGGGCAGCCGCCTTTTCCGGAGATTCTTCGGGAATGAAGAGACAGGCGTATAAATGAGCCGTAATTCATAAATTTGTGAAAAGAATCTTACTTCTTTCTTAAAGTTATTGATACCCTTTGGGAATTGCGCCATAATATAAATAGAAAGACAAAGAAAGGACGTGTTGCCAATGGACATTACATTGTCGGAAGATATCGATCCGGAGTATCTTGAGGATGTCTCTGACATCCTCACAAACAGAGAGTTTCTGGCCTTGAACTGCTTCAAGCATCATTTTGCAACAACAAGGCTGATGCACAGCATGAATGTTTCCTATATTTCATGGCTGCTGGCAAAGAAATTGGGCTGTGACGCCAAAGCGGCGGCAAGAGCCGGACTGCTTCACGATTTCTTTTTGTATGATCCGAAGCAGGGACGGCCCTCCAGGGAACTGCAGGCTTTCTGCCATCCCAAGGTAGCTGCGGCAAACAGCAAGGCGACCTTCGATATCACCGAAAAAGAAAAAGAAGCCATACTGTCTCACATGTTTCCTCTGGGCCCTCTTCCCAAAACCCAGGAAGCCTGGATCATTACCGGTGCGGATAAGCTCTGTGCCTGTGTGGAGGTTTTCCATATCGGCATCGCACTGACCCGCAGCGGACGTGTTGTTGTGAGTGCGGCTTAGCTGGCATTGTTAATTTCATAAAGAGTGCCGGGGAGGGCGTTTTAGATAACGCCGGACTCCCGGGCAGAAAACAGGACCGCCCGGAAGGGATTTTCCCTCCGTGCGGCCCTGTTCTTTTTTTATCTGTCTGTTCTACAGCGGGACAGCATTGTCTTCCTTCTTATATTTGGTACTCCCGTCCGGCAATCTCTTCCCCGGAAAATTCCAGCACATAGGTTTCTCCCTGCCTGGCTTCCCATTCTGCCATTCCATCCGCCGCCTCCCAGGTATTTCCGGATCCCTTCACCCGGAGCAGCCCGCGGGCTTTTATGCGGCAGGCTCCGTTCATCTGCGCCTTTATTTCCGCTCCGGTCAGTCTTCCCCGTTTCCAGGAAGCCGATACCACAAAGCCGCCTCTGGCGCACATTCCGCGGAAAGAACCGTCTATCCAGTCCACCGGTACGGCAGGAAGAAGTTCGATAAAGCCCTGATGGCTCTGCAGAAGCATCTCTGCCACTCCGGCTCCCAGGCCGAAAATTGCATCGATCTGCTGGCTGCCTTCCGTCAGCATGCCCGCGCCCAGATTCTCACCGGTACTTTTCAGGATATGCCCGCATTCCAGCGGATTTTTAAACCGTGCCATCAGGGAAATCTTCCAGGATCCCGGCCAGCCTCCCTGTCTTTTCGCGTGAAGAAGCCTTCTTTCCAGGCTTCGGCGTGCTGCCTCAAACAGTTCCGGCGTTCCGGTTTCGGTAATCAGACCGCCCGGATAAACGGGATACATATGAGAGGTATGGGACATTCCGGGAGTACACTCCTCGTAATCCTCGTACCATTCCTGCAGCTGCCCGAACCGGCCTGTGCGGTAGGGCGGGAATTTTTTCATTGATTCCAGCGCCTGTACGGGCACCGGATCATCACTGATGTCCAGAATCTGCGCCGCCCGTGCCACATTGGAGAAAAGCTCCCGCAGAATACTCATATCCATGGTAGATCCTATCGTAACTGCGCTGATGCAGGGATGATTGGGTGAACATCTGCTCTCCTTCGCCACCTCGTCAATCAGTTCGATCACGGTCTCCTCACCGCTGGTGAGGAACTTATTTTCCGGGGAAAGGGAAGGCGCCGTCACCAGATAGCCGTCCTTATTCTCCACCAGGAAATCCAGCATGAATGCGGCGGCCTCCCGCAGTACCGGATACATTTTTCTTAAAAATTCCCTGTCCTGCGTAAATTCATAGTGGGTCCAGATATGCTCGCACATCCATGCGCCGCCAAACGGCCACCAGCTCCAGGAGGCATCCTCACAGCTGGGCTCCGTGGAACGCCACAGATCTGCATTGTGGTGGGCCACCCAGCCGTTCATATGATAGTATTCCTTTGCTGTCTGCTTTCCGGCATCTGCCAGCTCCGTGAGCAAATCCATCATGGGAAGATGGCACTCCGGAAGTCCCAGCACCTCACAGGGCCAGTAATTCATCTCTACATTGATATTGTTGGTATAATTGCTGGACCAGGGCGGATTGGGCGTATCATTCCATATCCCCTGCAGATTCAGGGCCTGGCTGCCCGGCCTGGAGCCTGCAATGGTCAGGTACCGGGAATATTGCAGCATCAGCGCCGCCAGGGACGGATCATCCACCCCTTCTCCACAGAAATGAAGCCTCTGTGTTGTGGGAAGGTTTCCGGACAGCTCCGTTCCCAAGTCCAGATCCACCCGGTTATAAAGCGCCTGGTAATCCGTCACATGATCTTTTCTGGCTCCTTCATAATCCCGCCCCGCCTTCTGCAGGCCGTCAAGCCCTTTCCGCAACTCTTCCAGCACCTTTCCTGCATCCCGGTCCCTGGGAACCCGGAAGCCTGCATAGCTGGTCCCGGCGCGGACAGCGAGCAGCGCATAACTCGCCCCGTTCACGTATACCCTCGCCCCGTCGGAAGCCACCGTGCCGTCAGTGGAAATCACCCTTGCACAGCATGCGAACCTGAGGGCATCCGAGCTTTCCGGATCCTTATAAATAAAGTGGGGAGCCACCGACGTATAGCTCGGCTCCGCATGATCCGGAGCTATTCCGGTCAAAAAAGCCTCTCCATCCTCCGCCCCGTTTATATAGTGAAGGGAAGAGTCCACACCAAAGGCGAAATCCAGCACTTTACCGCGGCTTCCTCCCTCTTTCGGCTCTGCCGTACAGTAGACATAAGCCGTTCTGTCCGGATAGCTGACAAAATATTCCCTCCGGTATCGAATCCCGTCCCGGATCCAGGAAACCGTCTCCGCTGCATCACTCAGGCTCAGGCAACGCCGGTAATCCTCAATATCTCCCGGCTGAGGCTCTATCACCATCTTCAGGGGCATATTCCGGCGGTTATCGGCCTGCCCCATGGTTATATGAAGGCTGGCTAACGGAAGATAGGTTTCCAACCAGCGCCCCTCCATATCATTATTAATGATAGTATTGGCTTCCTTCCCTTTTCCTTCCAGGGCAAGCCTTCTTGCTTCCATAAAACAGTCATAATGCTGTGGGTTCAGGTAAAATCCTTCGCTTCCCGACCAGAGGGTATCCTCATTGATATATACCTCCTCCAGTACCGGATCTCCCATAACCGACATGCCGAGGCTTCCGTTTCCCAGATAATGAGCGTCCCAGAACTGTTCTGCAGGCTGTTTTTCCCATAAATAATAATCCTTCATCCCCTTATTTCCCCTTTCTTTGCCGAAGCAGTTATCCTATCTTGTTTTTAACACATTTCAGGGAAAACGTACAGAAACAATTCTTCACATAAGGGGACAATTCTTCAGATGTTTTATTCTTCCGGATACAGAAATGCGCTCTCTGACTCCCGCTCCATGACCCCTTCCTCCATCTGCTCCTCCCTTGCGGTGAAAGAACCGGTCTTCCACACACCCTTTTTATAGAAGAAAAGGGATAAAGCCATGGCTATCGTCCAGCCGATAGGCCATGACAGCCAGATGCCCATCGTTCCGAATCTTACCGACAGCAGGAACGCCAGTATCACACGCAGAAATAGATCCGTAAACGTCGCTATCATAAAGGACTTCATGGCTCCCGCCCCGCGCAGGACCCCGTCTGCCATCAGTTTCAGGGAAATCACAAAATAGAAGGGCGACACAATCCGCAAAAACTGTGTTCCCGTTTCCATGGCTATGGTGCTTCCCTCATTCATAAACAGAGACAGCATGGCATGGCTTCCGAAAAAGAACGCCGCAAAAAAGGGAACGGTAATAATTAAAGCCAGCTTTACCGAGGCTCTGAATCCCTGCTCAACCCTTTCCTGTTTCCCCGCCCCCAGGTTCTGTGCGGCAAAGCTGCTGGTACCGTTGCCCAGAGTCGTCAGGCTGGTAATGGCGAATGTATTCAGCTTAACTGCCGCCGAATAGCCGGCGATAACCGAAGAGCCAAAGGAATTGATCAAACCCTGAATAAAAATGTTGCCGATGGATATAAAGCTCTGCTGCAAAATACTGGGAACGGCAATCCTGCTGATTTTCCCCAGCATGTTCCAGGAAAAGACCTCCGCTTTTTCCTCCGTATGTATGGAAGCCAGCCTTTTTTTCAGGGTGATGAGCGCCAGCACACAGGCAATTCCCTGGGCAAGGAAGGTCGCCCAGGCCACACCTGCCACGCCCCAGTGAAAGACCGCCACAAAAAGCATATCCAGAAATATATTTCCGATGGAGGAACCGATCAGAAAATACAGCGGCGTTTTGGAATCTCCCAGAGAGGTGAAAATTCCGGTAGCCACATTATACAGGAAAAGGAAAACAAACCCGCCTATGTAAATCCGCAGATACAAATCACCATCCGCAAATATATTATCGGGAGTATTGATCATGATCATCAGCCCCCTGCTCCCCGCCAGGCCCACAGCCGTAAGCACTGCGGACAGCGCCAGTGAGGCAAGAAGTGTCGTGGAAATCGCCGTTTTCATTTCTTTATACCATTTCGCACCGAAATACTGGGAAATCAGCACCGAACAGCCTATATTGCTTCCCACGGCAATCGCCATGAAAATCATCGTGATCGGGTAGGATGCCCCTACCGCCGCCAATGCGTCCTCTCCCGCAAATTTCCCCGCAATTACGCTGTCCGCAATATTATACAGCTGCTGGAAAATCACACTGACAAACATAGGTATGGAAAATCTCCATAATACGCTCTGTGGTTTCCCTGCCGTCAAATCCTTATTCATCCCGTTTCCTCCGTTTATTTGTGTTCTGATTCCATTCCATTTGCCCTTAAGGCCGTTTTGTATTATACTACTTTCCATAAGATAAATAAAATCAATATTTTCTATTCATTACATAGATTTTATCTATATATCCTGTCATATAATTCCTGCGGCGATGGATAAAAGTACCGCTTTCATCAGTACCCATCCGCAGCTGAGAGGAACAGAAAGGAAGACCTTCCATGGGCGTCAGCTTTGATTCTTACAAAACCTTCTATTACGTTGCCAAATTCAGAAGTTTTACGGAGGCTGCCAGGGCGCTTTACGTCACACAGCCCACCGTCACCCATGCCATTCAGATGCTGGAAAAAGAACTGGACTGCATCCTTTTCCAGCGTTCCCGCAAGGGCGTATCCCTGACTCCGGAAGCGGCGATGCTGTATGAACACGTGAAAGCCGCCTGTGAACACATTTTTGAAGCGGAAAATGCCCTGAAGGCAAAAAAGGAACTGCTGGAGGGGCAGATACGGATCGGAGCAGGGGAAACCACGCTGCATTTTTTTCTGCTTCCCTATCTGAAGCAGTTTAAAACCTTATATCCCGGTGTGAAAATCAAGGTAAACAACACCAGCACTCCCGCTTCCCTTTCCGCCCTGCGCGCGGGGCATATCGACTTTGCCATATTGGTCATGCGCCCGGACTATAAAGGGGCCTTTCTTCCGAGAGACCGTTTCTCCGTCACAAGGCTGGCCGGCTTCCAGGATATTTTCATTGCAGGGAATGATTTTTCAGAGCTTTCCGGACATAGTGTCACTCCCCCGGAGCTGGCAGATTATCCCCTAATCTGTATGGAACCGGGAACCGTTACCAGACAGTATCTGGATGATTTTTTCCTGCCCTATCATCTTACCATAAGCCCGGATATTGAACTGGCCACCACGGATTTAATCACCCCCATGGCTGTCAATAACCTGGGATTCGGTTTCGTCCCCCGCCCCTTTGCGGAAAGTGCGCTGAAGGAAGGAAAGGTATTTGAAATCGAACTGACTGAAAGCATTCCCGAAAGAGAAATCTGTGTTATATCAAGGACCGACACCCCCATATCCCTGGCCGGAAATGCCTTTCTGCATTTATTTTCTGAATGTCCCCAAAAAGAATAGAGGCTGCCATATCCCTTTCTGAAATCCGGGAAACGGCGCAGGACAGAAAAATCCCCGGGTGGTGGAAGCACCCGGGGATTTCCGTCCGCCCGAATTGGCGGACTCGTATATACTAAAACTAAGGGATTAAGATGAACGCAAATTTATTATCTGTCATCGTGCAGCCGGAAGTTCGCATAAGCGCTCATGCCGTGCTCATGCATATCCAGGCCGTCGATTTCCTCTTCTGCGGATACCCGCAGCCCAATGGTTTTATTCAATATTGTAAACAGGATGAAAGCGCATACCCCAACATATGCCATAACAGATACTACTCCAAGAACCTGGATTCCGAAAAACTGCAGACGGCTCATTCCCCAGTCCGCCAATACGGATCCTTTCACAAACACGCCGGTGAGGATCGTCCCCATCGCACCGCAGCCACAGTGGACAGCAACCGCACCAACCGGGTCATCCACCTTCAGGACCTTATCCAGAAGCTCTACAATGATGACTACGATAAAGCCTGCAATAAAGCCGATGGCCATAGCCGCATAAGGGGAAACCACATCGCAGCCGGCGGTAATGGCAACAAGACCCGCCAGAGTTCCGTTCAGTGTCATGGAAACATCAGGCTTGCCATAGCGGAACCAGGTTATGAAAAGCACCGTAACCGTAGCCACTACTGCAGCCAGGTTGGTAGTCATGGCGATATCACCCAGATTGGTAGCCGCACCGGTGGTAGAACCGCAGTTGAAGCCAAACCAGCAGAACCAGAGAATGAATACACCCAAAGCACCTATAACGATGTTATGGCCCGGAATAGCCTGAGGCTTTTTATTCTTGTCAAACTTACCGATACGGGGACCGACAATGGCAGCGCCCACAAAGGCACATACACCGCCTACCATATGAACTGCTGTGGAACCGGCAAAATCATGGAAGCCGATACCGGAAAGCCATCCGTCCGACCAGATCCAGTGACCGGTTACCGGATAAATGAAAATAGAAATAGCCGCGCTGTAAATCAGATATGTTGAAAATTTTGTTCTTTCAGCCATGGCCCCCGAAACAATCGTGGCTGCCGTAGCACAGAATACCGTGTGGAAAATCATAAATACACCGATGGGAAGCCCATGGAACATGCCGTCCGCATCTGCCAGACCATATGTACTGAAAAATCCGGTTGTTCCTATGAATCCTCCTGCATCCTTACCGAACATAATTGCAAAACCGATGATAAAGAAAAAGATACTTCCCAATACGAAATCCATCAGGTTTTTCATGGTTATATTTCCGGCGTTCTTCGCTCTCGTAAATCCGGTTTCAACCAGTGCAAACCCTGCCTGCATAAAAAATACCAGAAACGCGCCAAGACAGGTCCATACAATATTAAGCAGCAATTCCACCGCGGCCTCCGAACTCATGCCGCCCGCAATCAGATCAGATAAATACATAACATTTCCTCCTCTTTTCACAGCATCCGGAAGATGCTTTCCCTCACTGTTTCATAAAAAAAGGAGATAATAAAGAGTTTGACCCTTTGTTATCTCCTTCGATAAACTTATTTTTCATAATATTCTTTTTATGCATTTCCTTACTGTCTCTCCCGGCCAGCCTTTACAGGGCTTCTTTTCCCCGCTCGCCGGTACGGATTCTTACTGCATCCGCCACATCATATACGAAGATTTTCCCGTCGCCGATATTACCGGTGTTTATTTCCTTCACGATTTTATCGATCAGCTTATCCGCATTTTCCTTCGCCACAACAGTTTCCACCTTGATTTTGGGAAGAAGGTTCACTCTATACTCGGCTCCGCGGTATTTCTTAACAATGCCCTTCTGATTGCCGTAACCCATAATATTCACTATATTAAGGCCATTTACCTCTTCCGTATCCAGAACTTCCTTCAAATCCTCCAGCTTTTCGGGCTTAATAATGATTTCCAGCTTTTTCATACGCTTTCCCTCCTTGAGAAACAGACTTATGACGTCATTTCTGAAAAACAAAAAAGGCGTCTTAACCGGATAATGGTTAAAACGCCTTTGTTTGAACTCTATTATACACACCTCATAATGATTGTCAAATGTTTTTTCTCATTTTTTTTATATTTTCTTAACATACTGTCTCAAATATATTCTATGAAATCCACTCCCGGAAGGTCTGCATAGCGGTTCCAAAGCTCCCAGTTTTCCTGCGCCACGGCCTCCTCCAATTCGGCAATGAGCCTTACCCGCACCGCGCTGCGGTGGATGAAGCAGGGATTGGGATCATTAAAAAACTCATCGCTTTTGCTCAGAATGATTTCTTCCTTCAAAGGCAAATCCGTCATTGTCCCCCGATAGACCTCTTCTCCCTTCAGACAGACACGGATCACCTTCTCTTTTTCTTTTTCCTTCTTTTTCCCAAACACAGTCCGGTACCTCCCTTATATCAGCATATACAGCGAAAACAGGGCAAACGCCAGAAACAGAACCGCATACAGCAGTTTAACCGCAGGCATCCGCTGCAGGCTTTTCTCCGAAAGGGCAAAAACGCTCTTCCCTCCTGCCACAAGAATGATAATGAGCAGCGCCGGAATACACATGGCTGCAATATATAGACAGAATACGAAAAAGGGAACTCCTTCTCCGGGAGCCGACTGTACCCACTGAAGTATGGACGCCAGATAAATCTGCCCGGTGCAGAAAAATTCGCCCAGAGCAATCACAACACTTCCCCCGAATACAGCGAGAAACAAAAGCTTCCCCATACCCGGACGCACGGCCGCCTGCATCATTTTCTCATTCCATCTGCGCAGCGCCCTGGGAAGCTGCATCCTGACTCTGCCGAAATTCCCTTTTTTCACCTGGACAAAGTCCCACAGATTGCCAAAAGCCGCGCCCAGGCAGAAAATAAGCAGCAGTACATTCAGTATATTTCTGGCCGTTCCGAAGGCATCCATGGGAATGGACGACGCAGCGGCAGCAACCGCCATTCCCAGCCCCAGATATGCCAGGAATTTCCCCGCAAGATAGCATAGCCCGTACCGCAGAAAACGTCCTCCTGCTGCCGCAAGCAGTGACAGGAACAAGAGCGTCATAGAAAGTGCACAGGGATTCAGGCCGTTCAGGAACCCGGTGACCACCACCGTGCCTATGGAGGCAATTCCCGTAAACTTATTTTTTCCCGCCTCACTGTCCACAGGTATTTCCGGGTTATAATCGGCGCCGATCCCTTCCCCCGCCTTCATCAAAGCCTCAAGCCCGCTTCGAATCTCTTTTTCCCCGGACAGATACCTGTTCCCTATGAAAAGAAACGGAACCTTCTGCAAAGCTACGGGCACCTGCCGGGCTTCATACAGCTGCAGCAGATAAACGGCATTTTCCTCTTCCATCACGGAAAGCTCCTGTATATTCACAGAACAGGCTCCCTTCTCTGTCTCCATCTCCGTCGGCAGCTCCTTCAGAAAAGCCTTCACTTTATCACAGCTGCTGCAGCTTTCGGTGGTAAACAGAAGGATATTCATACTGTCCTTCTCTCCCTCCGTAGCGGCGAACAGCCCGTCCCGTCCCGCTTTTTCCTCCGGATTCCCTCCGGCCTCTTCCGAGCTGCCCTTTTCTCCGGCTCCGCTGCTCTCCGTATCCCTTCCCGCAGCCTCCGCCAGACAGTCATAAAGCTCCTCCTCTATCCGTGTATATCCGGAAACCCACCGGTTCCCTATAATGACCATGGGAAAGGACAGATCCTCATCAGGAATTCCCAGCTCATCCGCCAGCCGTTCCAGCTTTTGCTTTCCGTCCGTCCGGAAAGCATAGTATTCCTCTGTCTGATAATGAATGGGATTCTCCCTGCCCTCCATCACCTTCTCTGCCAGCTCCCTGATTTTCTGCCCCTCATGGCAGGATTCGCAGGGATTGTTATGGAAAAAATAAATCGTTACTCTTTCCTGCTGCGACTCCGTCTCCTGCGCCTCACTCTCCCCGGCCTTACTCCCGCATCCTGCTGCCAGGAAAAGCCCCATAACCAGCAATAATATACCTATTAATTTCCCCGCCCTGTTTTTCATCATTTCTCCCCATATTTCTTCCGTAAAATCACTTATAAAGCGATTATAACTTCACACTTCCCCCACGTCAACAGCGGATAGCTGCGGTTAAGCCTCCCAGACAAACCGCAGACACTTCTTTCCCTTCCAGCAGATTTTTTCCGCCGGGGTTCCTCCCAGCCTCCTGCACACTTCCTCCGAAGCCCTGTTCCCTTCTGCCACCAGAGCCTGGACTCCGTCAAACTCCAGTTCCCGGAAACCAAACTCCAGCAAAGCAGAACAGGCTTCCAGACAATACCCCTTCCTCTGATCCTCCTGTGCCACTATAAACCCAAGCTCCGGATAGGCAAAGCCTTCTCTCATATGAAAGCCTGCCCTTCCCACGCACCTTCCCCCCGATTTCTCCTCCAGCATCCAGATCCCGAACCCATAAAAAGCATAAACCTTTTCTATATAGTCTTTTATATAAGCCCTTTCCTCATCCCTATCCGCAGAAAGCCCATCCAGGAAATCCGCCGCATCCCTCTGGTCATAAATCCGGTATAAAGCCTCCAAATCCCCTTCTTCCATTTCCCTGACCACCAGCCTTTCCGTTTCCAGTATCAACCAGGGCTCCCCTCTGTGCCTCTGATACACCTTCCCCAGAAAGTCCCCGTCCAGCCCCTCCAGCGATTCCACCGCATAAGGAATATTCCCCCACTCCAGCTTCCTGTTTTCCTCTGTCAGGAACAGTAATATACAAGCCCCGTCCCCCATTTTCTCCCGAACCGCGTCAGGCCTATCCGTAATATAGACCACACCCTCCCCCTGTTCACCCTTTTCCCTCATACCGCTCTCCAGCTTCACCTGATACAAAGCCAGCCCTTCCCTCAGCTCCTCTATTTCCTCTGCCGCCGGTTCCCACCCCAGCTCCAGAACCACTTTCTCCAACATAATCGCCGTACTCCCTTTACGAATTTACTTATTTCGGCTACAATAAACCTGTCGGCTTATCCGTGACAATCCGCATCACCGTCCGTGAGCTGCTCGCTGCGTCTTTTGCAGCGTTAGTACCGCTGCGTTTTTAACCGAGCGAGAGCGTGCCTGCACGGCAACTGCTGTACGGACAGGGCCGCCGGGCGGTACGAAACGAAAGGGGCGGGACACGGGGAGCAGCTCACGGACGGTGATGCGGACTGCCCGCGAAAGCCCACATGATTATTGTAACCAAGATAACTGCAGAAAGGAAGATTTATTTTATGGCACAGAATCCTGTTGTAACAATCACTATGGAAAACGGAGATATCATAAAGGCTGAGCTTTATCCTGAAATCGCCCCTGTTTCCGTAAACAATTTTATCAGCCTGATCAACAAAAAATTTTATGACGGACTGATTTTCCACA
>OLQA01000143.1_pt1 | contig 65478 bp, 60 predicted proteins | sample 1673151 | NCBI WGS metagenome assembly OLQA01 (sample SAMEA3136760, study PRJEB25190) | human gut metagenome | biome: human gut; feature: human-associated habitat; material: faeces | place: Austria | collected 2013
GGAGAAGGTCTACTATGCTCTTGAAATGGTAGGCATGTATCGATATAGAAATAGATATGCCGACATGCTTTCTGGTGGTGAACGCCAAAGAGTGGGCATTGCAAGGGCTATAGTTAAGAATCCAGCGATAGTAATCGCCGATGAGCCTACAGGGAACCTAGATAGCAGAAATACTCTTGAGGTAATGAACATAATCAAGACAATTTCTAAGACTAAGCTGGTCATAATGGTAACCCACGAGGAGAAGCTTGCGTCACGGATAATTAGGCTTACAGACGGAGCCGTAGTTTCAGATGAGGTGAATACGAACGAGAGCAACCTCGACTACAGGATAGACGACAAAATATATCTCGGAGAAATACAAAACCACAGCTCATTTGATATGCAAGGGTCGAAGATAAACGTTTATCAGGACGATGAGCAGGCAGCAGAGATGGATATTGTGATTAAAAATGGCAATATATACATCAAGGTTAATGACAACAACTTAAGAACAGAAATTGTCGATGAACATTCTAGTGTAGAATTTATTGACGGTACTTATAAAGAAATTTCAAAGGATGACTACAAAGATAAAGGTACTTGAGGCTAAGAAGCCTCCGAGGAATGCATCGATTATAAACCTGTGGTCAATGATAATTAAAGGGTTTAAACAGGTTTCTAATTATCCTGTCATGAAGAAGGTTCTGCTTGTAGGATTCTTCATTTCCTCAATGTTCATAATGTATGCTATATCAAATACAGCAGCTATAATGAATACGCCGGATGAAAGGTTCGTCGACACGAATAAACATTATATAATTATAAATAACAAAAAAATGTCGCCTGAGCAATATTCAAATCTCGAAACTATAGCTAGCGGTTTAGTTGCAAACCAAAAGGACGGAGAACTAAAAGGATATGTAATACCGGGCAAGTCGATAATCAATGTGCCGATAAGATATGACAATTTTCTACAGACTGGAGTCGAAATGGGAGAAAGCATCAAAACCTCTATTACGGATGTTAATACCCTCAAAAAGAAAGATTTAATTTCAGGTAAATTGCCAGAAAATCCTTCTGAAGTAGTAGTTGACAAGCTCGCCTTCAAGACTCTAATTGAAGAGGGCTTAGCAAAACAAGCTGGCTACTTTAAAGCATCTGATTTTGTTGGAATGAATTTGAAGCTCGGAGAAAGCGTCAACCTTAAAATTACAGGCATAGTTGACAAATCGTCGCCTTCGATGTATGTAAATTCGAGCGAAATATATAATATTCTATATGCCAAGGGAAGTATCCCACAGAAAAGTGAGAATCCTGAAGCGGAAGCTAAAGATGTTGACAGCAACCTTATAACAAAAGAGTTGGCTGACAGGATAGCCGATGAAGCCGTAGGTCATGTCGTCGTAGCCGTACTGCGCAGCTTCGGTCTTGACCGTTGGGTTGTGGCGCAGGGTGTTCATCGTGACGAACATTGAATAGAAGATCGTCAGCTCGGCGATGGATGGGATCTGGCTCTGCAGGAAGAGCGTCACCTTTTCAGGATCGAGACCGACAGAGAGGTTGTCGATCGCGACCTGCATGATGCTGTCGCTGATCAGCTCTGGACGCTCAAAGTGGGTCGTCAGCGCCTGGATGTCGGCGATCTCGATGAAGGTGTCGTAGTCGTGCTGCAGTTTCACACGGTTGGACAAACTGCCCACATAGTGACCAATGTGGAGACGACCAGTTGGACGGTCGCCAGTGAGGATGCGTTTCATAATCATAAGTCTACTCCTTTTTCAAAAGCGCTGGGAGCGCGCCATATTTTGTCGGTTCACAATATATAAAGTATAAAATTTATCGCCGCCGTTGTCAATTCCAGCGGCGTCCTGCACAAAAAATAGACGCCCGGCGCGGCGTCTGATATAATGATAGAAGGTGCTACCATGATGGGTGAGCGAGCGCCGGTGGCGCTCACGGTTGCGAACCGACCGAGGCGGCAGCCGAGAAGCGGTTCCTCGTTTTTCGATTTTCTCGAAAGCGAGGTGGTGCTTATGGATATTCAAATCACAATTGAGCTCTTTGTTCTGGTGATTTCAGCTATTGGCTTGGGTATTTATATAGAACGTAAAAAATAGCCGCCCATTGTCCAGATGCTGCGGCTATTTTGCTTAAGCTAGGAACCGTCTATCGGTGCCACCTATTTCTATTTACAGTATACTATTCTCGCGCCGCTGCGACAAGCGCGAAACGCGAAATCTATTAAAAATCACGATGGATGCGCGCACCAAATCATAGGGATGCGCTCTTGATTTAGACTCAGAGATAATTTATACTATTTTCCAGAATAAAAATACAGGAGGAACGGAAAATGACCACATTATTAGCCAAGCACGCCCAGGGTAAGGGCGGTCCAGATACCATCTTCGCTTATTCTGCACAGGCAACCGCTCGTGCCAAGGAAGTGGGCAAGGAAAATATCACCAACGCCACCGTCGGCGCATTTTTAAATGCAGACGGCAGCTTGAAAACCATGCAGACCGTGCAGGATGCGCTCGCCGCAGTGCCATTTGACGAAGGCGCCAACTATGCACCGATCAACGGCCTGCCTGAATATATCGACGCCATGACCGAAAGCGTTCTGCGCGGCCACCAGCCAGCGCATACTTATACCGCCGGCATTGCCACCCCAGGCGGCACCGGCGCGCTCCACAACGGCTTCTTCAACTATCTCAACGAAGGCGAAGTCGCCATCACCACCAGCTATTACTGGGGAAATTATCGCAGCATGCTCACTGAAGTTGGCCGCGACATCAAAACCTTCAACACCTTCACCCCAGACGGTCATTTTGATCTCGCCGCCTGCGAAGCAGCCTGCCAGGAAGTGGCGAAGAGCCAGACCAACGTCATGCTCATCCTCAACACCCCAGCCCATAACCCAACCGGCCTCGCCGTCAGCGACGCGGAATGGAAAGAACTCATCGCTTTCCTCGCAAAGATCGCAGAAAACGGCACCAACAACGTCATCCTCATGATCGACACTGCCTACATCGATTATGCCGGCGAACACGGCCGTGATTTCTTCGAATTTTTCACCGGCCTGCCAGAAAACTTCCTCGTCATCGTCTGCGCCAGCACCTCCAAGGGCTACACCCTCTACGGTTATCGCCTCGGGCTCATGTTCTGCATCGCTCAGAGCCAGGCAGTAGCCGACGAATTTGAACGCGCCAACGGCGCATCTGCGCGCGCAACCTGGTCCAACGGCAGCCGCCCAGCCATGGAAGCCGTCACCATGCTGAACACCGATCCAGCGCGTCGCGAAGCCTTCCGCAAAGAGCAGGACGAATTCGCCGCCAGCCTGCAGCACCGCGCCGATATCTTCATGGGCGAAGCAGCTGAAGCAGGACTGCCAACCTGCCCATACAAGAGCGGCTTCTTCATCTACGTGCCAACGCCAACCCACGAACAGGCCGTAGAAATTTTCGACAAGCTCGCCGCTCAAAATATCTACGTTGTTCCTCTCGGCAACGGTCTGCGCATCGCCATCTGCGCCATCGACGACGACAAGATCGTCGGCATGGCTGCTAAGTTCAAAGTGGCGTATGACGAAGTTGTGAAGTAATTGGCTGAGATATTTTGAACATCAATGCTCGGCGCTCTGCGTTTATCGCTGGAGCGCCGAGTTTTTTATGTCTGTGTATTTTTTGCATATTGCGCCGAAAGAGGCAAGTTTTTATAATGAATGAAGAAGGTAAAAGGGAGGACATATTCATGAACAATAAAACGAATTTTCTCCTGCTAGGACTGTTTTCACTGCTTTTGGGCGCATTGTCCGGTGTTGTATTGTGGGCGGTACTGCAGGTGATGAATGGCGGCATTGCTCTGCTTTGGGAAGTGGTGCCGTCCTACCTGGACTTGGGCGACAGCATTTTTTATCCGCTCTTGGTGTGCATGGTTGGCGGCGTGCTGATTGGCTTTATTCAGAAGCGCTATGGAGCGATCCCGGAAACCATGCATCAGGTGATGGCGACCGTCAAAGCCGAAGGCGGCTACGCAGGCAAACGGGTCTGGGTGTTGATTGTGGCGCTGCTGCTGCCGATAATTTTTGGTGGCGCTATCGGGCCGGAAGCCGGTCTGTCTGGTGTAATCGCAGCACTGTGGACCTTTGTCAGCCGCAATATTAACATCCGCGGTCTGCAATTGGAGGCCATGGCAGAAACGGGGATTGTTGCAACCTTAGGCGCCATTTTCGGAGCGCCGCTTTTTGGGATTGCGGAAGCGGTGGAGCCGAATGATGCCAGCGAGCATTATCGCGACAAGCTGCTCTCAAAAAAGGCGCGCATCTATCTCTACGCCCTTGGGGTCATCGGCATTTTTGCAGCCATGAAGCTCCTTTCGCCGCTGAGCAGCGCCAGCGAAGGGCTGCCGCGCTTCTCGCGCTATCACGCCATTGGCTGGAGCCAGTGGAAGTGGTCACTGGCGCTGATTGTGATCGGCATGCTGATGGCCGTGCTCTATGTCGTGTTCAATGGCTTCAGCGAAAAGCTGGCGGCGCAGCTGCAGGGACGCGCCATTTTGGCGGCGGTGCTCGCCGGTGCGCTGCTGGGGCTGGTGGGCTTCTTCGTGCCGGAAACGATGTTTTCCGGTGAAACCGGACTGCACGCGCTGCTCGGCGACTGGCGCAGCTACACAGCCGGAGCGCTGCTGCTGATCGCCGTGCTCAAGGGGCTGTTGTCCGCCCTTTGCATCAATCTCGGCTGGCGCGGCGGGAACATCTTTCCCATCATTTATATGGGCGCAGCGGCAGGCTATGCCTGCGCGCAGGCCGTGAACCTGCTCGGCGGTGATGCCGCACTGGACGGCGGCTTTGCGGTCGCGCTGGTGCTCGCTGCCATGTACGGCTTTCTTTCGCAAAAACCTGTGACGGTCATTGCTGTGCTGCTGCTCTGCTTTCCGGTGACGTACATTCTGCCGATTGCGGTGGCAGCATTCGTGTCTGCGAAACTCTCGCAATGGTTCAGTCGTTGGCGAAGTCGTGAAGCTTAAGCTGATGTGATGAAGAAAACTTTTGCAAAATAAAAAAACGGTAGTCTCTCATTAGAGAGGCTGCCGTTTTTTGTTATTCGTCTAGGCCGGAAAAGAATTCATCATAGCTGCAATTATAGAATTTACGCAGCTCGATAATCACGCTGGCACGAATGTTTAATTCTCCGGATTCATATTTTGCGTACGTCGTGCGCCCAATGTCGCAGCCGCGCAGCTGCAATTCTGCGCACAGCTTTTCCTGCGACAGTCCCGCATTCATTCGTAGCCTGCGCAAGTTCATGCCCATATAACGATCCTGCCGTATTTTCTGCTCCTCCATAATATCACTCCGCCCGTCATTTTTGACCAGTATTGGTTGCAAGTGATTTTATGGTATGCTAGAATTAATTTAAGAGTTGACCGTGATACTGGTCAAAATAAAGCGCGTAAGAAATACAAGGGAGGGAATAGTAATGGCGTTAATTAAATGTCCTGAATGTGGAAAAGAAATCTCTGATCAGGCAGATTTCTGCCCGAATTGCGGATACAGTTTCGAAGAGAAAAAAAGAAAAAAATCAAAGGTAACTAGTGGACGAGATAAGACATCAACAGGGCTGATTTTGCACTCCGTAGCAGCAGTAGCTTGGGTAGTTTTCTTCACTTATATGTTCCTGATTTTAGGGGGGATACATGTTTATGCAACAAAGGATACATATCAGACGACGCATGTAAACCCGTTTACTTGGGAAAGTAGACAGGTGTATGATAGGGACAGTAAATTTATTGACATGGATCAAGTGAATAAATTCAAAAGTGCTGGATATAAAATAAGCTATATTTTGGGTGATGATGAGGACTGGCATCTTACATCACCTGTAACAAATTTTTATGGTGCGATGTGTGGCATAGTATTGAGCTGTTTTTTAGGATTTGTTTTATATAAAATGAAAAGCAAAAACAGGGCTCGCTTTTTTCTTTCATTTATTTATTTAGGAATAACTATTATATCAATGGTAGTGTATATGCGTGCTACAATGGAAATATGTTTCCAGACAGCGGGCTTTTTGAATATAACGTTGATACCATTTATTTTACAAATTGTTGCTGCAGTAAAATATATATCTGGAGCAAGATTACAAAGTGTAGATGTTTCGGAATAAAGGAAGTAGTGAGCTGAGAAAGCAATGATGTATGTTGTCCCCTTAGAGAAATTTTTACCGCCGACAATGGGATTTTATAGCGGTGGATACTTGACGCCTGTGCGCGCACGCGCTACAATGAGTAATCATAGAGAAATGCATCGACGAGGAGGACGCTTGCGTTCCCTGCTTTCCAGAGAGAACGGTCGTGGCTGAGAGCCGTTCAGCAGTTGCAGGCTGTCTACCACCTCTGAGCAGCGCCAGGAAAACTGGCGACGTGTGGCGCGCGTTATGCAGCTGAAAGTGGGCTGGCGATTTTGCCAGTCAATCTGGGTGGAACCACGGGAATGTTCGGCGCTCTCGTCCCTTTTGGGATGAGAGCGCCTTGTTTTTTTGTAAAGGAGATAATGAAAATGATCAAGATCACGTTACCAGATGGCGGCGTTCGCGAATACAATGCCAGCCAGATCACGCCAATGGAAATTGCCAAGAGTCTGTCGAACAGTCTGCCAAAGAAAGCCGTCGCTGCAAAGGTGGACGGCGAAGTGAAGGATCTTTCGACGGTGCTCGATCAGGACGCTGAGGTGGCGATCCTCACCTTTGACGACGAAGAAGGTAAGGGAGTTTTCCGTCATTCTTCCAGCCATGTGCTGGCGGAAGCGGTGCAGCGTCTCTGGCCAGGTACGAAGATCGCCATTGGGCCAGCGATCGAAAACGGTTTTTACTATGACTTTGACAGCGCGCACACGTTTGTGCCGGAAGATCTGGACAAGATCGAAAAGGAAATGAAAAAGATCGTCAAGGCTGGCGCTGTGTTTGAACGCAAGGAGCTGCCTCGCGAAGAAGCGATCAAATTCTTTGCCGACCGCGGCGAATCCTACAAGGTGGAGCTTATCGAAGATCTGCCGGAAGATGAAACGATCAGCCTCTATCAGGACGGCGAGTATGTGGATCTCTGCGCTGGCCCACATCTGCCAAAAACGAGCATGATCAAGGCGATCAAGCTCATGAGCATTGCCGGTGCATACTGGCGCGGTGATGAAAACAACAAAATGCTGCAGCGCATCTACGGCACGAGTTTCCCTAAGCAGGAAGCGCTGGATGAATACCTGCACCTGCTGGAAGAAGCGAAGCGCCGCGACCATCGCAAGCTGGGTAAGGAACTGGATCTCTTCTCCTTCGTGGAAGAAGCGCCAGGCTTCCCGATCTTCCATCCAAAAGGCATGATCCTGCGCAACGAGCTGGAAAAATTCTGGCGTGAAGAGCACGACAAAGCTGGCTACAGCGAGATCCGCACGCCGCTCATCATGAACCGCGCGCTGTGGGAACGCTCCGGCCACTGGGATCATTACCAGGAAAATATGTACTTCACGGAAATCGACGAGCAGCCATACGCCATCAAGCCAATGAACTGCCCGGGCGGCATTCTGCTCTACAACGAAAGCCTGCACAGCTATCGCGAACTGCCTCTGCGCTGGGCTGAGCTGGGGCTCGTTCATCGTCACGAGCTTTCCGGCGCGCTCCACGGGCTGATGCGCGTGCGCGCGTTCACGCAGGACGATGCCCACATCTACATGCGCGAAGACCAGATCATCGACGAGGTCATCGGTGTAATGAAGCTTGTGGACCGCATCTACAGCAAATTCGGCTTTGAATATCATGTCGAGCTGTCGACGCGTCCGGAAGATTCCATGGGCTCTGACGAGCTCTGGGAAAAAGCGACGGAAGGTCTGCGCACGGCGCTGGAAACGGTTGGCAAAGATTACATCGTCAACCCTGGCGACGGTGCGTTTTACGGACCAAAGATCGACTTCCATCTCAAGGACTGCCTTGGTCGCACGTGGCAGTGCGGCACGATCCAGCTCGATTTCCAGATGCCGGAGAAATTTGACATGAGCTACATCGGCGAAGACGGCGAAAAGCATCGTCCGGTTATGGTTCATCGTACGGTCTTCGGCAGCATCGAGCGTTTCATCGGTATCCTCACGGAGCATTTCGGCGGCGCGTTCCCAACCTGGATGGCGCCTGTACAGGCAATGATCATTCCAATCACGTCTGACAACGCTGCTTATGCCGACGAGCTCGCAGCAGCGCTCAAGGCTGATGGCGTGCGTGTGGAAGTGGATCATCGCAACGAAAAAATGGGCTACAAGATCCGCGAAGCCACGGTGCAGAAGATCCCATACATGCTTGTTGTTGGCGGCAAGGAAGCGGAAAATGGCACGGTTTCCCTGCGTTCCTACAAGAACGGCGACGAAGGCGTGAAGGATTTCGCTGAATTCCGCGCAAATCTGAAAGAAGAGATCGCAGAACGCCGCATGTAAGCGCGGCGGTTGCATAGAATACGAAAGGAGATGCCGCGGGTGTTTGGAAAAAAGAAAAATAAACGGACTGCTCCAGCCGCAGGCCAGCGCAGCCAGCGGACCACGGCGCGCAGCGATCAGCGGCAAGCTTCTGCTGGCAAGTCGCAACAACGCGCCAGCGCCGGGCAGCCTGCATCCCGCCCGCAGGCATCCCGTCCGTCGGCGGCAAGGGATGGTAGCCAGCGTGTTCAGCCGAGCACGCGCCCATCGTCCGCAGCGCGGCCACAAAGCGCGCAGCGCCCTGCTCAGGAGAAGCGTTCCGCGACAGGCGCGCGCACGTCGCAGCGTTCACCGCAGAGCACGCGCTCTGCTGGCGCGCGTCCGGCAGCGGGCAAACGTCCGCCGCAGCGGCGCAAACCGAAGCGCCGTCTGCGCTGGGGACGGATCCTCGCACTCCTGGTGGCGATCGCTCTTTGCGTGGCACTCGTCTTTGGGGTGCGCGCAGCGTTTTTCACACCGGAGGAAGGCGATGCGACTGTGGCGCAGTCGGTCAGCGAGCCGCTGGTCAGCGATGCCGACAAGGCTGGATTTGACGCGACGATCAACAGCGATTCCGCCATTCTCATCAATGCCGACAACGGCGATGTGCTCTACGAAAAGGACGCTGACACCCAGCGCGCGCCAGCGAGCCTGGTGAAGATGATGACCGCCTACGTCGCCATCCGCACCACCGACAACATCGATCGTGAGCTACAGATGCCGGAAGACGCCTACGACGGCCTCGAAGAAGAGAAAGCCTCGCAGAGCGGGTTGCAGAAGGATGAAACCGTCACCGTTCGCGATCTGCTCTACGCCACGCTGCTGAAATCCGGCGGCGACGCAGCCAATGCGCTGGCGCTGGCGACCAGCGGCAACATTGAGAGCTTTGTCGAGCTGATGAACGCAGAAGCGCAGGATCTCGGCCTGGACAGCACCGTGTTCACCAATCCGACAGGACTCGACGACGCCAAGCAGGTTTCGACCTGCCGCGACATGGCGCGCTTGCTCAAGGGCGCGCTCGGCAACACCACCTTCCGTGAAGTGTTCACGAGTCGTGAGTACACCACCACAGCGAACGAAACCCACGAAGAAGGGCTGACGCTCACCCACACCATGGATAAGGATCTCACCACCTTCCAGCGCTACTTCGACACTTCCGGCTATGAGATCGTCGGCGGCAAAACCGGCTACACCACGAATGCCGGCAACTGTCTCGCGAGTCTCGCTGAGAAGGAAGGCGAGCCAAATTACATCGTCGTCACCATGCACGCCACCGGCACTGGCGATCAGTACTACCAGGCTGTGCACGACGCCGTGACCCTCTACGGCGAAGCGTACGACAGATGATCGCGTGAAATTTTACAGCTCTGCTGCGAAAGCGGCGGGGCTGTTTTTCTTTACCAGTTTTTCACGCAAAAATAATTTGCAATCCGGCGTCTGTTATGTAACAATGAAGGAAAATGAAACGAAAAGGAGCATGAACCATGAAATTTTTTATCGATACCGCCAAGATCGAAGACATCAAGAAAGCCAACGACATGGGCGTGATCTGCGGCGTGACGACGAATCCGTCGTTGATTGCCAAGGAAGGCCGCGTGTTTGAAGAAGTCATCGCTGAAATTGCATCCATCGTTGATGGCCCAATCAGCGGCGAAGTCAAAGCCACCACCACTGACGCCGACGGCATGGTGGAAGAAGGCAAAGCCATTGCTGCCATTCATCCAAACATGGTCGTTAAGATTCCGATGACTGTGGAAGGCCTGAAGGCTGTTAAACGTCTCAGCGCGCTTGGCATCAAGACCAACGTGACCCTTATTTTCTCCGCCAATCAGGCACTGCTCGCTGCCCGTGCCGGTGCGACCTATGTGTCCCCATTCCTGGGCCGTCTCGATGACATTTCCACCCGCGGCACCGACCTCATTCGTGAGATCGCCGACATCTTTGCCCTTGCCGATGGCATTGACACCGAAATCATCGCAGCCAGCATTCGCCATCCAATGCACGTCACCGAGTGCGCCCTTGCCGGTGCCCACATCGCCACCGTGCCTTACAAGGTCATCGAACAGATGGTGAACCATCCGCTGACCACCGCCGGCATCGAGAAATTCCGTCTCGACTACGAAGCCGTCTTCGGCAAAGCGTGATGGACGAGAGCTACTGCACAACACGCCAGTTCGCCAAGCGTGACCGTGATTATGTCAAGCACTGCGGCCCCACAGCGATCACCAATCTCGTGCTCGCGCTGAGCGGAGATCCCGCGCTGGAGCCTGCACGGGTATTTGACCAGGTTGCCGCCATCGGTCGGCGGCTCGGCGTTTACTGGAACATGCGCGCGACCAAACATTTCGGCGGCACCAGCGACGCCCTCGCCGGGCTCTACATTCGCCAGGCGCTGGCGCATTTTGGCGTCGCTGCCCGCGTGCGCTTCGGCGGACCGGCGACAGCCGCCCGCGTGCGGCAAGCGCTCGCAGAAGGCAGCATCGTTTATCTTGAGATGCATCTGCATCCAAAATATCATAACCACCACCTGCTCATCTACGGCGCCGATCGCCAGGGTCTCCGCGTCGCCGACGGCTGGCAGCAGGAGCCGGTGTATCTGAGCGACCGCGACCTGCGGCGCTGCATGTTCTTTAGTATTATAAATTCGTGAGGCGTCCTCACATTGCATAATTTTTACACGCTTGTTTTCAGCAACAAGCGTGTTTTTTTATGGCGCGCGTTGAGAACGAGCGAGGCTGGCGCATGCTCCTCCCAATGGTTCATACTTTGGAACGATTTACAACGCCGAACACAGCTGGTAAAATTTTAATAGTTATGAAATGTTTTCAAAAGGAGGTATCTCATGGAACCGATTCTAGTTCTGAAACCAGCGCTGGCTGCTCAGTTCTGCAGCGCGCTGGAACACTACCGCGTGATATTTTTCAGCGCGCCCTGTGGATTTGGCAAAACGACGGCGGCGCAGCTGCTGCTGTCTGGCAAGAAAACACTGTGGCTGAATGCGGAGGACCCTGCGCTGCGACTGGATGTCGAGAACGATTCCTGGGATGCTTTGGTGCTGGACAATTTCAGCGAGCTGTCGGTGGACATGCAGCAGCCCCTCTGTGATTTGATACGCAGCACGGTTGGCCGTCCGATTGTCTGCCTCTCGCGCGGCAAGGTGCCAAGCTGGCTGCTGCCTTTTCAGGTCAGCGGGATTATGACAGTGCTGGACCAAAATGCGCTGGCTTTCGACAGGCAGTCGGTGGGACAGTTGTTGGAGCGCCATGGACTGAAGGTGAACGACCTGATGCTGACGGCCATTTACAAAGAGAGCCGCGGCTATCCTCTGGCCCTGTCCATTTTGGCGCGGCACATGGTGAATGGCGAGAGCTTCGACGCGACGATCGCCGATCAGATTCGGCAGGAAATCTTCCTTTATTATGAAGAAGAGGTTTTCAACCGTTTTGATTTGACCACGCGGCGTCTCTTGCTGGAGCTGGCGCCTTTTGACCAGTTCAGCCTGTCGCTGGCGCACATGGTCAGCGGCGACATCAACGTCGGCGAAACGTTTGGACGTCTGCAGCGCGAGACAACCATGATGATTCAAGACAGCCTGGATGTGTTTCATTTCTGGCCGATTTTCCGTCTCTTTCTGCGCTGGGAACTGCGGCAGAAATACAGCGACGAGCAGTGCCGCGCCATTTACAATCGCGGCGGCCTCTATTATGAGCTGAAGGAGGACTACGGCCACGCTTTGCAGTGCTACGCCAAGAGCGGCGATCACAGCAAGGTGTCCGAGTTGTTGGAAAAGAACGCCATGCTTCATCCGGGGATGGGTCATTACTATGAAATGGAGCGCTATTATCGCGAACTGCCGGAAAACGAGATATTGAACTCGCCGGCACTGATGCAGAGCATGAGCATGCTGGAGGCCATCAATATGGACTACGAGGCGTCCGAGCGCTGGTACCAGGCTTTGCAGGAATTTGCCGACTGCCGCAGCAAAAACGATGCTGCCGGACGCGAAGCACGGGGGCGGCTGGCCTGGCTGGAAATTGGGCTGCCGCAGCGCAGCACGGTCAGCTTGCTGAAAACGATACCGGCGGTTTTTCGCCTGATTGCCAATCGTGAAATTGAGCTGCCGCCATTCTCGGTGACCAGTGCGCTGCCGAGCATCATGAACGGCGGCAAAGATTTCTCGGACTGGAGCAAGAAGGACGATCTGCTGTATAAAACCCTGCGCCTTCCTGTTGAAGCCGTGCTGGGAAAAGATGGCATCGGGCTGCCGGATTTGGCCGTTGCAGAAAGCAAGTTTGAAAAAGGCGAGGACATTACAGCGCGCATGTTCAGCATCATGGCGCATCTGAATGAAATCCAGCACAAGGGCACGGCCGACATCGAATTTGCCATGGCTGGCTTGCTGGTGCGTTCGCAGGTTGCTGCTGGACACGCCTATGATGCAGCTGAAACGCTGACGACGCTGCGCGAACAGTTTGTTGCGCGTGGCCGGGAGCGCTTCCTGCCGAATCTGGACGCACTGCGCTGCCGGGTCGACCTGCGGCTGCGGGACGACGACGCGGTGGAGCAGTGGTATCGCGAAAAAGCGCCAAAAGACCGCCTGCATTTTCAGGTGATGAAGCGCTATCAGTATTTCACGCAGGCCATGGTGGAGCTTTCCCGCGGCGAAGCCCGAGAGGCGCTGCTGACCCTGGCGCCGCTGCAATACTATTGCCGCGTCTGCAGCCGTCATATCGACGGCATTCATCTCAACGTGCTGACGGCCATTGCGCAGTACCGCCTGCGCGACGATACCTGGCAGGAGACGCTGCGTGCGGCTCTGGATGAGGCCTACGAATACAGCTTTGTGCGCACCATCAGCGTTTACGGCGTGGCGGTGCTGCCACTTTTGGAAGCGTGCGGCTGGGAAAAAGAGTCGGCCTTTCTGAATGTGCTGATCGACGACGCCCGCGATCAGGCGGCGGCTTATCCGGATTTTCTGGAACCGCACCTTGACATGACGGCGCCGCTGTCGAACACCGAACTGCAGGTGCTGCGGCTGATCTGTGCCGATAAGAGCAACGCTGAAATCGGCGCCATTCTTGGGATTCGCCTGGCGACGGTCAAGACCCACGTCAGCCATATCTTGCAAAAACTTGGCGTTAAACGCCGCAGCGAAGCCAAAACCATGGCTGAAAAGCTGCATCTGTTATAGCTTTTCAGGCGCGGGCCATGAATCGTCATGCGTCGTGCGCTTTGAAAATAATCATTCTGCGGAAATGATGGCTTTTCTCTTGCTTTGCAACAGAGAGCCGTGGCTTTCGACAGGATAAATAAAAAGGAGCAATAAAGGAGGAAAAAGAATGAAAAAGAAAAAATTTCTCAGCGCCGTACTGATCGGTGCATTGATGATCAGCACAGTGCCGTTTGCGGCCTTTGCTGAAGACAACGAGCCAATCCCGGATGTCCTAGTAGAAGAGGGCGTCACCTATTTTGATGCGGGCAGTGAGCATTTTGAAGACAGCACCCGCCTGTTCATTCAGGATTTGCTGAGCGCAAAAAACAGCCACATTGACGACACCTCAACGGCAGCGCTTTGGCAGAAGCTTGGCTATGCGATTCAGGATGACTATGGTGCTGGAACGGATGATGGCAAGTTCAAAACCCAGTTTGACAATGTTCTTGATGATGTTCTGGCAATTAGTTTGGGCAATACTGATGCAAAAGAACAATCCATCAGCAACGGCGACAACACCTACGCTGTTCATTCATCGGGAATGAATATATCTGACTCGATGGCCGATGCCGGCACGGATATGGAAAAACAGATCTTCAACTGGTACCGTTCCGCAGGCGGCGGCCGTAACGCTATGTATGGCGACGATGGAGAGGAAGAGAACGTGGCCGTTAAACAGAATGCCACCCTGGCAAACTCTGGCAATAAGGATGATGTGTTCTGGATGCTGACTGGTGCATTCAAAACAAGCGGCACCAACAAGAAGGGACATTATCAGGCGCTTGGCGTGATCTTCAGCAACTTCACCATAACAGCAGTGCTGCCTGAATATACGGATGATTATTATCAAACCACTGAGACGGAGCCAACCACCAATGGCAAGAGCATGCTTTCCGACGTGAAGAACGAAACCGCTGCATCGGTTACCGGTATGCAGAGCCTGGCCCAGACCAACACGACGACGGTGACGAGCACTGTCAACGGCAGCGAAAACTATGGTTTGTCCAGTGCGATTACAGGAGGATTCAGCGGTAAAGGGATGAGTATTTCTGGAACCATCAGTGTTAATCAGAGTTTTACAGAGGGCTGGACAGAATCAGAAGCCACCACTGTGACGGACACGAAAACCTATCAGGTTACTGTGACGATGCCGGCCTACACCAACGTGCTGCTCAATCAGTATGAAAGCAAAACAACCACGACCACAAGCTACGAATGCCCATGTGCGTTGAACTTCAACGTCACCTTTGTGGAATATACCCTCGACCCAAGTGACAACAACGCTCCATGCCGCACTCAGATCCTTGGCATGTTTGAAAGCAGTGCACGCAGCGACCTTTATCAGCGTGCCATTGTTGAAAAGAGCATTGTGGACGCGGATCGCATCAACTGGAACAACTTGCTCAAAAACCACTCTGGCCTTGAAGATCAGGTGAAGCTGGCAGCGACGACTGCACCAATGGCTGGCGCTGGCGCAACCTTTGTGGTTGAAGAAGATTCGCTGACCAATGAAGTGGCTGGCCTGACGCCAATCTATCCACTGGCGCGCGTGGCCATGGTCAACCAGATGAACTACATGACCCTGTATCCAGATACCGTTTTCTATGTCAACAGCATCGGTCTGGAAGGTTACAACAGCCAGAACGGGGCGTACTACGGATTTAACAAGCTCAATGGCCACTGGATTCTGCTCGACGAAAATGGCAACGAGCTGACGGATGATTCCATTGCGTCGCTCAAGTATGATCCTGTCAGCGGATACACACGCCTCGTTGCAGGTGAAGAAAGCGGTAAGGTTTATCTCAAATATCTGATCAACGAAGACTGCTACACTTCTTCTTCGACCAGCGGTCACTTTACCACCAACGACGAGCTGAGCAAGACTGCTATTGTAGAAGTCACCGTTATTGGCAACGACCACTTCAGTGAAGGCCGCGTTCTGGTTGACGGCGAATTGGAAGGCATCGTTGGCGATGATCCAATCTCCATCGACGATTACCTGAATGTCACCGTGGAAGATGCCACCGGCAAGGAAGTTAGCCATGCCGTTGAATGGGAAGCCCGTGAGCTGAATGGCATCACCGTCGATGGCAGTATGATTTCCTTCAGCGAACCAGGCACCTATCATGTCCGTGCTGTTTGTGATGAAGTGTATTCCGATTGGGTAGAAGTGACGGCACTGCCTGCACGCACTCTCGACAGCGTACAGATTCCAGATTCTCTGGAAATGGCTGAAAATGAACACGATCTGTCTACGGTTCCTGTCTCCATGACCGACCAGTATGGCGACGCTTACGAAAGCGATGCTGATGTGGTTTGGACCTGCACCAGCGGCGACGGTGTGATCGACGGAACGACCTTCTCGGTGGAAAATTCCGGTACCTATACGTTGACCGCCACGGTGGATGGTGTTACTTCCAACGAAATGACCGTGGAAGTGCTCAGTGATGTCGATGCCATGATCGACTGGGGCTATGACAACGGCATCATCATCGATGAGACCCTCGAAGCTTTCAATGGCAGCGACACCTGCACCCGCGCTGAAGCGATGACCTTCCTCTGGCGCATGGCTGGCGAACCGGAGCCAGCAGGCACTGATCTCGCATTCACCGATGTGAAGGACGGCGACTGGTATCAGACAGCTGTGGCCTGGGCTGTGGAAAATGGCATCACCAGCGGCACCAGCGCCACCACCTTCAGCCCAGATAAGGTTTGCAGCCGCGCAGAAATTGTTACCTTCCTGTGGAATGCTCAGGGCTCTCCACAGACACTGAGCTTCAAGACCTTTGACGATGTGTCTGCCGATGACTGGTATGCGGATTCTGTACGTTGGGCGCAAACCTATGAAATCACTTATGGCACCAGTGATAATTCTTTCTCGCCAAATCTGGAATGCACCAGACTGCAAATCCTGGCAATGCTTTACAGAACCAGACAAATTGCTAAATTCTAATGTTTGCACAGGAGGGGATGAAGCAGCACGCTTCATCCCCTTTTTAGTGGCTGCGGAGCGCGGCTGCTGTTCAAAAAAGGAGGATAATCATGAAGAAATCGTTAAGCATTCTGCTTTGTGCGGCACTGCTGGCCACTGCCAGCGGCTGCGCGTCTGGCGCCGGAGAGCTGACGGCAGACTCCAAGAGCGCGACGGACATCACCGCCGAAGCCAACGCCGCCGTTTACGACTTGCTGGATTTTGACGACGATCAGGAAATGGCATTTGCGGAAAAAGGGCTGATCGCGGCACCGGAATCGCTGGAAATCACGGACGCAGAGGGCAAGGTCATCTGGAGCCAGGATGCCTACAGCTTCCTGGAGGATGCCGAGTCGCCGGACACCGCCAATCCAAGCCTTTGGCGTCACACGCAGATGAACCACATCTATGGCTTGTTTGAAGTCACCGATGGCATCTATCAGGTGCGCGGCTACGACATGTCCAACATCACCTTCGTGCGCGGGGACAGCGGCTGGATCGTGTTTGACCCGCTGATGACGGTGGAATGTGCTCAGGCTGCGAAGGCGCTCGTCGACGAGGAGCTGGGAGAGCTGCCAGTGCGAGCGGTCATCTACAGCCATTCTCACGTTGACCATTTTGGCGGTGTCTGCGGCATCGTTGATGAGGAAGACGTGGCCAGCGGAGCGGTGACCATCATTGCGCCGGAAGGCTTTGAAGAGCACGCCGTCAGCGAAAACGTTTACGCCGGCACAGCCATGGGCCGTCGTGCCGCGTATCAGTACGGCACCACTCTGGAGCCAGGCGAAACCGGTTCGCTCGCCATCGGCATCGGCATGGGCCAGTCTCAAGGCACTGTGTCCTACATCAGCCCAACCGACACCATCACAGAAACCGGTGAAACCCGCACCATCGATGGCGTGACCATGGAATTTCAGATGACGCCTGGTACCGAAGCGCCAGCAGAAATGAACACCTGGATTGCCGAAAAGAATGCCCTCTGGATGGCAGAAAACTGCACCGGCACCCTGCACAATCTCTACACCCTGCGCGGTGCCGAGGTGCGTGACGGGAACGCCTGGGCAGGCTACATCATGGAAGCCCTGGGCCGCTATGGCGACAACGTGGAAGTGGTCTTCCAGTCCCACAACTGGCCGCACTGGGGCAACGACATCATCAAGGAATACATGACCAACACGGCAGCGGTGTATAAATTCATCAACGATCAGACGCTGTTCTATCTCAACCAGGGCTACACCGACACGGAAATCGTCGACATGATTGAGCTGCCGGAAGAGCTTGCGAAGGTGTGGTACACCCGCCAGTATTACGGCACCCTGACCCACAATGTGAAGGCAGTGTACCAGAAATACATGGGCTGGTATGACGCCAACCCTGTCCACCTGGATGAGCTGGCGCCGACAGAATATGCTGAAAAGCTCGTGGAATATCTGGGTGACACCGACAAGGTGCTGGAAATGGCGAAAGAAGATTACGACAAGGGCGAGTATCAGTGGGTGGCAGAAATCACCAACAGCCTCATCTATGCCGATCCGGACAACACCGACGCGCGTCTGCTCTGTGCCGATGCGCTGGAGCAGCTTGGCTATCAGGCAGAGTCCGGCACCTGGCGCAACGCCTATCTGGCGGCTGCCCAGGAATTGCGCAATAATGAAGAGATCAACTCCAACGAAGGCAACAAGAGCAATGCTTTGCAGCAGAAGATGGACGTTCCGCTCCTGCTTGATTATCTGGGCATCCGCCTCGACAGCAACGCAGCGCAGTCGCTCAACGGCACCATCGACCTGGTGGTGACAGACACCGACGACGAATACACGCTGACGCTGAGAAACGGCGTACTGCTTTATTATGAAGGCGCGCCAAGCGGCGGCAGCGATGCCACCTGGACCACGACAAAGCTGGGTCTCTTTGCGCTCCTGCAGGGCGATAAGGAAAACATCGATGCGCTCATTCAGCAGCAGGGCGACACGGCGCTGCTGGACGGCCTGTGCGATAACCTTGCGGCCTTTGATCCAAACTTCAACATCGTTGAGCCATGACGCGCGCTGGTCAATGAACGTGAATGGAGGAAGAACCATGAACACGCATAGATACAAAGGCATCGTCAGCGGTCTTTTGGCGGCGCTGCTCCTGCTGAGCGCTGGCTGCAGCAGCGACACAACAGCCGGCAATGATGCCGACGCAGCAGCAGGGGCGCTGACCCCAAAGCCGCTGGCGGTCAATGATGTGGCGCCGAATCCCTATCTCAGCAGCGGCGACGCCATGGTGCACAACGATGCCTACAGCTCCGATGTCACCGACACCGTAATGCCGCTGGCCATTGACGAAGTGGTCAGCACCACGCTGGAAACAAAGAACAAACAGGCGCCGCCGTCCATGTTCTTTGACAACGACGGCAATACCATCACGCCGTTTCTCGGTGGCATCGCCGTGACCGATCTCAGCGGCGACACCATCACCCGCCAGGCCACCTTTGTGCCGGCGCAAGACGATGGCGGCGGCTACTCGCTGCAGATTTCCTATGCCTTTGTCGACAATGGTGGCCGTGTTGTGGCGCCGACCTCTGATGGCCGCGTGATCATGCTGGAAACCAAGGATGCCGACGGCAATGTTTACGAGAAGGCGCGCAAGGTCTTCGACGTGGACATAGTTTCGGCAGCCGTTGACGCCCTGGGCGAGGACATCGACCAGAACCTGCTCTCGATCATCTACGACTACGACGGCAACCTCTGGTTTGTCACCGGCGGTTTCCGAATCTATCCCGAGCGCAACCCTGCCGGCTTCATCGGCTATCTGTCGCGGGACTACATCGACGCTGCTCTTGCCGGTGAGTCGCCGGCGCTTGAGGGCAACATCTTCTTTGAACGCCTCGCCGAAGGCGAAGGCGCCGAAAATGGCATCTCTGCCAACGAAGACGGCGCTGTCATTCTCACGAACCTGGCCTGCTACATGCTCCGCGCCGATGACGGCGTAGACATCGTCTGGCGCACCGCCTACGAAAGCAATGGCGCCAACGACGCCGAGCCTGATTCGGATTACACCGGCGGCGGTCTCTCCTGGGGCAGCGGCACCACGCCGACACTGACGAAGGACCTCGTGCTTTTCACTGACAATCAGGCCCCGGTCAACCTGCTAGCGATGTCCTCAGAAACCGGCGAAGTGGTTGCCGAGACACCGGTGCTTGATGAACTGCCGGACGGCACGCCGGTGGCAGTGGAAAATTCCATTCTCGTCTACTCCGGCGATGTCAGCCGCACCTCGGTGATCGTCTGCAACTGGTTTGGCGCTGGCAATGCCGGTCTTGCCGATCCGGACAACGATTCCTCGGTGCAGTCCTACGAGGCCCTGTATGATGCCAACTGGATCGCCAAAGGCAACGCCTACATTGCGCCAGGCGTGGAGCGTGTCGACATTGTCAAGGACGGCGACAGCTACAGCGCCGAAAAAGTCTGGCTGCGCGACGACGTGCGCGACACCTCGATGATCAAGCTCAGCACCGCCACCGGCTACCTCTACGGCTACTGGCAGAACCTGGACACCGGCATGTGGTGCTACGAAATCCTGGATTTTGACAGCGGCGAAACTGTGCGCGAAATTCCAGTGTCCAGTCTGGCCAGCTTCAACAACATGGCCGTCGGTATGTCGGCAGACGTTGGCGGCAACACTCTCTACTGCCCAACCAACAACATGGAAATGGTGCTCCTGCAGGACCGCTTCGTGACCCTGCCGGATTCTCCAGGAAAATCCATCGATCCGGACAGCATGGAGCGGGAACGTCTCAGTGACGACGAATTTCAGTCGCTCAGCGGCAGCAATGGCAGCCTAGCCAGCTACCTCATGCGCGCCAGCGTGGTCAATCCAGGCGACGGTTCCACCATCGCCTTCAAGGTCAATGGCCTGGAGGGCAGCGCCGACGACTACCAGCTCTACATTGAAAACGACGACGGCAGCCTGAGCCCTTACGACGGCGAGTGGCAGCTTTGCGATGAAAACGGAGAAGCGGTGGAAGGCAGCCTGAACGCCGACAGCCTCTACGAGATTCGTTATCTGGTCAGCGGCGGCACAGACGGAGCGGTGACCGTGTCCGCGCTTTTGGTGAAGTGACGCAGCCTCAAGAGAATGTTACTGTCTTGACACCAATTCCTCACAGCAATTTATGTTCGTTTTCAAGAACAGCCGTTAATATAATAGCTGTAATCATCCCATAACGTTGGCCACCGATAGATGGCCCCTTCCCTGTGATAACACCACCCCTCGGTGTTATACCTTGCCCGTTCGCATAGCAGGAAAGCGAGCGGGCATTTTTGATTTGCGTGCAAAAATGCTGCACGCGTGAGAGGCGTGCAGCAGGAAAATCTTCAGTTGTAGTGGATACCGTTCCAGTAGAGGCGATCGTTCACTTCGGCGATGGCAGGCAGCTCGACGTCTTTGAGCGCCCAGCGTTTGAATTCGTCGAATCCGGTGCGGTCGACGATGTAGCCGATGTGTTCCTTGCCTTCAGGTGCATTTGGGTCGATGTATTCGCGCACGTAGTCGTAGGTGTTGGTGATGATCTTGACAATGCTGTCGGCGTCGGCCCATTTGACGAAATCTTCGCCGAGGCGGGGATTTTTCTTGCCGCTGCGGCCAAAGAGCGTGAGCCGGAAATATTTTTCTTCGCTGCGCGTCCAGGCGAAATTTGGGCAGGCCTGCACACATTCGCCGCAGCCGAGACAGCGTTTGTGATCGCGCTTCGGGCGATAGTTGTGGCTCGTCAGCGCACCGGAGGATTTTTTCTGACAGGCTTTGACGCAGGCACCGCAGCTGACACAGCGCGCAGGATCAAACTGGGGCTCGGTCATGCCGATGATGCCAAAGTCGTGCTGACGCACCTTGGCGCAGTCGTTGGGACAGCCGGTCAGCGCAATCTTGAAGTGGAGATCGTTGGGGAAAACGGCCTGTTCGATGCGCTGTGCCAGAGCCGTGGTGTCGTAGCAGGCGAAGGGGCACACCTGGTTGCCGATGCAGGCGGTGATGTTGCGCGTGCCGGACGCTACATAGCCGCTGCCTGCTGACGGCTGGTTGATGCCGAGGCCATCGATGAGCGGTTGCAGCGCGGCGTTTACTTCTGGCATTTTTTCGAAAGGAATGCCGGGGATCTCAAAGCCTTGGCGCAGCGTGATGTGGACGGTGCCGTCGCCGTAGGTTTGGGCGATGGTGCGGATGGTGTCGAGATATTTTGCGTCCATGCGTCCGCCGGGAACGCGCACGCGCGAAGCGGTGACGCCGCGGTGCTTGGTGACGCGGAAAGCATTTTTCTTGAGCTTTTTGGTGTTCATATCCATGAAAATCCCTCCTTAATCAATGAGGTGTTTGCTGCGGCTGTAGTTAAAGACGGGGCCGTCGAGACAGACGTAGGTATCGCCGATGCGGCAGTGGCCACATTTGCCAAGGCCGCAGCACATTTTGCGTTCCTGGCTGACCCAGATGTTTTCTTCAGGCAGGCCGATCGCCAGCAGCCCCTGTACAGAAAATCGCATCATTGCTGGTGGACCGACGACGATGGCGGCTGTCTGCGCAGCGTCGCCGAGCGCGATCTCAGGGATGTATTGGGTCACGAGCCCTTCGCGTACGTTGCTTTGTCCGCAGGCGTTGTCGACGGTGAGGATGAGATCCATGGCGTGCTGCCAACGAGCGAGATCGTCGTGGAAAAGAATGTCGTGCGGCGTTTTGAAGCCGCAGATGAGTGTCATGTGGCCACGCTCTTCAGGATGCGTGGCGAAATGATCGATGACGCCGCGCACTGGCGACAGTCCGGTGCCGCCGCTGATAATGATGAGATCTTTGCCGCGATAGTCAGCGAGCGAAAATCCATTGCCGTAAGGCCCGCGCAGGAGCAAGCTGCTGCCGGCGTAGTGTTCGAAGATCTCGTTTGTCACTTTGCCGACGCGGCGGATCGTCAGATCGATGAATCCCGGGCCGATGCCGCTCACAGAAATTGGCGCTTCGCCGTATTTTGGCAGCGATACTTCAAAAAACTGGCCAGGTTTGACGTCGCCGTTGTAAGACATGCGAAAGGTGTATTCGATATCGGTGTGTGGAATGACCTCAAGGATCTTCGAGGAAAATGGCAGGTAGTCGTTCTTAGTCATGAGCGTTCACCTCTTTCATGGCGTCTCCGAGCCGATTGACAGCGTGGGAGAAGGAAATGTACTCTGGACAAATGGCGTCGCAGCGCCCGCAGCCGACGCACATTGTGTGGCCGAAGCGCGCTTTGTGGTCGAGCACTTTGTGCAGAACCTTGAATCGCATGCGCTGGCCGTGGGCTTTGCGGTAGCTGCCGCCGCCGGCGACATCGGTAAAGCCGTCGACCATGCAGCTGGCCCAGACGCGACGACGTTCGCCGACGCGGCCGTTTTCGCTGTAGAAAATGTCCTGCATGGTGAAGCAGGTGCAGCTTGGGCAGACAAAATTGCAGCGCCCGCAGGCGATGCAGCGGCTGTCGTACTCGTCCCAGATGCTGCTTTCCGCGACGGTGTGGCTGAGATTGTCAGGAATGGTCACGCGCACCTTGTTTTCGGTGACGAAGGCAGGTGTGACGTCCTGTTTTTCTGCGCCGAGCGCATCGAGCTGCGCCGCCCATGCGCTGTCTCGACAGTTGATGAGGAAACTGCCGTCGTTTTGACGGTCGATGCTGAGATCGTAGTCGTCGCTTTTGTTGGTGCCCATGCTCACACAGAAGCAGTCGTCAAAGCTTTCGCTACAGCCCATGAGCACGAGTTTGATGTTTTCGCGCAGACGGCGGTAGTAGATATCTGCCGGTCCGTTCTGCAGATACATATCATCCAGCCGCGTGAGCGCGTGCAGATCGCAGCTGCGCATAAAGATCACTGCACCTTTCTGCGGCGCTTCTGGCTCACGCGTCTGCGATTCTGTGAAATAGAAAAGCGTTTGCGAGATTGGCGTCAAGACTTCCTTGAAAGAATAGGCCGAGCGCTCGTCGAAAACGATCTCGTTGGCAGAAGCAATCTCGCCGTAACGCACGATCTCCGTATCTGACGAGCGTCCGCTGAAGCGTTTTGGTGCGTAGATCGTGTAATCTTCGCGCCAGGTTTCGAGCAGCGTGTCGAGCTGTGATTCGTGGATGTGATAGCCCATTGTAAATCCCTCCTGTGGATGATCCTGGTTGATCTTTGATGTCCTCATCATACCAAAGTAAAAACGCCGCTATGTTACCTGTGCAACATAACGGCGTTTTAGCGCAAAATAAATGTGTTTTTTTCAAAATCAATGAGCCCTTCCTCGCGCATCTGCGCAAGCTCTCGCGTCAAAGCGCTGCGGTTGACGCCCAGATATTCGGACAATTCTACGCGCCCGAGAGGGATCGTGAAGCGTCGGCTTTGCTGGTAGTCTGCTTCCGTGCGCAGATAGGCGAGGATTTTATCGCGCAGCGTGCGCTGGGAAATGATCGCGACCTTGTCCATCAGCCGCTGATTCTTTTCACTGAGCAGGCGCAGCATATTTTCGATCAGCCGATGGTGAAACGTGCAGGCCAGCGTGCAAGAATGGATCACCTTGTGGAACGGCAGAAAAAGCACCGCGCACGGCGCCGCAGCGACAAAGCTGACACGCGCCGAGAGCTGGCTGGCGCAGGCGAAACTCTCGCCAAAAAGCTCTCCCGGTCGGATCGTCACCATGAGTGATTTGCCGCCGTCGATGTCTTCCTTGATCATGTGCACCGTTCCCGACAGCACAACGCCGATCCGTCGCACCGTCTCTTCTTCGAGCATGATCATTTCGTTTTTACGATAGTGTTTTTCATAGCAGCCCAGACAGTCCAGCATTTTCGGCAGGTTCTCTGCGCGAATGCCATCAAAAACCGGCAGCGCCAAAAGTTCGGAGCGTTCCATGCGCACACCTCCCTTATTTCAATAGCTTCCAATATCCTTTTCGATCAGATCCCACACGTTCAATATAGCCAAGCTCTTTGAGCTTTTTCAGTTTTGCTGAGATTGTTTTGCGGCTTAAAGAAAGTTTTTCGCCGATGACTGCTGCAGTATAGGTCGGATTTTCTTGCAAAAGTGCGAACACATGAAGGGCGTTTTCATCCAAAAAATCTGTCACCCTATCTGTCACCCTATCTGTCACGTTATCTGTCACCTTGTCAAATTTATTCTCTACAGCAGATGTATAATTCACATTTTTCAGCACCACGTAAAAATCTGTCGCGGTGGAAAGAAATTCAGGTTTGCAGGCCTCGGTATAGCCAGGGAGCTGTTCTGTTGCGTAGAGAATTTTACGCAGGCCGCTACCGCGACGTTCCATAAATTTCATGCGATGAAAGAGATCGGCCAGCACAGGATTTCGGCGTCTGGAACGAATGCTTGTGATGTCCCAGTTTTGGATCGGAGCGCCTTCGAACATACCACCAGGTGAAATGATCTCTACGCGGTCGTCGTACATATCAATGTGAATCTCGCTGCCGAGCACAATATAATCGCGATGGATCAGCGCGTTAACGAGCGCTTCGGTAACAGCGCGCTCAGCGTAATCTGGCTTGTCCACACGATAACGTGCTTCCTTTTCAAAGCGTACCTTGGAATTATTGCGAATGAAATCGCTGGCGCTGCGCAGAAGATAGATGAGATTCCCTTCAAATTCCTTGTCGTCCAGCGCGTCGTCGAAGATGGAGCCTTTTTCCAAACCATTCCAGCGTGTGCAAAAAATCCTGGAATTGTAGACGATCGGCTGATCGGCCATGAGTTTGCCAGCCATTGTCAGATATCCGCGTTCATCCGTCAAACCAAAAGAGATGTAGTCAGATGGTGCAAAATGCAGCCCCGTGCGCTCCAGATAAGTGGCTTCAAGCAGCGTAAAGCTGTAGTCGCTTTTGCGCGCGTCGGTGATCAGGGCATCGAAGGATTGATTGGTACCTTTCAGGATCAGCTCATTGAGAATATAATCTGGTGCGCGCATGCTCTCGTTCCCGACGCGCACATAAGCCTCCATGATACCATCGGCTTTGTAATAATATGGCGTGTTGCGGCCAGCTGTGATCGTCAGTGCGAGAAGATTTTTATTATTTTCCTGAAACGGTGTCAGCACAAATTGCACCAGTGGCGTGATGCGATCTTTGATGAGTCGGCTGATTGCTTCAGCGTCGGCTTGTGCGTCATCCAGACCGGTGATCGTTCGATCATCACTGACGCCAAAAAACAACGTGCCGCCGATTCCGTTGGCAAAAGCGCTGACGCTTTTAAGCCAGCTCTTTGGTTTATTCTTTTCCACAGCAACTTTGAACTCATATTCTGTTGCCTCAATGATGAGTCGATCAAGCATTTGAACTGCTCCTTTCATCTGGCGATGAGTTCATTATAACTGACGGACCGACTTCGTGCAACGTGCGACGATTCACTCCGCGAGCGTTTGCACATATTCCTCCAGGCACAATCCCTGGGCGTGCATCTCGCTTGCGGCACTTTCGCCGACGTAGCGATAGTGCCAGGGCTCGTGGCTGACGCCGGTGAGGGCGGTTTTGTCCGGTGGGTAGCGCTGGATGAAGCCGTAGCGCCAGGATTCGGCAGCGAGCCAGTCGTAAAGAGCGAGGGTTTCTGTGCCGATGTCCACAGCGAGGCCAAGCTCGTGCTCGCTGGTGCCCGGCGGCGAGACCCACTGTGCCGCCAGCGTGCGGGCTGTTTGTTCGTCATAGCCAGTGCTCTGAAACGTTGCAGCTTTTTCGTCGAAAAGCGCGCGTTGTTCGGCGCTTGTGCGGTAGCCGGCGTTGAGATGCACTTCAAAGCCCTGCGCTTCTGCAGCGTCGAGCATCTGCTCGAGCTCTGCCGCGATGCGCCGGTCCACCTTCACGCCGTCGCGGCTGTGCGTGAGCGTGAAGCGGTAGCCCTCGGGCAGGCTGCTATCGCGATTCACGAGGGTGAGGTTCCAGGGCAGATCTGGTCGCGCGTTCGCCGGCGCGTCTGCGGGAGGATCGATCGTCACGCGCTCCGGCCAGAACGCCAGTGCGAGCACGACGAGCAGAACGAGCACGAGGAGTTTGCGAAATTTGCGGGAACGAGAACGGGCCATCAGCGAACACTCCTTTCTACAGAGAATAACAGCTGGGCGGTGCGAAAGGATAGTCTAGTATCCGATCAGGCTGTAGAACCAAAACGGATGGTAGAGAAAGAACATGCCGCCAAAGCTGGCGAGGATGAGGCGCAGCGGTTCACGGCGGTCAGACGGCGTTTTTTGCAGCCGGGTGCCGAAAATCTGCGCCATGTACCACCAGAGGGCGTAGCCGAGTGCGGCACCGAGGGTGTTGGCGATGAGATCATCGATATCACAGGCGCGGTTGGTGAGTAGCTGGGAGCATTCGATGAGTAGCGAAAATCCTGCGCCAGCGAGTACGGCGCGCGAAAAGCGTCGCCAGTCGCGGTAGAGGAAGGGCAGGAGAAACCCGAGGGGCATAGTCATGAGGATGTTGAGGAGAAATCCACTTGTGAGATTTTGGAAGGGGACGAGGCTCACACGCGCGCGAAAAACCGTCGCTTCCAAGGGATCGTGCAGCGCGGCGTAGAGATCGCTGAAGCTGTGGATGCCGAGCTCCTCGAAAATGCGCAGCTGCAGAAAAATATCTGTGAGCCCGCCGGCGCCGGTGACGGTGTAGACCATCCAGAGATACAGGCAAAAGATTAGCGCCCAGGCGCGATGCCCGAGGGGCGCCATCTTTCGCCGCCAGATGAGCACACAGATGCAGGGCAGAAGCGCGCAGCTCAGGCTGTAGAAGGATGCAAGGTTGAGATTCAGCACAAGACCACCTCCAAATAAAAACGCTTTCGCTTTGTACGTCCATTGTACAAAACGAAAGCGTTCAGTGTTTGAAGGAGGGCTCGCAAAATCCTTGCGATTTTCGTGCAAATTTCTCACGATTTTCTCACATTCCAGTCGGCAAAGTGACGGTGAAGGTGACGCGGTCGTTTGCGTTTTCGGCGGTGATGTCGCCGCCGTGCTGGCGGGTGATGGCGCGGGCAATGGCGAGCCCCAATCCGGCGCCGCCGCTCGTGGCGCGGGAAGCATCGAGTCGGAAGAATTGCTTGAAGAGACGGGCGAGCTTTTCTGGCGGAATGGTGTCGCCCTGATTGGTGAAGCGGATCGTGGCGCGCTCATCGTCGGCTGTCGCGGTGATGTCAATTTCCGTATCGGGCCAGCTGTAGAGGATGGCGTTGCGCAAGAGATTGTCGAAGACGCGCGAGAGCCCCGCGGGATCGGCGCGCAGTGGAAGCTGCTCCGGCGTGTGGAGCGCGGCAGTGAGATTTTTCTCTGCGAGCTGTGGCTGCGCTTCGAAGACGAGCTGCTCGAGCAGGAGCGAGAGATCCATGCGCTGCGGCGCGAGAGGGATTTCCGAGAGATTGAAACGGGTAATCTCGAAAAATTCGTTGGTCAGCGCATCCAGCCGTTCGGCTTTGCGCAGGGTTGTGGCCAGGTAGCGTGTGCGCGCTTCTTCTGGGAGCGTGGGCTCGTCGCGCAAGAGCTGCAGATAGCCGATGACAGAGGACAGCGGTGTTTTGAGATCGTGGGCCAGGTACATGATGAGATCGCTCTTGCGGCTCTCGGCTTCTTTGGCGGCGCGAGCGTTGGCCAGCGATTCCTGCTTGAGCTGGTTGAGATCGGCGGCGATCTCCGAAAGCTCTGGCGAGAGGGTGATGAGGTCGTCGTTTGCGCTGGCGACCTGGTGCGCAGCGTCCTGCACCTCGTCGATGTAGCTGGCAGCGCGGCGCACGAGCCGCCAGGTGAGCACGAGAACGATGACAGTCCAGATGGCGACGCAGACGCAGGCGGTGTAGAGGGAGCGGTAGCGCAGGTAGAATTCAGCTTGATAATACATCGGCATGATCTGGATGAGGATGTCAAAAAGCCCGCCGCAGACGATCAGCACCGCCGCCCAGAGGGTGCATTGGCGCAGATAGCGGCGAAAGAGCATGCCCGTCCAGCGGCTGATGTTGTTATTCGATCTCATAGCCAATCCCCCAGACGGTTTTGATGAATTTCGGCTGCTTCGGCGGCTCGTGGAGCTTGTCGCGCAGTCTTCCGATGTGGCTCATGACGGTGTTGTTGCTCTTGAAATATTTTTCCTGCCAGACTGCTTCGAAGAGTTCCTCTGAGGGCACGACGCGTCCCTGGTTGCTGGCGAGATACCAGAGAATCTCAAACTCCAGCGGCGTCAGCGCGATCTGCTCGCCGTAGAGGCTGCAGCTGTGGGCGGCACGGTTGATGACGAGGCCGCGGATGTCGATCTCTTCGGCGGATTCCGGCGCGGCGGCGTGATTATAAGTGCTCGCGCGGCGCAGCTGGGTGCGCACGCGGGCGACAACTTCCAGCGGATTGAAGGGCTTGGTGATGTAGTCGTCGGCGCCGAGGGTGAGGCCGAGGATCTTGTCGTTGTCCTCGATTTTTGCGGTGAGCATGATGATCGGAAAGAAATGGGTTTTGCGGATCTCGCGGCAGATATCGAATCCGCTCATATCTGGCAGCATCACGTCTAAGAGCGCCAGATCTGGCGTTTCGCGGCGGACGAGCGCCAGGGCGCTGGCGCCGTCTGGGCAGACGCTCGTGCGGAAGTCGGCATTTGTGAGATAGAGACTGACGAGCTCCGCAAGCTCGCGCTCGTCGTCGACGATGAGGATGTGTTCGTTCATGGAGGCACCTCCTTTGATCTTGTGGTTTCAGTGTACCACAGAGTTGCGCGTGAGAACAAGTTGCAGGTAAAGCTGGCATCTTTTGTGCGGCTATCGCTAATTTTCTGCCGCTGCAGTCGCAGGCGCGGTTTCCGGCGGCGAAGTGGTGGCGCGCTCCGAACAGAATTGCAGGAGCGTGAGCAGCAAAACAACGGGACTGCGCAGCAGACGGCGTTTCGGGTCATGGCTGATCAAAGGAGTAACAGCGCTGGCGACGAAGAGATGGTCCGTAGTATTCGATCAGGCTGTACAACCGGAGCAGGTAGCAGAGCGGGAATATTTGGCCGAAGTTGCGGCTGAGTGTCGAAGATGAGCTGCTCGGGCGATAATTGGATTCATGTGCTGCGGTATTTTATCGCTCGCGCAGGCATTCACCGGGAGTGAGGCCGTAATGTTTGCGGAAGGCATCGATGAAGTGGCTGACGTTTGTGTAGCCGACCATCCAGGCGACGTCTTTCACCTTGTAGCGGCCGCTTTCGAGGAGGTCGTGGGCCATGTGCAGGCGGCGCTCGAGAATGTATTCGTAGACTGTGCAGCCAAAGCGCGCTTTGAAGCCACGGCGCAATGCTGTCTCGCTGAGATAGCAGGCGCGGGCGATTTCTCTGGTGGTTGGCGGATGCAGATAGCGCGCGTCGATGAACGCGCGGGCCTTGTCGAGGCAGGCGTTGGTATCGCGGGTGAGTGGTGGCGCGGCGGGGGCTGGAGAGAGCATGTCGCAAAAGAGCACGATGAGCTCGAGCGCTTTACTTTCGAGAAAGAGTCGGCGCAGGCTGCGTTCTGGTGGACAGTCTGTAATCTCGTCTAGCACGCGGCGCATCTGCGGCGTTGTGGCAAAATCCTGCGTCGTCATCGGGCAATCGCCAACCAGAAGATGCGCTGCGGCGAGTGTGTCAGCGAGATCGGGATAGCGTGCGGGCTCCAGGCTCAGGCTGAGCGTGCGACAGCGGGCACCTGCGGCGAAAAAACTCGTGCAGCGGTCGAAAAAACCCTGCTGCAGGCTGCATCGCATCGGTTGGGTGCTGAGGCTTGAGCTGCCGAAATCCCACTGCCAATCTCCTTCAAGACAGAAGCAGAGCTGGAAGATGCGGCGGCGTTCGTGATGTTCGTGGATGGTGAGCGATTCGCGAAAATTCATTTCCGAATGAATGAGTGCGAGCCCGTCGCTGAGCATCGTCATACCGACATTGCCAGCGGCGATCTGCTCAGGGAGCGCGAGCGCACAGTTCTGCGGGGTGAGCGATTGTGGCGTGCCATCGCTGCGGGTGAGCAGATAGGCGCGTGGTGTGATTTCTGGCGTGGACCATTGTAAACGCATGGCAGGGCCTCCTTTTTGAACCAGTGTTAGCCATGACTAATATAATCAAGATAGCATGAAATTGCGCGAATTGCAAGACGATTATATCGAATTGGGGCATGAGCAGGACAGATTCGGGCACAAGGCGCATGAAAATTATTGTATGCTAACGATAACCGAATTCAGAAAGTTGGTGTGAACATGGAAGAACAAGTGGCAAAACGCGAATCTCCGTTTAAGATCATCTATGGTTTCGCTGAGGAAAAACGCGGTAAACTCACGCTGGCGACGGTGCTAGCGGTGCTCGGTGCACTTTGCGGTATCGTGCCGTATCTTGCAGTGGCGTCATTGCTTCAGCATGCATTGACGGGGGCGCTGGACGTGCGTGCGGCGCTTGGACTTGCTGCGTTGGCGGTACTCGGCTACGTGTTCCAGAAAGGGCTTTCGGCGCGCGCCACGCTTTCTGCCCACGAAGCGGCCTATGAGATCATCGCTCATGTGCGCGTGCGCATGCTGCAAAAGCTCAGCCGCGTTTCGATGGGCACTGTGCAGGCGCGTTCGTCCGGTGCTTACAAGCAGCTCATCATCGATGATACCGAGCGGCTGGAAATCCCACTGGCCACATCATCCCAGAAGTCACAGCGGCGATCGCGACACCGCTCTTTGTGCTCGCGTATCTCGTGATCATCGACTGGCGCATGGCGCTAGCTGCGCTGGCCTCAGGTATTTTGGGGCTGGCGGTGTATTACTGCATGATGTTCGGTCGCAACAAGATGATGCAGGATTATCTGGCGAGCAACATGCATATGAATGCAACGATCGTCGAGTATGTGAACGGCATCGAGGTAGTGCGCGCGTTCGGGCAGTCCGCCTCGCGTATGGAACGGCTGAAGGACGCTGTGTTCAGAGTACGCGATATCACGACAAAATGGTATGCCCATTGCTGGCCGTTTATGAGCGCCGGCCAGGCGATCATGCCGCAGACCATCGTGTTTGTGTTGCCCGTCGGCATGGCGCTCTATGCCGACGGGATCGTCAGCCTGGATGAAACCATCCTCTGTATGCTCCTGGCGATGGCGATCGTGAGTTCGCTACAAACCATGATGGAATTCATGGAAAATCTCTCCGTTGTCATGGAAGTGGTGCCACAGGTACAGGCCGTGTTGGCGCTGCCAGAGCTTCCCCTCCCTTCTGAGTCGCAGCGACCGCAGCACAGCGACGTTGTGCTGGAAGATGTCCATTTCAGCTACGAAGCTGGGCGTGAAACCATCCACGGCGTCTCATTGACAGCGCCGGCAGGCAGCGTGACAGCGCTCGTTGGTCCGTCAGGAAGCGGCAAATCGACTCTGGCGCGGCTCATCGCCCGCTATTGGGACGTGGCACAGGGGGCGGTGAAGATAGGAGGTGTGGATGTGCGCCAGATGAGCCTGGATGTGCTGAACGACCAGATCAGTTACGTTTCTCAGGAGAATTTTCTTTTCAACCGCAGCTTGCGCGAAAACATTCGCATCGGTCGTCCCACTGCGACAGACGCCGAAGTGGAATGGGCGGCGACGCAGGCTGGCTGCGACAGCTTCATTGCACGCTTTCCGGCAGGCTATGACACAAATGCCGGCGACGCCGGCGCGCGGCTCTCTGGCGGCGAACGGCAGAGATTGGCGCTTGCTCGGGCGCTCTTAAAGGACGCTCCGATCGTTATTCTCGACGAGGCAACTGCCTTTACAGATCCGGAGAATGAAGATAAATTGCAGCGCGCCATTGATGCGCTGACGAAAGATAAAACACTCATTGTTATCGCGCACAGGCTGCAGACGATCATGCACGCGGATCAGATCCTTGTGCTCAAGGACGGCGCTGTCTCTGCACGTGGCACGCACGAAGAGCTGCTGGTGAAAAGCGAAATCTATCGCGCCATGTGGCAGACGCATGTGCACGCCATGGACTGGCAGATTGTGGAGAAGGCTACCGCCAAAGGCCAACGTGCCCAGAGGGAGGGAGAACAATGTTAGCGATCATCAAAAGGCTGCTCGTGATGAGCGGCGATCTGCGCGGACGGGTGCAGCTCAGCATCTTTACGAGTTTTCTTGATGCCATGGCGGCGATGCTGCCCCTCGGAGTGGTTTTTCTCGTGCTGGAACGGTTTGCTGCAGGCGGCCTGGCTGACGCTGCGCTTTGGCGCACGGTGCTGCTGCTCCTCGTCGGAGCGACGCTTCTGCGTATCCTGCTCAAGTACGTGACCTACCGACTGCAGAGCACGGCTGGTTTCGAATTTGTGGCGCGCGAACGTGTGAGTCTCGGCGACCGGCTGCGGCGCGTGCCGATGGGTTTTTTCTACGACCACAGCCTCGGCGATCTCACAGCGACGATGACCAACGATCTCAATTATCTCGAGAACTATGGCATGCATCTGCTGGACCGCGTGGTCACCGGTCTCGTCTCGATGGCCGCGATCACCCTCTGCATTCTTATTTTTGACTGGCGGTTGGGACTCATCTTTATCCTTGCGGTGCTTCTGAGTTTCCCGCTCTACAATTACATGCAGAAGCGCGGTGTCGAGATTGCTGCGGAGCGTCAGCAGGTGCAGGCGGAAGCTGTGGCAGCGACGCTGGAATTTGTGCAGGGCATCAGCGTGGTCAAATCGTTCAACATGGCGGAGAAAAATCTCGCAGAGATCAGCGCCGCCTACACACGCAATGCTCGCGCCGCCATTCATCTTGAGCGCACGTTCACGCCGCTCACTGCCGCTTACGGGCTGATCTTTCGCGTGACAGCCTGCGTGATCATGGCTGCCAGCGCTCTCTTTGCCGTACAGGGCACTTTGACTTTTCCTTATCTCGCCGTGATCCTCCTTGCTTCGTTCACGATCTTTGGGCCGATCGAAGTGATCGGAGAGATTACTTCGATGCTTCGGCTGCTCGATGCCGTGCTCGACCGCGTCACACGCATCAAAGAGGCGCCTGTCATCGACGAGAATGGCAGAGACATTGCGCTCCAGCGCTTTGACATCGCCTTCGATCATGTGTGTTTTGCTTATGCAGACGGCGCACGCATTCTGGAGGATGTGAGTTTTACCGTGCCGGCGCGCAGCATGACTGCCATTGTCGGCCCTTCTGGCAGCGGCAAGACGACCATCACCCGACTCATCGCTCGCTTCTGGGACGTGGACCAGGGAAGCGTGCGCGTTGGTGACCACGACGTGCGGGAGTTTTCTTGCGACAGTCTGCTGGCGAATATCAGCATGGTGTTTCAGAATGTCTACCTCTTTCACGATTCCATCGCAGCCAACATTCGCTTCGGTGTGCCGAATGCTTCCATGGAGGAGGTGATCTGTGCGGCAAAGGAGGCGCGCTGCCACGATTTTATCATGCAGCTGCCGCAGGGCTATGACACCATCATCGGCGAAGGTGGCGCAACACTTTCCGGTGGCGAGCGGCAGCGAATCTCTATCGCCCGCGCTTTGCTCAAAGATGCACCGATCGTGTTGCTGGATGAGGCGACAGCAAGTGTCGATCCCGAGAATGAAGCGGAACTGCAGCAGGCGATCAGCGCTCTCACTCGCGGAAAGCCCCTCGTGGTCATTGCGCATAGACTGGCGACGATCCGTAATGCTGAACAGATCCTTGTTATCGACGGCGGGCACATTGTGCAGCGTGGCACGCACGAGGAGCTGCTCGCAGAAGAAGGCATTTATCGTCGTTTCTGGAACGTGAGCAATCGTGCCGGCGCATGGAAGATCGCGCCATGACAGGGCGCTGGCTTGTCAGGCGATTGTTGCGGCTGGTGCTGCTTCTTTTCGGTGTGAGCGTGCTTTGTTTTGCGTTGGTGGCGCTGTCTCCAACAGATCCGGCAGTCTATGTACTGCGGCGCGGCAATCTTGCAGTGACACCGGAAGCGTTGGTGGAAGTGCGCGCCGAACTGGGGCTTGATTTGCCGCTGGCGCTGCGCTATCTGCATTGGCTTGGCGGTGTGCTGACAGGCGATCTTGGTACCTCGATCGCCAGCGGCAACGCTGTGGCAGCGGATCTTGCGGCGGCTTTTCCAACGACGCTCTCGCTGGCGGCGCTGGCATTCGTGGAAGCGATCGTGCTGACACTTCTGGCTGGGTTCGTTGCTGCGCGCTGGAAAGACGCCTGGCCAGATCGTCTGTTGCAGCTTCTTGCACTGGTGGGACTTTGTCTGCCGGCGTTCTGGCTGGGGTTTCTGCTGCTCCTAGCTTTCGCGGTGGCGCTGCCGATCTTTTCAGTGACGCCGCAGCCGGGAATTTCCGGATTGCTCCTACCCTCGCTTGCGCTTTCGCTGCCTCTGTGCGCTGGGCTCGTGCGTGTGTTTCGGGCGTCGTTGCTTGAAGAGATGAGTCGAGACTATGCGCGTTACGCTGCCGCCATGGGCATGCCGCGGGGACGGATTCTGCTGCATCTTGCTCTGCCGAATGCTCTGCCGCCGTTGGTCACGTTGTTTGCGCAGAGCGTGGGCATGTTGATCGCTTCTGGAGCGGTAGTGGAGCAGGTATTTTCGCTACGGGGCGTGGGCAGTTATCTGCTTGCCGCCATCACCGCTGCAGATACGAACGCTGTCAGCGCCTGTATGCTCGTGATCGCTGCGCTCTATCTCATCTGCGAGATGTTGGGAGAGTTGCTGCTGCACGCGCTCTGCCCCTGGCGTGACGAAGGAGGTGCGGATATATGATGAAAAAGATCCTGCACAATCCGCAAGCGTTGATCGGCCTGGCTCTGATCGCGCTTGTGACAGCTGTGGCACTGCTGGCGCCTGTGCTTGCGCCACATGCGCCAGACGCGGTGAATCTGGCGCTCAAGTATCAGCCTGCCAGTAGCGAATTTCCCTTGGGCACGGACCAGCTCGGTCGCTGCGAACTGTCGCGGCTGCTCTATGGTGCGCGTGCTTCGTTGGGACTGGAGTTGCCGATCCTGGTGCTCCTGGGCGCAGTTGGACTGGGGCTGGGACTAGCGGCTGCGGCGGTGGGTGGTTGGCTGGAGCGAGGAATTGTCGCGCTCAGTCAGATCTTTCTCGCCTTTCCTTCGCTCATTATCGCCTGTGCGATCATCGGTGTGTTGGGTGGAGGGCTTGAAAACACCGTGCTGGCTGTGGTGCTCAGTATGTGGGCGCGCTTTACCCAGCTTGTCCGCACGTACGCAAAAACAGAGCTGGCGAAAGGCTATATTTTGGCGGCGCGGGTGAGCGGCTGCAGTACCTGGCGGCTCATGACCTGGCATCTGCTGCCAAATATTCTGCCACAGTTTCTCGTCTATTTCTCAAGCGGTGTTTCGTCGGCGATCCTTATGATCTCGAGCTTTTCCTTTCTCGGACTGGGACTTTCGAGCGGCACGGCGGAGTGGGGCGCGATGCTTTCAGAAGCACAGGCGGCGCTTTATTCTCATCCAGTTTTGCTGATCTATCCGGGGCTTTGTATTTTCCTCTGCGCGGCGGGCTTCAACCTTTTTGGCGAGGCGCTGCGCGATATCTTACAAACGGAGGACGATGTGTTATGACAAATTCCTTGCTTGCGGCGGCACATTTTACGCTGACGCACCGTGAAACAGGGCGGGTGCTGCTTCATGATCTCTGTTTTTCACTGATGCCTGGAGAAAGGCTCACGGTTATCGGGCCTTCGGGCAGTGGCAAAACACTGATCTGTCGGGCGATCCTGGGGCAGCTTTCATCGCAGACTTTTGCCGCGAGCGGCGCGCTGAGTTTTGGCGGGTATGATCTGCTCGCGCTTGAGCGACACATTCGGTGCAGTCTCTATGGCAGCCGTATCGCTTTTGTGCCGCAGAATCCGATGACAGCCTGGGCGCCGCAGCAGTGTGTGGGGGCGCAAATGGTGCGCTTGCTGCGGTTGGTGCGGTCGCAGCAGAAGGCGGAAGCCTGGGCAGGCTGCGTGAAGGCCTGCGAAGCAGCGGGGCTCACCGAAGTGAATGAGGTGCTCGTAAAGCGGCCGAACGAACTCTCCGGTGGTATGCTCCAACGCACCCTCATCGCTATGGCGCTCGCTGTGGGCGCAGCGCTTGTGATCGCTGACGAGCCGACGGCAGCCCTTGATGTACTGCATCGCCGTATAGTGGCGGACGCGTTGCGCAGCCTCTCGGCGCACGGCTGTGCGCTTTTTGTGGTGACGCACGATCTTGATCTTCTCAAAACGCTGGGCGGCACTGCGCTGGTACTGGACGGTGGGCAGATCACGTACTGTGGCGCTGCGCAGGAGGTCCTGGCTTGGACGGATGGAGGTGAGGGCGGTGCGATCAGAGGATAGCCGATCGGGTTCAACCGGGTTGGAAGCCTACGCGCTTGTGAAACGCTACGGCGCAGTGACTGTGCTCGATCGTGTGAGTCTCACTCTGCGTGCAGGCGAGATTTTGGCTGTCGTCGGCGAGAGTGGAAGCGGCAAGAGCACGCTGGCGCGGCTTCTTCTCGCGCTCGAGACGCCGACGGCCGGCAGTGTAGAACTCGATGGCGCGCCGCTCATGCGTAAAACGCGTGCTGATCGCCGTCTGCTTGCGCGCACTTTGGGGTTCGTGCAGCAGGATGCGAAGAGTGCACTCGATCCGCATCAGAGCGTTGGGCGCGCTATTGCCGAGCCGCTCGTTCATCTGAGCTGGCCGCGGCAGAGAATTCGCCTACGCGTGCGTGAGCTGGCGCAGGAGTTAGGGCTTTCCGAAGCGTTGCTCACGCAGAAAACGCCGACCCTCTCAGGAGGACAACAGAAACGCGTGTGCATCGCACGGGCGCTTGCTCCGGCGCCGCGATTTCTCGTTTGCGATGAAGCCACCAGCGGCCTTGACGGTGAGAGTCAGATGCACCTCTTGCATTTTCTTGCCGAGCTGCGCCAGACGAAAGGGCTCGGCATCCTCTTCATCACCCATGACATCGCTGCAGCGGCAGGTCTCGCTGACCACCTTGCTGTGATGCGCGCAGGACGCATCGTGGAGCAGCATTCCTGGCGGGGAAGTGCGGCAGATTTCTGCGATCCTTACAGCCGTGCACTTTTTTCTGCGGCGCATCTTCTTTAGAGTATCCTGTTCGCAGTGGCGGACGATCATTATAAACGAAAGGACGATGATAGTATGAAACGACACAAATTTTTGGCGCTGACGCTCATCGGCGCGCTTGGGCTGGGCCTTGTCGGTTGCGGCGGTGGCGGCGAAGAGGCTGCTTCCGTCACAGCGGAGACGAGCGCCGAGCCGGTGCACATCACGACCACAGAGAGCTGGGATTTCTCCAGCGGTTTTTATCCGGCAGTGGCGCCGGGCAGTACAGGCAGTGGTTACGGCTTTGTTTACTACATCCGCAACTGCTACGACACGCTTGTCACTCGCGACGCCGAAGGCAATTATCAGCCGGCGCTGGCTGAAAGCTGGAATATCTCAGAGGACGGTCTTACCTACACCTTCCATTTGCGTGAGGGTGTGACGTTTTCTGACGGCGCTGCGCTCGATGCAGAAGCGGTGAAGACGAGCATCGAAGTTGCCTTCGCCAATATGGGCGAAGCCATCGGCAGCCTTGGCAAGATAGGTACGCTGACCGAATCCATCGAAGCTGTCGATGATCTCACCGTGGCGCTCCATCTCACGAGTCCGTATTACGGTGTGCTGAACGATCTGGCCATGGCTAATCCGATGGCGATCGTTTCGCCGAGCGCAGTAGCGGAAGATCTCTCACCGGTGGAAGCCACCGCCAGTCAGACTTTTGGTAGTGGCCCGTATATGTATAAGGGTGATGGTGATGGCACGAGCTACACCTTTGTGCGCAATCCGAATTACTGGGGCGAGCCGCCGGATGTGGACAGCTTTACGGTGAACGTTATCGCCGATCCTGAGGCTGCTGTGCTGGCGCTCTCGAATGGCGAGGTGGATCTCATCGCCGGCAGTTCCCGACTTTCCTTCGCCGGATATGGAGAGCTTGTCGGCCGCGAAGGTATTGGGACGATGATCGATGAGCAGGTTTCGAACAGTCGCTTTCTCGCATTTAATCCAGAGGCTGCGCCATTTGACGATGCTGCTGTGCGTCAAGCTGCGGCGTTTGCGCTTGATCGCGATGCCATCGCTGAGACGGTGTTCGCTGGTCTGGAGAGTGCCAGCGCCCAGGTTCTCGATGAAAATCTGCCGTATTGCAATGCCCTGACCACGACTTACAGTTACGATCCTGACAAAGCGGCGGAGCTTCTGGAGAGCGCCGGCTGGACGGACAGCGATGGCGATGGTGTGCGTGAGAAGAATGGTGAGACGCTTTCTGTCACGCTCGATTACATCACCAACCAGGGCACCATGGATGACGCCGCACTCGCTGTGGCTGAGCAACTCGGCGCTGTTGGTTTTGATGTGACGCCGCGCGGCGCCGACAATATGACCTGGTTCACCACCGTTGCCGGGGACTATGATTTTACCATGCATTCCACCTACGGTGGATATTATGATCCGTTCCTCACGATGACCAACATGAATCCTGAGACGATGGGCGATCCGGTGCTTTCGAAAGTGGCACTCGCCATGGACGGCGGCACGGACCTTATCAAAGAGCTCGACAGCACTGCTTCGACAGAGCGCGTGCAGGAGATCTATGACGAGGTGCTGACTTTTGCCACAGACGAAGCCATTCTCGTGCCGTTTACCAGCGCACATCAGTATGCTGCCTGGAACAGTGAAAAGATCGGCGATTTTCACTTTGGCACAGATCCGCTCTTTATCGAGATCGCCAATGTGACGGTTGCAGCATAAGACAAACAGCATCCACCAGGTGGTGGGTGCTGTTTTTATGGATGTTTGAAAAAAGGAGCCTTTACATTTTCCAGCAGTGATGAACAATGGAGAGCGCGCTTTTGCGACGGCGGCGATGCGAGGTGTCAGAAGCCAACAATTGGGGTGGCATCTTTTGTGAGGCTGCGGTACAATATAAACAGAAACAAACACAGGAAAGGTGTGAGATTTATGGACGGTTACAAACATATTCTTGTTCCCCTCGATGGCTCGGAATGCTCGGAGCGCGCGCTGGTGGAAGCGGAGCGTCTGCAGGAGGCATTCGGCGCTCGGCTGACGCTGCTCTATGTGGTCAGCGATCCGGATTTTGACTGCACGATGGGAAGCCCGGCGGTGACCAATGCGAGTGTGCAGCGCGACTGCGCAGAAGCGGAGAAATATCTGGCGCGCCGCGTGGAATCTTATAACGGCGAGGCGGAGACGCAGGTGGTTGTTGGCTGTGTGGCCAAGAGCATTCTCGCCGCTACAGAAAAGCTGGGCTGCGATCTCATTGTCATGGGCTCGCAGGGGCTGGGTTCGGCGCTGCGCCGTTTCCTTGTCGGCAGTGTCGCGAAAAATGTGCTTGCGAACGCAGAAGTACCGGTGATGATTGTTCACTAATATTTATCCAGCAGGCTGTCGCCAAATGGCGGCGGCCTTTTTGTATGCTGTGGCGTGCTGGCGAAAAATTTTCACCCATTAATGAATTTTTATGTAATAACTCTGGAAAATTTTCACAATGTGGCATACAATGGAAAGGCAAACATCATTCATCAGCTGAACTCAAAGTAGATCAGGAAGAATGGAAGGAAGAGGTGAAGTTGAATGAATATTGCATTGATTATTGTTGTTGTTTACATGTTGCTGCTTCTCTTTGTGGCCTGGGCGTCGACGACGTTTCAGCGCAACAAATCGGCGGAAGCGTTCCTGCTCGCTGAAAAGAAGCTTTCCTGGCCGCTGGTCGGCGTAATGATCGCGGGGATCGCTGTCGGCGGTTCGTCGACGGTCGGCATCGCGCAGAATGCGTACACGACTGGGATCTCTGCTGGTTGGTACGATGTTGCCTGGGCAGCCGGGGCGATCATTGTCGGCTTTGCGCTGGCGAGTCATATGCGTCAGTGTGAATACGACACGATCAACAAGATGCTGGGCTGTGTGTTTGGCGAAGGGTTTTCGCTGGTGAGTACCTGCATCCAGGTCATCATCAACACGGTCATCATCGCGCTGCAGATCATTGCCGGCGGGACGATCCTGACGGCGCTGATGCCGGATGTCTTCAGTCTTGAGCTGGGGATCATTGTTTCGGCGGTGATGTTCGGGCTGATCAGCTTCGTCGGCGGTCTGATGGCAGCGAGTCTGTCCAATGTGGTCAACATTGCGGTCATCTACATCGGCCTGACGGTTGGTGTGATCGCGACGGTGTTCCATTTTGGCGGCTTTGAGACGATCAATATGGCTTTACCGGCAGGTATGAGTGGAGATGGTAGTCACTGGTACAGCCTTGTCAGCGGAATGGGGATGGCGGCGATCGTCGCCTGGTTTGTAACGATGATCATCGACGCGGTGCCAAATGGCGGCGTTATCCAGAACATCATCGCTGCACGTTCGCCGGAGGATGCGCGCAAAGGGACGATCTTTGCGGGGATCCTGATGATCCCTGCCGGATTTATGAGCGCGATCTTTGGGATCGTGGCGGCAGCATACTTCCCGGGTCTGGAATCCTCTGCGATGGCTTTGCCATCGGTGGTGATGGAGCTGCCAAGCTGGGTGGCCGGGATCCTTCTGGCAGGACTCTGGGCAGCGGATGTGTCCACAGCGACGGGGCTGATGATGGGCGTCAGCACCATGGTCAGTGAAGACGTCATCTTCAAATATTTCTACAAGGGCGTTAGCCGCAAAACGCGTCTGCGCATTTCCCGCGGCGTTTGTCTGGCGGTCATCATCATCAGCTACATCGCTGCAACGCAGGTGTCGAACATCTTAAACGCGCTGATGAGCGCACTGACGCTGTTCGCGCCGTATGCGATCCTGATGACGGCGATGTTCCTCTTCCCGAAAACGGTGAAACGTTCCACTGGTTGGATCACCCTCGTTTTCGGCATGGTGACCTACATCGTCGTGCAGCTGATCGTGCCGGAATGGCGCATTCTTGGTCAGGCGATCTATACGGTGACGCTCATGAGCCTGATCGGTTTTGCGCTCTCGCAACTGGACAAGCGCCCGGCACCAACGGAGAATCTGAAGAAGAAAAAAGCAATCGAAAAACAATGATCGAACGGGTGAAGGGCCGCGCTTGCGGCCCTCATTCATATTGGGAGTGTTTGTAATGAGTTTATTATTTGATGATACATCGACCATGAAGGACCACATCCAGTCCTGTCTGGCCGACGATTTTGCCCGCAACGCCACGCGCTCTGCGCAGGGAAATTTCAACGCCCGCCGCGAAGCGCAGATGGCGACTTACGAGGGCTGGGAAACGTATCGCGCGCAGATGGCGCAGATCCGCGACGACGTCCTCAGCCATCTTGATTATTATCTGTCGCAGTTTATTGAGAAAACGACGGCCAACGGCAATATTGTGCATTTCGCCGACACTGCCGAAGATGCGCAGCGCATTCTGCTGGACATCTGCCATGCGAAGGGCGCCAAAAGCGTCGTCAAATCGAAAAGCATGGTGTCAGAAGAAGTGGGCTGCAACGAAACGCTGCTTGCCGATGGCATTGAGGTCAACGAGACGGACCTTGGTGAGTACATGGTGCAGCTCGACAACTGGAACCATCCGTCGCACCTGATCATGCCCGGCATGCACATGGACATCAAGGCGACCTACGATCTTTTTGTGGAGCAAGGCTACAGTGGCGCCATGGAAGCCCACGAAATGACGCTTTTTGCGCGCGAAAAGCTGCGCCAGAAATTCCTGGCCGCTGACATCGGCATCACCGGCTGCAACTTCGCCATCGCTTCGACAGGCTCGACGAGCATCCTCACCAACGAAGGCAACGGGCGCATGGTCACGAGCCTGCCGGAGACGCAGATTGTGCTCATGGGCATGGAGCGGTTGCTGCCAAATATGCAGGCTTTCGATGCGATGATGCAGATCTTCGTGCGCTGTGCCGTCGGCACCACGATCGCCGGCTATATGAGTTTCACCAACGGGCCGCGCAGCGCTGAAGCGCAGGACGGTGCCAAAGAAGTGCACATCATCCTCATCGACAACGGCCGCTCGAAGATTCTCGCCAGCAAATACAACAACATGCTGCGTTGCGTGCGCTGCGGCACCTGCCAGAATGTCTGCCCGGTGTTCCGTCATATCACAGGCCACGGGTACGGCGCTTGCTACCAGGGACCGATGGGCATTCTCTACACGCCGCTTTTGCAGGGATTCGATGCTTACACGAAGGATCTGCCATATGCCTGCACCCTCTGCGGCGCCTGCGCAGAATTCTGCCCGGTGAAGATCCCGCTGCATGAGCTCATTTTGGCAGAGCGTCAGGATATTGTCGAGCAGACAAACCTGCAGAGCAAGGAAGAGCATCAGATCTTCGCCGCTGCCGGTCAGGCGCTCGGTTATGCGCCGATCTATCGCGCTGGGACGCGCGTGGGGAATCCAGCGATGAAGCTCTTTGCCAAAGCGACAGGCGAAGGCGCGCATCTCACCGACAAAGTGAAGCTGCCGGTGCTGAAAAACTGGACGCAGAGCCGCGATCTGCCGCTGTTGCGCGGCGGAGAATTCCGCGATTGGTGGAAGAAACACGAAAAGGAGGGACGCTAAATGGAAATGGATCAGAAAACCTTTATCGGCCGCATTTCCCAGGCCCTCGGCCGCGACAGCGTGCCGGAGCAGATTGCTGACGCTTACGATTACAGCCAGGGGCTGCAGTTTTCGCGTCTGCGCGGGCTCGATGCCCAGGGCTTGCGCGATCAGCTCGCCAGCCAGCAGAAGGTGCGCGATTTTACCCTCTTTACCTGCGACAAAAAAAGTCTGGCCAAAACCCTCGCCGCCATCATCGAAAAAGAAGCGCCAAAGTGCGTCGTTGTTCCGGCGGATACTTCCGCTGACGGCATCGACCTCATGGCGCTGGCGAAAAAAAGCGGCGCAGAGGTGTACGGCTACGACAAGAACAACGACGCCGCCCGGCAGCGTGCGACGATCGAGCAGGCCGACGTCAGCATCACCATCCCGTTCCGCGCCATCGCCGACACTGGCACCGTGCTGGAGCTCGCCGACGAACGCTGCGGCAAGATCGTGAGCCTTTTGCCGCCGGCGCACATCTCCGTCATTTTCCAGAGCAGACTCAAAGCGACGCTCACAGATGTCGCGCCGGAAATTGACGCCATGGGCGAAAATGCTGCGCTGCCAACGTATTTCCTTTTCATCAGCGGACCGTCCTCCACTGGAGATATTGAATCTGTCATGGTCACCGGTGTCCACGGACCAACGCGCGAATATTACGTCGTCGTCGAGGATCTGTAATAAGCATAGAAAAAGCGCTGAGCGCACCGAATAGGGTGCAGGCTCAGCGCTTTTTGCAATTAATGATTATTCAGCGAGATACGCTTTGAGATCGTCGATGCCGAGACGGGCGATGAGGCGATTGGTGCGCTCGTTGCCGTTCTTCTTTTCTTCGATGTAGGTGTAGATCTTGTCGACGACGGCAAGTGCTTCTTCGTCAGAAAGACCGCTGGCGACGGTGGTGCCGGTGGCTGGTTTGGAACCGCCATTGCCGCCGACGGCGACGGTCCAGCCTTTGGCAGATGCATAAACAGCAACGTCGCGAACCTGGGCCATGGAGCAGCAGCGTGGGCAGGTAGCGACACCGACTTTGATCTTGCCGGCGTTGTGAGCCTGGGTGATCTTGACGATCTCGTCTGCGAGCGCGTGGCCTTCGAAGCCAGGCATTGCAAATTTGCAGCGGCCCTGGCCTGGGCAGACGATGATCTTGCCCTTTGGATTGCGCACGCGGTCGCCGAAGGTGGCGAGAATGTCATCCCAGAGTGGGTTGACGTCTGCTTCAGCGACGTTGTAGAAGCTGATCTTTTTGGCGGTGGTGCACATCATTTCGCCGACGTTGTGCTTTTTGGCGAGCTCGGCGAGCTTGATCATGTCGTCAGGGCTCATGAAGCCGTAGTCGAGATTGACACCGAGGGAATAGGTGCCGTCTTTGTGCAGGGTTACGTGGGTCTTAAATTCCATTCTCTTCCTCCTAAAATGATCCGGAATGATTTCTTTTATTCAACGCTTCCTATTATACTCCGACCGATCTGCTTTGGAAAGAGAAAAACGCCCGTCATTTTTGACGAGCGTTTGTGATTTATTGATCGAGGGTGAGGTCGCCATCTTTGACCTTGCCGAGCTTGCGCATGATCTGGTTGAAGAGCGGCGACAGGATCGCCGGCAGCACAAAGCAGATGAGCACGAGCCCGAGCCAGTCAAATCCAGTGATCGCAGCTTTCGCTCCCGCAGCGACATCCGCCACCCAGCCGGAGTAGACGCCGATCGGTCCGACCATGCCGCAGGTGCCCATGCCAGAGGATACCGGCGTGCCGTTCATCTCGAGCTGGAAAAAACAGGTCGCAAGCGGTCCCGTGACAGCGCTGGCCAATGTTGGCGCCACCCAGATCCAGGGATTGCGCACAATGTTGCCCATCTGCAGCATCGAGGTGCCGAGCCCCTGGCTGACAAGGCCGCCCCAGCGATTTTCGCGGAAGCTCATCACCGCGAAGCCGACCATCTGCGCGCAGCAGCCAGCCACGGCAGCGCCGCCGGCCAATCCTGTGAGAGAAAGGGCCGCGCAGATCGCCGCAGAAGAGATCGGCAGTGTCAGCGCGATGCCCACGAGCACCGAGACGAGAATGCCCATCCAGAATGGCTGCAATTCTGTTGCCCACATGATCAGGCTGCCAACTTTCATCGCCGCAGCGCCGAGCGCAGGCGCGACCAGCGCCGAAAGGGCGATACCGGCGCCGATCGTGACCAGCGGCGTCACGAGAATATCGATCTTCGTTTCCTTGCTCACCGCTTTGCCAAGCTCGGCAGCGAGGATCGCGACAAATAGCACCGCCAAAGGTCCGCCGGCGCCGCCCAGCGCGTTTGCCGAAAAGCCGACAGTGATCAGCGAAAACAGCACCAGCGGCGGACAGCGCAGCGCATAGCCGATCGCCACCGCCATCGCCGGTCCGCTCATGGCGCTGGCCAGTCCACCGACGGTGTAGTCGTTGCCAGAGATCGTGGCGACGGTTTCCGTCAGCGCTGCCACATGGAACTGCGTGCCGATGGTGTCGATGATCGTGCCGATGAGGAGCGAGCAAAAAAGCCCCTGCGCCATCGCGCCCAGCGCATCAATGCCGTAGCGCCGCAGTGAGATTTCAATATCCTTGCGTTTCAGAAACGCGCGTACTTTTCCCATAGAATGAAGACTCCTTTACAATGGTCTGAACAGGTGTCATGACAGATAACAACGCTATTGTACGAAAAAGCAGCCCGCCTGTCAAGACAGCTGTAAAGAAAAACCGCTCCGAATTGGAGCGGTGGGGGAGATCATTCTGAGCGCACGGCGATGCGCAGAATGGTTTTGCGCTTTTTTGGAGGGATACGCTGGGCGTTGCTGAGATAGATTTCGCGGTGCCAGGAAGTTGTGCGCGAAAGACTCTTTTCCTGAAGATAAGCATCGAGCTTAGCGAATGATGCTGGTTCGTCGTCGTAGCTGCCGATGTGAAGAATCTGCACACAGTCGCCATCGGTGAGCGCTTCGAAGCGGATGGCGTCGTAATGGGGATTGGGCTTTTTACGTGAAGCTTGCGCGAGGGCGGCTGTGACCATTTCTTGTGTAATGGCTTCAGGTTGACGGATCATGATGCGATAGTGGAGCGCAGATTTGTTCAGTGGACCGTCGCTGTCCTGCGTCCATAATCCTTCCAGCGGATAGACGGTGAAATCGTGGAAGGGTGCATCTGCTGGAACACCAGCGCGATAGAGTCGCTTAACGGCGTAAGCTGTGGTGTAGAGCGCAGAAACGCGCTCGGAAAAGTCTGGCGCGTTGGGATCACCGCTGCCATTTAGGATGAGAAATTGCTGCGGCGGAATTGTTAGGCGCGCGGGCGAGGTTGTAGCGTTGTAGATTTGTTTTTCGTGTTTTCTCCATTCGTGTTTCATGAGAACACCTCCTGACTGACAGTGTAGCAGCATAACCTTGTCAAGGAGCGTCAGCTTTCATATTTTTTGCGAATTTTTTCGAGCTTTTCGTAGAAACGCGCGCGTAAATCTGCTGGCGCCAGAATTTCTACGCCGTCGGAAAAAGAGAGTAGATAGGCGAAAAGCGTCTCACTGTCGGGCAGCATTGTTGTGAGAATAAGATTGCCGTCGGCGTCCGTGTGGATGGGATCGGAAAATTCATCGTAAACGCGGAAAGCGAGCATTTTGTCAAATTTCAGAGTGACGGTGATTAGCTGTTTTTGTGCGAGTGGGGATGTGCGCGGCGGTTCTGGCGGTAGATTGCAGGGATCGAAGTGCTCGGCGAGAATGCGCAGAGACTGGATGCGTGTGAGCTTGAAATAGCGATACGCTTCGCGCAGTCTGCAGAATCCGTAGAGGTACCAGTCCTTGCTTTTAAACACAAGACGCAGGGGCAGCACCTGGCGTTTTGATTCTTCGCCGCTGTTACCATAATAATGAAAGGTCACGACACGTTGCGCGAAGATCGCTTCTTTAATGGTTTGGAAGGTTTCCTGAGTGGGGCGTCCCTGACGGACCCAGTCGGAAAAATCTACTTCTATCCAGTTGCTGTTTGCTGTTTGAAAAATGGCGGTGAGTTTGGTGAGCAATGTGTCATTTTCCTGAGCGGTGGTTGTGTCGATCCCTTGCAGTGCTGCAAGAATCTGTGCGCGTTCGTCGTCCGAGAGCAGTGCTTTTGGGATTGTATAACCGTCGAGCAGAGCGATGCCGCCGCTTTTTCCGGGAATGGTGTAGATGGGAACGCCGCAAGCGGAGAGCGCATCGATGTCACGATAAATGGTGCGCACTGAAACTTCGAGCTTTCTGGCAAGAACTGGGGCTGTTGTTTTACCATTAGCAAGCAATTCGTAAAGGATGCGAAATAATCTGCTTTCCTGCATGATCATCACCTCGCTTTCAGTATAACAGAAAACCCTGACAAAGGCGTGTCAGGGTTTGGTATAAAATTTTGACAAAGAAGGTCATTGATGTTGACAGGGATAAATGGTCAGGATATACTCATAATAGTATTTATAGATAATAGAGGATTTTGAGCAGAGAATGGATGAGCAATTGATAAAAGTGGGATGTATAGATGCGGAAATATATTCTTGTATTACCGAAAGGATAACTACTTCTGAGGTTATCATCACAAGAGAAAGGATTGCGCACATTGCAGAAAGGCATCCTGGCGATTATGAGAGACTGATTGGTGATGTTTCAGAGGCCTTGAGTGAACCAGATTATATTTTAGAAGCGAATAGACCACATACTGGTATTGTATTAAAGGAATTAGAGAGAAATGGTGAAAAAATAAAGCTTGTTTTACGTGTGAGAGTGGATAGTGATCCGCTTGAATATAAAAATTCTGTGCTGTCTTTTTGGCATGTTGGTGATACAACATGGAAGAAAAATCTTAGAAATAAGAAAATACTTTACAGGCGGAAGCAAAGATGATATTCTTAAAACAAGAGAACAATAATGAACTTTGAGGTGGAAACTGCGTTCCCATGCGCCGCACGCTTTCGAGTGGTGGGCAAAAGAGATGCCGGGAGTGACGCGCCGGCTGGAGTTCGTTTTGTTGGAGGCCATGGTGACATGGCCTCTTTTTTATGCGGCGAGAAAGTTCACCTACGCACCGAGGAGCATGGCGAGGAAGGTGAGGATGATGAGGAAGCCGAGGTTCCAGAGGGTGAAGACGCGCAGGAAGGCGGCTTTTTGTTGGGGATAGTTTTTGCTGAAAAATTTGAAGGAGATGAGGCTGGCCAGCGATGCGATGAGGGTGCCGAGGCCGCCGAGGTTGACGGCGGTGCAGAGGGTGGTGAGATCGCTGGTGAAGCCGGAGAGCAAAATGGCGGCGGGAACGTTGCTGATGACCTGGCTGGTGAGGATGCCGAGCCCGAGTTCGCGACCGTTCATGAGGGTGACGAGGAGGGTGCTGACGGCGGGAATGCGTCCGACGTTGCCGATGAAGACGAAGAAGCAGAGAAATGTCGCGAGCAGGCTGTAATCAACCTGGCGGAAGAGGCTGCGGTCGACGACAAAAATAACGGCGACGACAATGAGGAGCACGGGGCCGTAGGGCAGAACGCGGAAAACGACGAGCAGGCAGAGTGCGAGCAGCGCGAGAAAGGGCAGCATGGCGCGACGGAGGTTTTGCGTCGGCGCGATCTCGGCGCGTGGCTCGTCGCTGGTGAGACGGTGGGCGAGGGGCGCTTCGCGCACGCTGCGGATGCTGAGGATGAGCAGGACGAGGGCGAGGGCGGTGTATGGCCAGACGGCCCAGGCGAAATCTCGGAAGGGCATTTCGGAGATGGAGTAGAGATAGAGATTTTGCGGATTGCCGATGGGGGTGGCCATGCTGCCGAGGTTGGCGGCGATGGTCTCGAGAACGATGAGCTTGAGCACGCGGTCTTCGCGCTCGACCATACGGAAAACGAGGATAGTAAAGGGAACGAAGGTGATGAGGCTGACGTCGTTGGTGATGATCATGCTGGAGAAAAAGCAGAGCAGGATCATGATGGCATAGAGCATGCGCAGGCTGTGGGCTTTTTTGATGAGCGTCTGTCCGAGCAGGGCGAAGACGCCGAGATGCTGCAATCCGGCGACGATGATCATGAGACAGAAGAGCAGCGCGAGGGTGCGGTAGTCGGGATATGCAAGCCAGGCGCTGTCGGGATGCACGATGAAGGAGGAAATGAGCGCGAGCACAAAAGCGACGGAAAGCACGGTTTCCTGTCGTAAGAATTGCAGAATTTTTTTCATCGTTGTGTCCCTCCTTGGTTTCTGCGCAGGGCGCAGCAGGCAATATCTCTATTATACAGAGAGTTTTTGCCGGCGGCAATGGCCGACGCGAAAAATCATTTGCGCGCGACGGATGCTTGCCGCTTACGGATTTCCCGGCTATAATAGTGGATGAAAGAGGTGAGTGTTCATGAACGCAAAAGAGCGACGGGAGAAAATATTGGCGCGGCTGGCATCTGCGGACGAAGCGATCAGCGCATCCAGGCTGGCGGCGGATTTTTCGGTGAGCCGGCAGATCATTGTCGGGGATGTGGCGCTTTTGCGCGCTGCCGGTCATGAGATCCTGGCGACGCCCCACGGCTATATCTGCGAGCGCGCGCGCAGCGGCGTGGTCTGTCAGGTGGCCTGTCGCCATGATGCGGCGCAGATGCAGGAGGAGCTCAACGCGATCGTGGATCAGGGCTGTACGGTGCTGGATGTGATCGTGTCGCATCCGATCTACGGACAGCTCACGGGACAGCTCAATCTGTCGAGCCGGTATGAGGTGGCGGCGTTTATCGAAAAAGCGACGAGCGCATCGGCGCAGCCGATCAGCGTGCTCACGGACGGCATTCATCTGCACACGCTGCAGTGCCCGGATGAAGCGGCTGCGGAGCGTGTGCGCAGGGCGCTGGCAGCGCTGGGGATATTGATGGAATAAGGGGATTGTAGGGTTTTCTAAAAAAGATGGAAGAGTCCTACGAAAATTACAATTGCAAATTTGACCAATCTATGGTGTAATTAATTTGTAATAATTTCAAGAGACGGTTTTTCGGCGCAGCGGCCGGAAGATGAATTAAGGAGAGAAATCATCATGAAATTAAGAAAGAAGATCCTTGCCATGGCGCTCGTTGGTGCGATGCTGCTGTTGGCAGGATGTGGAAGTGGTGGGGATACGTCGTCGGCGTCGGCAGAATCAGAAAATGCGCCGGCAGAAACCCTGAACCTGGAAGGCAGCTGGATCGCCGAGGTGCAGGGCAGCGACTATTACCTCGCTGGTTTTATCAAAGACAATCTCATCGAGCTGCACTGGGTCTCCAGCTATGACCAGAATGGGTCTGTTTACTGGGCAGGAAGCTACAAGGCGCCAAAGGATAAACCAGACACCTACACCTGGGAATCCACCCGCAATGATGCCATTATGAATACGAGCGCCTATGCTTCTGTGGATGCCAGCCGCACGTTTACCTACGCAGACGGCAAGCTGACGCTGGCTGCGTCGGACACTGGCGTGGAGACGGTGCTCATTCCTGCGGAGACGGACTACACCTATCTGGCTGTGGAAGTGTCTGAGGAAGAGCAGCAGGCTGCTGAGGATGCGGCCAAGGCTGCGGAACAGCAGCAGGCTTCTGCAGATGCGGCAGCGGCAGCAGCGGCTGAAGAGGTCAAGGATATTGAGATGGTCGACAGTGGCTACTCGGTAGAATCTCTGGGCGGCGGCAATTCGCTGATCTATTACGCTGTGGAGATCACCAATCCGAACGAATACAACGCCATTGTTTCGCCAAACATCGAGATCACCGTGCTCGACAGTGAGGGACGCGTGCTGACGAAGCAGAATCGTTCGCTTTTCGCCGTTGCGCCTGGTGATACGTTCTGCTTCGGGGATGCGATCAACTGTCCAAAGGGCAGCCCGGCAGATGTGGAGATCACCGTCGAGAACAACGACTATGATTTCAAGACCTTCGAAGGCTCGGGTATTCACTCCGTCAAAGATTTCAGCGTTGGTGAGGTCAGCGAGGAAAAAGAAGGCGGTCAGGTGCATTTTTCCGGCACGATCACCAACGATTCCGCGGCTGATCTGGAGAACGTGATCGCGACAGTCGTCTTTAAGAAAGATGGCAGCATTGTCGGTGGCGTCACCGGAGAAATTGGCAGCATGGCTGCTGGAGAATCGGCAGATTTTGACATCGCCACCAAGAGTGATTTCAGCGACTATGATTCGTATGAGGTCTATGTCACGCAGGAAGCAGCATAATACAGGACGAACAGTCCCGTGCATGAGCATGGGGCTGTTTTTTTGCGTTTCTTGGCGGTTTCTTGGAAATTGGCTGTTATGCTTGGCACATAGAAGAAAAACAGCAACTGAAAGGACGGAGAATCATGGCAGACTACATTCTTGAAACAAAAAATCTGACGAAGACTTTTCGCCATCAGACGGTGGTGGAGGGAGTGTCGCTGGCGGTGCGGCGCGGTTCTGTGTATGGTCTTCTGGGGCCGAACGGCGCTGGAAAATCGACGACGCTGAAGATGATCATGGGGCTGTTGCGGCCGAGCGGCGGCGAGATCATTTTCGATGGTGCGCGGTGGAGCCGTCAGGCGCTGGCGCAGATGGGGGCGCTCATCGAGGGGCCGGCGCTATATCCAAATCTGACGGCGCGGGAAAACCTGCGCGTGCATACGCGGATGCTAGGCGTTCCGGAATCGCGTATTGCTGAGGTGCTGGAGATTGTGGACCTTGTGGACACGGGACGCAAGCGTGCGGGCCAGTTTAGCCTGGGGATGAAGCAGCGGCTGGGGATTGCGGTGGCGCTGTTGAACGATCCGGCGCTTTTGGTGCTGGATGAACCGACGAACGGGCTGGACCCGTTTGGAATCCAGGAATTGCGCGAACTGATCGCGTCGTTTCCGGGGCAGGGGATCACGGTGATTCTTTCCAGCCATATTTTGTCGGAGGTGGCGCAGGTTGTGGACGAGATTGGTATTTTGAGCGGCGGGCGGCTGCTCTTTCAGGGGATGCCGCCGCAGCAGGAAAATCTGGAGCAATTTTTCACGGAAACGGTACTGCAAGGAGGAATGAAACGATGATGGGAATGTTACGCGCGGAAATGCTGAAATACAAGCGCACGTTTATGGCGAAGCTGGTGATCTTTATTCCGCTCTTTTTTGCGGCGTATTCGCTGGTGACGAGTTATCTGGTGCCGGGGAGCTACGACTGGAACGGGATTTTGGTGATGAGCTTCAATTGGTGGCCGGTGACGTTTCTGCCGCTGGGCTATGGGCTTTTTGCGGGAATGGTGGCGAATCTTGAGCGCAAGGCGGGAAATTCACACGTGCTGAAAGCGGAGGTGCTCTCACCACGGTGCATTTGGCTGGGGAAGATAGGCGGCATGGCGCTGATCGCGGCGTGCTCGTCGTTGGTGCTTGTGCTGGGCGATCTGATCTGCGGGATGCTGCAGGGGGATGTGCCGCCGCTCGGGGTGATGGTGTTGGCGGCGCTGCTCTGCTGGCTTGCGACGCTGGCGCTGATCCCGCTGCAGCTGTGGCTGGCGACGTGGGCGGGAATGCTTGCGAGCATTGCCCTTGCGGCGGTGGGGATGATCGTGGGGGTGCTTCTGGCGCCGACGCGGCTCTGGATCTTCTGTCCGTGGAGCTGGGCGTCGCGGCTGATGTGTCCGACGATCGGTGTGCATCCGAACGGGATTGTGCTTTCTGCAGGCGATGGGCTTCTGGACGCGAGGGTGATCCCTGTGGGAATTCTGGTGTCGCTTGTGGTGTTTGTGGTGCTGTCGATGCTGACGGCGCTGTGGTTTGAGCGGAGGGAGAGCAAATGATGGGGATTTTCTGCGCAGAATGGCTGAAAACGAAGGGCGGCGCGCTGCGGCCGCTGGTTTTTCTGCTCTCGCCGCTGGTCGGGGCGGTGCTGGCCTGGTATGTTGTGGGGCGGCCGTGGATCGCAGCGGGGTCGGCGTTTTCCGGATTTTTCTCGGTGTGGGCGGTGCTGGTGATGCCGCTTGCGCTGGCGATTGTGGCGGGGCAGCTGGTGCATGAGGAGGAGGATGCGGCGAATTTTAACGGGCTGTTGCTCTGCGCAAAACCGCGGGCGCTGCTCTATCTGGTGAAGCTGGCGCTGCTCTTAGCGCTGGCGGCGGTGGCGACGGGGCTTGCGGTCGGAGCGTTTGTGCTGGGGCTCTGGCTGGGCGGTTATGCGAGCGGCGGTGCGATGCTCTATGCGGAAGCGGGCGCTGTCTGCTGGCTGGCGGCGATTCCGCTGGCGGCGCTGTCGCTGTGGCTCGCATTTGCTTTTGGGATGGGGGTATCGATTGGGGTCGGCATGGGCGGCATGCTCATTGCGGCGATTCTCGGCGGCACGCTGCTCGGCGATGCGATCTGGCCGTTTGTTCCCTGGGCCTGGCCCGTGCGGCTGGCGAGCGCGGTGGCGATCGGGCAGTCGCAGGAGATTAATGCGGCGCTGGTGGAAGCGTTTATGGCGCAGGCTGGTTTGGCTTGCGCGCTGGCGCTTGTCGGTGGTATGCTTCTCATAGTTGGTGGATGCGCGTGGTTTTCCCGCTGGGACGGGCGCGACACTGGTGAATGATGACGAACGGAGGTGCTCTTATGAGTAAGATCCTGATTATAGACGACGAGCGGGATCTGGTGGCGCTGCTCGCAAAAAAGCTGCGCACGAATGGTCACGAGGTGTTCACGGCCTACGACGGACACGCAGGCGCTGAGCTGGCGCAGCGGGAGCTGCCGGATCTGATCCTGTTGGATATTATGATGCCGGAGATGGATGGCTTTGATGTGTGCCGCGCGATCCGCGACGATGTGCTCTGCCCGATCCTCTTTCTCAGCGCGCGTCAGGCGGAGTCGGACAAGATCCAGGGGCTGACGCTGGGCGGTGACGATTATATCACGAAGCCTTTCGGGATGCGCGAGCTGATGGCGAAGATCGAAGCGAATCTGCGGCGGGAGCGCCGGGCGCAGGGGGCTGGCGCTACGCAGAAGCGGCCGCGGCTGTATTTCGGCGAGATTGCGATCGATCTGAGGGCGCGGTGTGTGCAGGTGGGCGATGTGCAGCTGGCGCTGACGAAGCACGAATATGCGGTGGTGGAATTTCTGGCGCTGCATCCGGGGCAGATCTTTTCGCGGGAACAGATCTACGAGCGGGTCTGGGGCTATGATGCGGAGGGGAATGCGGATGTGGTGGCGGAGCATTTGCGCAAGGCGCGGGCGAAAATTAAAAAAGCGGGGGCGGAGGATCCTGTGGCGACGGTCTGGGGGATTGGCTACCGCTGGCAGAAGAAGGAGGGGCGCGATGAAATGGCACACGCTTGAAGGCGGGATGCGCCGCACGCTGGCGAAGATCCTGGCGACGACGGTGGGCGCGACGCTGATGACGTATCTGATCGCGGGGGCTGTTTTTTTGCTGGTGGAGGACCGCTACATTCAGCCGGCGAATTACAGCGAGCTGCAGGTGGAGAATGTGGAAGTGCTCGCACGGGATAAGAGCACAGTGCTCTTAAATGCGAGCGCTGCGCCGCTGCTCGACGCGGCGGTGGGCGACAGTGCTCTTAAATATCAGGTGGTGGATGCGGAGGGGCGCACGCTCTATGGCACCTACGCGCCGGAGAATGTGGAGCTGGACAGCGAGATGCTTCTGCAGGAGGTCAATACTGCCCACGGCGAGGGGGCGTATTATGTGCATACGGTGCCGATCCTTGACGATGAAAACAGGCTGGTGGGGGCGGTGCGCTGCGCGTATGATTTTGACCTGCGCTTTACGCGCACGACGGCGGTGGCGAAGCTGGCGACGGTGTTTTTTGTGGTGGCGCTGGCCTCGCCTTTGCTCTGGCTGGGATTTTTCAGCTGGTTCTTTTCGCGGCGCTTTGCGGCGCAGATCCGCACGCCGCTGGCGCTTTTGCGCGGCGCGGCGGACAAGATCGCGGCGCGGGATCTGGATTTCACGATCGATTATGCACAGGACAACGAGCTGGGCGAGCTTTGCACGGCGTTTGATGCGATGCGCGCGAATCTGGGCGATTCGCTGGCGCGGCAGTGGCGGCTGGAAGAGGAACGGCGCGAGATGGTGGCGGCGCTGGCGCATGATCTGAAGACGCCGCTGGCGGTGATCAAAGCGTACAACGAAACGCTGGCGGACGATACGCCGCTGGATGAGGAGCAGCGTGGCTATGTGGCGGTGATTGCGGCGAATGTGGATCGCTCGGCGGGGCTGATCCAGCGGATCCAGGATGTGTCGCTGCTGGAAGCGGGGGAGGCGCGGCTTGAGCGGGAATGGACGGATCTGCGCGCTTTTCTTGCGGAAATGGCGGAGGCGCTGGCGGGGCGCGCGCGTCTGCAGCAGGTGGAGGTGGCGCTGGCGCTGGATGCGGGGCTGGCGCGAGGCTATCTCATTGACAGGGAGCGGCTTTGGCGGATGCTGGACAATCTGGTGAACAATGCGCTGGCTGTGATGCGGGCGGGCGGCAGGCTGACGCTTGCGGCGAAGGAGGAGGAGGATGCGCTCCTGGTTGCGGTGCGCGACAGCGGGCCGGGCTTTTCGGCGAAGGATCTGCGCCACGCGACGGAGCAGTTTTACCGCGGTGACGAGGCGCGGGGAACGCGGGATGGTCACGCGGGGCTGGGGCTTTTCATTGTGCAGACGCTGGCGGAGCAGATGGGAGGACGGGTGCTGCTCTCGAACAATGCGGAGGGCGGCGCCTGTGTGACGATTGCGCTGGCGCTGGAATTTGTGGTGGAGAAGGGGTATAATGAAGAAAACAATGACGAGAAAGGATGACCGGACATGAATGAGGTACTGAAAAACATCCGTGAACGCCGCAGCTGCCGCAAATACAAGGCGGACGCTGTGCCGGCGGAGCTGATCGATGCGGTTGTGGAGGCGGGGCTTTATGCGCCGTCGAGTCTGGGCGAGCAGAGCGGACTGATTGTGGCGGTGAGCGACAAGGAGACGCGCGACAAGCTCTCGAAGCTGAATGCGCGCTTTACGCCGAAGCCGGACAACGATCCGTTCTACGGTGCGCCGGTGGTGCTGATTGCGCTGGCGCGGACGGCGCGGGATGCGCAGTTCTGCGATGGCTGTGTGATGCTGGAAAATATGATGCTGGCGGCACAGAGTCTGGGGCTGGGGTCCTGCTGGATCCACCGCGCGAAGGAGATGTATGCGAGTGAGGAAGGAAAGGCGTTTCTCGCGGAGCTGGGCGTTGAAGGGGATGTGGTCGGCGTTGGCCACTGCATCCTGGGCTATCCTGACGGAGAACTGCCCGAAGCGCCTGCCCGCAAGGAGGGGCGTGTGTTCTACGTGCGCTGATTGTATGGCAGCTGCTGACGCTGGTCGGCGGCTGCTTTTTTATAGTTAAGAAGCATGATAAGGCCGTATCCAAATGGGGGATATCGTGGTATAATGGATGCATAAGAAATACTTCTTGAAATGATAAGTTGTCAAGAGGAAAACCAGAAAAATTGGGGGAATCTCTATGGAAGTAAAAAATGTTGCGATTCTTGGCGCTGGCAATGGCGGCGCGACGGCGGCCTGCGAATTTACGGAGCGCGGCTTCAATGTCTGGCTCTATGAGCTGCCGGATTTTGCTGGCGACCTGGAGGGCATCCGCAAAAACGGGGGCTTCCGTTTGGTGGAGCCGAACGAGGTGCCGCCGAAGGATGTGTTTGTGCCGTTCACGCAGGTGACGACGGACATTGAGCAGGCTGTGAAGGATGCGCAGGTGATCATGCTGGTGGTTCCGGGCTATGCGGTGGACCGCTTTGCGGAGGTGCTGGCGCCGGTTGTGCGCGAGGATCAGATCATTTTCTTCAATGGCGCTGCGGCGATGGGCTGTGTGCGTTTTACGCGCAAGGCGCGCGCGATGGGCATTGATACGCGCTTTAAGGTGTGCGAGGCGAACTCGCTGTCTTACGGGACGCGTGTGTTCCCGGACGAGGCGCGGGTGGAGCTTTCGCTGCGCGTGAAGAAGCTGTTTTTGGCGGCCTATCCGAAGGAAAACACAGAGGAATGTCTGGCGGCCTGTGTGCAGCTTTATCCAGGGCTTGTGGCTGGGCGCGATATCTGGGAGACGACGCTGGAAAACGGCAATCCGGAGGTGCACCCTGGGCCATGTCTGTTGAGCGCTGGGCATATTGAATACTCGGGCGGGGAGTTCTGGCTCTACCGCGAGGGGATCACGGAACACACGGTGAATGTGCTGCACGCGATTGAGCAGGAGCGCATGGCGATTGGCCGGGCTTTTGGCTTTGAGCTGGAGGATGCGGTGGAAAGCCGCTACCGCCGCGGATATTTTGACAACGACAAGGAGGACTTGCAGCATCTGTTCAACACGAGTGAGGTGTTCACGAAGATCAAGGGTCCGACGTCGATCACGTCGCGCTATTTCACGGAGGATATTTCAGACGGGCTGGTGCTGTGGTCGGATCTGGGGCGAGTCTGTGGGGTGCCGACGCCGAACATTGATGCGGTGATCACGCTGGGCGGATCGCTTTTGCAGGTGGATCTCCGCAAGATTGGGCTGACGCTGGACAAGCTTGGCTACGGGGACGCGAAAACGGTGGACGATTTGCTGCAGGATGTATGATTTCGGAATTTTGCATTTATTTTTGATAATTACAATTTCATTCTGAGCAAAAAGATGTTATACTAATAAAAATCGATCCAAGGAGGAAATTATATGGAAGTTAAAAAGGTAGCGATCCTGGGCGCTGGTAACGGTGGCCTGACGGCGGCAGCTGATCTTGCTGAACGTGGTTTTGATATCAGTCTCTACACGTGGTCGACGCGTGAGTACCAGTTTGAGGGATTGATCAACCGCGGCGGGCTGCTGTTGCAGGAACCGAACGCTGAGCCGCCGAAGGAAGTGTTTGTCCCTATTACGAACTACACGATCGATATGGCTGAGGCGATCAAAGACGCGCAGGTGATCATGCTGACGGTGCCTGGCTACGCTGTGGAGGATTACGCGGAGGTGCTGGCGCCTTTGGCGAGCGAGGATCAGGTGATCTTCTTCAATGCGGCTGCGGCGATGAGCTGTGTGCGTTTTGAGCGCAAGGCGCGCGAGATGGGCATTGAGAAGAAGTTCAAGCTCTGCGAGCTGAACACGCTGACCTACGGCACGCGCGGCATGGCCCGCGACGGGGTTGTGGAGCTGTATCTGCGTGTGAAGAAGACGTACTTTGCGGCTTATCCGAAGGAAAATACGAAGGAGCTCTACGATGTTTGCAGCCAGCTCTATGACGGTATGGTGATGGCGGACAATATCTGGGAGACGACGCTGGAAAACGGCAATCCGGAGGTCCATCCTGGGCCATGCCTGCTGAATGCGGGGCGCATTGATTACTCTGGCGGCGAATTCTACTATTATGTGGAAGGCGTCACGGAGCACACGGTGCGTCTGATGCGCGCGATCGAAGGCGAACGCCTGGCGATCGGCCGTGCCTTTGGCTTTGAGCTGGAGGACGCTGTGACGAGCCGCTACAACCGCGGCTATTTCGACAACAAGGACGAAAGTCTGCAGCATCTCTTCAACCACAGCGAGGTATTCTCGAAGATCAAGGGGCCGAGCCATGTCAACAGCCGTTATTTCACGGAGGATATTTCAGACGGGCTGGTGCTCTGGTCGAACCTGGGCAAGGTTGTCGGGGTGCCAACGCCGAACATTGATGCGGTGATCACGATTGGCAACACGATTTTGCGCCGAGATTTCTTCGAAGACGGGCTGACGCTGAAGAGCCTTGGCATGGACGATGCGAAGAGTGTGGCGGATCTGGTTGCGAAGGTATGATGATTAATAAATGATAGAAATGAGAATGGCAGGTGCGCTGCGGATGCGGCGGCCTGCCATTTTGCGTGGTTATTTGCTTGTGACCTGGTCGAAGAAGGCGAGGATGATGTCGCGGCGGGCGAGGAGCCCGGTGAGTTTATTGGTCTCGCGGTCGACGACGGGAACGTGTTTGAGACGGCGGTTGTCCATGAGGGCGGCGATTTCGGCGAGGTTGTCGTCTTCGTAGGCGAACTGGACTTTTTTGGTGGCGCAGTACATGACGTTGATGGTCTCGAGCTCTTTGACGATGTCTTCGTCGCGCTTGTAGTAGTCGTCGGCTTCGAAGATGGTGGCGTGGAAGATCTGCGGAATGCGGTCCTGCTGGCGGGTGCGGCGGGAGATGAAGCCGACGACGTCGCCATCGGAGAGGAAGCTCACGAGATGGCCGGCGGGATCGACGACGGGCAGGCAGCCGATGCGGTAGTAGCTGAAAAGGTCGATGGCGTCCTGCACGGTGGCGTTGTCGGCGATGGTGATGGGATTTTTGATCATGATGTCTTTGATTTCTTTCATTGTTGGCTCTCCTTTCAGAATCAGTCGCTGATGGAACGCTTGTTAAACCAGTCTTTGTAGCGCTGCCACTGCTGGTGGTAGAAGCGGTTGATCATGATGCGGCGATAGAGGGTGAGGTCGCGCTCGTAGAGCAGGGTGCAGTCGCATTTCTGTTCGTTCATGAGACGGCGGATCTGCGGCAGGGTGCGCTCTGGGGCGTATTCGAGGACGAGGCGCTTTGGCACATGCAGCCAGAGGGCTGGGTTGTCGTGGTAGTGGACGGCGGAGGTGCGTTTGTTTTCGATGCGGTCGCGCACGAGGTAGCAGGCCATGTTGCAGCCGCTGACGGTGGTGAAGAAGCTGGAGCGGCCCTGGCGGATGTTGATCTCGAAGACTTTGTAGCGGCCGTCGCGTTCGTCGTATTTGATGTCGAAGTTGGAGAAGCCGACGAAGCCGATGGCTTCGAGGAAGGCCTGGTATTTGTCGTAGACTTCCTGCTTGGCTTCCTGGATGATGGCGTTGTAGTTGCCGATGCCGGATGGGGTGTAGTCCTCGAGAACGCAATGGCCGAGGCACATGGCCTGGACTTTGCCGTTTGCGTCGGAATAGGAGTTGAGGACGTACATGGTGGCGTCGTCGCCAGGGATGAAATCCTGCACGATGAGGGTGCCGGTATAGCCGGCGCCGTAGATGTCGTGGAAGATCTGTTCGAGCTCGGCTGGGCTGTTGGCCTTGTAGGATTTCTTTTTGCCAGGGAAGTCGAGGTCGACGTATTCGATGGAGTCGCTGGCTTTGACGGCGATCGGATAGTCAAACGGCAGATCGAACGGCGGCTGGCTGTCTTTGTAGAGATAGACGGTGGCCGGATAGTCGAGGCCGTATTCTTCGCAGATGTTGTAGAAATCCTCCTTGTTTTCGAGGCGGTTTTTCAGCGCAAGATCGATGTACGGCACGATGAAGCGGTCGGAGAGAGCGTCCTTGTGGGTGCAGAGGAGCTCGGTGTAGCGGTCGCCGCAGGCGATGAGGATGAGATGCTCGTAGAGGGGGGCGTAGGTTTTGGCGACATCGTCGAGCACGGCGAGAAAAACGTCGTCGTGGTCGAAATCGGGCTGGGTGTGCACCTGCACGATCTTACTGTGGCGTGTTTCGAGGAGCGGAATTTTCCCCAGCGCCAGGGAGCGCATGCCGTAGGCCTGGTAGAAATTGCGCGCCATGCCGTAGCAGTTGGCGTCGGTGCCGAGAAGGATCGGCAAAAAGCGCTTGTCTTTATTTTTAATGATATTGTCCATGCAGAGATCTCCTTTCAAGGATATAGCTCTAGTATACCACAAGCGCGCACGCTCTGCACCCATTCATTGACGCGGCGCACATTTCTCGGCTACAATAGGGATATCTACAATGGTTCAAAGGAGTGGATGGCGATGATCATCATCAATCAGCTGCATCTGGCGCTGGACGAGCCGCTGGACGCGCTGCGCGCTCAGATCGCAGACAGGCTCAAACTGGCGGAGGACGCCTTTTCCTATAAAATTGTCAAAGAATCCCTCGACGCCCGCCGCCGCGAAACGCCGCGGTTTATCTATCAGGTGGAGGTGGAGGCGCCGCTGGGCGAAAAAAAGGTGCGCGCGCTGCACGACAAAAACATCCTCTGGCGTCCGTCGGAGCCGGAGATTCCCCTTTCGCCGGGGGAGCGTCCGCTTGCGGGGCGGCCGATCGTTGTCGGTGCTGGGCCGGCGGGGCTCTTCTGCGCCTACACGCTGGCAGAACACGGCTACAGACCGCTTTTGCTCGAGCAGGGACAGGCTGTGCCGGAGCGCACGGCGCAGGTGGACCGCTTCTGGCAGGACGGCACGCTGGATCTTTCGAGCAATGTCCAGTTTGGCGAAGGCGGCGCGGGGACGTTTTCCGACGGCAAGCTCACCAGCCGCAGCAAAAATCCGCTGGGGCATAAGGTGAACGCGATCTTCGCCCGCCACGGCGCGCCGCAGGAGATCACCTATCAGGCCAAGCCCCACATTGGCACCGATCTTTTGAAGGGCGTCATCGTCTCGATGCGCGAGCAGATTGCAGCGTGGGGCGGCGAGGTGCGCTTCGGTGTGACGGTGCAGGCGCTGCTTGAGCAGGCTGGCGCGGTGCGCGGCGTGCGCACGAACGCTGGCGATTTCTACGCGAATGTGGTGCTGCTGGCCATCGGCCACAGCAGCCGCGATCTTTTCCGCATGCTGCAGGCGCAGGGGCTGGCGATGGAGGCCAAGCCCTTCGCCGTCGGTTTCCGCATCGAGCATCCGCAGAGCCTCGTCAACAGCATCCAGCACCGCCAGTACGCCGGGCATCCGCGGCTTGGCGCAGCGAGCTATCAGCTCACCTGGCACGACGATCTCACCGACCGCGGCTGCTACACCTTCTGCATGTGCCCCGGCGGGCAGGTTGTCGCCGCAGCAAGCGAGGCCGGGCGGCTTGTCGTCAACGGCATGAGCTACCACGCCCGCGATCTCGAGAACGCCAACAGCGCGCTCCTTGTGAACGTGGGGCCTGCTGATTTTGGCAGCGGCGTGCTCGACGGTGTGGTTTTCCAGGAGCGGATCGAGGAAGCGGCCTTCGCCCTTGGCGGCGGCGGATACGTCGCGCCAGTGCAGCGGGTGGAGGATTTTCTGCGCGGGGAAGCCACAACCGCCCTGGGTAGCGTGCGCCCAAGTGTGCGCCCGGGCTTTCGGCTCGCCGATCTTTCCGGGCTTTATCCCGGCACCCTCACCGCCAGCCTGCGCGGCGCCATCGGCGGCATGGCCAGACGCCTCGCCGGGTTTGATCTGCCGGATGCCATCCTCACCGGCGTCGAGACCCGCTCCAGCTCGCCAGTGCGCCTGCTGCGCGACCGCCAGACGCGCGAAAGCCTCTCCCATCGCGGCCTGTACCCCATCGGCGAAGGCGCAGGCTACGCCGGCGGCATCGTTTCCAGCGCCATCGACGGCATCGCCGCCGCCGAAGGGATTATTCGCGAATTTCGCGCCGAGTGAGGGGGAGAGCCATGCAGCACGTTCTTTTGCAAAACGACCTCGCCCGGCTCCAGCAGCTTCTCGAGCCGGAAGCCCTGCACCTCATCCAGGATGCGCAGCTGGAGGGCTACAGCAATTTCGGCGATTTTGCCCTGCTGTCGTTTGAGTGGTACGACATCGTCAGCGACACCGAAGAACTTTTTCGCATCCTCATCTATCTCTCGCGGGACAATCTCTGCTTCATCTGCAACGCCGACAACGCCCAGCGCTACTGCGAGGACGCCGTCAGCGCCATCATCGCCGCGCTGCCTGAGCTCAGCAGCGAGCAGCTCCTGTACCGCTTTTTCATCCAGCTTTTTCGCGGCGACATGGACCACCTCGAACGCTTCGAAGATCGGCTCGACGCCACCATGAACGCCATTCTCGCCGGCAAGCTCGACAGCGCCCTGGACACCATCGTGCGCGAGCGGCGCGAGCTGGTGCGGCTCAAGCGCTATTATGAGCAGCTCGGCGTCGTCTTTGACGACATCCTGCTCGACGACGATCCGCTGTTTTCGGAAAAAATCCTGAACCGCCTGTCCATTCTCGACAGCCGCATCGATCGCTACGCCGGCAAGGTGCAGAATCTGCAGGCCATCGTCAGCCAGATGCAGGACACCTACCAGGCCCAGCTTTCGATTCAGCAAAACGACCTCATGAAAGTGTTCACCATCGTTACCGCCGTCTTTCTGCCCCTCACCCTCCTCGCCGGCTGGTACGGCATGAATTTCGCCGATATGCCCGAGCTCCACTGGCGCTACGGCTATCCAGCCGTTGCCGGAGTGAGCCTCGCCATCGTGCTGGGACTCGTGTGGTTCTTCAAGCGGAAGAAATGGCTGTGAGCTTGCGCAAATGATTAATGATTAATGTTTAATTAGTAATTGATGTTGGCTAGAGATCGATACGCCGCTTGCGCGTCGTATCGACTCTAGCCTTTTTATTTTATTGGCGAGCGTGCGCAAGGCTGCAATTTATTTAGCTTTGGAGCGATAGCGACAAAGCATTCCTGAATTAATCATTTAAACGAAGCGACAACTTGCCCGTCTTCCCAGCTGACGCTGTAGCCCAGGGCTTCGAGCAGATCGCGGGCGGAGACGTAGACGGTGCCGTTTTTGTTTTCGCCGCGGACTTCTGTATTTTTGTTATCGATGCAGAGGGCGATTTTCGCAGGCGTTGCCGGGGCGGCGGGATTGGCGCTTGCCTGGGCGCGGAGCTCGGCGATGTTGGCGTCGACCTTGGCGAGAAAATCTGACCAATGCGCCTTGGTTCTGTGCGGACAATCGGTGGCGGAGTACCAGTTGTGCTGGTGCAGCTGGGCGCTGGTCCAGCCGTATTGGAGGCAGACGTGGGCGATGTATTCTGCGGCGTTGGCCTCGGCGCGGTCGAAGCGGTCGCCGGATTCTTCGGCGCTGCGTGCGATCTCGATGCCGATGAGGTGGCGGTTGGCGTAGCCTGCCGAGCCATCGCCAGCGTGGAAGGCGTTGCGGCTGAAGGGGATGCACTCGACGGCGTTCTCTTCGTCGATGACGACGTGGAAACTGACGGCGCTGTCGTTTGTGCACATGGCCTGCGCTTCTTCCATGGCGCTGGCGCTGCCGGCGGTGTTGTGGACAATGAGCCCTTCCGGGGTCATCGGGTAGGGGGCTTTGAGGGCGTATTTATCGGCAGGGAGCCAGTTGGATTTCAGTTGGTAACTCATTGTGATCTTTCCTTTCGTGTGTTTTTTAGTTAGGAATTAGGAGTGCGGAGTGAGGAGTTGATTCTTAGTGAGGAGTTAGAGGTGCGGAGTTAGGAGTTTTTTTAGTGGATTGCGATGGTTTGTTACTGTGTTATCAGTACCTGCTAAGCGACAGCGTAGCTGCGAACTGGCGCTTTGCACCAGTAACTCCTCATTCCTAACTCCGCACTCCTCACTGAGCGGCGGCTGTGCTATTTTTGGGATTCATCGTCGTGTGTGCCGATTTCTGAAATGTTCTCAATGAATTTCTGCAAGCCGCTCACCGGTGCGCCTAAGCGTTCGAGATTCTCGATGACGCTGGCGAGCTCCATGACGAGGTAGCCGAGGTAGAGCACGATGAGGGCGAAGGTTCCGGTGCCCTGGGGGATGAGGGCGGAAACGGGGATGCAGAGGGTGAGGACGAGGATCGAGGCGAGCTTGCGCAGGATGCCGTCGATGCCGCGCCCACTGGTGAACTTTACGCTGGGATCGCGCCAGGCGGCGAGACTTCCGAGAAGAAAGTCAAGGGCCATGGTGAGACAGAGAAGGGCGAGCAGGTAGAGGGCTTTGCCCTCTGTGGTGCTGGCGGCCTGCGCGAGGGTTTGGAACAGTTGCTGAGGCATGGGTCACCTTCTTTCTTTTGACACGTGTTATTCTATGTGTTATGATGGAGCTGCAGGAGGTGGGGATATGAAGTCATATTCTTCCCGAGAAATCCTGAAGATGCTTGCGGCGGACGGCTGGTATGAGATCGAATGTGTGGGCAGCCACCATCAGTTTCGCCATCCGACGAAGCCAGGCAAGGTGACGCTGAAGCACCCGGTCAAGGACATTCCGCCAAAAACGCTGCGGAGCATCGAAAAACAGTCAGGGCTCAAGTTTTCTTGAGCCTCTGGCGCTAATAAGGAGGTTCAGCTCATGAGCAAATTGCCTGATCGCTATTGTTATCCTGCTGTGTTGACGTATGAGGACGGTTACGATATTGCGGTAGAATTTCCGGATCTTGAGGTTGCGACGAGCGGCGCCGATGATGAAGAGGCGCTCTTTTCGGCGCGGGAGCTGTTGGGGCTTGTGCTGTATGGCATGGAGCGAGACGGGGAAGATATTCCTGAGCCGTCTGCGCTGAAAGAGGTGCCCCTTGAAGAAAACGAGCGTGCTGTGCTGGTGGATGTGTATATGCCGTCGATTCGCATGGCGGCGGTGAACCGGTCGGTCAATCGCACGGTGACGCTGCCGGCGTGGCTGAATGCGAAGGCGATGGAATGCGGGATCA
>OLQA01000144.1_pt1 | contig 65188 bp, 56 predicted proteins | sample 1673151 | NCBI WGS metagenome assembly OLQA01 (sample SAMEA3136760, study PRJEB25190) | human gut metagenome | biome: human gut; feature: human-associated habitat; material: faeces | place: Austria | collected 2013
CGAGTTCTTTATATGGTTGTGTTTGAAATTCCCACGAAAAGCAATTGCGTACTTTGTTGAAGCGAATGTATTGATGACCGTCTTGTCCTTCGTAGACAACCGCGAAATCACAACTGTGTGTAATTCGCGAATGCCAAGGATCAACGGCTTTCATTGAAATTACCCGTGTGGATTGCTCACATTTGGTATAAGCGTAATCTCTCATAAAGTGCGAGAAGGCTTTATGCAGAATTGTTCTTATGTCCTCCGGTAAGTAATCTTCATTATCGTCATTCACAGCAATGTTGACATCGAAATCAAAACCAACATTAGTCGTGGGATCATAGGTAATCATATTACGACTTGAACTACCGATAAATGTAAACTGAAAAGTAAACTCATCTCTGACATAATCCTGTACTCTGTTGAGAAGTTCAATAAGCTGGGACTTGTATGGCGCGGCTTCTTTTTTGGAAACGTACTCGAAATGATACATTTTCATTACCTCCTAAAAATAATCCCATGCCGCCCATTCAGCTTTTCCTGCTAAATCATTATAGTATGCTCGCAAACGATACCCTTGTCAATACATTTAGGCAAAAAGAAGCGGATGTAACTGAAATCAGTTACATCCGCTCGATATGGCAACAGTTGATAAAAATGATACGGTTTCATTTGGTTTCAAATGGTTTCACTCAAAAATGAAACCATAGCGGTGAAATGTGAAACCATAATGAGACGAGAGATGAATCAAAAGATACCTTATTGGTCTTTTCCTTTTTCAGATTCATCATCAGGGGTGGATTTGATCTTTTCATCCAGTACTTTCCAGACTGCCTGTAGCCCGTCAGGGCTGCAAAATGCGTCCATCAGTTCGTTGAACTCAGGGTTTTCGCTATGAGACACGGCAGCATTTCGGATGCGTGACTGTTCAACAATCGAAAGGATCAGATCCAGGCCAAGAACCGCACATCCAATGTAAAGACAGGTCTTTATCCAAATCCCAACGATGCAGAGGATGATCCCCGGAACAGATAAGTAGAAAAAGTGAAATAGGAAATTCGTTAGAACAAATAGCCAAAACATTTTCTGGGGGTATTCTCTTTCCATGTTGTACCTCCTAAATTTACAGACCTGACAATTTTCCTTTGCTGAATTGGTTGTATCACATCCTTGCACTAATTTCCATACTAAAAAAGCCCGATGGTCTCGTATCGAAACCATCGGGCTCATTTGGTTGCGGGGAGGGGACTTGAACCTCCTGACCTCCGGGTTATGAGCCCGACGAGCTACCAACTGCTCTACCCCGCGATATGTGCCGAACGGTGATTCCAAGGTCCGGCGGATTGGTGCCGGAAACCGGGATCGAACCGGTACGGGATTTTCGTCCCACGGGATTTTAAGTCCCGGGCGTCTGCCAGTTCCGCCATTCCGGCGTCTCTCAACAGATGATATTATAGCACACCGCACGCCGCATGTCAACCCCTTCGCGCAAAAATGATACAACAAATCGTTGCGTGCGGCACATCCGTAGCTTCGCAAGCCGACAAAAAACAAAGGAGACTCCGCGTGGGGTCTCCTTTGCTCCGTGTTATTTGTGTTATCCGACGGAAACTTATTTAATTTCGACGGTTGCGCCTGCCTCAACGAGCTGAGCCTTAACAGCCTCTGCTTCATCCTTGGAAACGCCTTCTTTAACCGCCTTCGGAGCAGCCTCAACGAGGTCCTTAGCGTCCTTCAGGCCAAGGCCGGTCAGCTCGCGAACAACCTTGATAACGCCAAGCTTCTTATCGCCAGCGCTTGCAAGAATAACGTCGAATTCCGTTTTCTCTTCAGCAGCGGGAGCAGCAGCGGCAGCGACGCCTGCAACTGCAACGGGAGCAGCGGAAACACCGAACTCCTCTTCAAGTGCTTTTACCAGATCGGACAGTTCGAGAATTGTCAGACCTTTGATTTCTTCCAAAATAGCGGTAGTCTTTTCAGTAGCCATTTTCAAATACCTCCTGATATTTTTGAATTGTTGAGTTACGCCTGTGCGGGCGCTTCTGTAGATGCTTCCTCAGCGGGAGCCGCTGCTTCTTCGGCAGGAGCCTCTTCCTTTGCGGGAGCTTCTTCCGCAGCCTCGCCGCCCTTATCGATAATTGCCTGCAAAGCATAAGCAAGACCGTAAAGCGGGGACTGGATGCTGCCGAGCAATTTTCCGATCAAGACTTCCTTGCTCGGGATCTCAGCCAGCTTCATTACGCCGTCGCGATCCAGCACTTCGCCGTCAACGAAGCCTGCCTTCAAATCGAAGGAATCAATCTTATCGGCATAATTTTTCAGAATCTTTGCAGCTGCAACAGGGTCGGTCTCGCTGGTAGCCAGAGCCGTTGTTCCCTCCAAAACGGATGCAAGCTCGCCGTAACCGACGTTCTCGCATGCGCGCTTTGTCATCGTGTTTTTAAGCACGGTATAGGTCACGCCTGCTTTGCGGAGCTCGGAGCGCATTTTGGTATCGTTATCAACCGTGATTCCGGAATAAGTTACGATAACACCGGCGCACGCCTTCTGCAGTCTCTCGGTAAGCTCGGCAACGACCTGCTGCTTCTGCGCAAGAATTTTTGCACTTGGCACGTTTTTTCACCTCCTGAAAGAATAACACGGAATCATCGAAAGCCGCATGCTTTTGGAAATAAAGAAAAGCCTTTGCGCGGGCACACTGCCGGCAAAGACTCAAAAAACGATTTGTTTTTCTGATCTTTCCTCGGCAGGATGAGCGCTTGCTCTTTACCAAAAACCTGCTGTCTTCGGATGAACAAGGTGATTATAGCATATTGTCGGCGCCTTGTCAACGGTTTTTTTCAAAAAAATTCAGTGATTTCCGCCCGGTATTTGCATTGACTTTTTCGCCCGCGCCATGCTATAATCAATGTGGGGTATTTTACGCTTTTTTCAAATTATTCAGGAAGGAACGCTCCCGGCATTTGCCGGGCCGCGCTTGGAATTCGGTATGCGACACGCAAGGGAGCTCGACCGCTTTTCGCTGATCAACCGCCGCAACATTCAATACACAAATTATACCCAATCGCTCATTACGGAGGCGCTGCGCGTCCGCCTGCTGCAGGCGGCGTTTGTAGATGATCTGCAGATGCAAATTATGGGGCAGCTGGAGCTGCTCATCCGCCGCTTTCCCGCCGACCGGGCCCTGCCTCCGGAGCAGATCTCTGCGCACAATCAGGCGCTTTTGGACGGCATATTTTTTACGCTTGACACATATCTGCTCTCCTTCCATGACCCGATGTATGCCCTTTCCGCGCTGCAATCGGAAAGCGTGACGGAAATGTATACCGCCGGACAGCAGCAGCTGCGCGCGCATTATCTTGAAACCGTTGCCCTTTTGGTAAAAGCCCGCAAAATCGACAGCGCGGCATTGCTTCCAAAGCTGCGGAAAACGCTGCAAACGGAAATTCACGAGGCTCTTTTGCAGCACCGCCCTCAATTTTGCAGCAGCGCGCCGCACGCTTTTTCTTATCCCTGCGCAGACGACCATATCGGGCAGCACCGCGGCATTTTCTATATCAAGCAATACCTGCGCGCACTGCTCTTTGAGGAGCGTTTTCTCTCTTTTTATGACAGGGCGGAGCTTGCCGCCATAGCGCAGGATCCGCAAAACAAAGAAGATAACCTCTTTTTGCGGACGCTGCACAGTGCGCTCGGCTCCACCATGCTCGGAAAATTTTCGGGGCAGCTTGTGCTCACCAAGGACGAATATACGCACCTTTGCGCCCGCCTTGCAAAGCGCAGTCAACGGGAACTCGGGCAAATTGTGCAGCTCGCAGTTCATACTCTATGCAGGGAACTGCCGATCACCGATGTCGGGCTGATGCTGTATGTGCGGCGCGCCGCAAAGGAATGGGTTCCCGCTTTATGCAGCGCCCGCGGCAAGGAAACCATGCGCGAATACTTCACAATGAGCTGAAACGCAGTACCGACTCCTTATGGAAAAATGAAAATTTTTGAAATAATTTATTAACATCACAAAATCCTCTTGCATTCGATCCGAAATAAGAGTATGATTAACATATAGGTACGGAAAAAGGTCGACTGTGGTTTTCGGTGCTGTATATCGCTTCTGAAAGGACAATGGGCTATGGCAAGCAGAGAAATTGACGAGACAATCACCTTTTCTTTGGATAAGAAACAGGGCAATGAAGAAATGGCAAAAGAAGCAGAAATGAAGCAGACCCTTGAAACGGTATATCGCTCCCTGAGCGTCAAGGGGTACAATCCCGTCAATCAGATCGTGTGGTATATCCTGACCGAGGACCCGACCTATATCACCAATTACAACAATGCCCGCAGCCTCATTCGCAAGATCGACCGGGATGAGCTGCTCAATGCGCTTGTGCGTAACTATCTCGGGCTGACGCAATAATATCGCAAAAAGAACTACGGCACTGCAAACCAGGGTTTGCAGTGCCGTTTGCTTTTTCAAAGCCCGAGGCTGCGGCAAAGCTGCTCCTTTGCAACATAACCGACGCTTTTTGCCACAACCTTGCCCTGCCGCAGCAGCAGCACCGTCGGGATGCTCTCGATTGAAAAACGGGCAGCCAGCTCCCGCTCCTCATCGACATTTACCTTTCCGACGACAAGCGCGCCTGCCTTTTCCTGCGCAATTTCCGCCACAACGGGCGCAAGCATACGGCACGGGCCGCACCATTCCGCCCAAAAATCAAGCAGCACGGGCAGGGACCCCTGCACGACCTCCTCGTTGAAATTTTCTGCGGTGATTACCTTTTCCAACGCTTTTTCTCCTTTTCATTTTTTCTTTTTATTCTTTGGATTTATAATACAGCATGCAATGGCAGAAGCCCTCAAACGAAGGGTCTGCAATCTGGCGGCGAAATTCCTCGCACATGCACCGATATTCCTTGGTTCTCTCCCGCCGGCAGGGGCAATAGCCTCCCGTGCGCTTCAGCCCTTCTTTCACAACTGCAACGATTTCGGGATCGGGATTCAGCGTAATTTTCATTGTTCCGCCTCCTTTGCTTTTTGCAGATGGCGCGCATTGAGCGCCTCATACATTGCCATGGACACATGCAAGTCTCCCTTGCCGCTCCCCAAAGCCACCTGCGGGCGATTTGCCCCGTGAAAATCCGAACCGCCGCTTTGCAAAAGCCCGTATTGCGCGGCGAGTGCCGCCGCACATGCTCTTTCCGCTTTGTCAAACAAAGCATATTCCGTTTCCATGGCGTCCAGCCCGCAGGCGCGTGCTTTGGGTAAAAACTCCCGCAAAAGGCTTTGCGGCGCGCTGAGCAGCGGATGCGCCAAAACGCTCACCGCACCGATTTTTTGCACAAAGCGAACAGTGTCAAGCGCGTCGGGCCGCCGCGGCGGCTGATAATACCCCGCCTGCTCCGAAAGAAAGCGGGAAAATGCTTCCGAAACGCTGCCGCAATAGCCTTGTCGGCACAGCTGCGCGCCGATAACGGCGCGATTGATGCAGCCGGGGCGCTCAGCTTTGAGCGCATCATAGTCGATTTTATATCCGTCTCTTGCAAGGGCGGCAACAAGGCGGCGGTTGCTTTCCTCCTTGCGCAAATGGAATGCGGCAAGCCGTTCCCGAATCGCCCCATAGGCACCCTTTGGCACGAACAGGGCAAGAATATGCAGCTCTTTTTGTGCAAACTCCGTGCTCAGCTCCACCCCCGGTACTGCGCGGATGCCGCAGCGCGCACCCGCCTGCAAAAATTCCGCAAGCCCGTCGATCACATTATGGTCGCACAGGGCAACGGCACCGAGCCCGAGCTGCTTTGCCGCCAAAATCAGCGCCAGCGGCGTTTCGGTGCCGTCGGAAAAAACGGAATGCGTATGCAGGTCACACCAAAGCCCCCCCGCCTGCACCCCGCCCCCAAATTCAGTATTCACCGTTTTTCCCCATTTATAAAGATCTTACTGAAATATTATACCACATCCCGCCGAGAAAACAAGGAAAACCGCAAACAATTTTTCCTCTCAATTTTCCGCAGAAACGCCGATGTTCTCCGCCGTATCGATATCCCGGCTCTGTGCCGTGTTCGCATCCCTGCTCTCGTCCGCCCAAATTTCTCCGCCGTATGCCGCGACCTGATATAAAAGATTTATGCCGATAATTTTCCGCTCGCCAAGATTCAGCGCCAGGTACAGCGTTTGATCCATATTCCGATCGGAAAAGGCGAGATAATAGAGTCTGCCGTCATGATATATCTGCATCTTCCCGTCACACAGCAGGAAAAACAGCATGGAGGTCATGGAATCGTCTATATACTGCGCCGCGCCGAGCAAATCGGAAAAGGGTGCATGCCCCATTGTATTCTGATCCTTGCGCATTGCCCGAAGCGCCAGCAGTATCTGCCTCAGATTTTTCTGCTGCTCCTCCTTGGTGCCGCTTTCCGTGTAGGTATCATCTCCGGTGCAAACAATGCCGCCCGGCCCGTAAGCAACGGCGCTGCCGATCACTCCGTCATAGGAAAACGACGCGCATCGGTACAGGCGCTGGATCGTATACCCGTTGACAAATGCAATTCCGTCCTCCCGCCAGAGCGCATCTCCGTCCTCACCGGAAGCACCGCGGCACAGAACATTGATCAGCGGCACCAAGCGCTTCAAATCATATTCGTCCGAGATATACCGCCCGCCGTATTCGGTTTCATCCGCAGAAATCTTGCCCCTCTCCCAAAAGGTATACAGCGGGCTTTGCGCAGGGCTTGCCGCCGCGATTTCAGCCCCGGTTGCCCCCGTTTCTTTTTCCCCGGAAAGGCTCGGGACGGCAAAACGGACACCGAGCAGCGGCGCGGCAAAATAGCCGCAGAGCAAAAGCGCCGCCGTTAAAACGGCGAATAAAATCTGAGATAAGATCCGCCTCATTCTCCCGTCCCTCCTTTTGACTGCCCGCCCTTCCCGCTCTGCAGCGGCTGTGCCGGCATATGCAGAAAAACAGCCGTGCCCTTGCCCGGCACACTGCGCACGCGGATCGCAGCGCCGTGGCGGCGGGCGATCTCCGCGCAAAGCGCAAGCCCGAGCCCGGCGCCGCCGCTTTTGCGGGAGCGGGATTTATCCGCCATATAAAACGGCTCAAACACATGCTTTGCCTGCTGCGCCGTCATGCCGATGCCGTGATCGGCGACCGTGATGGTAACGGCGCGGTTTTTATATTCGCTTTGCAAAAGAATCGTGGCGCCGTCCTTTGATGCCTTCTGCGCATTGTCGATCAGATTATAGAGCACGGACAAAAACAGCTCCCGATCCACCATCACGCGGCACTTTGCCGCGGAAACAATCAGGTGAATCGAGCGCGGCGCAAGCAGCGCCGCACAGCCCGACTGCACCTGTAAAAACAGCTCCGGCAGCGCCGTGCTTTCCAGCTCAAGCTTCCCGCGGGAGGCGCTTGCAAGCTCCAAAAGCTTGCCCGAAAGCCCCTTGAGCCTGCGCGCCTCCTCCACGATAATGCCCGCCTGCTCCACCCTCTCTTCATCCGGCACCACTCTGCGAATGCGCAAAAGGTCGGCAAAGCAAAGGATGGAGGTCAGCGGCGTTTTCATTTCATGCGCAAGCGCATCGACAAACTGCTGCCGCTCGCTTGCCAGCGATTCGAGATGCTCCACCCTTTCCTGCGTGGCATGCGCGACCTCATTGATCGCCTGCGCAAGCGCGCGGTTTTCCGGGCTGCCCTTTTCCGCAAGAAAGACCGCATAGTTTCCCTGCGCGATGCTTTGCAGCGCGCGGTCGGCGCGGCGCTGCGGCGCCAGCAGCACCATGACAAGCAGCATCAAAATCACCGCAGCCGCCGCAGATACGCCGAGCGCAATATAGCGGATCAGGGAAAGCTGCCGCAGGTAATCCGCAAGCTGCGCGGTGCAATCCTTCTGCATCAGCACGCGGCACCGCACGCCGTCCACCGTGAACCATGCGGCGCTCGTCAGCACGCGGCGCCCGGAAGCATTTTCGTCGTGCAGCGTCAAAACCGCCGTGTTTTCCCCCTGTGCGGCAAGCGCCGCCTGTTCAAATTCCGTTTGATAGCCGTCCGTTTGCACCCGCTCGGAATTCGGCAGGAGAAAGCAGCCCTGCACCCCGTCGGAAAGCTCGGAAAACTGGCGCTTCGCCGCCGCAAGCAGCTCGGCGTCGTCCATGGTCGGAAGATCCGCCGTGCTTTTTTCATATTGCAGCACCGCTGCAAGCTCCCCGAGCCATTGCGCCTGCTGCGCCTGCAGATGCTGCGCCTGCTGCGTCATGATCGAGGAATAGTATCGGCGGCAGATAAAAATGCCGCAGAAATTCAGCGCCGCCAGCACAAGCGCAAGCGCGATCAGAAACACCTTCTGCCAAAGCCGCAAGCCCTCCCTCCCCCTCCAGCCGATAGCCGAGCTTCGGCACGGTTTTCAGCGCTGCGGCAAGCCCGAGCTTTTTGCGCAGCTGCTGAATATGAATATCCACCGTGCGTGTCTCACCCTGAAATTCATAGCCCCAAACCGTTGCAAGCAGCCGCTCGCGGGAAATCGCCACATCCTTGTTCTGCAAAAAGAACACGAGCATATCGAATTCCTTCGGGGTCAAAGAGACCTCGCTGCCTCCTTTTTGCACCGTGTGCTTTTCGAGATCCACCGCGATATCGCCGTATTTCAATACTGTTGCATTGCGGTGAAAGCGCCGCAGCACCACCTCAATGCGGGCAAGCAGCTCCAGCGCCTCAAACGGCTTTACGATATAATCCTCCGCGCCCAGGCGCAGCCCCTGCACCTTGTCGCTGACATTCTGCTTTGCCGTCAAAAAAATCACGGGAATTTCCCGATAGCGAATCTGCTCCATCACGGAAAAACCGTCCATGCCCGGCAGCATCACATCCAAAAGAACAAGGTCATAGCTGTTCTGCGCACACAGGCGCACCGCCTCTTCCCCGTTTTCGCACAGGTCGCTGCCGTATCCCACGACCGCCAGCGTCGCCGTTATCGTCTTTGCGATATTTGGGTCGTCCTCCACAATCAAAATCCGAATCATTGCGTCACAGTCCTTTGCCGTTTTTTCTTTCCATCCTATTATACCGCCGAAAAAAGCGGGATGCAAGAGCGGCGCCGCCCCCGCCGCGTATTTTTTACATTTCCCTTACCTTTTTTTGAATACTTCCTGCCCCGCCGCGCCGTACAATGGCTGCGATGGAAGGGGGCATACAGTATGACACGGGCACTTCCCGCGCTGCCGATCGGGGCGGAGAAAAAGAATATCGCGCTCGGCGGGCAGACGCTGAAGCTGATCGCGCTTTGGTTTATGCTGTTTGACCATATTGTAACGCTTTTCGTGCCGCAGCATACTCTTTTGCGCCTGCTTTTCAAAATTCCCGGCGGAATCAGCGCGCCGCTGTTTTTCTTCTGCATCGCGCGCGGCTTTGAGCACAGCCGCTGCAAGGGCGCCTATTGCAGGCGGTTGTTTTTCTTCGCGCTGCTTTCCCATGTTCCCTATATCCTTTGCTTTTCCTACGGCTTTTTTGAGGCGACAAGCGTGCTGTTTTCCGAGGCGCTCGGGGCATGCGCGCTGCTTGTGCAAAGGCAGGTAAAGCTTTCGCCCGCCGTCAACCTGCTGCTGATTTTCGGGCTTTGCGTGCTTGCGATCCCCGCAAACTGGAACTATCTCGGCATCTTATGGGTGCTGGCATTCGGCATGTGCCGCGACCGAAAAACGCAGATTCGCTGCTTTGTGCTGCTCGGGCTTTTGCTTTGGGTGGTGCCCGGGCTTGTCACCGCCCCCGCCGAGCACCTGTGGCGCTTCGGATTTTTGCTTGCCGTGCCGTTTTTGCGCCGCTATACGGAGAACGAGCCGCGCCCCGCAAAGCGCAGCAGCCGCTTCTTCTATTGGTTTTATCCGCTGCATCTGCTGCTTTTATCCCTTGTGCGCCTCCTAAAATAAAAATTGCCGCGTTGATGAAGTAGTCAATAGTTAGTAGACACAAAATTTCTTATGCCTGTCATAATTCCACCTCCATCTCTATAATAACACACTAGACTTTCCTACGGAAAATCGTGTGCCAACAGGGATGCTGCGCGCCCCTATTGGATGACCCAGATTCAAAAGGGCCGTGCCCCTATAGATGACTTCTTCGCCCTATGGAAATATTCAATGTCTTGATATTATAAGATAAGAGCCGAAAAGCGAAGTTGCCACGTGTCCTTTCAGTGTTGAATGGACACGTGGCAGCTTTGCTTTAAGGGGGCTTAAGTAGACCTTAGGTGATGACTGTCCTCATAAGCGCATCTAATTTGCTATAATGCCCTTCATTTGCAACACCTTCTATCAAAGGTAGAAGTTCGGTTGCGGGCATTATCTGCTGACCATGTAGACGCTTATCGTATGCACTTTGCATTTGCTCGGAGACATCGCACTTACCATAAATCAAACATAACCCTACAATGGATTCTGTCGGTCGAATAGGACTCATGGAGAACAGGTACTTAAATGCAAGATTCTTGACATGATGCCGTCTCACGCATACAAAATCGCTGAATTTTGCATCTAGTATGAGGTACCGCACAGAGGAATCATCTTCCACCTTAATCAGGTAATCAGGTGAGTAATAATTTCCGCCAGACCGATTATCATCGTTATCTCCAGTAAAAACGGGGATGGAGTTGTTGCGAATCAAACTAATTCCGTTTACGCTGCATTCGTCGGTGTCATAAATAACCGGCTGGTAGTAAAGCGTTAGCTTATGATGATCGTTCCTGAAAATGAATGTATTATTACAATTTGTGTTTTTGTATTTCCAACTACGTCTTGTTGGGTACACACATTTTTTTACATTTTCAAGCGCATATCCACGGCTTTGAAAATATGAAATCAGTTTTGCCAACAGATACCCTTCATAAAGTGAAGAAATCTTGATAAATGAAAGCATAAACCTTTCTTTGGCGAAATCATAAATACCAAACCAGAACCATTTATGAATGTGGGTGAAAATACGATTATACTGAGGAACAGACATCAAAATATGGGATGGCTGAGGCTCACTTAGCATCGCTTCCGGCTGAATTCTAAAAGCACTGCTGTACATTGTCCAGAGATGAGCAAACTTTATGCGGAGGTTTTTCAACCGAGCTAATCCATTTTCCAACATTTTTCTGGTTCCTGCAAACATGAAAAAGGAAGAATAAATGTACTCGGCACTATAATCCTCATTGCCGGGGATTTGCTGAAGCAAAGAATAGCAATGCCCATACAGTTCATTGACAGAATCAATCATTTTTCGAATAAACCCCAACACAACCCGGTTCTCGTAGGTGTCATATGAGCGTTCATTTTGCAGCGAGAGCGTTTTCTCTGGTTGATAAACCCTGTTGCCGATGCGTATACCTGAGCTTCCGTTAATTTGCCGCAATTCTTCTGGATGAATGGCTATGAACTGAACTGTCGTTGGTGTTACATATTGCAAGCGCTCAAACCGATCAATTTTTGAAACTTTGTCAATCCTGAAGCGACTATTGGCCTTAAAATAACCATAACTACTTTCATAGATGGCAGCAATCTCCTCCGCAAGAAAAATCTGTGCGGAGAGGCTTTGGTAACCACTCTCTTTCAGATTTGCGGGATTTCTAGCCTTCGGTTCACCATTGAGCAATAGTAATTCTTGATTGGAATACACATAGCTTACCATGGCCTTCACCGCATCGTTAAGTTCACCGCGCCGCACCAGTACTGGGAGATACTCAGTAGAGTACTGATGTTCGATACCATCAGTGTCATAGACTACTAGGGTAATTTCCACAAATCCATAACAGTCCATAAAAATACGCCGATCGCTTGTACTCTTATTTGGAAACAATATTCGTCCATTATTGTATATAGATGGCTCATACACATCATTAATGTAAACATCGACTTCCCGAACAGGACTTGTCTCTTCACACGATAGAGCAAATTCATAACTCAGATCTGAGAAAATGCACACATCAGTTGTTTTGGTTATAATTTGCTCAATATTACCCTTTCGCCCATCATTCTCTGACAGCCCAACTGAAAATGGTTGCTTGCCATAGGGATGTAAAGTTAATGAACAAGTGGCCATAATATCGTCCTCCTTTAACAGAAGAACTGATAATATTTCATTTGATGATTACCTCGTTCGATTATGTTCTTCACCATTCTAGCCGATGTGTTCAGTCCATTGCTGCTACACAAACTGCCGAATTCATTTAACCACTTTTCAAATTCCTCGCCATTGCCAATGATCTTGGGAAGAATACGCTGTGCAACAGCATAATCCAGCGCAATGGTAGCCTCAGCAGTTTTTGTGTCATCCATTTCAAAATACTTGGAGGCCGCAGTCCAATACTGCTTAATTGCAGCATTGATACGAGGACTCACAGAGAAATTTTTCTCACGTAGCTTTACAATAATGGAATCATAGCATTTTTGAATTTCTGGGGTAAAAATACACTCTTCCTTCGCGGGAATAAATGCGTCTCGAAGGGAAGCCCATGGGATGACCTCAATTATCTCCGCAGGAATCTTTGCCTCGCTAACAGAGGAACTGTAGTCTCGAAGGGTGAGCTGCGGGAGCGTAATGACCCAAGCGCGGTCAATCAAGCGAGGAGAAAGAGTTTCTGTTGTGTGGTCGTTATTAATTGTTGCAACGAAGTGGAGCGTTTCAGGTATGCCAAACACATGTTCTTCTCCCAAGTTTACCTTACTATGAGATCCCAAATCATCGCAGATGTTCATAAAATCAGACCAATAGTATTCCATTGGACTAAGATTCGCTTCATCAAGCAGAATAACATACGGAAGATTGAATGCGCCAATCCGTTTTTCTGTGTCAAGCTGATGAAGGGCATCATAAATCCGGCGATTGCTCTTGTCAAAAGTTTTGGACAGGGGATTATAGTAACCGACAAAATCTCTTTTGGATGTCCAGCCTCTCTCTACAGAAACCGCCACATATCGATCGACAGATTCTTTGCTATTCTCGGGGCAGTCAACCAAACCAGAAATCTTATTAAGGCCAAGTGCCTCACCCATAATATTACATATAGATGTTTTGCCGCAACCCGGTTCGCCGGAGAATACCGTTAGGAAGCCCTGCGTCATGCAGATAGCGATGTTAATGATGGTATTTTTGCTATAGTTGGGACGGCGAACCTGAATGACTCGGCACAGATATTCAATAAGTTCATCAGGTGTTTTATTTGGCACTTGAAGGGACATGACCTTGTTTCTAAGCTCTATATGCTGACCATCGGACTGTTCAGCTTCCCATTCTGCGGCAGCACGGAGCATTTTACTAGCCATAAACCCATCGAATGCGATTTCAACCATTTTTTCATGTGGACGGCTGATAAGCTGCTGGAATTGCAATTCCAAACCGCTAGTGTCGCTGGTTAAGTGATCTTTATGAGTACTAAGGTAATCAACCTCGCCTTTGAGGTCCGTATATTTTTTCTGGAGAGCGCCAATGTCACCAATTACTCCATAAAGCTTTTGACTTGCTTCAATACGAGCTGAAAGATCCGCATATTCAGCTTCCTTCTCCAGCATTTCACGCTTCTTGGCCTCAATAGCTTGTTGGTCAATGGTTTCTGCACGCTGGCGAGACTCTTCGATTTCCTGCTCCAGCAATCCTTTCTGTACTTCCAAATTTTCGAGTTTATCTTCAAGCGCTGTTATGTGTTTGGTAATAACCTGAGATCTTTGCAACTGATCGAGCAGTCGGGGATTCTTTTCAACCAATGCCTGCAACCATTCATCCACATTAGGGCTATCCTGGTATTTTACAAGCAAGTCACAGACAAAGTCTGTAATGGTGCGAAGAGTATCATCCACATCTTCTTCAGATGACATGATATTGACCAGTCGGTTCAACCTGGAACGCCGTGTCTCCTCGGTCAAAATAGAACCTGCAATTTCAGATTCCTCATATTGTTTCAAAAGAGCAGGAACATCATCTAGCTTAATCTGGCCATTGGCAGTAACTCCGCTCTTAATGCTATCCTTAAAGCTCTCAATCAATACAGAATCAGAAATAACATCTAACTGTTCAGGTATAGAATCCCGTTTGGGGCTCAAGATCAACCATCTGGTTTCGGGGGCACCCCAATAGCCTTCGGAATAGCTTAATTCGAATTTGTTCATCCGACTATAACTATATCCGCTAACGGTGTATTTTTGCTCTTTAACCTGCGGCTTTACATAGTACGACGATGTATACTCACGATACCCCACCACATAAGGGCCAGCCCAGAAGCCATCCATTTCAATAAAGACCTGATTACCCACAAGTACGCAAGGAGATTCAATTTCAACTATCGTATCATTTTTCAAATCTGAAATTACTTCATCCTTGCGTACGGCAAAATACACACCGTAATTTCCGATGGGGCGGATTTTTTCCTTGTCCAACATTTCCATGGCAGAAACCTTGTAGCCAGTTTGGTTCCTATCTCCGTTTGCCTTGAAATTAGGCTGCAAATCGGGCAAAGTGAACTCAAACAGAACAAGTGAACTTTCAGAAAAGAACTCATCCAGACGACAACGTTCGCCATCGTCATTCCAGTTGTAGGAAAAACAAATATTTCGTTTTTCTGATTCGGGCAATAATGCTTCTTGTTCCTGTGGAGAAAGCATGATCACCTGTGAATTTTGAACCTCCGCTATTGGCTTGAAGTTAAAGAAAATATTTGGAGTATATTCTTTTTTCTCGATGATGCCTATGTAGATTCCCATGTCCAATCCTCCTTAATTAATTGATGTTCCTCATATAATCATTGCCTGATAAATCATTCTGAGATTTTTCAGACAAAAACTCCATAATGTCACCTATATTTGCATCAAGCACTTTATAGATTCTCCTCAATATAGTGTTACCTCTTGGCCTCATCGTAGCTTTGTCATTGTATTTAGTGCAATTTCAGCAATTTTTCTCAAGTCCGCTTTGTCTATTTCCTGCCAGCTAGTAGTTTTCAAAGACGATTATATGAAATTTTCAGAATGCTCATCTCTAAGGAGAAAGCGCTCTATATATACGTTACCTCAAATCATCCCGAAATGCTTCAACGCTTCTTTGATTGCGCTTTCCTTTTCCGGCGGGCATTGCGGCTGTTTAGCGTCCTCGGACTTCGGCTTATTGTAGTTCTCACGCTCGATGATACCGCACTTCTGTTTTACCTGCGCGATATAAAGACTACTGACCTTCAAGTCAGTATGTTCCAAAACATACGCCTTGATTTCCTCATAGGTTGCCTTTTTCTCCGCAGCGGTCAAATCTAACTCATCCATATCCACTCCAATCTCAATATGTTCCTTACTTTGAAGTTTGGACAATAGGCATGCCGTCTCTACCATTAGTTTATCACTTCAATGACCTCGCGGCAATTTTTATTTCTTTGGTTTACAAAAGCGCTTCTGCCTGAGCAATCCACAGCGCGGCGCAGGCGTCGCTCGGCATGCGCCAATCCCCGCGCGGGGAGAGGCAGATGCTGCCGATCTTCACGCCGTCGGGCAGGCAGCTGCGCTTGAACTGCTGCGAAAAGAAGCGGCGATAAAACGAAACGAGCCATTTCTTTATCGTCTCTTTTTCAAATTCGCCCGCAAAGGCGGCGCAGGCAAGCGCGAAAATTTTCTCCGGGGAAAAACCGTAGCGCACGACATAATACAGGAAAAAGTCATGCAGAACATAAGGACCGACGATCTGCTCCGTCTTTTGCGCGATTTTTCCGCCTGCATCGGGCGGGAGCAGCTCGGGGCTGATGGGCGTATCCAGAATATCCTCTAAAACGGCGGCGCAGCCCGCAAACACATCGTATTTGCGAATGCTGTCGATCATCCAGCGCACCAGCGTTTTCGGCACGCCCGCATTCACGCCGTACATGCTCATATGGTCCGCATTATAGGTGCACCAGCCAAGCGCCAGCTCGCTCAGATCTCCCGTGCCGACGACAAAGCCGCCGATCCTTCCCGCATAATCCATCAGAACCTGCGTTCTCTCCCGCGCCTGCGCGTTTTCAAAGGTCAGATCAAGGCGGTCGCGCGGCTGACCGATATCGGCAAAATGCTGCTCCACGGCAGCCGAGATCGGAATTTCAACGCAGGTAATGCCGAGCGTTTTCATCAGGGTCAGGGCGTTTTGATAGGTGCGGTCGGTCGTGCCGAAGCAGGGCATTGTGATGCCGACGACATCCTGCATTGCCCGCCCCGCGCGCCGCGCCGCCTCTGCGCTGACAAGCAGCGCCAGGGTGGAATCAAGCCCGCCGGAAATGCCGATCACGGGGCGGCTGCCGGTATGCTCCATGCGCTTTTTCAGCGCCATGACCTGCATCTCGAAAATATCGGCGCAGCGCTTTTGCCGATCCGCCTCGCTGTGCGGCACGAACGGCATTTTTTCCAGCGGATAATAGGAAAAATCATCGGGGGCAGGCAGTGCCCCGGCGCACACGGTACGCACATCCCTGCGGCAAAGCGCCGCGCTTTGGGAAAAGGTTTTGTTTTTCAGGCGGTCGGCGCGCAACCTGCCAAGATCAATATCGGTGCAGAGCACATAGTCCGTATCGATCGTTTTTGCGTTCTCGCGCAGAATTTTCCCGCTTTCGCAAATAATGCTGTGCCCGGAAAAAATCAGATCTGTGGTGGATTCCGTGCAGCCCGCGGAAACATACACATACGCGCCGAGCTGCGCGGCGGACTGCATGCTGACAAGGCTGCGGCGATAGGCGCGCTTTGCAATGGTTTCATTGCTTGCGGAAAGATTGAAAATCACCTCTGCGCCGCGCAGCGCAAGCGTGCTGCTCGGGGGGATGGGTGCCCAAAGATCCTCGCACAGCTCAATTCCGAAGGATACATCGCCAAAGCGGAACAAAAGATCCGTGCCAAATGGCACAGAGCGCGACTGGTATGCCTCGATCCCGAGCTCCCGCGGGCTCAGAGTATCCGTTTGCAGCCCGGCGGCAGAAGAGAACCAGCGATGCTCATAAAATTCCGAATAGGTCGGCAAAAAGGTCTTCGGCACAACGCCGAGCACCTCACCGCGGCAAAGCACCGCCGCGCAGCTGTAAAGCGCGCCGCCCGCCGCAAGGGGCAACCCGACCAAAATCGCCGCGGGAAGCTCCGCCGTTTGCGAAAGCAAAAACGCGAGCCCCTCTTTCACGCCCTGCAGCAGCGCCTGCTGAAAAAACAGATCGCCGCAGGTATATCCGCACAGGGAAAGCTCCGGAAAAACGACGACCTGCGCGCCCTCTTCGTGCGCTTTTTTTGCCATATTCAAAATCTGCGCCGTATTTGTTTTCACATCTCCGACCGCAAGGGGCGGAACGGCAGCGGCGACTCTCAGAAAATCAAGCATGGTGCCTCCTTATGGAAATTACAAGCTCTTTTTGTCAGTATACCACATTTTTTCGGTTGATTCAATCATTTTTTCACTTCCCGGGCGAAACAATTCGTCACATTCACTCTTGACGCGGCTTTTTTGCGGGGCTACAATAATAACAGTATTTTTTGTCGGAAGAGAACGGATATGCTCAATCGAAAATCTTGGTATCATAAAGGTCTGCGCGACGGAATTCCGATCGCGCTCGGATATTTTGCAGTTGCCTTCACCCTCGGCATTGTTGCAAAGCAGGCGGGGCTGAGCTCCTTTCAGGCGGGGCTTGCCGCCGCGCTGACGAATGCCTCTGCGGGAGGCTATGCCGGCTTCACCCTGATTGCGGCAAATGCTTCCTATGCGGAGATGGCGCTGACGCAGCTTGTCATCAACGCACGGTATTTGCTCATGTCCTGCTCGCTCAGCCAAAAGCTGCCGGAGAGCGTCGGCATTCCGAAGCGAATGCTGCTTGCCTTTGATATAACGGATGAAATTTTCGGCATCAGCATGGCGGTGCCGGGCCAGCTGCCCCTTTCCTATTCTTTCGGCGCCATGACCGTCGCCATCCCGGGCTGGGCGCTCGGTACCGTGCTCGGAGTGATCATGGGCAATGTCCTGCCGCCGCGCCTTGTCAGCGCGCTTGGGGTCGGGCTTTACGGCATGTTTTTGGCAATCATCATTCCCCCCTCCCGCAAGAATCCGAAAATTGCCGGGCTAGTTCTGCTTTCCATGGCGGCAAGCTTTGCCTTTGCGCGCCTGCCGTATCTTTGCAATATCTCCTCGGGGATGCGCGTGATCCTTTTAACGGTGGTGCTCTCGCTCGGCGCCGCACTGCTCTTCCCGGTCAAGGAGGATGAAAATGCAGCATAATACCTATCTTTACATTGCGATCATGGCAGCCGTCACCTATCTCATCCGTGTGCTGCCGCTGACGCTCATCCGCAAAAAGATCACCAATGTCACCATTCGCTCTTTTCTTTATTACGTACCGTATGTCACCTTGGCGGTGATGACCTTCCCCGCCATTTTAGAAGCAACGGGGAGCGTGTGGTCCGGTCTTGCCGCGCTGATTGTCGGCGCGATGCTTGCCTATTTCGGCGTCGGGCTGCTCGGCGTTGCGGCGGGCTGCTGCGTGCTTGTTTTTGTTTTGGAATTGTTTTTATAAAAAAGGCGGCTTTGATGAGCCGTCCTTTTTTTATGCAGGGCTTTTCTTTGCACGAAATTTATGGTATACTGTTTTTGTAAATTTCGGCAAAAGGGGATGATTTTCTGTATCGCGTGTTTCTCGTAGAGGACGACCAGGGCATTGCAAACGGTATTGCAAGGCTGTGCGCGGATTGGGGCATGCAGGCGCACTGCGCGGAAAATTTATACGACATCATGCCGGAATTTGCCGCATGCAGCCCGCATCTTGTGCTGCTGGACATCGCGCTGCCGTTTTTCAACGGCTATCACTGGTGCGCAAAAATCCGGCAGGTTTCAAAGGTGCCCATTCTCTTTCTCTCCTCCGTGGCAGACGGAATGAACATGGTCATGGCGATGAATCTCGGGGCGGATGATTTTATTGCAAAGCCGTTTGACAGCGCCGTTCTCATTGCAAAAATACAGGCGCTGCTGCGCCGCGCCTATGATTTCGGCACGGGAGTAAATGTGCTTGAGCACGGCGGCGCACTGCTCGATACCGCGCAGCAAACGCTTTGCTACGGGGAAAAGACCGTTGCTCTTTCCAAAAACGAATTTCGCATTCTCCTGGTTCTCATGGAGCACAAGGGGCAGGTCGTCAGCCGCGAAATGCTGATGCAAAAGCTTTGGGAGAGCGAGAGCTTTGTGGACGAAAACACCCTTTCGGTGAATGTCAACCGTCTGCGCAAACGGCTTGAACAGGTCGGGCTTTGCGATTTTATCGAAACCAAATTCGGCGTCGGATATCTCATCCGTGCGTAAAGGAGTCTCTATGAAGCTGTTTTTCTCCTATCTGCGGCAAAAGCGGACAATTCTTTTCTTACTGCTGCTGTGCGACACCATCTTTCTTTTCACTTTCTTTTTATATTCTCTGCCGCTTTCAGCCGCGCTGTATCCCTGCCTTTTATGCACGCTTGTTTTTCTGCTTGCCTTTTTTCTCTCCTATGCCCGTATGCTGCGGCGACACCGCGCGCTGCAAAAAATCATACGGAGCTGCACGGAGCCTATCCCCCGTTTGCCCGCGCCGCAAACCATTGAGGAGGGGGACCTCTGCGCGGCTTTTGAGGCACTGAGCGCCTCGTTTTCGGAAAATCGCCGCCTGCAGGAGACACAGAGGCGGGATATGGTAGACTATTATACCCTTTGGGTGCACCAGATCAAAACGCCGATTGCTTCCATGCATTTGCAGCTGCAGGGGCAGGACAGCCCGCTGTGCCGCGCGCTGCAGGGCGATTTGTTCCGCATTGAGCAATATGTGGAAATGGTGCTGACCTATCTGCGGCTGGATACGCGGGAAACGGACTATGTGTTCCGCCCGTGCGATATCGACGCGCTCACAAGGCAATGCATCAAAAAATTCTCGGCGGAATTTATCCGCCGCGGGCTCGCGCTGGAATATACGCCCTGTCCGCTCAGCGTCGTCACCGATGAAAAATGGCTTGCCTTTGTGATCGAACAGCTCCTCTCCAACGCCTTAAAATATACCAAAGCCGGTACGATCACCGTTGCGATCCTGCCGCAGGAAAAGCTGATCATCCGCGATACAGGCATCGGGATCGCCCCGCAGGATCTGCCGCGCATTTTCGAAAACGGCTTCACCGGCTTTAACGGCCGCACGGATAAAAAAGCGAGCGGCATCGGGCTTTATCTTTCCAAGCGCATCCTTGACAATTTAGGCTGCAAAATAGAAGTTCTCTCTGCTCTTGGGAAGGGGACGGAGGTTGGCATCGACCTCTCCAAGCCGAAAACGCTGCACGAATAATTCTTACAAAACTGTTAGAGATTCCGGGGGATTTGTAAGCCGATTCCATGGCAATGCAAATTCCCCTTGTGTTATACTGTTGCCATCGACACAAGGAGGAACCGCAAATGCTTTTACAAGTTCAAAACGTAGAAAAAACATATCTTTCCCGCTTCGGCGCTTCCAAGACGCAGGCGCTGCGCAATGTCAGCTTTTGCATGGAGCAGGGCGAATATGTCGCAATCATGGGCGAATCAGGCTCCGGGAAAACGACCCTGCTCAATCTCATTGCGGCGCTTGACCGCCCGAGCGGCGGCAGCATTTTCTTAGACGATATTGCCTTAGAAACAAGAAAAGACAGCGCCCTTGCCGCTTTTCGCCGCGACCATCTCGGCTTTGTGTTTCAGGAATTCAACCTTTTGGATACCTTCACGGTCTATGACAATATTTGCCTGCCCCTGGTGCTTTCCAACCGCCCGTATTCCGAGATTCAGAGCCGCGTGGAAACCCTTGCGGCGCAGCTGGGCATTTCCGCGCTGCTGAAGCGCTATCCCTATGAGATCTCCGGCGGGCAAAAGCAGCGCGCAGCCGTTGCGCGGGCAATGATAAACGGTCCGCGCCTTTTGCTTGCGGATGAGCCGACCGGGGCGCTGGATTCCAAGGCTTCGGACGAGCTTCTGCGGCTTTTTGCCTCCGTCAACGAAGCGGGACAATCGATTTTAATGGTGACCCATTCCGTCAAAGCGGCAAGCACCGCCTCCCGCGTGCTTTTCATCAAAGACGGCGAGGTGTTTCATCAGCTGTATCGCGGCGGCGCCTCCGAGCGGGAATTCTATCAGGCGATTTCCGACACGCTGACAATGCTGACGACGGGCGGTGACAAACAATGAAGCTGTTTTTCTATCCGCGCCTTGCAGCCGACGGCCTGCGGAAAAACCGCCGCCTTTCCGTTCCGTTTCTCCTCAGCAGCGCATTTCTTTGCATGATGTGCTATCTTCTGCTCTTCCTCTCCGATACGGCAGCGCTGGACGAGGTCAGGGGAGCTACGGTGCTGCGCATGGTGCTGCCGATGGGCACCGCCATCGTTGCCTTGTTTTCCGTGCTGTTTTTGTTTTACGGCAATTCTTTTCTCATGCGGCGCAGAAACCGTGAATTCGGCCTTTATTATGTGCTTGGCATGACCAAGGGAAATATCGCAAGAATCCTGATTTGGCAAACCTATCTCACCGCCGCGCTTTCAACCCTTTGCGGCTTGTTCTTCGGCATTGCGCTTTCCAAGCTTACGGAGCTTTGCATGCTGCGCATGGTGGGGCTTTCCGCCGACTATACGCTGCGCATCGACCTTGCAAGCGCTTTGAAGACTGCGCTGCTGTTTTTCGGCATTCATACGCTTTTGCTGCTGGTTTCCCTGCTGAAAATCAAGCGCCTGAGCGCCGCCGGACTGCTTGCCGAGGAGAATGTGGGCGAAAAGCCGCCGCGCGCCAACTTCGTGCTTGCGCTGCTCGGCATTTTGCTGCTCGGCAGCGGATATTTTATTGCGCTGCGCATCAAAGAACCGGTCGCCGCTCTTGCTTGGTTTTTCATTGCCGTAGCGCTGGTAATCATCGGCACTTATCTTTTATTCATCAGCGCCTCCGTTACGCTGTGCAGACTGCTGCAGAAAAACAAACGCTACTATTATAACAAAAAGCACTTCGTTTCCGTTTCTTCCATGGCATACCGCATGAAACGCAACGGCGCGGGGCTTGCCTCTATCTGTATTTTGAGTACGATGGTGCTTGTAATGCTTTGCTCCACACTGAGCCTGTATTTCGGCGCGGAGAATTCCGTAAGGCAAAGCTGCCCGAATGATTTCTGCCTGACGGTCTTTCTCCCGCGCAACTCGGACGACTACGCGGCACAGGGAGCGATAATGGAGGAGCGTCTGCTTGCAAGAATCCCTCAGCCAAAGGACAAAACGACCCTGAGCGCAGCCATTGTCTCTGCGGCGCGCTTTGACGACCGCTTTGCCGTCGACCCGAAAACGCAAAGCTCGGATCTTGCAAGCCTCGACCGGCTTTGCAACCTGAATCTGATGTCCCTTGCGCAATACAATACCCTTTGCGGCACTGCGGAGACGCTCGGCACAAACGAATGCATTGTCATCCCTTACCGCACCGCTTATCCGGAAGAAAACCTGCGCATAGACGGATGCCCCGCTCTGCATGTGAAAAATGCCGCGGATTCCGTCCCGCTGCCGGGGTATCTTGTAAGCCAGGTCTCCCCGGTGATCACCGTTGTTGTGGAAGATCTTGGCGCATTCACCGCGCCGCTGAAAAACATCTTAAATCAGATCGGCAACAGCATTGTGCAGCCTTATTGGAGCTGCAACTTTGATCTTGCAATCTCCGAGGAAGAGCAGCTTGCGCTCTATCAATCGCTCACCGAAGATATGAGGCAGATCGCCGTAAAAGACAGCAACGGAAGCTACTACTATAGTTTTGACAGCGCCTCGGGGCTGCGCGAGAATTACCATGATCTCTACGGTTCTTTGCTCTTTCTCGGGATTATGCTCAGCGCCGTCTTCGGCGGAGCCGCGGTTTTAATGATCTATTACAAGCAAATCTGCGAAGGCTATGAAGATCAAAAGCGCTACGAAACGCTGCGTAAGGTCGGCATGACGAAAAAGGAGATCAAAGCCTCTGTCAATTCTCAAATCTTAACCGTGTTTTTCCTGCCGCTTTTACTTGCGGGACTGCATCTTGCGGCAGCTTTCCCCATGATTGTAAAACTGATGCAGCTTCTGCTCTTCCGCAATACGCTCGGCATGGTACTTGTCACCGCGGCCTGCTTTGCCGTTTTCTCCGCGCTGTATACCCTGGTTTACAAAATCACCTCAAAAGGCTATCTTTCCATTGTCAGCAGTTCGTAAATCGTTTTTTTGCACCGTGCGGGAGAAGCGCGTCCTTGCGTTTCTCCCGCGTTTTTTCTGTTTTTTCGGTTGAAAAACGGGCACACATTTGCTATAATAGAGCGAAGCTTTGAAAGGAGACTCAACGATACTATGAGCCGGACACCTTTTCTTTTTTTGGATGTGATCCCAGGGCAGGACCGCACCGCACAGCTGCAAAGCGCCATTGACAGCGCGGCAGACTGCGGCGGAACCGTCACGTTGGCACCCGGAGAATTTCTTTGCGGCAAGCTCACACTGCGCAGCGGCGTAACTTTATGCGGCACCCCTTTGTGGACAGACAATGCCCAAAGCGGCACCGTGCTCACGCTGTGTGATCCCTGCGCCGATTGCCTGCTGGATCTTTCCGGGGCGGCTGGCGCCGCCGTTTGCGGCATGACGCTGCGCGGCAATCGGCTCGGGGCGGCTGTGCACGGCATTTTTGCAAATGCAACCGAGGCAGAGCGCTTGGGGCTGCGCTTTGAGGATGTAAAATGCACGGAATTTTCCGGCGACGGCATCCGTCTTTCCGCCGTGCGGGATGCGGAGGTGCGTCATTGCCTGTTTTGCAGCAACGGCGGCTGCGGCATCGTTTTGCACGGGCAGGAGCTGACCCTGACCGATACCATTTGCCATGCCAACCGGAAAAACGGCGCCGATGTTTCGGGCGCTTCCGTGAATCTGAGCAGCGCGCGCTTTTATGAAAACGGGGAAAACGGCATTGCCGTGCAAAAAGCAGACGGCGTTTGCATTGTGAGCTGCGGTGCGGAGAAAAACGGCGCATACGGTATTTTTCTGCAGGGCGAAAAAGAGCGCCTGTGCCGCGGCATCAATGTCGAGGGCTGCTCCTTCCGGCAAAACGGAGCGGCGCATCTTTTTGCCGACTGTGTATGCGCACTGTGCGCCTGCCATAATCTTTTCTCCCCCGCCGAGGAAAACCCGCCCCATGCGCTTGTGCTTTGCCGCCTGCGCGATGCGACAGTGCGCTGCAATCTTTTGACAAAGAGCTATGCACTCGCCCCCATAGAAAATGCAGACAACCACCGCGGGCAGATCGCTCTTTCGCAAAACATCGGGTAAGGAGGCAGCACAATGGAAGTACAAAAGAAAACGACGCCTGCCGTGTTCAATGTAAAAGAGTTCGGCGCACTCGGCAACGGCAAAACAGACGATACCGCAGCGTTTCAGGCAGCGCTGGATGCGGCGCGCCCGCATGAGGGAATGGTAACGGTCCCCGCAGGGCAATACTGCATCCGCTCAGTGCGCGTTTATGAGGGAACGGCGCTGTGCGGCGAGGGGCTGCACGGGGCAAAAGACGGCGGCTCTTCCCTGCTTTATTGCGGGGACGGAACGGACAAGGGCTGCCTTGATATTTCGGATGCCTACGGCTGTGTGATCCACGGGCTGAACCTGGAGGGGCAGCACCGCGGCAAGTCCGTCTGCGGCATCTATCTTGAGCGCAAAGGCACCGGCAAAAATGTGGAGGATACCTCGCATATCGAAAACTGCCGCGTTGCCGATTTTTCGGGAGACGGGCTGCATTATAACGGCATGTGGTGCGACAGCGTACGCCATTGCCTCTTCGAGGGCAACGGGCGCTTCGGCATTTTTGTGTCCGGTTGGGATGTGTTTTTCTTTGATAACATCTTTCGCCGCAATCGCGCCGCGGGGCTCGGCTGTCTTGACAATGCCTTCAACTCCGTCACCGCGCAAAACAACCGCTTCACGGAAAACGGCGGCCCCGGCATGCAGTTCAAGGGCGCAAGCATGGCAACCTTCATGAGCAATACCTTTGAAAACAACGCAGGCCCCGGTGTCGAGATCGGCGACCGCGGGCAGGTAACCAACAGCTTTTTGATGATGGGCAATACATTTCTCGGCAACGCAAGAGAGAGAAAAAACGAATATTCCACACAGCTCTATGCCGATTTCACACATAATTTCCTGATTAACGGCAACACGTTTTTGCCCGGGGCAGACGGCTTTGCACCAAATTACTGCATTACCGTCAAGCGCCTTTGGAGCACGCAGATCTGCAATAACACAATGAGCGGCGCCATGAAAAAAGCGGCATTTTGCGATCTGGGCGCCAAAAACGGCTATGTCACCGTTTGCGACAATGTCGGAACCCCCGTAACGGCTTTGCCCCTGTCCTTTGACGAGTGAGGAGGTGCACCATGGAAAGCAACTATATTTTTGATATTACGGCATACGGCGCAAAAGCCGACGGCACAAGCGATTCCACCGCGGCGATTCAGGCGGCGGTGAATGCCGCCGCGGCGGTGCACGGAACGGTATTTGTCCCGGCGGGGCGGTATCTGTGCGGAAAAATCAAGGTGCCGGGCGCCGTTGTCTTTAAGGGCACATATACCTGGAACTGGAGCCAGCATCAGGGCTTTGCCGGCTCGATTCTGCAGCTTTGCGAAAAAGATGCCCCCTGCCTTTTGGATTTGAGCGACGCCGCGGGCACGACCGTGAACGGTCTTTCTCTGGACGGTGCCGAGCTCGGCACGGCGTCGCACGGCATTCTGCTTTGCCATGATGCCCCGCAGAAAGCACAGGACGCTCTCAAAATCGAAAACTGCCGCATCGGCTTTTTCACCGGAGACGGCGTGCACCTTTCCAATATCAACAATTTTTCCGTGCGCCACAGCATGCTGTGCTTCTGCGGCGGTTACAGCCTTTATGTCACCGGGCGGGACGGTTATATTATCGATAACTGGCTCTCCGGCAGCAAATGGGGCGGCGGGCTCGGCCTCGGCGGCGATGCCTGCGATATGCGCATTACGGCAAACCGCATCGAGGACCCCATTGAGGACGGAACCGACATCAACCTTTACGACCCGCGGGAGAACGGTCCGCACATCGGCTGCCGCAACATTGTGATCAACAACAATTATATCTGCGGCAGCAAGCTCAGCGGCATTCGCGGCGTTGCGGCAGACGGTGCCTCTTTGCGGGATATCCAGATCGTGGGCAATGCCTTTGATTCCAACGGGCAATGGCGCAAGGGCTCCTATGAGAGCGCGCATATCCGCCTGGAGGGATGCTGCAGGGTGCAGCTTTGCGCCAATGTCTTTTTCACAAAGCGCGGCTTTTGGGACCCAAGCGCCCAAATCAACACCGATTATGCGATCTGTCTTTGCAATATGACCGATCTTTTGCTCACGGAAAACGCCTGGAACGACAGCGCCGAGGTGCAGGATCTTGTGTTTGAGGGGGCGGGGCGCGGCGAAATCGTCATCGCGCGCAACGCCGGCAGAGAGATCTGCAGCAAAGAGGGCTATATGTTCCCCTATTGGAACTCGCCGCAGTTTCCGGATGCAAAGCGCGATGCGGCTGCCCTTGCCCTGACGGAGCTGGAATAAAACGAAATATTTCTGCATATTCTCCCCCTTTTCCCGGCAATACTCAAACATCGGGAAGGGGGGAGCGCAATGTCACGGAAATGGAAAGACTATTGCACCGGGCTTTTGATCGGCGTCGTCTTTTTTTCGGCGGCGGCTTTGATCTGTCTTTCGTATCTTTTTTTCTGAACATCATCTGCGGAGGAAGCTATGCGCATCGATAAATATCTCTCGGACTGCGGCATATGCTCAAGGCGGGAAGCATCGGCGGCATGTGCCGCCGGTCGCGTCCGCGTTGACGGAAGGCCTGCAAAAAAGGCAAGCGAACATATTGACCCTGCGCGCAGCACGCTGACGCTGGATCAAACGCCGATTCTCTATCGGAAATATCATTACATTTTACTCAATAAGCCGCAGGGCGTCGTCAGCGCGACAGAGGATAAAAAAGAAAAAACCGTATTGGATCTTTTGCCGGGCGAATATGCGCGCCTTGCACTGTTTCCCTGCGGAAGGCTGGATAAAAACACGACCGGCCTTGTGCTCTTGACCGACGACGGTCCCCTTGCGCATCGGCTGCTCTCCCCACGGAGCCATGTGGAAAAGGAATATTGCTTCACGGTCAAATTTCCGCTGTCCGGAGACGCCGTTTCCACTCTGGAAAGCGGTGTTGATATCGGAGAGCGGGCGCCGACAAAGCCCTGCCGTATCCGCATGGATTCTCCGCTTTGCGGGCACATCATCCTCACGGAGGGAAAATATCATCAAATCAAGAGAATGATGGAGACCGTCGGCAATAAAATCACCGCGCTGCACCGAGAGCGCTTCGGCCCCCTTTGTCTGCAGGGGCTGCCCGCGGGAGAGACGCGGGTGCTGAGCGAGGCGGAAATCGCCGCATTACAAAGCGAAGGAGAAGCATAAGCAATGGATATTTTAAACAGGCTGGAGCAGGAGAGCGGCATTTCCCGCAAGCGTATTGAAGCCGCCGTAAAGCTTTTGGATGAGGGAAATACGGTGCCGTTCATCGCGCGCTACCGCAAAGAGGTCACCGGCTCCATGGACGATACCGAGCTGCGCGCGCTTTCGTCAAGGCTTGAATATCTGCGCAGTCTGGAGCGCCGCAGAGAAGAAATCGGCGCCTTGATTGCAGCACAGGAAAAGCTGACACCAAAGATTACGGAGCAGCTTGCCGCAGCAGAGACACTGACGGAGCTTGAGGATATTTACCGCCCGTTCCGCCCGCACAGAAAAACGCGCGCCTCCGTCGCAAAAGAGCGCGGCCTTGCCCCTTTGGCAGATCTGATTGCGGCACAGGAAAAAAACTATGACCCGCCCATCGAGGCGCAGGCAAAGCGCTTTCTGAGCGCCGAAAAGGGCGTGATGAGCGAAAAGGAAGCGCTTGACGGCGCCTGTGATATTCTGGCGGAGGAGATTTCGGACGATGCCGAGTGCCGCAAGCAGCTGCGCGCCCTGACCGCCGCACACGGTATTCTGCGCGCACATGCCGCCAAAGAAGAAGATTCCGTCTATGCGAATTATTATGCCTATTCCGAGCTGCTGCGCACCGTTGCCAACCACCGCGTGCTCGCCATCAACCGCGGCGAAAAAGAAGGCTTTTTGAAAACGGAAATCGAAATCGACCGCGATCTTGTGCTAAACGCACTGCAGGCGCGCGTGATTCGATTCCCGCGCTCGCCCGCCGCGCCGTATCTCATGCGCGCCATGGTCGACTCCTATGACCGCCTGATCGCCCCCTCCGTTGCCCGCGAGGTGCGCGCCGCGTTGACTGAGCGCGCAAACGAAAGCGCCATCGCGGTCTTTTCGGATAATTTGCGGCATCTTCTGCTGCAGCCGCCGCTGAAGGGAAAAACCGTGCTCGGATTTGATCCCGGCTACCGCACGGGCTGCAAGCTTGCCGTCGTCGACCGTACGGGCAAGGTGCTGGATACCGCCGTGATCTACCCCACAAAGCCGCGGGAACAAATCGAGGCATCGGAAAAAACCGTTCTCTCCCTGATTCAAAAATATGATATTTCTCTGATTTCCGTCGGCAACGGCACCGCCTCCAAGGAAAGCGAACTGTTCATCGCAAATCTGCTGAAAAAGGTTGACCGCCCATGCAAATATCTCATCGTCAGCGAAGCGGGTGCCTCCGTTTATTCCGCCTCCGAGCTTGCGGCAAAGGAATTTCCGGATTTCGATGTAACGCAGCGCAGCGCCGTCTCCATTGCGCGCCGCGTGCAGGACCCGCTGGCGGAGCTTGTCAAAATCGATCCGAAATCCATCGGTGTCGGGCAATATCAGCACGATATGAAGCCCGCGCGGCTGGATGAGGCGCTGGGCGGCGTTGTGGAGGCCTGCGTCAACTCCGTAGGGGTCGATCTCAATACGGCAAGCGGCCCTTTGCTTTGCCATGTTGCCGGGATCAACGCTCAAAGCGCGCAGAATATCGTAAACTACCGCGAAGAAAACGGCGAATTCAAAAGCCGCGCGGAGCTGAAAAAGGTACCGCGCATCGGCGCAAAGGCATATGAGCAGTGCGCCGGATTTTTGCGCGTGCCGGAATCAAAGGAGCTGCTGGATCACACCGGCGTTCACCCGGAATCCTATCCTGCGGCAAAGGCGCTTTTGCAGGAGCTCGGATATGAAAAAAGCGATCTGAAAAACGGCGCCTTCCCGGATATCACGGCGCGTGCCGCCGCATACGGAAACGATGCCCTTGCGAAAAAGATCGGCATCGGTGTCCCGACGCTTTGCGATATCCTTGCAGAACTGCAAAAGCCCGGGCGCGACCCGCGCGATATGCTTGCCGCGCCCCTGCTGCGCGACGACATCATGAGCCTTGCCGATCTTGTCCCGGGCACCGTTTTGGAAGGAACGGTGCGCAATGTCACGGATTTCGGCGCCTTTGTCGATATCGGCGTGCATCAGGACGGCCTTGTGCATCTTTCCAAGCTTTCCGTCCGCTATATCAAACACCCGAGCGAGGTCGTTTCCATCGGCGATATCGTCAAGGTCAAGGTTCTCTCCGTGGAGAAAGAAAAAGGGCGTATTTCCCTTTCCATGCGGGATGTTTGATTTCGATTTTCTAATTTATTTGTTTTTCGTCAAAAATCGCAATATCCCGTTCAAAGTTTAGCCAAACTTTTTTGTGCAATCGGCACAAAGCCGCTTTGCGAATTTTGGGGGATTCCCCACTTGAAAAAAAACAGGCTTTTTGATAGAATATAGGGGTAAATTATTACGGTTTTATACCGTCCCACAAGGATGCGGCATCGCCGCGGCAAGAAAGGATCATACTATGGCAAGCTTATCTCTCCGTCACATTTATAAAAGATACCCCGGCAGCGGTACAACTGCGGTTTCCGACTTTTGCCTGGATGTCAAGGATAAAGAATTTCTGATTTTGGTCGGTCCTTCCGGCTGCGGTAAATCCACCACGCTACGCATGATCGCAGGTCTTGAGGAAATCACAGAGGGCGAGCTGTTCATCGGCGACCGCCTTGTCAACGATGTCGCCCCCAAAGACAGAGACATCGCCATGGTGTTCCAGAACTATGCGCTGTATCCGCACATGTCCGTGTTTGACAACATGGCATTCGGTCTGAAGCTGCGCAAGACCCCGAAAGAAGAAATCAAGAGAAAAGTGGAAGAAGCTGCCCGCATTTTGGATATTGAGCATCTGCTTGACCGCAAGCCGAAGGCTTTGTCCGGCGGTCAGAAGCAGCGTGTTGCACTCGGCCGCGCCATCGTGAGGGATCCGAAGGTCTTCCTTTTGGACGAACCGCTCTCCAACCTGGACGCAAAGCTGCGCGCTACCATGAGAACGGAGCTGACCAAGATTCATAAGAGACTCGGCACCACCTTTATCTACGTCACGCACGACCAGGTCGAGGCTATGACCATGGCGACGCGTATCGTCGTTATGAAAGACGGCTTTATTCAGCAGGTCGATACCCCGCAGAATCTCTATGACACGCCTGTGAACATCTTCGTTGCAGGCTTCATCGGTACCCCGCAGATGAACTTCATCAACTGCACGTTGGAAAAGCGCGGCGGCGATGTATATCTTGTCTTCGGTGAAAATGCGCTCAAGCTGCCCGAAAACAAGGCGAAGGATCCTGCCCTGCAGGAATATATCGGTCAGGAAGTGGTTGCGGGTATCCGTCCAGAGTGCATTCACGACGAGCCGATGTATCTCTCCTCCATGCCCGATTCCGTGATTTCCACCGATGTTGAGGTCACCGAGCTTATGGGCGCGGAAATCTATCTGTATTTGGTAACCGGCGAGCAGAATCTGGTTGCGCGCGTTTCCCCGCGCTCCACCGCCCGTTCCGGCGATACCATCCAGGTCGCGTTTGATATGTCCAGAGTGCATATCTTCGATAAAGACACCGAAAAGTGCATCATTCACTAAGCAAATCAAAACCAAAAAGGATCGCCCGCGCGGCGGTCCTTTTTCTTCTCCGCCTTTGTGCAAAAACAACAAAAAGTGTTTCCAAAATTCTCTCATCCGTAGTGCAGTTTTCGGCGACTGCTCCTTGAAATTTGCACAAATTTGATATATAATAGTTGTAATGGTTCATCATTTTGCACAACCATAGCCTACTATCAAAGGAGATTGAACACAATGGAAAACTACAAATCCGCTGACATCCGCAATGTTTGCCTGATCGGCCACAGCTCTGACGGAAAGACCTCTTTGGCAGAATCCATGCTCTATCTTTCCAAGGCTACAGACAGACTGGGAAAGATCAGCGATAAAAATACAGTCTGCGATTATGATGATGAAGAACTGAAAAGAGGCTTTTCCATTTCCGCCTCTTTGGCACTGATCGAATGGAAGAAGAAAAAGATCAATCTGCTCGACACCCCCGGCTACCTTGATTTTGTCGGCGAGGTCAAGCAGGCGCTGCGCGTTGCCGGAAGCGCTGTGATTGTTGTCGACGCAAAAGCAGGCATTGAGGTCGGCACGGAGCTTGCATGGGATTATGCTTCTCACGCGGAACTGCCGCGCGCATTTTTCATCAACAAGTGCGACGACCCCGAAGCACGTTTCAGCCGCGTATTTCACGAGCTGCGCGAGCAATTCGGCATCAGTGTCTGCCCTGTTCTGATTCCGATTTTGGAAAACGATAAAATCGTCGGGCTTTTGAACCTGACAAATATGGAAGCGCGCCTCTTCGACGGAAGCGGCGAAAAGGTCGGCGAGATTCCCGCGTCGTTCCGGGAAAAAGCGGCGGAATACCGCAATATGTTTCTGGAATCCATTGCCGAGACCGACGAGGCTCTGATGGAAAAATTCTTTGCGGAAGAGGAAATGACCAAGGAAGAGATCGACAAGGCGCTGCATGACGGCATTCTTTCCCACAGCATCATTCCCGTGCTCTGCGGCTCCGCAACAAAGCTTTGGGGCGTTTCCACCGCGCTTGACATCATCGTGGATTCCTTCCCCTCTCCGGTGCACCGCGCCGCCGAGACCGTGATGGACGGCGATGAGAAAAAGCTTGTCGATATGAAAGTGGACGGCGAGCCCTCCATCTTTGTTTATAAAACCGTTTCCGACCCGTTCGTGGGCAAAATGTCCTTTTTCAAGGTCATGTCCGGCACATTGAAAAAAGATGCCATGCTGAAAAACCTTACCACCGGACAAACGGAAAAAATCGCGCGTATTTACTGCATGCGCGGCAAAAAGCAGATCGAGGTGGATTCCCTGCCCTGCGGCGACCTCGGCATGACAGCAAAGCTTGCCAATACCAACACCAACGACACGCTTTCCGCCCTGGAAAACGCGCTGCCGTATAAAAAGATCAAATATCCGGAATCCTTCATGCAGATGAGCATCGAGCCGCTCTCCAAGGGCGACGAAGATAAAATCTCCACGGGTATCAACCGCCTGCTGGAAGAGGATATGACGCTGAAATACGAAAACAACGCCGAAACCAAGCAGATGCTGCTCTCCGGCCAGGGGGATATTCATCTGGATGTCGTCGTCTCCAAGCTGAAAAACCGTTTCGGCACCTCCGTTGTGCTCAACAAGCCGAAGATTGCCTACCGCGAAACCATCAAGAAAACGGTTTCCGTTGAGGGCAAGCATAAAAAGCAATCCGGCGGCAGCGGTCAGTACGGTCATGTTAAGATCACCTTCTCTCCCGGCGAGGAAGAGGGGCTGACCTTTACGCAGAGCGTCGTCGGCGGCACCGTGCCTAAGGGCTATTATCCCGCCGTGGAAAAAGGGCTTTTGGAAGCCATGCAAAAGGGCGTGCTTGCGGGCTATCCCGTGGTTAACCTCAAAGCCGATCTTTACGACGGCTCCTATCACCCCGTGGATTCCAATGAAATCTCCTTCAAGCTTGCCGCAAAGCTTGCCTATAAGGAAGGGCTTCCCAAGGCAGGTCCCGTGATTTTGGAGCCTTACGGAAAGCTTTGCGTTTGGGTTCCGGATGCGCAGCTTGGCGATATCATGGGCGGTGTCAGCAAGGCACGCGGCCGCGTACTCGGTATGACGCCCACGGAAAAGAAGGGGGAGCAGATGGTTGAGGCTGAAGTTCCGATGGCTGAAATGGCGGACTACACCGTTACCCTGCGCGCACTGACGCAAGGGCGCGGGCGCTTCACCCTGTATTTTGATCATTATGAAGAGGTTCCTGCGGAAATCGCGCAGAAGATCATTGAAGAAAGCCGTGCAGCCGCAGAAGACTGATTGAAAAATTAAAACGCTTTCTTTCAAAAACAATAAAAGGCAGCCCGAACGCCGTAAAACGTTCGGGCTGCTTTGCGTTGTTTTGCTTTGCAGGCTTTTGGGGCAAGAAATATCCCCGGCCGCATGCGGGCGGCGCTCAGAATTTTCCGCCTTTTGTGCGCAATGTTTTGAAAAAATCGGCAAGCAGCGCTCCGCATTCCTCGGCAAGCACGCCGCCGGTCACGCTCGGCTTGTGGTTCACGGGGAATGCATTGAGATCAAAAACGCTGCCGTATCCACCGGCTTTGGCATCGCGGCAGCCGTAGACAACGCGCGCGATCCGCGCATTCATAATCGCGCCGGCGCACATCGGACAAGGCTCAGTCGTTACATAGAGCGTCGCTTTGTGCAGCCGCCAACCGCGCAGCGACCTACAGGCCGCGGCAATCGCATTGCATTCCGCATGCCCGAGCGCGCATTTTTCCGTCTCCCGCGTATTATATCCTTTGCCGACGATGCACCCGTCATCCCAGACGATCACACAGCCGATCGGTACCTCGCCGGCGTCCCGGGCAAGGCGCGCCTGCTCCAGCGCAAGACGCATATAATCCACATCGCTTTGCGGCATTCCGCATCCCTCCGTTTCCTCAAATCAGCTGCAGCAAAATGCAAAGCGCGTTCCATACCGCATGCATGGCAATGCTGCACCACAGCGATTTTTCCCGCAGCGCCGCAGCCCCGAGGCAAAGCCCCATGCAAAACGCGTACAGCATTTGCCCCGCCCCTGCATGCACAACGGCAAATGCCGCCGCGCTGAGCAAAAGAAGCAGCACGGCGAAAAGGCGCGCGTGCGGTTTTCCCCTTAACAGATCCCGCGGGCAGAGCAAAAGCCCTCCCCGGAAAACAAATTCTTCAAAAAGCGGCGTGAAAATCAAAATGCGGACGCAGGCAAACAGCGTTAAGGAAACCGTTGCCGCGCCCCCGAACAATTTCGAAAGCAGCACGCCGAGCGCCGAAAAAGCAGGCAGATACCAAAAAAGATGCGCGCTCGGCAGCCGCCGCAGCGCATCGCGCAGCCCGCTGCGCCCGATGATCATAAAAAGAAAAGAAAGGATAGAAAAGGCGCTCAGCAAAATTGTCTGCATCTGCATTTTTCTTTCCTCCGTGCGCCGAAAAAGATAAGCGGAGCCGCAAAAAAGCAGCTCCGTTTCCTTACAAAAAATTGACCGGGGCTGTAAGCCGGGTTCTGTCGAGGGCAATCATCTATCTGCGGGGCATGTCGCCATGCCTCTTCTGCGCTGCGCGCAGTGCCACCCACCCGTGTCATGCAAAATGCATGAACAGGGAATGCACGGATTGTGGGTGTTGCTTCGGATAGGGTTTACAGTTGCAATACCGTTACCGGCATGCCGGTGAGCTCTTACCTCGCCTTTCCATCCTTACCCGAAAAAATCGGGCGGTTTATTTCTGTTGCACTTTCCCGGAAGTCACCTTCGGCGGACGTTATCCGTTATCCTTTCCCTGGGAAGCCCGGACTTTCCTCATAATAAGACCTTGCGGCATGATATTACGCGATTGCCTACCCCGGTCAACGGCGGTAACCGCCGCATGTATCATACCACAAAACCGATCCGATTGTCAAGTTTGTCCGCGCGGTTTGTTTTTTCCCGTCTGACGGGGGGGCAAGCGCCTCAAAAGACTTGACAGAACATGCGTAAATTTGCTATAATATTAGGATGTAGGACGATGTTTCGGCATGCGCCGAAATCAAGAAAGGAAACGAAAACTATGAAGTGGACCGGGCTGAATGAACTGCGCGAAATGTACCTCTCTTTTTTTGAAAGCAAGGGGCATTTGCGCCTGAAAAGCTTTCCTTTGGTGCCGCAGGGCGATAAATCTTTGCTGCTGATCAATTCCGGCATGGCGCCGATGAAAAAATTCTTTACGGGTGAGGTTGAGCCGCCGCGCAGACGCGTCACAACCTGCCAAAAATGCATCCGCACGCCGGACCTTGAGCGTGTCGGGCACACGGCGCGCCACGGCACCTATTTTGAAATGCTCGGAAATTTCTCCTTCGGAGATTATTTCAAGCATGAGGCAATCGCCTGGGCATGGGAATTTTTGACGGATACGCTCAAGATTCCCGCCGAGCTGCTTTGGCCGAGCGTCTATGAAAAAGACGAAGAGGCATTCGCAATTTGGCGCAACGAGATCGGCGTACCCGCGGAGCGCATCGTGCGTCTGGGAAAAGAAGATAACTTTTGGGAACACGGCACCGGCCCCTGCGGCCCCTGCTCCGAAATTTATTTCGACCGCGGTGAAAAATACGGTTGCGGCTCCCCCGATTGCCGCCCCGGCTGCGATTGCGACCGCTTCATGGAGATTTGGAACAATGTCTTTTCCCAGTTCGACAACAAAGGAAACGGCGTTTACGAAGAGCTGGCGCACAAGAATATCGATACGGGCATGGGGCTGGATCGCCTTGCCTGCGTGATGCAGGGTGTGGATAACATGTTTGAGGTGGACACCACAAGGCGCATCGTCGATCTGGTCGCCTCCGTTGCCGAGAAAACATACGGCAAAAACGATGCCGACGACGTTTCCATTCGCGTTGTAACGGACCATGTGCGCGCCTCTTCCTTTATGATCTGCGACGGCGTGCTGCCTTCCAATGAGGGTAGAGGCTATGTTTTGCGCAGACTTTTGCGCCGCGCCGCGCGTCACGGAAAGCTGCTCGGCATCGATCATGCGTTTTTGACCGAGATTTGTGAAGAGGTCATCAAAACCAATGAAAATGCCTATCCCGAGCTGCGGGAAAAGGAAGCGCATATCAAAAAAGTGATTTCTCTGGAGGAAGAGCGCTTTGACCAGACCATTGATGCGGGGCTCGGCATGCTGAATGCCCTGATCGATACGGCTAAGAAAGAAAACCGAACCGCAATCTGCGGCAAAGACGCTTTCCGTCTGTATGATACCTTCGGCTTCCCGCTTGATCTGACACGCGAGATTGCACAGGAGGCAGGGCTCGGCGTTGACGAAGAGAAATTCACCGAGCTCATGCAGCAGCAGCGCCGCCGCGCCAGAGAAGCAAGAGCCGACATAAGCGGTTGGGATGAAGCGGCAAAAACCGAGCTTTCCCACCTGCCCAAAACCGAGTTTGTCGGCTATGAGACGACCGCTGCGGAGGCTAAAGTGCTTGCAATTCTCGGTGAGGACGGCTTTGCAGAGGAAACGGATGGCGGCGACAGCGTTGTTATCCTGAATGCAACACCTTTCTACGGAGAAAGCGGCGGTCAGGTCGGAGACAGCGGCGAGCTGCAAACGCCAAATGCCACGGTTCGCGTCAATGATACAAAGAAAAACGATGGCGTTATTCTGCACATGTGCCATATTGCAGAGGGCACGCTGCGCGTCGGCGATACAGTGCATGCCGCAGTCGACGCCCCGCGGCGGGAAGCCATCCGCAAAAACCACAGCGCCGTGCACCTGCTGCAAGGGGCGCTGCGACGGGTGCTGGGGAACCATATTGAGCAGGCAGGCTCTTATGTGGACGAAGAGCGGCTTCGCTTCGACTTTACGCATTATCAAGCAATGACCACCGAAGAGCTGCAGGCGGCGGAACAAGCGGTCAATGCCGCGATCTTTGCCGCCGTGCCAGTGCAGACGATTGAAACCGACATTGAAACCGCGCGCAAAAACGGCGCAATGGCGCTGTTCGGCGAAAAATACGGCAAAGTGGTGCGCATGGTGAAAATGGGAGAATATTCCACGGAGCTTTGCGGCGGTACGCATGTTGACAACACAATGCGCATCGGTCTGTTTCACATTCTCTCCGAATCCTCCGTGGCAGCGGGCGTTCGCCGCATTGAGGGCGTGACCTCTGCCGGTGTTTTGAAGCTGCTGTATACGCAAAATGCTCTGCTGCAAAATACCGCACAAATTCTGAAAGCGCAAAATGCAAAAGATATTCCGCAGCGCGCACAGGCACTGGAGAACGAGCTGCGCGGGGAAAAACGCCAAAGAGAACAGCTTACGGCAAAGCTTGCCTCGGCGCAAAGTGCAAAGCTGCTTGAGAACGCATGCGATGTCGGAGCCGTACATTTGGTCACCTCCGATGCACCCGGCATGTCCCTTGAAGCAGCGCGCGCACTCGGTGATTCTCTGCGTGCCGAGGACGACAGCCTGGTCGCCGTGCTGCTCTGCGGCACGGAAGAGAAGAAAAACCTGCTTGCCGTCTGCGGCAAGGCTGCGCTTGCAGCCGGCGCAAACGCCGGCACAATCGTTCGCGAGCTCGGAAAACGGCTCGGCGGCGGAGGCGGCGGCAGACCCGACAGCGCAACCGCAGGCATCCGCACCACGGACGGCCTTGGCGCAGCATTTGATGCTTTGCCGCAGATTCTCGCCGGCATGCTGAAATAACCAAACAAGAGAAAACGAATCGGCAGGCAAAGCGCATTGCCGATTCGTTGTTTTTTGCCGCTTCTTCGGCAAATCCGCTGCAAGGCTGCGCTGCCCCTGCGTTTTCTCTGTTTTCTCTGATTTCTTTGATTTTTTTCGTTTTGCCCTTGTGATACAGTGCACGGTATGCTATAATTGAATGGTTGGGAGAAAAAACCGTGCTCTCCCGTCCGTTTATGACTTTACAAATGAGGTAATCCATATGAAACTCGGTATCGTCGGTCTGCCGAATGTCGGCAAATCCACTCTATTTAACGCCATCACCAATGCCGGTGCGGAATCCGCAAACTATCCGTTTTGCACTATCGAGCCAAACGTCGGCGTTGTCGCCGTACCGGACAAGCGCCTGGATGCGCTTGCAAAGATGCACCACCCCGAAAAAATCACTCCCGCCGTGATTGAATTTGTTGATATTGCAGGGCTTGTCCGCGGCGCCTCCAAGGGCGAGGGGCTCGGCAATAAATTTCTTTCCCATATTCGTGAGGTCGATGCCATTGTTCACGTAGTGCGCTGCTTTGAGGATGCAAATATCATCCATGTAGAGGGCAAGGTTGACCCAATTGCCGATGTGGAAACCATCAACATGGAGCTGATCCTTGCGGATATGGAAACGCTGAGCCGCCGCATTGACCGCGTGCAAAAGCAGATGAAAGCCGATAAAACGCTTTCCGCCGAGCTCGCGGTGCTGCAAAAAATCGAAGCAGCGCTTGAAAACGGGCAAAGCGCACGCTCGGTGGAGCTCAGCAAAGACGAAGCGGCGCTGCTCGGCGATGTGCATTTGCTCAGCGCCAAGCCCGTGATTTATGCTGCAAACATTGCAGAGGATGAGATTGCCGACCCGATGCAAAATGAAAAGGTGCGCCGCCTTGCGGAGTATGCCGAGGCGGAGGGTTCCGGGCTCGTTCCCGTTTCCGCCTCGATCGAAGCCGAAATCGCGCAGCTGGATGCCGAAGAAAAGGCGCTGTTCATGCAGGATCTCGGCATTACGGAAAGCGGGCTGGATCGTCTGATCAAAGAAAGCTATTCCCTGCTCGGCCTGATCAGCTTTTTGACTGCGGGGCAGCCGGAGGTGCGCGCCTGGACCATTCGCCGCGGCACAAAGGCTCCGCAGGCAGCCGGAAAAATTCATTCGGACATTGAGCGCGGCTTTATCCGCGCGGAGGTGATCGCTTTTGATGATCTGATGGCGGTCGGCTCCATGGCTGCGGCAAAGGAAAAGGGGCTCATCCGCAGCGAAGGAAAGGACTATGAAATGAAAGACGGCGACATTGTGCTGTTCCGTTTCAATGTATAAGCCTATGAAAATCGTATTGACCGATGCAAAAACCGTAACAAACGGGGATCTTGACCTTTCCGTTTTCTCAAAATACGGCGAGCTTTGCATCTATGAAACCACAACCTATGCGCAAACCGCCAAGCGGCTGCAGGATGCCGATGCCGTTTTGCTCAACAAAACCGTATTGGACGCAAAAATTCTCTCCGCTTGCCCAAAGCTGCGCTATATAGGCTTGTTTGCAACCGGCTATAATGTAATCGATACGGAATACACCCGCGCGCACGGTATCACCGTTTGTAATGCGGGCAGCTATTCGACCGATGCCGTTGCGCAGACCGTGTTTGCCCTGATTTTGGAGCATGCAAGCCGCGTCGCCTCCTATGATGCCTTTGTAAAAGAGGGTGGGTGGATTGCCTCGCCGACCTTTTCCCCCTTTGTGTATCCAACGGAGGAGCTCTGCGGCAAAACGCTCGGCATCATCGGCTGCGGCTCCATCGGGAAACGGGTTGCCGCCATCGGCGCGGCGTTTGGCATGCTGCCGCAGTTTTATTCCCGCTCTGCGCACCCGGAATGCCCTTTTCCGCAGCTTGATTTCGAAACCGTGCTTGCCACCTCGGATTATCTCACGGTGCACTGCCCGCTGACGCCGCAAACCGACGGCATGTTTGACCGGGCGGCGTTTTCCAAAATGAAACCGGGCGCCTATTTTATCAATACGGCACGCGGCGGAGTTTTGCGGGAGCAGGCGCTTTTTGACGCTTTGGAAAGCGGGCACCTCTCCGGCGCTGCGGCAGATGTGCTTTCCAAGGAGCCCATGGAACCCGATTGCGTTTTGCTGCATGCAAAAAACATCACATTTACCCCGCATGTCGCCTGGGCGCCTCTGCAGACAAGAAAACGCCTGCTCGGCATTGCAGAGCAAAATCTTGCAGCCTTTTTGCAGGGAAAGCCGATGCATGTGGTCGGTTAAACTTCAAAGGAAAAAACACGGTGCCGCGGCACCGTGTTTTTTCCTTACATATTGTTTTTATTTACTCGGGAAGAATATCCGTCAGTGTCGCCGCCATAACCGCCTTGATTGTATGCATGCGGTTTTCCGCCTGCACAAATACGAGCGATTGCGGGCTTTCAAAGACATCGTCCGTCACCTCAAGCGCTTCCATGCCAAAGCGCTGTCCGACCTCGCGCCCGATCTCAGTGTTTGCATCGTGGAAAGCGGGCAGGCAATGCATAAAGATCGCATTTGCGCCTGCTTTCCGCATCACCGCGGCATTGACCTGATAGGGGCGCAGCGTCTCGATGCGCTCTGCCCAGGCGGAAGCGCTCTCCCCCATGGAAACCCATACATCCGTATAGATCACATCGGCATGCGGCACGGCTTGCTCCACCGATTCGCACAGGGTAATGCTGCCGCCGCTTTCTTTTGCAAGAGCGCGGCAGGTCTTGACCAGCGCCGCATCGGGGAAAAAGCGCTGCGGCGCGCACGCTGTAAACTCCATCCCCATTTTTGCGCAGCCGACCATGAGGGAATTCCCCATGTTATATCGCGCATCCCCGAGATAAACCAGCTTTTTTCCGCGCAATGTGCCGAAATGCTCCCGGATCGTCAGAAAATCCGCCAAAATCTGCGTTGGATGAAATTCGTTGGTCAGCCCGTTCCACACGGGAACAGGCGCATATTTTGCAAGCGTTTCAACAATTTGCTGCCCATATCCGCGATATTCGATTCCGTCGAACATAGAGCCGAGCACCCGCGCGGTATCTGCAATACTTTCTTTTTTCCCGATCTGAGAGCCGGAGGGATCAAGATAAGTGCAATGCATACCGAGATCATGCGCCGCCACTTCAAAGCTGCAGCGAGTGCGCGTTGAAGTTTTTTCAAAAATCAAGGCAATATTTTTTCCGGCACACAGCGCATGCGCAATGCCGGCTTTTTTCTCCGCTTTCAGCTTCTGCGCAAGATCCAGCAATGCCTCGATCTGCTCCGCCGAAAAATCAACCAGCTTCAAAAAATCCATGCCCTTCATATTCATCGGTCAGTTCCTCCAAATCCATATGCCGCAAGCTCCGCTTTTGCCCATGCAATCTGCGCCTTGACCGACTCCGGTGCGGTGCCGCCGAGGCTTTGGCGCTTTGCAACGCATCTTTCCAAAGAAATCGCTTCATATACATCCTGCCCGAACAATTCGCTGTGCGCCCGGTATGCCGCAAGCGGAAGCTCCTCTAAAACCGTCCCTTGGGCGATGCATTGCGCAACGATTTCCCCGCTGATTTTATAAGCGCTGCGAAACGGAAGCCCTTTGCCGACCAAATAATCCGCAAGATCGGTTGCATTGATAAAGCCGCTCTGCGCCGCCCGCTTCATCACCTCTTTGTGCACCTTCATACCGTCAAGCATCCCGCAAAGAATCGGCAGGCAAGCTTTCACCGTATCGCAGGCGTCAAACACGCTTTCCTTATCCTCCTGCATATCTTTATTATAAGCCAGAGGCAACCCCTTCAGCATCGTCAGCGTCGCCGTTAAATCCCCGAAAACCCTGCCGGTTTTGCCGCGGATCAGCTCCGCCATGTCGGGGTTTTTCTTTTGCGGCATGATGGAAGAGCCCGTGCAATATGCATCGGACAACTCAACAAAGCGGAACTCCCAGCTGCACCAAAGAATCAGCTCTTCGGAAAAGCGGGAAAGATGCACCATGAGAATGGAGAGGCAGGAAAGCAGCTCCGCGCAGAAATCACGGTCGGAGACTCCGTCAATGCTGTTTTGTGCCACGGAGGAAAAGTCAAGCTGCTTCGCTTCAAAAACACGGTCGGTGGGATAGGTCGTGCCCGCCAGCGCGCAGCAGCCGATCGGGCTTTGATTGATGCGCCCGCGGCAATCGCGCAAGCGCTGCATATCGCGCAGCAGCATCATCACATATGCCGTAAGATGATGTCCGAAGGTGATCGGCTGCGCGCGCTGCAGATGCGTATAGCCCGGCATAATCGTATCGCTGTGCTGCTCCGCCTGCCGCAGAAACGCAAAAATCGCATCGGCAAGCAGCGTGGTGATCGTATCGCATTCTTCTCTGAGATACAGGCGCAGATCAAGCGCCACCTGGTCATTGCGGCTGCGCGCCGTGTGCAGCTTTTTCCCGACCTCGCCGATGCGCTTTGTCAGCTCCTGCTCAACAAACATGTGAATGTCCTCCGCGGCCGGGTCAACGGAAAGCGCACCGCTCTCAAGATCACGCAAAATGCCCTCCAGCCCCGAAAGCAGCGCATCCGTATCGCCATCGGATAGAATGCCGCGCGCACCGAGCATCGCCGCATGCGCCATGCTGCCGCGGATATCCTGGCGAAACATACGGCTGTCAAAACGAATGGATGCATTAAAATCATCCGCCGCCTGCGCCGTGATGCCGCCGGTTCTTCCGCTCCAAAGTTTTGCCATAACTGCTTCCTCAGTTCAAGTGGTTTTTCTGCTTCATCTGCGCCATCACCTTGGTGGAAAGGCCGTAAAGATCGATAAAGCCGCCGGCTTCGCTCTGATCATATACGTCATCCTCATCAAAGGTTGCGATTTCCGCGTCATACAAAGAATACGGTGAGGTTGTGCCCGCGCCGATGATGTTGCCTTTATACAGCTTCAGCTTGACATCGCCCGTCACCGTCTTTTGCGTTTGCTTGACAAATGCCAGAATCGCATCGGTCAGCGGGGTGAACCACTGCCCGTTATAAACGATCTCACCGAGCTTTTGCGCAACCAGCGCCTTATAATGGGAGGTCTCCTTATCCAGGCACAACATTTCCAGCTTTTCATGCGCCGCATAGAGGATCGCGCCGCCGGGCGTTTCATAAACGCCGCGGCACTTCATGCCGACCAGGCGGTTTTCCACAATATCGAGCAGCCCGATGCCGTTTGCGCCGCCCATGGCATTCAGCTTTGCAATAATTGCGGTAGCGTTCATTGTCTCTCCGTCAATCGCCGTCGGCACACCCTGCTCAAAATGCAGCGTGACATAGCTCGGGATATTCGGGGCGTTTTCGGGGGAGACACCGAGTTCCAAAAAGCCGGGTTTGTTGTAGAGCGGCTCGTTTGCCGGGTCCTCCAGATCCATTCCCTCATGGGAAAGATGCCAAATGTTTTTATCTTTGGAATAGTTGGTTTCGCGGCTGATCTTCAGCGGAACCTGATGCGCTTCGGCATATGCGATTTCCTCCTCACGCGATTTGATACTCCATTCCCTCCAGGGAGCAATCACCTTCATATCGGGCGCAAGCGCCTTGACAGCCATTTCAAACCGCACCTGGTCGTTGCCTTTGCCGGTGCAGCCGTGGCAGATTGCATCCGCCCCCTCTTTCAGCGCAATCTCAACAATGCGTTTTGCAATCACAGGGCGCGCAAATGCCGTTCCGAGCAGATAATCTTCATATTTTGCGCCTGCCTGCATGCAGGGGAACACATAATCCGTGAGAAATTCCTCTGTCAGGTCCTCAATATAGAGCTTGGATGCACCGGTTTTAAGCGCCTTTTCCTCCAGCCCCTCAAGCTCCCCCTTTTGCCCGACATCGGCGCAAACGGCAATGATTTCCGGGTTGCCGTAGTTCTCCTTCAGCCACGGAATAATGATGGAGGTATCAAGCCCTCCCGAATATGCCATAACAACTTTCTTAATGGAATCTTTTTTCATTTTAGTCACCTCGGAGCGAAATTTTATGCATATAATATATCATATAATGCATAAATATGCAATAGAAACTTGATATTTTTTGAAACTTCGGCAAAGCACACAAAAGCGCCTGCGCTTCCGGATTTTTTCTTTGTACAACTTGAAAGCTCTCCTGCGGCGCCTGCAAAAAAAGGGGCGGTGAAAACCATGTGGTTTTCACCGCCCGCAAAGCTTAAGCCTCGTTCGGCAATCTGGGCAACAGCCGCCGCGTTTCATCCAACCGTAAAAACGGCGCATACGCAACTTCCCAAACATACCCGTCCGGATCCAGAAAATATCCGGAATAGCCATCATATCCGCCCCAGTCTTTCCATTGCGGCTTCTGCTGGCAGGTTCCGCCCGCTTCAATCGCGCGGTCAAACAGCGCATCGACTTCCTCGGCGCTCTTGCCGTTGATCGCCATGGTAAAGCCGTTATAGCGATGCATGGGCTCTGTCGGAAGCAGAGCATCCTTTGCCAGAAAATCGTATTCGACAAGCCCGAGCGCAATATTATCCGTCACCATAAAGGTGCACATTTTCGGATCCGAATCCGGAGAACAGGGCCACCCGAGCGCCTCATAAAAACGCACGGAACGCTCCACATCCTTCACGCCCAGGGTAAACATAGAGACACTGTGTGCTTTGAACTGCGGCATATCCCTCTCCTTTTCTTTTTCAGCATTCCGCCTTGAATTCGCGAATCTTTGCGGCAAGTGCCTTTTTATCTCCATAGAGCTTCAGAATTGCACTGCCGACAAAAACGCCGTCTGCCCCCGCTTCTTTTGCCATGCGCGCATCCTGCGGGGAATGAATGCCGACACCGCAATAAATCGGCGCCGTGATCCCATGCTCTTTGCGCAGAGAAGTAATGCAGTCTTTCAGGGTCGGATAGTTCGGATTTATGTTGCCTGTGGTCGGTTTGCCCTGCATATACACAAAGCCGTTGGATTGCTTTGCATGGGCAATTTCGTCCGGTCGCATATCAAACTGCACATAGCAGCTCACGCGCAGCCCCGCCGAAATAAGCCGATCCTTGGTCGCATCATCCTTCAGCCCCACCAAAATCAAATCAAGATACTGATTTTTCAGGCAGAACTCAATGAATTTTTCACAGCCGATCTCAAGAATCGTCGATTCATATACGACAATGATGAATTTTGTATTCGGATTATCTTTTTTGATCTGCTGCATTTCTGCAAGATAGCAGTCATAATCATCGCAGCGGGAAAGCGCGCTTGCCATCAGCCCTGCGATGTATTCGCTCTCCAGATACGGGTCTTGTGCGGGAAGATCCACTTCAATAATATCACAACCGGATGCAACATAGGTCTTCGCCATTTCAATGGTGCCCTCAATGCTCGGGTTGCCGTTGGTCAGATAGCAAATCAGATTCATAGCAGTTTCCTTTCCTGTTCTTTCGGAATCGCTCAGCCGCGATATACCTTGATAAAGAGCTCTTTGAGCTGCTCCGTGGTCGGGATGATCGGGTTGGTTTTAGTGCAGCCGTCCGCCAATGCGCACTTTGCCATTTCATCCAAACGCTCCATATATGCCTTTTCGTCCGGAATGCAGGCACAAAGCGTTTTCGGGATGCCCACCTTTTCGTTCAAAGAGCAGATGCACCGGATCATATCGCTCTGTCCGAGCTTCTTTGCCATCTCGGCATATTTCTCTTTTGCATACTCAGCCCCGCTGTTGAACGCGATAACATACGGCAAAATCACGGCGTCTGCAAGCCCGTGCGCCACATGGAACAGGCTGCCCACGGTATGCGCCATGGAATGCACGATTCCAAGAGAAACATTGGTGAATGCCATGCCGGCAATGGTCGATGCATTGAGCATTCTCTCTCTTGCATCAAGATCTGCGCCGTTTTCATAGGCTTTCGGCAGATATTCATAAATATCCTCAACTGCCTTGATCGCCAAAACATCGGAAACATAGTTGGCGCGGTTGGAAACGAGTGCCTCCAGGGCATGGGTCATCGCGTCCATGCCGGTTTCCGCCGTGATGTGCGGCGGCATGGAAGCAGTCACGCGCGGGTCGCAAATTGCGATATCCGGCATCATTTCCATGTTGCCAAGGCCATGCTTCATGCCGTCGTCTCCCGTAATCACAACGGAGCGGGAAACCTCGCTTGCCGTGCCGGAGGTGGAGGGAATGCAGCAATACAGCGCCTTTTGACGGAGCTTTGGAAACGGCTTTGCCGTCAAAACCTCTTCCAGCGTGGTAAGCTCCGGATGCTCATAGTATACCCACATCATTTTTGCGGCATCCATTGCGGAGCCGCCGCCAAGCCCGATGATTAAATCAGGCTTAAATTCCTTCATCTTTTCCGCGCCTGCCCAAACGGTGCGGAAAGAGGGGTCCGCCTCAACGCCGCCGAACTCCGTAACCTCGGCGCCCGCCTCATGCAGATAGCCGACTACCTCGTCAAAAATGCCGTTTCTTTTCATGCTGCTGCCGCCGGTGACGATAATGGCGCGCTTTGTATCCAAAGTTTTCAGGTGTGCAAGGCAACCCTGCCCGAACATCAGCTGCTGGCCTGCCAGCTTCATAGGTCTCATCATGGTTTTTTGCTTCCTTTCTCTGTTTTTTTGATATTTCGTTCAGCCGCGCGCCGCAAGCAGGCGCTTGGTCAGCTCAGCGGAAATCGGATTCTCCAGCTTCCCACCCTCCTTGAGGGAGGAGCCGATAATCGCACCGTCCGCAATTTTGAACTGCTCGGCAATATTGCTTTCTTTCACACCGCTGCCCGCAATCACGGGAACGGAAACCACTCTCTTCACCCGCTCGATCATTTCAATCGGCGTTTCCTGCCCGATGGAGGAGCCGGTAACAATAATGCCGTCGGCGCCGCAGGATGCGGCGCTGCGCGCGGAGGATTCAATGCTGACATGCGGCAGCACCATATTGGTATGCTTGACCTGGATATCCGCCAGAACCATCACATTGTCCGCACCGATTGCCTTGCGGTACCGCATGCAGTCTCTTGCGCAAGGCGTGATAAACCCGCCGTAGAATTCAACCGTATCCACAAAAACGGGAATCCGCACAAATTCCGCACCGATGATATGTGCTATGGAAAGCGAGGTCTCATAATCATTGAACGCCGCATCGATCCCGACCGGGATTTTCACGGCATCACGCACCTTGGAGGCAACCACCGCCAGGGCATTGGATTGAATCAGATCCAGCTTTGCCGCAAAGGGGCTGTCGCCCATGTTCTCCACGATCAGCGCATCCGCGCCGCATTCTTCCAGCGTTTTTGCGTCGCGCAGCGCATGCGCAATAATGGCATCGCAGCTTCCGCCGTAGCCGGGTGTGCCGGGCAGCGGCAGACAATGCACCATGCCGATAACAAAGCCCTTGCCGTTTTGAATCACTTCACGAATTTCCATATTGCTTATTCTCCTCTCTCTTTGGCATAGCGATAGATCCCGTCCAGAACAACACGGCACAAAAGATCCTCCGCATCACTTCTTGCCTGTCCGAGCAGCTGATCCTTGAGGTTTTCAAGGACCGTTACCATAGTAACCACCGCAGTCTTGACCCCCATGAGCCGTCCGACCGTCAGCATGCAGGCGCTTTCCATATCGATTCCGGAAACGCCGAGCTTTTTCAGCTCATCATACACGGGCTGCATTTCTCTGCCCCATTCCAGGGAGAACTTTGAATCATGCATCTGCGAATAGAAGCCGTCCATAGTGCAGTTGATGCCGTTGTCATGCCGCTTGCCCGCTGCCGCCGCCGCCTCGTTCATTACATTGACAAGCCCAAGGTCCGCAACGGCGGGAAAGCTTTCCTCCACATAGGTCTTGCTGGTACCTTCGCGGCGCATTGCGCCGATGGGGATAATAAAGTGTCCGAGCATATCATCCTGCATCGCCATCACCGTTCCCATGCGAACGGCGACCTCCATGCCGCTTTCATACATCTCTTCCATTGCAATCGCTGCGGAGGGAGCGCCGATGCCCGTTGAGGTGGCTGTAATGCGAACGCCGTGATAGGTTCCGGTCACCGTGTGAAATTCCCGCGCAAAGGCTACCTCCACGGGGTTCTCCAAATATTGCTTCAAAACGTTCACGCGCCACGGGTCGCCCGAAAAAATTACATATTTTCCGACCGTTTCCGGCGATGCCTTCATATATAGGGTTGCCATGTCTCTCCTCCTTCAGTCATTCGTTTTCAGTTCCTGTTCAAACAGCGACAGGCGACGCTGCAAAAGCTCCAGGCTCGGCGCATTGGTGCAGCAGCCCTCTTTTTCGATCACATAGGAGGAGAGCACCGTGCCCGCCATGGCGCATCGGCGCAAATCTTCCCCACTGAGATATCCCCAAAGGAAGCCTGCCACAAAGGCATCTCCCGAGCCGGTGGTATCCACCACGATATCGCCGCCGCACTTGCAGATCGGCACAAATTCTTCCCGTATCGTTTCGCCCTGCTTGGCATAGCAAACGCTGCCGTTCTTGCCGAGCGTTGTAACGACGATTTTTGCGTTGCCCTCGGTCAGAAGATCCGTGACCTTGATGCCAAACAACTGCTCGATCTCATCACGCTCCGATTCGTTAGTAAAAATAATCGTGCAATAATGCAGCAGCTCATACAAAAAGTCCTTGGGAAAAGCCTCCATATCGCCCTTCATGCTGAACACCAGCGGCAAATTGTTCTTTTTGCAGCGCTGCAAAAATTCCTCATTGTCGCAGCGGGCGCCGACGGTAACGACTCCGAGACGCGCCTGCAAAAACCACTTGTCCTCCAGCGGCTCTGCATATTTTCCGTCCATCGAGCCGGGATAATACAGCGTGATATGCTGCCCCCCGGTATCCTGTACCAGATAACACACGGAGGTAATTTCGCCGGGAACGCGCTTCACCGCGTCGGTGCAGATACCGTTTTCTTTCAAAAACGCCGCAAACCCGATCTGCTCATAATCGTCCCCGACCCGAATCATCGGCATTGCCTTCATGCCGAGCCGGCTGAGATCGCAGGCGATATTCACGCCGCATCCGCCGTAGTTGATCTTTGTGTTGGTGCGATTTGTGATAATCGAGGTATATCCGACGCGCGCCGGCGTTTGAATCTTCAGCATATGATCCATGCTGACATATCCGCTGGTCAATACATCATAAACCTTTTCCATTAAAACTCTCCCACTCTGAATTTTTCAAACAGCTCTTCGCTTGTGAGCACCGTGCCGAAATATTTGCGCATATCCTCCAAGTGCACATTGTTCACTACCTCGGAATTCGTCGCTACGCAATCCGAGAGCACAATGGTGTTATAATTCAGATAATATGCATCCGTGACCGTTGCGCGAATGCAGCAATTCGTCTTCGTTCCGACCACGATCACATTTTTCACGCCGTTTTCCCGCAGGACAAGGTCAAGATCTGTCCCGAAAAACGCGCTGTACCGACGCTTTTTGATAATATAATCGTGTTTTTTGTCTACGGGGAGTCTTGGATCGATCTCTTCTCCGCCGCTGCCTTCCAGACAATTCAGACGCATGTTGACAAGATTTTTATCGGGCTTGTCCTGCCGATAGCAATGCTGCATAAAAATGATTTCGGTTCCGTGCGCGCGGCACGCCTCAATGACCTTTGCGATCGTCGGAAGCACCTGCTCATTCTGCGGATAATACACAAGCCCTGCGGGGTCGGTAAAATCCTTCACCATATCGACAACGATCAATGCGGTTTGATTCACTTGGCATTCCTCCCTCTCAGAAGCTGCGCTCTTTGCGATTCTTGTATTTGATCAGGGAAACAACCGCAAGCACCACCGTCATAATGACATACGGAATGACATCAAACAGCGTTGCGGCAGGGCCTGCATACACCTGCAGGTTGATTGCAAGGGAACGGGCAAGACCGAAGAGCAAGGCATAGATCGCGCTTTGCGCAGGAGAGCCGCCGCCGCAATAAATTGCGGCAATGGCGATAAATCCGCGGCCCGCCGTCATATTGTTGGTGAAGAGCCCCAGCCCCTCCACGGAGAGGTTGACGCCTGCCAGCGCGCAGCAAACGGCGCCGATCGCAATCGCGATATATTTATAAAGATCGGTGCGGAGCCCGAGGCTCTTTGCGGAATCTTCATTTTCGCCGACCACACGCACATAGATGCCGAACTTTGTGCGATACATCAGAATGCTCATCACAATGATCAGCAAAAAGGAAACATAGGTAAAGAGCGTGTGTCCGCTGAGCAGGCTGCCCAAAATCGGAATGTCTTCAATCAACGGAATATTGATTTTCATATCAGCCGTGTTGAAGCCCGGTATCTGGATGTTTGCGGAATTCATTTTTTTCAGCACAAAATCCGCAACCGCAGGAACAAGCATGTTGATCGCAAGGCCGATAACGATGACATTCCCTTTTTTGGTGATGCCGAGCGCCGAGAAAATCAGCCCGAGCAAAAGCGAAACCAAAATGGCAATGAGATATGCAGGGACAAAGCCCATACCGAAATGCAGCAGCAAAACGGAGGTGAATGCACCGGCAAGCATCATGCCCTCAAGCGCAACATTCAAAACGTTTGCTTTATATGCCCACAGCCCGCCGAGCACGCAAAGCAGAATCGGGGAGGCATCCACAATCGTCTGATGGAGAATTCTTCCGATGAATTCCATTTATTTCGCCTCCTTCTTCGTCGTCTTAGCGCGAAGTCTTCGGAACAGGCCGTAGCGTTCGTCCAGAAACCGCACTGCCAGGAAAAGAATCATGATTGCCTGAATAACGGCAACGACCTCTTTCGGCACATTTGTATACATATTGATGCTGTCCGCCCCGGTTTTCAATGCGCTGTAAAAAACAGCGGCGACCAAAATACCGATGGGAGAGTGACGGCCGAGCAGGGCAATCAGCATGCCGTCCCAGCCAAGCCCGGGGCTTCCGGAGAAATTCAGCGTATAGCTGAACTGATCGCTGAGCATATAACCGGCGCCAGCAATGCCCGCAAGCGCGCCGCTGATGCACATCAAAAAGATGATTTTGCGGCGGGTGTTCATGCCGACAGCCTCGGCAAAACGCGGGTTGCGTCCGATCGCCGTGACCTCATAGCCGAGCACGGATTTATGCATCACAAAATACATGATGATAAAAATCACAAGCGTCAGGAAAAAGAACGGGGTAAGGCGCGTGTTGCCCATACGCTGGAACATTGCCGCATTGCTGACAGTGGGGGTGCGGACATAGCCTGAGCCCTGATCGCGGAACGGGCCGGAGGCAAGGTATTCCAGCACCTTTGCCATAGCATAGTTCAGCGTCAGCGTAACGACCATTTCATCCACATGCAGATAGGCACGCAAAAGTGCGGGAATCAGCGCAAACAGAACACCGCACAGCGCTGCTACACCGAAGCACACAAGCTTCATCAAAACAGAATTCTGAATCGGCAGCGAAGCGCCGACGATGCCGGCAAAGAACGCACCGAAGAGCATCTGCCCCTCAACACCCATGTTAAAAATATTTGCCTTGAATGTGATTGCAATGGCAAGCCCCGTCAGAATCATGGGCGCCGCATAGTGCAATGTGTTTGCGAATCCGCGCGCCGAGAACAACGATTTTTCAAAGAGAATGCCGTAGGTCTCAAACGGGTTTTCACCGATCCCGAAGATAATGATGCCGCCGATTGCAAACGCAATCAAAACCGGCAAAATGGAATTGAGCAGTTTTTTGCCGAAGCTCCCGTTAGACATCTGCCTCATCTCCTTTCTGGTTTGCGCCCGCCATAAGCAAGCCGATCTCTTCGCGGCTGACCTCGCGCGGGTTTACCTGTCCGATGATCCGCCCTTTATACATGACGATCACGCGGTCCGAAAGGCTCATAACCTCGGAAAGCTCGGAGGAGATCAGCAGCACTGCCCCGCCGCGGTTGCGGAAATCAAGCAGGCTTTTATGGATAAATTCGATCGAACCGACATCCACACCGCGCGTCGGCTGCGACGCGATGATCAGAGAGGGATTGCTCTCAAACTCACGCGCAATGATGATCTTTTGCGCATTTCCGCCGGAGAGCTGCGAAAGATTGCCGCGCTCATCCACAATGCGGATATCGTATTTTTTTATATATTCCTTTGTGCGGCGCATCGCTTCTTTATTGCGAATCAGCCCGAAGCGACTCAGCTGCGGCTGCTTATGGTAGCCGGCGATGCAGTTTTCCGAAAGCGTCATATCGCGGCAAAGCCCTTCCGCATAGCGATCCTCGGGCACAATGCCGATATGCTTTTTGCGCAGCTTCGCCGGATAAGCATTCGTGATATCATCTCCGTTGATCCGCACGGAGCCTTCCGTTGCAAGCTGAATGCCGCTGAGCACCTTAACAAGCTCGCTCTGCCCGTTGCCCTCCACGCCGGCGATACCGAGCACCTCGCCGCGATGCACATTGAAGCTGACATGGTCCACGACGGTTTTTCCGAATTCGTTGACCGTCGTCAGATTATGCACCTCATACAGCGGGGTCGGGTCGATCTCGCCGCTGCCGTCGTTGGCAACCGTCAGAACCACATCGCGCCCCACCATCATCTGCGCGATTTCTTTTTCATTGGTTTCGGATGTTTTGACCTCCCCCACGACGCGTCCGCCTTTAATCACCGTGATCGTATCGGAAAGCGCCATCACCTCGCGCAGCTTATGCGTGATCACAATGATGGTTTTTCCGCCCTGCCGCAATTCATGCAGATTGTCGATCAGGCGGTCAACCTCCTGCGGGGTGAGCACGGAGGTCGGTTCGTCCAAAATCAGGGTATCGACATTGCGATAGAGCATTTTCAGTATTTCGATTTGCTGCCGCTGCCCGACGGAGGTATTCATCACAAGGTCGGTCGGGTTGATTTGAAAATGATATTTTTCAATCAGCTCCTGCACCTTCTTGATCTCTTCGCCGCGATTGATAAAGGGAGTTCCCTTTTTCAGAATTTCCGTGCCTAAAAAAATATTTTCATAAACGGTCAGACTGGGAACCAGCTTAAAATGCTGATGAACCATGCCGATGCCGTGCTTCATGGCATCCTGCGGGCTGTGAAAAGTTACTTCCTTGTCATCTACCAGCAGCTTGCCAGAGGTCGGCTTATGTACGCCGTAGAGCATATTCATCAGCGTGGTTTTTCCCGCGCCGTTTTCCCCGACGATGCATTTGATCTCGCCCTGCTCGACCGTTAAATTGATGCGGTCGTTTGCGACGAAATCGTCATACTTTTTCGTCAGGTCAATCGTTTTAATTTTACTCATGGCTGCTGTCTCCTGTTATCAGATAAATTAGAGCCGGAAAAGCCAAGCTCTCCGCTCTGCGCCGGCCTTCACAGCATGCGGCTTTGCGCGGCGCGCCTCTTGCATGTAACACACGAAAATCCCGCATCTTCGGATTTTTTGCATTCTGTCGGACCCCTCATTGACCGTGCGAAGAAAAGAGCTGCGGTACATGCCGGAAAATATGCTTTATCAGAGGGTTCCGCCCGCTCTGTATCACTGTCGTACAAAGCGGGCGGAATCTCAAAGTTTACGGTCTTACTTGATGTTCATGTGCGGAACATCGGTGGGATTCAGCGTCTCGCCGTTCTGTGCGTTGACAACAACGATCTTGCCGCTCTTGATCTCTTCGCCGACGGCATTGACCTTGTCGGTGATTTCTTTCCAGAGTTCCTTATCCTGAACATGCTCGCCCAGCACCGTCATGCCGGTGATACCGGTAGCGCCGGAATTCAGGTTGTAGCTCTGCAGGTTGTCCATCTTGGAAATAGAGCCGTCTGCATATGCACGGGTAATGGTGGTAACGGGAACGCCCGTAATCTTCAAAACGCTGGTGAGGATATGGCCGGGCTGCGTGCTGTCAAGGTCTGCGTCGACCTGGATCGCAATGTTGCCCACTTCCTTTGCTTTGGAGGTGATGCCGTCGCCTACGGTGCCGCAGTCAGCGAACACGATGTTTGCGCCGTTGTCATAGAAAGTGCCCGCCACGGTGCTGCCGACAGCCGGATCGGTAAAGCCCGCGTCATACTTTGCATAGTAATCATACTTCACATCGTACTCGGCAGCAGCTTTTTCCATGCCCTGCAAAAAGCCGTAGGAATAAACCAGAATACCGTTGGAGTTCGTTCCGCCGACAAAGCCTGCTGCGCGGCCGTCCGCCAGTTTGGTCAGCTTATATTCGGAGCCGAACAGTTTGTCCTGGTTCTCGTTCATCTGAACATAAGCATAACCTGCAAGATAGGAAGCTTCGTGCACGTCAAACAAAACGGAGATAACGTTCTTGTGTTTCACGGAGCCGTCCTCGTTGACATTGGGGTTGTCGTTGAATACGACGAAATAGGTGTCGGGATACTGCTCGGCAATCGCTTTACTGCCGCCGACGCCGTTGATCAGAGCCTCAAAATCATATTCCAGGCTGAAGATGAGGTTGTAGCCGTCATTTGCAAGGGTTTCAAGCGCCATGGGAACACCGTTGGTCGGCTCAACGATCTTGTACTCAACACCGAGCTCGCCCGCAACTTCCTTAATGGCGTCGCAAGCCGACTTGTTGTAGCCGGTGTCGTTCTGTCCGGCTGCGCTGCAAACGAACGCAACCTTAAAGTTTGCCTTGTCTTTCGTGCCGTCCTTGCTGCAGCCTGCAAAAACTGCGGCAAGCATGAGTAGTGCCAGGCACAGACTCAGGATTCTGAAGTGCTTTTTCATGATTTTCCGCTCCTTGTATTATTTTTGTTTTTATCTTCGATGGCATACACCATGAAAGAACTGGCTCAGCGCACCTGATTGATGCAAAAGCTGAATCGGTCGCTGCGGTAGTAGCATTTGAAGGTCTCTATCGGAACCTCCCTGCCGCCGACTTCGCCGAAAATCACGCATTTGAACAGCAAAAGCGGCACATTTTCCGCCACATGCAATAGTCTTGCCGTTTCTTCGTAAGCGCTGACGGCTTCAATCGTCCGTATCGCGCGCGTGATCTTGATATTGTATTTCGATTCCAAAACATCGTAAAGAGAGGCTTTGGAAAAATCGAAACGCTCAATGCCTTCAATATATTTATAAGGCAAATAGGTCGTGGTAAGGTTCACCGGCTCGTCGTCTGCCAGGTAAACACGCTTGAGTTTGAATACCTTGTCTCCGTCGTTGAGGTAAAGCTCATTCTGCTGTCGCTTGTTCGGCGTTGTTACCTCGCAGGCGTATACCTTTCTTGAGGGAGACATGCCCTGCCGGATAATATCCTGCGTGCAGGAGGTCAGGGAAAAAAGATCCTGGCGGTGCTGCTCTCCTTTTACGAAAGAGCCTTTCCCCTGCACCCGATAAATATATCCTTCGGCTTCAAGCTCCGCCAATGCGCGGCGGACGGTGATGCGGCTGACGCCGTAGGTATCGATAAGTTCGCGCTCGCTCGGAAGCATCTGCCCGACCGTATAAAGTTCGTCTTCAATATTGCGAATAATGGTTTGCTTGACTTTGGAATATTTCGGGCCATTGCTTTCAATCATACGGTTATCCTCTGCGTTTTGCGCCGCCGGGCGGCGCAAGACTCAATCTTGTTATAACAACTTGTCTATTATTATAATAACCATTTTGTCGGAAACCGTCAATTCGCAGAATATTCAAATAATCTTTTCATTTTTTGTGCTTATTCAACAAATCACATTACATTTTTTCCAAAATTATTTCACAAACCAGAAACTTCATATGTTTTCAGCTGCCGCTGTAAACCATAAATTACATAACATGTTATAATAAGTTGCAAAGGTGAAAAAAACTTTCAAAAAGGTGAAAAAGCTTTCAAACAAATATTTCTTGTCATACTGTGTTATTGTATTCGTAAAGTTCCGTCGGCGCATTTGTCTTCGCATTCGGTATACTTTCCAGCCAAGCGCACGGCAAAAGCAATCCCCGCAAAAAACTTATTCAAAAGGCTTGACAAACCGACAAAAAACTGCTATACTGTACAGGCTGTGAATGAGCGGCACACCATGGAGAGATGGCTGAGCTGGTCTAAGGCGCACGACTGGAAATCGTGTTTGGGCTAATACCCCAACTAGGGTTCGAATCCCTATCTCTCCGCCAAAACGAAAAGCCCTTGATTTTCAAGGGCTTTTCGTTTTGATTGGTCACAAATTGGGCACAGTTTTTGAAAAAGCAGCACACATGGCAATGCTCTGCATTCTGCCGCAGGTATTCGTCCACGGAGATGCCGTCCCGGTGTGCCTGCTGCACAAGCCTTGCCGCCGCAAGGTCGGTCCCGCTCAGTCGGGAGAGGTCGCTTCCTGTCCCTCCTCGCCCGTCAGGCACCGTCCCGATCTTATCCGTGCCGATCCTTTTGCGCAGCGTCTCCGTGTCAATTTCCCCGTTCAGGTATTGCCGGAAGGCGCCCACAATGTCCCGCTTCTCCTCCGGCGTTTTCGGGGAATAGGAATTCTGCCGCCCGTTTCGGTCGGCTTTTTGCTGCGCCTGCTCCATCGCAAGCTGTATCGGGGTTTTGGTTGCCGTCGGCGATTCTGCGGAAAAACTTTGTTTCCCCTGTTTTTCCCACTTGACATTTTCCCGGAAGTTTGCTATACTGTCACTAAAGTCAGTATTGATCCTTTGTATGGTCCTTTGCGCACTTAACGCATTGCCCCCAGCAAGGATCTGCTGGCTTCTTTTTTTGTCAAGATGAAGCAGCCGCCCGTCACCTGAAGCGTCTACGATATCCCGCAAAACAGCGGCGCGGTCATACGCGGTAACGATTTTATTGACATTCATTTGCTTTCCGTTCTGCCGCCCGGAGGTGTCGACCGCTTCCACCACCACGATATTTTTCCCGCGCAGGATTTCCTTTGTCACAAGCACTACGGAATTGGTCCGCTTGCCTTTTTCATTCGGTTTTGATGCAAAGGCAGCAATCGGATCCTCGGAAGCCTCCAGCGCCAAAGCCAGCCCATGCACACCGAGCCCGTGGTAGTTTGTGCCCGCACGGTATCTTCCGTCCGCTTTTGCTCTCGCCTCGGTCACAATGGCAGAATAGGCCTTATTCGCCGGCATCGTAACAGGCAGCGCCTGCACACCGAGGGTGTTTGTCAAAAAGTCCGAGGTTGTCCCGATGGTAACCTCACTGTTTTTGTCAAAGGTGCCCTTCACCACAGAGATAAAATCGTCTTCAAGCCTCGGGCTGATGGAATGCTGCACCGACCATTTCTCAATTCCCGCATTTTCCCTATTGACAGTATTTTGATTTTGTGCTATACTGTCGGTTGAAGGCAAGACCTCCCTGTTGTTCCCCTGAAAAGGCGGGATAGCTGAGGTCAAGCCTTCTTTTTTCTTGAATGCTGTTTTTTGAATGTTGGATATATCGTGCAAACGCAGCGTATGTCCCTCGGTTTCTCCGATAACAACCTCAGCCGAGTATTGGTTTCCTCCAATCTGCAGCAGCACGGTTCCTCGTGAAAAACTCCTCAAATTGTCTGTTCTCGCATGATTCGGTTGCTCGCTTTTCCAATCCGTTGCCGCATGCAACAATTCGTCTGCATGTGTCGCGGCACGATACTTGTCCGCCAAAACAGAGGGCATCTTCTTTTCAAGAATCCGGGAAGAACCTGACATAGTGAGTTCTCGCCTGCTTCCCTGATTGATTTGTATTATGTTATTCCAAAGCGGTATCCCATTCGGAAATTTCTGCGCGAGTGTCTGCCGAATTACTTTTCCCCATTCCGATTTCGGAACTCCCTGCAGAATATCCTCATCGATCTGTACAAACGGCCGATTGTCGGTCGTTTTTTCTATGGAAAAAGCAGGGTCGCCGCTTCTCTGCTCCATATAAAGCTCCGGGTCAAACAGTCTGTCATGCTCCGCTGCTGCCTCCGCTTCGGAAAGCTCGCCGCTTTCATAGCGCTCCCGCACGGTGTCAAGGCTGCTGTTCTGCGCATCATATTTCTGCTGCAGGTCGCGGCGGAAGCTGCTCTGCGTTTCGTTCAATGCAGCGTTATACAGAGTGCGTGCCCGCAAAAGGAACGCCCGCTCCTTTGCGCTCTTGAAGCCGATCTTGCCGAGCAGGTCATTGATAAACTGCAGAATGCGGTGTCCGAGCGTGCGGTTTTGCCGCACCACGCGCTGAATGCTCTCCGCATCGGTCAAAAGGTGCTGCTCAACATAGTTTGCCACAAGCTCCGTGTCAACCGCGGAAAAGCCGTCCGGCGTCTGCATGGAAAGATCTACGCCGTTTTTTGCATTTTGACTTTCCGCGCGCGATATGGTATAATTTTCGGGTATAAAAAAGCAAATTGAAAAATTTCCGTTTGCCCTGTCCGAATTTTTGGGAAACCTGCCAAGGAGCATGAAAATGAGCCATATCAGATATGACGCCGTCGTCATCGGCGCAGGAAACAGCGGCATTGTTGCAGCGCTTGAGCTGGCGCAGGCAGGCAAAAAAACGCTGTTGATCGAAAAAAACAATACGCCGGGCGGCTGCTCGACGAGCTTTGTGCGCGGGCGCTTTGAATTTGACGCAACGCTGCACGAATTCTGCGATTGGGGACCGGACGATAATAAAGGCAGCTCGCGACTGCTTTTGGAAAAGCTCGGGCTGCGGACGGAATGGGTGCCCATTCCCGATGTGTTCCGCTGTGTTATCCGAAAGGATTCCACGGGGAAGCCCTTGAATGTGCGCATGCCGTGCGGCACCTCCTCTTTTATTGAGGCAATGGAGCGCGAGGTGCCCGGCAGCCGCAAAAGCACCGAAGCCTTTTTTGCCCTTGCCGATGAAATGACAAGAGCAACACATGCCATCAGCGCCTCTCACGGAAAAGCGGACGGAAAATTTTTGCGGGAGCAATATCCGAATTTTCTGCGCTGCGCCGCGCATTCCACAAAAAAAGTTTTACAGGCGCTGCACATGCCAAAGCGGGCACAGGATATTCTCGGCACCTATTGGAGCTATCTCGGCATGCCGCTGAGCCGCCTTGCTTTTCTGCATTATGCGGTGGCAATGTCGCACTATATTGAGCGCGGCGCCTATATTCCAAAGCTCACTGCGCATGCCAACAGCACAGCCCTTATGCAGCTCTTTTATGAAGCCGGCGGGCATGCCCTGTTTTCCACGGAGGCAACAAAGCTGCTTTGCGAAGACGGCAAAATCGCGGGCGTTGAAACAACGGCTGGCACCTTTTCCACAGAGCATGTAATCGGAAATCTGAATCCGCACACCGTTTTCGGGAAAATGCTCCCTGCGGATACAATACCGAAGCGCGCGCTGAAGCTTGCCAACAGCCGCCGCTTCGGCATTCGCTTTTTCAATGTTTATCTTGGGCTGAACCGCTCAAATACCGCGCTCGGTCTCACGGATTACAGCGTTTTTATTGCCGATACCGCCGATCAGGATGCATTGTTTTCCCGCATGGGAAAAATAGAAGGCAACGATTATGTAATCTTCAACTGCTACAATGTCCCAAACCCGACCTGCAGCCCGCAGGGCACCTGTATCTGCACGCTGACGGCGCTGTTCAGCGAGGATGCATGGGGCTCACTCGACCCGACTTCCTACCGCAAAGCCAAGGAGGCGTACGCCGCGCATTTGATCGAGCTTGTCGAAAAAACGCTCGGCGTTTCCCTGCGCCCGCATATCGAGGAGATTGAAATCGCAACCCCGATCACCTTTGCGCGCTATCTCGGCACGCCGCAAGGCACCGCATACGGCTACGAAGCCCCGCTTTGGGACAGCATGATGACAAGACTGATGATGCTTTCCAAAGACGCTGCCGTGCCCGGGCTGTATCTGACCGGCGCTGCCGGTCCGCGCTGCCACGGTAACAATATGTGCTATTCCGCCGGGGACACGGCGGCAAAAACGGCTCTGCGCGCCATGGCGCAACAGGAGCAGGAAGGGAGAGAGAACGCATGTCGTTAAAAGTGAAAGTGAGCGCCATTGGGCTTTTGGATATGCTGAAATTCAAAAACCAGACAAAGGTGCGCGAAAAAACCATTGAAAAAGGGGCGGAAACACCGCTGCCGAGCAGCTATGCCGCAAATGCCCTGGCGGAAAAAATGCACCCTCGCGCACAGAAAATGACGGTTTGTGAGATCATTCCCCGCGCGGATGATGTGAAAACCTTCGTCCTGCGCACAGAGAACGGGCAAAGCGCCGCGCCGTTTTCCGCAGGGCAATACATCAGCTTTTCCATGGAGGCGCAGGGCAGTGTTTTCACACGCCCCGTCTCTCTGTGCTCTTCCCCCGCCCTGGCAAGGCAGGGCATCTATGCCGTTACCGTCAAGCGCGCAGGCTTTGGGAGCAATGCAATGTTTGAGCAGTTTGTGCCGGGGCAAACGGTCACGGTGAGCGCACCGCTCGGCAATTTTTATCACAGCAGCCTGCGCGATGCAAATACCGTGCTTGCACTGGCAGGCGGCATCGGCATCACGCCGTTTGTCTCTATGGCGCACGCCATTGCAGACGGAGAGGAAAATTTTTCGCTCACCATTCTCTACGGCACCCCCACCCTTGCGCAAGCTTATTTTAAAGAGGAACTGGAAGAGCTCTGCCGCCGCTCGGGCGGAAAGGTGCGCTTTGCGCATGTGCTCAGCGCAGAGAAACGGGACGGCTGCGAGCACGGGCTTTTGAGCGCCGAGCTGATCCGAAAATATATGCCTGATGCACCGTGCAGCCTTTTTCTTGCAGGGCCGCAGGCAATGTATCGCTTTTTGGACGGCGAGCTTGCCGCTTTGGGGTTGGAACAAAAATGGGTGCGGCATGAATTATTCGGTGCGGCAGGCGACCCCGCATCTCTGCCCGGATACCCCCCCGCAGAGCACACCGGAAAGCACTATACGGTGACGCTGCAGCGCGAAAACGAGCGCCTCACCTTCCCGGCAGCCGCAAACGAGCCGCTTTTGGTTGCCATTGAGCGCGCCGCCATTTCGGCAAACAGCCATTGCCGCAGCGGAGAATGCGGCTGGTGCCGCACAAGGCTGCTCCGGGGCAATGTCTTTGTGCCGCAGGAGCGGGATGCCCGCCGCGCGGCAGATCGGCTTTTCGGCTATATTCACCCTTGCATCAGCTATCCGCTGAGCGATATCACGCTTGCGCTTTCCAATCCGTAAAAAAGGGGCTCTGCATTTGGCAGAGCCCAAAATCTTTATTTTTCACAGCCGAGCGCACGGTATACCGCGTCCCGCAGCGGGCGATGAATATAGCCCGCCAAATCATACCAATGCAGCACATGCTGCGTATAAGCAATGGAGAGCCCGAGCGCAGGATCGGCAAGCACCAAAGCGCCTGCGGCGCTGTCCCAGCCGAATTCACCGTTATGCCCCTGATTGTCGCAGCGCACCCGCACCCCGAGCCCATAGGTATAACCGGGGCCTGTGGAGCAATAAAATGTCGCCTGCTGTGCCTCGTTCAGCTGCGGCGTGCAGATCAGCCGCATTGTTTCTTCTTTCAGAATCCGGTTGCCGTTTTGCGCAACGCCGCCGCAGGCAAGCATATCGCAAAACAATGCATAATCCTGCGCGGTGCTGTACAGCCCGGCGCCGCCGCACTGATGATTATCCGTGAGAATATATTGATTTCTCATATCATATTCAAAGCCGTATTTGCCCCACCACAAATACTGTGCGCACATCTGCGGCGGCAGTTCGCTTTTTTTCGCGAATGCGGTATGCTGCATGCCGACCGGGTCGAGAACCGCCTCTTTCATATAGGCATAAAACGACTTGCCGCTGACCGCCTCGACCACCGCGCCGAGCACGTCATGCGAAACCCCGTATTGCCATTGTTCTCCCGGAGCAAATGAAAGCGGGTCAAGCACAAACGCCTGCGCCAGCTGCGCCGTATCCGCTGCGGGATTCTCTTTCAGATATGCCGAGAGCCCCGGCGCGCGCAGATCATAGCTAAGGCCAGAGGTCATGGTGAGCAAATGCCAAACGGTCACCTTTTCGCCCACAACGACCTTTTTGCCGTCCTTTTGCACATATGCCCCTGCAAAGGCCGGAATATATTTTTGAACGGGATCGTCAAGCTGCAAAAGCCCCCTCTCGACAAGCGTCATCACGGTAACGACGGTGACGGGCTTTGTGCAGGAATACATATAATATTCGGTCTGTTCCGACACGGGCTTTGTTTTTTCCTGATCGCAAACGCCGGTCATATACCGATAGAGCTGCCGATGATTCTGCATCACGATCACATCGCAGCACGGAATACCTGCCTTTTCATGCAGCTGATCGAGTACTTCCTGTACCTTTGTAAAATCCGCCACGACACATCCTCCGGTTTTATTTTATTCGGAAAGCAGTTTTTCAAGGCTCGCCACTCTCACGCAGCAGCAGAGAATTTTTGCAGCCTGAATCAGATCCTCCTCGCTCGGATAAGACGGCGCAATGCGCAGGTTTGCATCCTCCGGGTCTTTGCCGTAGGGATAGGTTGCTCCCGCCTTTGTCATCACAACGCCGCATTCCTTCATCAGCTGCCAAACGCGCTTTGCGCAGCCGGGCATGGTATAAAGCGAGATAAAATAGCCGCCGCGCGGCTCATTCCAATGGCCGATCTCAAGCGGGCCGAGCTCTCTTGCAAGCGCCTGCAAAACGATCTCGAATTTCGGGCGGAGCAGCTGCGCATGGCGCTCCATATGCGCGCGGACGCCGTCGGCATTGCCGAAGAAACGAACATGGCGCAGCATATTCATTTTATCAAAGCCGATGGTCTGCACCGACATCACCTCTTTGATCTGCGCAATGTTTTCATTGCCCGAGGCAATCATTGCAATGCCGGAGCCCGGGAAGGTAATTTTGGAGGTCGATGCGAAGATATATGCCATATTTTCTTTGCCGGCCTGGCGCAGCGCTTTGAACAGATTTTTGAGATGGTCTCTTTTATCGTCATACAGATGATGAATGGCATATGCATCATCCCAGAAAATACGGAAAGCCGCCGCAGAGCCGAAGACAACGCCTTTTTCCGGGCCGTCTTCCGCGCAGGGGCGATAGTAAGTAACAGGTGCGTCGCTGACGCGCAGCAAACCGAAAAAATGGCATTTGAAATCGTCGAAACCCTGTTCCGCGGCATCTGCGTAGGCGTCGCCGCTTCGATCACGGTAGGTCCCGTGGCAGTGCTCTGCATCCAGCGCACGCTGTCGAAAAGCCGCCGCTCGGGCATCGTTTCAGGCATCGGCGTCGCCTGCGCCGATACGTTCATGGCCATGGCCGCACTGTTCTTCTACTCGATGCTCCAGACCCAGATCGAACAGTACAACACGCTGCTGCGGGTGATCGGCGGCATCTTCGTGGTGATCGTCGGCGTTTTCATCTTCGCACAGAATCCCGTGCCGCAAATCCGCCGCAACCGCGCGGGCAAAACCTCGCTGTGGCAGGATTTCGCCTCGATCTTCGGGCTTACGATCGCCAATTTCATCATGGTCATCCCCTACATCCTGGCCTTCTTCGCGGTGTTCAAGATTTCGGGCGGCGACATGGCCGACCACACCTTCGGGGGCTTCATGCGCTCACTGTTCGTCATCGCCGGGTTCTTCGGCGGCGCGGTGGCGTGGTGGACCCTGCTGGCCTTCGTCATCAACCTCTTCCGCCGCCGCTTCCGTCCGCGGCACATGCTCACGATCAACCACGTCGCGGGACTCATCATCGGCATATTAGGCATTTACACCATATTATCGACCTTCTTTGATATATTCCCCAATGTCGGACACTAAACACAGGATCATCATTGCCGTCGACGGCTTTTCGTCGTGCGGAAAAAGCACCTTCGCCAAAGCCATCGCGGCCCGCCTGGGCTATATCTTCATCGACACGGGCGCCATGTACCGCGCCGTGACGCTCTACGCCCTCGAACACGGGGCCATCCGTTCGGGCATCGTCGACGAAGAGGCCGTCGTGAAGCTGCTGGACCGCATTTCGATCACCTTCCGCTTCAACCCCGAGCGCGGGGCCAGCGACATCTACGTCAACGGCGATCTGGTCGAGGGCAAAATCCGCACCATCGAGGTCTCGAACTGCGTGAGCCGCGTGAGCGCCATCCCCGAGGTGCGCCGCAAACTGGTGGCCATGCAGCAGGAGATGGGCCGCCGCCGGGGCGTGGTGATGGACGGCCGGGACATCGGCACAGTGGTGTTCCCCGACGCCGAGCTGAAACTGTTTATGACGGCCGACACCGCCGTGCGCGCCTGCCGCCGCTACAAGGAGCTGACGGGCAAGGGCATGTCGGTGACGATGGAGGAGGTCGAACGCAACATCCGCGAGCGCGACAAGGCCGACATGAGCCGCGCCGTATCGCCGCTGCGCCAGGCCGACGACGCCATCGTGCTCGACAACAGCCACATGAGTGTCGACGAACAGATGGCGTGGTTTATGAACGAGTTCCAATTAAAAATGAAAAATTAAGAATTAAAAATCCGACGGCACAGGTCTCGGCCTGCAAGCCGGAATCGGTTCACAACCAATTTTTAATTTTTCATTCTCAATTTTTAACTACGCAGTTATGCGTGTTGAGATCGACGATAAATCGGGCTTCTGCTTCGGCGTTGTCCGCGCAATCACGGAGGCCGAACGCGCCCTCGGGGAGGGCGGCACGGTCTACTCGCTGGGCGACATCGTCCACAACCGCATCGAGGTCCAGCGCCTCGAACAGCTGGGGCTGCGGACCGTGACCCACGCCGACATGCCGCACCTGGCGGGCTGCCGCCTCTTCATCCGCGCCCACGGAGAACCTCCTACGACCTACGCCGCCGCCCGGGAAATGAACATCGGGATCATCGACGCCACCTGCCCGGTGGTCGCACGGCTGCAACGCCGCGTGAAGGAGGCCCACGAACGGATGCGCCCCACAGGCGGGCAGGTGGTGATCCTCGGCAAACGGGGCCACGCCGAAGTGGTGGGCCTCACGGGGCAGGTCGCGGACCCGACGATCGTGATCGAACGGGAGGAGGATCTGGAGCTGATCGACTTCTCGCGTCCGGTCTATTTCCTTTCGCAGACCACGCAGAGCATCGGGCTGTTCGAACGGCTGGGCGCCGAAATGCGCCGCCGGGCCGCCGATGCGGGGCAGGTGTACATCGACGACACGATCTGCCGGCAGGTATCGAACCGCGAACAGCACCTCACGGAGTTTTCCGGACGGTTCGACGCCGTGGTGTTCGTCTGCGGGCGCAAGTCGTCGAACGGCAACGTCCTCTCCGAGGTGTGCCGCCGGGCCAACCCGCGCACGCACGTCGTCGAGGAGGCTTCGGAAATCGACCCCGCATGGTTCGAAGGGGCCGCGACGGTGGGCATCTGCGGCGCCACGTCGACGCCCAAATGGCTGATGCAGGATGTTGCCGACGCAATCGGCAACCTCAATTCAAAATTCAGAATCCAAAATTCATAATTATCGCCCGCCATGAAAAAGTATATCGTCCGCTCGTTAAAATATTTCTTCGCCCTGTGCGTTCTCTGTATAGCCCTGATGGGGCTGATGCTGATGACCGGGACCTCGGCGCTGTCGCTCGACGACACGCTCTACGTCATGCTGCACACCGACCGCTACCTGATGCTCTTTGCGGCGATCGTGGCGCTGGCGGCAGTCTACCCCAGATTCGGGTTCGTGGTGCGCCGGGTGGAGGG
>OLQA01000158.1_pt1 | contig 62548 bp, 60 predicted proteins | sample 1673151 | NCBI WGS metagenome assembly OLQA01 (sample SAMEA3136760, study PRJEB25190) | human gut metagenome | biome: human gut; feature: human-associated habitat; material: faeces | place: Austria | collected 2013
AACCCCTTACGAGATCTACTATTCGGTTGTGTTGCACTTGACTTGACAATTCAAGTGCACGAAATTGGCAAAATGTCCATCTGTGCAGGTGCTTTGTGCGTGACAGGGAAAATGGCGCGTGGTATAATTGTAACATAATATAAAGAACGGATTCCTATAACAAAGGGGGAAGAACAGATGAAAAAATGGAGAAAAAAGAGTGTGAGCATGCTTTTGATCGTGCTCATGCTGGTGACGAGTCTCGGCGCGACAGCTGCGCCGCAGCCAGCGGAAGCGGCTGTGAGCGGGCAGACGATTGTCAACAAGGCGATGGAATATTGCGGCAAGGTGCCGTATGTTTCTGGCGGCACGAAAATTGACGGGACAAATCCTGGTGCTGATTGCTCGGGATTCATCTGCCGCATCTATGAAAAATTTGGCATCGATATGTGGGCACACCGCACGCAATTGCGAAAATGCGGCACCAACATCGGGACCGATCTGAACCAGGCCCAGCTGGGCGATATTATCTGGTTTGACAGCCATGTGGCGATCTACGCCGGCAAGAAAAACGGCGATCACATGATCGTTCACGAGACTGGCGGCGATTTCCAAAACGTCGTGTACACAAAAGTCAGCGTTGTTCGGGCAACGCTCAGAGGGATCATCCGCATTCCTGGCGTCAATGGCAACAGCGTGAGCACGCCGTCGGTGTCTTTCTCTGAGGCGACAGATCCTGACTACACATCGAAAGCCAGCATCAGCGATCGCAACGCTGTGCTCGTGCAAAAGATCACCAAGCCGAGCGGCACGAAAGTGACGAAGATGGGGATCGTTCTCTACGACGGAAATCAGACGATAAAGAAATACAGCGAAAATGTGTCAAATGTCAAAGATTCGACCACGACCTACCATTCCTGGTTTGATATCAACAAAGAGCTCGGCATCACGCTGGAGCCTGGTCTGACGTATGGCTATCGCTTCTTCGGCGTTTTTAACGGCGTCGAGATCGAAGGCCCGAAGCGGACGTTCACAACAACCGGCAGTCCGGCGCACAGCAACAAAACCTTTGATGTCACATTCTACGCCAATCCGAACGGCACCACACAATATGGCAGTGAGTGCAAATATGGCGACTCGATCTTGAACGCTTTTTACGGTAGTTTTCCACCGGCACAGGTGCCAGACGGCTATCGGTTCGATCACTGGTATGTGATCGACGACAACGGTCAGAAGGTCACGATCGATATCCATTCGCTTTTCCGCTGGACCCACGACATCATCATTTATCCAGCGTATGTGGAAGGAACCGAGTCGCAGGAGCCAGAGCTTGAGCCGCCACCACCAGATTATGTGGAAGTGCACAATGTCAACTTTGTCGATCCGGCGAATATGCTGAGCTACGGCAGCTACGAGATCGCAAACGGCGACCGTTTCACGCTGCCGAGTCTCACGCCGACGCGCGATGGCTGCGAATTCGTCGGCTGGTTCACGAGCGTGAGCAGCGGCACGCAGATCACAGCGTCGACCATCGCCGATCTTGACGGCGACGCGACGTTCTATGCGCGGTTCCGCAAAGCAGCCGATACATCGGAGCCTGATCCGGAACCAGGGACCGAACCAGATCCAACGCCGACTCCGAGCGGCGATGTCAACATGACGCTCACCATCGGGAGCACAGCGCTGACGATCAATGGCAAAACGCAAGCCATCGATGCTCTTGGGACAACGCCGATCATTCGCAACGACCGCACACTGTTGCCGGTGCGTGCGGTCATCGAAGGCATGGGCGGCAGCGTTGATTACGACAACGACACGCGTGTTGTCACGCTCGTTGTGGATGGGCATTCGCTGTATCTGATGCTTGACAGTCAAATGGCCTGGGACAGCAGGAACGATTATTATTTGATGGATGTTGCACCGGTTTCCATCGGTGGTCGCACGATGCTGCCGATCCGTTTCGTTGTGGAATATTTCGGCGGCCAGGTATTCTGGGACAATAGCAGCCAGACAGTGACGATCGTGAAATGATTTTGTGAGAAAAATATCGTCTGAGCAGGGCTTGGACGATATTTTCTTACTTGCACCACGCGCCCCTATTCGCTACAATATAACAGGGTTCTGGCGGCAGTCGCGAGACGCTGCACGGACACCTGTTTTTTTTATTGCGTTTCATCACGACCACAAGCCACCTGGAGCGGACAATGCCCGGGATGGATCGCGTGCAGAACGCGATCCTGGCGAGAAAAAGCTAGGAGGAAAATTATGAGTGAACGAAACAAGAAAACCAGAAGCAAACAGAAACTGACGACACGCCGCATGGTCATGGGCGGGGTTTTCGGCGCCATTTGTGTGGTGCTGGGGGTGAGCGGGATCGGGATGATCCCGGTGCCAAATCTCACAGGCCGCGCCACGATCATGCATGTGCCGGTGATCCTTGCAGCGGTTCTGGAGGGGCCGTTGATCGGCGGCTTCACAGGACTGATCATGGGCGTCTACAGCCTGATGACGGCCTCCCTGGTGCCGGATCCGATCGTGACGATCCTGCCGCGCATTCTCATCGGTGTCGTCAGTGGTTTTGTTTATAAAGCCTTTGGCCGCCATCATATGCTGGGCGCGGCTTTTGCCGGCATCTGCGGCACGATCACGAACACCGTCGGCTATCTGGGTCTGGCGATCCTGTTTGGCTATCTGCCAGCGGCTGTGTGGATCGCTTCGCTGCCGCAGTTCATTGTCGAGCTCATTTTGGCGACGGTGCTGACAGTGGCGCTGGTGCGTGTCATCCTGCGCGCGATGCCAAACTACGGAGAAGAAAGAAGATAAAAAATGGAATGGAGGAAAGCGCAATGCTTTTAGCCTTTGATACAGGGAACACCAACGTCGTCATGGGGGTTTACGAGGGCGACCGGCTTTTCTCGAGCTGGCGCTTCGCCACCGACGCACGCCGCACCGCTGACGAGTACGCGGTGCTCTGCCGCGATTTTTTCGCGACGAAAGGCCTCGGCTTTGAGGCCATCGATCAGATCATCATTTCGTCTGTCGTGCCAGATCTCACCCGCACGCTGGTGCGCATGTGCGAGGTTTATTTTGGCATCGCGCCGCTCCTCGTTGAAGCCGGTGTGAAAACCGGGCTGAAGATCCGCTACGAAAATCCAAAAGAACTCGGCGCCGACCGCATCGTCAACGCCGTCAGCGGCATCGAGCGCTACGGCGCGCCGCTGATCATCGTCGATTTCGGTACAGCGACCACGTTCTGCGCGATCAACGCCGACAAGGAATACCTCGGCGGCGCCATCACCGCAGGCATCGGTATTTCCATGGAATCGCTCTTCAGCCACGCTGCCAAGCTGCCGAAGGTTGAGCTCGTAGCACCGGATCAGGTCATCGGCCGCACCACTGTGGACGCGATGAGCTCCGGCCTCGTGTTCGGTTACGCCGATCTCGTCGACGGCATGATCGCCCGCATCGCCCGCGAAATGGGCAGCACGCCGGAGGATATTTTCGTCGTCGCCACCGGCGGCCACAGCGAAACGATCTGCGTCAACTGCCGCTACGTCAACACCATCGACCCGATGCTCACCCTCGAAGGCCTGCGCCTGATCGCGCTGCGAAACAAAGGAGGCCGTCGTCATGCTTGACGTCTGTCTGCTCGGCTGCGGCGGCATGATGCCGCTGCCCAAGCGCTTTCTCACCGCGCTGCTCGTGCGCCACGAAGGCTCGAACGTGCTCATCGACTGCGGCGAAGCCACACAGGTGGCGCTGCACATGAGCGGCTTCAGCACGAAAAACATCGACCACATCCTTTTCACCCACTACCACGGCGACCACGTTGGCGGGCTGCCGGGGCTGCTCATGACCATCGCCAACAACCACCGCACCGAACCGCTGCATCTCTGGGGCGGCAAAGGGCTCGAGCGCATCGTGCGCGGGCTCACCGTGATCTGCGGACCGCTCCAGTTCGAGCTTGTGCTGCATGAGCTGCCGTTCAAGGAACCATCCACTTTCACCACCGGTGCGCTGGAGTGGACCACCCAGCCAGTGAAGCACCGCGTGCCCTGTCTCGCCTACAGCTGCCATCTGCCGCGCGCCGGTCGTTTCGATGTGGAGCGGGCGAAAGCCTGCGGCATTCCTGTGCAGCTTTGGAGCATCCTGCAAAAGGGCGAGAGCGTTGAGCACGACGGCAGGATCTTCCAGCCAGAGGACGTGCTCGGTCCAACGCGTCGCGGTCTGCGTCTGAGCTACGCCACCGACTGTCGCCCAGCGCCGGCGCTCGCCGAGCTTGTGCGCGAGAGCGATCTTTTCGTCGCCGAAGGGCTCTACGGCGATCCCGCCAAGCAGCCCGACGCTGCCGCCAAGGGCCACATGGTCTACACAGAAGCAGCCACCCTCGCTCGCGAAGCGAACGTGCGCGAGCTTTGGTTCACCCACTACAGCCCGGCCATGCTCAATCCAAAAGAATTTCTGCCGCAGGCGCGGGAGATCTTCGAAAACTGCCACGTCGGCCACAATCTCAAGACCACCACGCTGCGTTTTGACGAAAAATAATTTTCAGCGCTCAATCAACAACTCGCTGTTGACAGCCGTCAGCGCCGGATGATATACTTTCATCAACCCAAATTGCAAAGGGGAGTAGCACTGGCCCTCGCGCCAGAGACAGCGTCGTCACCTCGTGATCTTCACCGGTGCTGTCATAGAAGGAATGACCTTTGATTGCAAGACCTTTGCCTTCCTTGTTGGTATGCAAGAAAGGCAAAGGCCTTTTTTGTGCAAAAAACGTCATTTGTAAAGGAGAAAAACAATGGATCTCACACTCTTAGGCGCATTGGACACCGGGATGATCATCCAATATCTCTTCGTCCTCGTCATGCTCGTTGCCATGGAAGGGCTGCTCTCTGCGGACAACGCCCTTGTGCTCGCCGTCATGGTGCGGCCGTTGGCGCCAAACCTGCGTCAGAAAGCGTTGTTCTACGGGCTGGTCGGGGCCGTCGTGCTGCGCTTTGTCGCGCTGTTCTTCGTGTCATTCCTCGTCAACATCTGGCAGGCACAGGCCATCGGCGCCGCGTATCTGATCTACGTCGGCGTGCACAACATCTACAAGTATCAGAAGGCAAAGAACGAAACCGGTTCGGAAACGTCCAAAGACAAACTGCCGGAAGATGCCGACCGCAATTACATCTACAGTAAGAAGGAATTCTGGAAGGTTGTCGCTAAGGTCGAGATCACCGATATCGCTTTTGCCGTCGATTCCATCCTTGCTGCTGTGGCGCTGGCGATTTCTCTGCCGGAGACCGGGTGGGCCCACATTGGCGGCATGGACGCTGGCCAGTTCCTCGTTGTTCTCATTGGCGGCCTCTGCGGCGTCGTGCTGATGCGTTTTGCCGCTACCATCTTTGTCAAGCTCCTCGACAAACGTCCAAAACTCGAGCTCGCTGCCTTTCTGCTTGTCACCTGGGTTGGCGTCAAGCTCATCGTCGTCACCCTGGCACATCAGAATGTTGCCATTCTGCCGCACGATTTCCCAGAAAGCACCCTCTGGCACGTTATCTTCTACGGCATGATGATCCTCATCGCCCTCTGGGGCTGGTTCTCGTCTAAGCCGAAGGATACCGCAGACAGCCAGAAAAAATAAATTGCATCACTACCGCGCGCCTTGCCCCGTCCACCGCTCAGTCGGACCGGGCAAGGCTGCGCTGTTCTTATCGCACATCTATCACGAAAAAAGGAGTTCTGAATAATGGAATGGTTATCGCTTGGCGCTATGGACGCCGGACTCTGGATCCAGTACATCGCCATCTTTTTTGTGCTCGTCGCCATGGAAGGGCTGCTCAGTGCCGACAACGCCCTCGTGCTCGCTGTCATGGTGCGGCCGCTTTCGCCAAACCTGCGCTCCAAGGCCCTCTTCTATGGTCTCATCGGCGCTGTCGTGCTGCGCTTCACTGCGCTCTTCTTCGTCAGCTTCCTCGCCAACGTCTGGCAGGCTCAGGCCGCCGGCGCCCTCTATTTGATCTACGTCGGCCTCCACAACCTCTATAAATACCGGAAAGAGAACGCGGAAGGCACCAGCGAAACCGAGGACCTGCCAAAAGGTGAACCAGAGCACTACCTCCACAGCCGCAAGGATTTCTGGCTCACCGTCGCTAAGGTAGAGTTTACCGACATCGCTTTCGCTGTCGACTCCATCCTCGCTGCCGTCGCCATCGCCATCTCTCTGCCGCCAACCGGTTGGGGCCACATCGGCGGCATGGACGCCGGCGAATTTATCCTCGTGCTCGCAGGCGGCCTTTGCGGCGTGGTGCTGATGCGTTTCGCCGCGACGATTTTCGTCAAGCTGCTCGACAAGCGGCCAAAGCTCGAAGTCGCCGCTTTTCTTCTCGTCACCTGGGTCGGCATCAAGCTCGTCGTCGTCACCCTCGCCCACGAAGCCATCGGTGTGCTGCCGGCAGAATTTCCGGAAAGCACCCTCTGGCATGTCATCTTCTTTGGCGTGATGATCCTCATCGCCCTCTGGGGCTGGTTCTCGTCCAAGCCGGCTGACGACGCCGCGCAGAAGTGAGGTGCGCATGATCGACTTTTCCACCAATCCCTATGTGCTCGCGCCTATGGCCGGCGTCACCGACAAAGCCATGCGTCTCATCTGCCGCCGCTACGGCTGCGGCCTCGAAGTGACAGAAATGGTCAGCGCCAAAGCCCTGCACTACAAAAATAAAAAAAGCTTCGAGCTTTTTGATCTCACAGACGAAGAGGAGCCCATCAGCGTGCAGCTTTTCGGCTCCGAGCCGGAGATCATGGCCGAGGGCGCGCAGCTCGCCGTTGCTGCCGGCGCAAAAATGCTCGACGTGAACATGGGCTGCCCCGTGCCAAAAGTCGCCAACCACGGCGAAGGCTCCGGCCTTCTGCGCACGCCTGAGACCGCCTTCGCCATCATCCGCGCCATGCGCGACGCCGTCGACGTGCCGCTTTCCGCGAAAATGCGCATCGGCTGGGAGGAGCGCGATCCTGCCATCGTCGATTTTGCGCGCGGGCTCGAAGCCGCCGGCTGCGATTTCATCGCCGTGCACGGCCGCACCCGCGCCCAGTACTACACCGGCAGCGCCGACTGGAACACCATCGCCGAGATCGTGCGCGCTGTGAACATCCCCGTCATCGCCAATGGCGACGTCGACAGCGTCGAAAGCGCCCGCGCCATCCGCGAGACCACCGGCGCCGCCGGCGTCATGGTCGGGCGCGGCGCCCTTGGCCGCCCATGGCTGTTCGCCCAGCTCCTCGCCGACCATCGCGGCGAACCGATCCCACCGGAGCCAGATCTCCACGAGCGCGCCCAGGTCATGCTCGATCACGCCGCCCTCGCCGTCCGCTACAAAGGCGAGCGCATCGCCATGCAGGAAATGCGCAAGCAGATCGGCTGGTACGTCAAAGGCCTGCCCCACGCCGCCGCCCTGCGCCGCGACGCCTGCACCATGAACACCTTGGGCGACTTGCGCACGCTGCTTGAGCGCGAAGGATTTTTGACAGCATAGAATTGGATCACTTGAATGGGAGAGAAATTTTTTCCGGTGAAAAGAAAACCCTGTTTCGGGTGTATTGCCCGAAGCAGGGTTTATCTATAGTCAGAGTACGGCTCCGTTTTGCAGAGCCGTGTTTTTGTGCCTGTAATTAGCTGAGATAGTAAAGAAAGGCGCGCAATTTTGCCTGCACAGTGTCGTCCTGATCATCGTCCAGGGCGAGAGTGAGATGAGGAAGGTTGGCGGCGGCGCCGGTCGTTTCCAGGACGGTGGCGGTGTTCTCATAGCGCGGGGCGAGGCTGATTACGCCGCGTGTTGTTTGCGCGAGGGCGCAGGCCTTAGCCAGGCGGTAGCGGCCGCCAGCGCCGGCAAAACGCGGCAGCATTTGATCGGCAAGGGCACGCAGGTTCTGGTGGTCGCCTGCGAAGCTGCTGCGCGCATGAAGGTGAAAGGCGAGATCACTGCACAGCTCGCGCCAATCGGCAGGAACGTTTATACCGGCGTCCTGCCAAAGCATGAGCAGGTATTCCGAGAGTGGCGCCTGAGAGAGTGCCCAGCCTTCTCGCTCAAGCTGAGCAGGCAGGCCGCCGTTGAGGGCAAAGAGGGTGAGCGGTTCACCAACCAGGCCAAGACGCCGTGTGCCTGCAGAGAGCGCTCCAATTTCTGCGGCGAGCTGGCGCAGGGCTTTGGCATCGGGAATATTTTGCGGCGCCAATTGGGCACGGGCCTCTGGCGGGGCGCAGAGCAGAAGATCTGCTGTAAGCAGGGCGCGGAAAAAGCGTTCTGGTTCGGGCAGCGTCTGAGGCAGGGTTTCAAGCTGCGGTGCCACCAGCGTCACATGACTGAGGCCGCGGCGCGCAAGCACAGCGCTGATTGCCCAGGCATATTGCCCGTCGGCCTCGGCGCCCTGGGTGCTTGGCACGAGCACCTGAAACGGCCGGGATTCTCGTTCGGCGGCGGCCAAAGTGGCGCCGAGAAGCATGGCGTAGGGGAGGTATTCCTTGCTTGTGGTTTCACTGCGACCTAGGCGCAAAGCTTCTGCATCGAGGGGGAGCACACGGGTTTCCAGCTGCCAGGCCTGGGCGGCATAGTTACAAAGGTAAGGGGTAAATGGTGCCATTTCTGGCAGATAGAGCGGGCCGCCGTTTGGACGCGGCGTTGCGGTTACAGAAGGATGTTGGGTGCGCACATCGGTAAGAGAAAAATCTGACGTAAGCGGTAAGGTTGGGCGGTTTTCCAGACTGTGCAGAAAGGCTTCGATGCGGGTAATGACGCCGACCGGAGAGAAATGCTCGTCAACTTCGATCTGTAGGTAGGGTTTGCCTGCCATTTCCTGGCGGAAAAGTGTCTGAAGCATGGTGTCCGGGCCGCAGCCATGATTGGTGAGATAGACGGCGTAGAGGTTTGGGTGGTGTGCCACCAGCTTGGCGCCAGAGACGATGTGCTGACCAAACGGCCAGTAAAGGTTCGGATGATCTTGGGCGATGTCGAGGTCGTGGGCCGGCAGGTGTGAGAGGGTGATGACCTTGTGGCCGCGTTCCAAAAGCAGGCGGGGAATGCCCATATTGAGAACAGGGTCAGAAAGGCCGTAGTTGCGTGTGATGAGTACGAGCACCTTTTCGTCCGGCGCCAATCCTTCGAGCAGAGCTTTACCTTGCTTCTCGACGGCGGCAGTGTGTTTGCGCACAGCCATGGCGCCGGCCATGAGCGCTGGCAGTAGACGTGGCTTGGGGATGCGGAGCACCTTGCCGAGCGTGAGCATGGCGCTGGCCATGGCTTCCTTGCCAAAGTCCAGATCAAAGACGGGGCTCAGCAGCGTGATTCCGCGTTCTTCCAACTTTAGGGCGCGGGCGGCCAAAAGCGGCGCTGTTTGCATGTAGACACAGCCGTAATTGTGTTCGACGCGAGAGGTTTCGTGGCGCATCGTGTGAATTTGCGGAATGAAGATATAATCTACGTTTTGTTCTGCCAGCCAGGCCATGTGCCCATGCAGAAGTTTGACAGGATAGCAGGTTTCGGCCTGCGCAGTGTTTTGCGCCAGCCGAATAATCTCTTCGTTGCTTGCCGGAGACAGGAGCACGTTGAACCCGAGGTTTTTGAAAAAAGTGTTGGCCATCGGGAAAAATTTATGGAGCATCAAAGCGAAAGGCACGCCGACCGTCTTTTTGCCAGAGACCGGCGTTGGATCGTAACCCGCCAGCAGGAGCGCACCAGTTTTTTCGTAGAAGGCAATGTTCTGTTGCACGGGTGGTGGCAGAGCGGTCTCTTCGCCAGCGCTGGTGTCGAATCCATGGAAGCGGGACGGGCCTTCTGCCGCTTCCAGAGCGAGCAGCGCAGCGCCGTAAGCACCGCTGATGGAAAAACATGGCGAGACATGCAGACGCTTGCCGAGGACCTGACTGAAGGCGGCAACAATGCCTGGGTTGTAGGCGACGCCACCCTGAAGAACGACGCAGTTGCCGACGGTTTTGTTTGCTACGACCTTGTGCAGATAGTTGCGCACGATAGAATGGCAGAGCCCGGCTCTTACATCCGCTGCCGAGGCACCGTGTGCAAGCGCTGTTTGTATGGCCGTTTCGATAAAGACGGTGCAGCGTTCGCCCAAAGCTGCCGGGGCCTCGGCTTTAAGGGCGAGGGCGCCGAAATCAGCCAAAGAGATGCCCATGCGCGCCGCCTGTTCTTCCACAAAGGAGCCTGTGCCGGCGGCGCAGATCTTGTTCATTTGAAAATCGACGACCTTGCCATCGCGCAAAGAAATGTATTTTGAATCCTGGCCGCCGATTTCAAAGACCGTGTCGGCCTCGGGCACCCAGGCTGTGGCAGCGCGTGCCTGAGCGGTGATCTCGTCGCGTACTACATCGGCGCCAATGAGCCGGCCAATGCGTGCGCGTCCCGAACCGGTGACACCGACAGCGAGAAAAGGCATCTTGCCATAGCGCCTGCGGATATTTTCCAGCCCCTGTCGCACGGCGGCCTCAGGATCGCCGGCGGTGCGCAGATACTGCAGGTCGATGAGGCTGCCGTCTGGCGCTACGAGCACCAGATCTGTGCTTGTGGAGCCAATGTCGATGCCGAGCATGCAGCCCTGCGGCGGGATCGTGCCGCTCGTTTCAGGGTCAGCGAGGCGCAGTCCCTCTGGCAGCAGGAGCGGCGGCAGACTTGGCAGCGATGCGGCAGGCGGCAGATGGCTCAGACTGAGCGCCAATGTTTGGACAGAGCAGGTCGTCAGCGTCTGCGCCGCCAAGGCGGCTCCTACAGCGCCCACGTGGTCGAAATGCGGCGGCAGCAAGAGATCGTCCTCATCTAAGGCGAAGACAGCACGCACCGCCTGCAGCACGCCAGGATTATGCCCCACGCCGCCAGCCAGCGCCAACGGTTTCTCCACAGGCAGACTGCGTACGATCACCGCCTTGTAATTGCGCACCATGGCATAGCAAAGGCCGAGAAGAATGTCATCCACTGGCACGCCTTCCTGCTGGCAGTGGATGATGTCCGTCTTGGCGAAAACGGCACAGCGCCCGGAAAGGCGCGGAATCGACTGCGCTTTTGCAACGTGCGCAGCATAGTCTTCGAGCGCCAGGCCCAGACGCGACATCTGATCTTCGAAAAAGGAACCGGTTCCACCGGCGCAGTGTTCGTTTACCGCAAAGCGCGGCGGCGTGCCGCGGCCCAATCCTGTGAGAAAACGTGCGCTTTGACTGCCCGCCTCGATGAGCGCGCGCGCCTCCGGGGCCAGTAAGGCGATCCCTTGCTGCAGTGCGGGGATCTCGTCGAGCGCTGCCAAGCTGGGGCAGTTTTCTTGCAAACGTCCGCCCATGCTGCCCGTGAGCACCACCGGCGCCTGCGGCCAGGCTTGCGCTAGCTCCGTCAGCAGCTTTTGCGCTGCCTGGGTCACATCGCCATGATGGCGTACGGTGCGCGTTTTTGCGACAGCGCCATCAACAAGAACTGCTGCCTTGATTGTGGCGCTGCCGCAGTCCAATCCGATGCTAAAAGCTTTATCTTTCACATGAATCCTCCCTTTCCTTCATTTGACAATAGGGTTCGTTTAAGCTACAATGGAATTATCGTAAACTAACTGTAATCCATAGCAAACCTGCTGTCAGTTGCCACAGCAACACGGAGGGATAAGATGAAGCGAATCATAGATGTCATGTGCCGCTGCCATCTCTTCGATGGCATCCCGGAAGATAAGTATAAGAATGTGTTGAACTGCCTGAATGCGCAGCTAAAGACTTACGCCAAGGACGCTGTCATCCTGCACATTGGCGAACAGCAAGGGCGGCCTGGTGTGGTCGTCTCAGGTACGCTGCGCCTAGCCCTTTACAGCGAGGACGGCAACCTGCTCACCATCGACCGTCTCAGCGCCGGGCAGATCTTCGGCGAGACCCTGGCTTGTGCCAATAAGCAGGAAAGTCCCGTGCAGATCGATGCTTTGAGCGACGCCGAAGTGCTCTATCTCAGTTTCGATCCGCTTCTTCTTGAACAAGGGGCCAGCTGTCCGCACAAAATGCAGGTGACGGCCAATCTGCTGCGAGAGATGGGCCAGGGCGATCTCGTGCGCATCCAAAAAATGCGCATCCTTGCGCAAAATCGCCTGCGCAACAAGCTCAAGCTCTATCTTCAAAGCCTGACCATCGGACCGGAGGGCGATCTTTGCCTGAACATGGGCCGCAGCGAGCTTGCCGAATATCTCTGCGTTGATCGCAGCGCCCTCTCACGTGAGCTTAGCCGCATGCAGAAAGAGGGCATCCTCACCGTCCAGGGGCAGCACGTGCATATGCTGGACAAAGGTTTTCTCGAATAAATGGATTGGTGCAAAAATCCGGTTGACGTTGCCATAGCAACGGACAGCCGGATTTTTTTGTGGAATAATGCATGCAAGGTTCGCGGAGGCTAATCTTCGCGCCGGAAAATCCCCCATGAAACGTAAACTTGCTTCCCTTCTGATTGTCGCGACAATGCTCTTTACGCTTGCCGGCTGCGGCGGTGGCACTGCAGCCAACGAAAGTGCGGCGACGGAAAATTCTGCCGCCAGCGAAAGCGAATCAGCTGCATCCGCAGAAGCCACCACCATTTCTGTCGGCGTGCCGACCGCGCCGCCGGCTTTGCCCGTGCTTCATATGATCGAGGACAACCTTCTCGGTGAGGATGTGACCATCGAGCTTGCCACCTGGAATGCACCGGAAGAACTTCTGGCCATGGTCCAGGGCGGCGAGCATGATCTCTACGCCTTTCCGCTCACCGTCGTCTTCACCCTTTATAATAAAGGGATGGATGTGCGGTTGATGAACGTCAACACCTGGGGCGTCACCTATTTCATGACCACCGATCCAGACTTCACCAGCTGGAGCGATCTTGCCGGCAAGACCGTTTACGTGCCGCTGCAATCTTCGCCGCCAGATGCCTTGACCCAGTATTTCCTCAATGAAGCAGGGCTCATCGTTGGAAAGGATGTGCAGATTGTCTACGCCAGCACCGCCGAAGTGGCCTCGCTGCTCGCTTCTGGCGAAGCCCAGTATGCCACCTTGATCGAACCGCAGGTCACCTCCGCCATGAAGCAGAACAGCGATGTGCGCCGCGCGCTCAGCTTTGAAGACGAATGGCAGCGCGTCACCGGAACCGACACCATGATTCCAAATGCCGGCTTCGGCACCACCCAGCGTTTCCTTGATGAAAATCCAGAGCTTGCTGCCGAGTTCCAGGCCGCCTACGAAGAAAGCGTGCAGTGGGTGCTCGACAATCCAGCCGAGGCTGCTGCCCTTGCGGAAAAATACCTTGATATGAACGCCACAGTCGTGGAAGCGGCCATTCCAACCATGGGTCTCACCTTCAAGAGCGCCGAAGACGCCAAACCGGAGCTTGACGACTTTTACCAGCTTCTCTACGATTTTGATCCATCGATGATCGGCGGCGAACTACCAGATGAAGGCATGTTCTATGCCGGCTAAAGCAGCACTGTGGCTGCGCCGGCTGCTCGGCGCGGGCCTGCTTTTGGCAGTATGGCAGCTTGCTTCGCTGCATTTTCCGCCGCTTGTCGTGCCGCCCATTTCCTCAGTGCTGGAGCGACTTGTGACTCTGGTGCAGGATCCAGCCTTTTGGCCTACTGTGGGCACCACCTTACTGCGGCTTATTGCTGGACTTGGCATCGGTATAGCCATCGGCGCTGTGCTGGGGCTGCTTTTTGGCCTGTCGCGCAGCGTGGAAGACATCGGCATGCCCTTCATCCATGTGCTACAGTCTGTGCCGCCGGTCTGCTGGGTGGTGTTGGCCCTCGTTTGGTTCGATTTCAATGGCCGGCCTTGCGTGTTTATCGTTGCCACCGCCACCATCCCGACCGTTGTCATCAACCTCTGTCACGGTGTGCGCAGCGTAGACCGCGACCTTCTCGAAATGGCGCGGCTCTATCGTTTTTCTCGTTGGAAGACCCTGTGGCATATCACCCTGCCTTCAATCCGGCCGTATTTTCGCTCCGCCCTTGAGATCGTCATTGGCGGCGGTTGGAAACTTGCCGTCATGGGTGAAGTGCTGACCACCTCCAGCGGCATTGGCGGCGCCATCACCACCGCCCGCCTTAATATTGAGCCAGATGCCATCATCGCCTGGTCCATCTTGCTCGTCCTTGGCTGCTTTGCCACGCAGAAACTGCTGCGCATCCTCTTTTGCCGAAAGGAGACTCGCCCATGCTGACCCTAGAACACGTCTCGAAAAGCTACGGCGGGCTGCCTGTGCTCAATGATCTTTCGCTTACCCTTTCCGAAGGCGAGATCCTTGCTCTCATCGGGCCCTCGGGCTGCGGCAAAAGCACCCTGCTCAACATCATCTCCGGACTTGTTCGTCCAGATGCGGGCAGCGTCAGTGGCGCCGATGTCAAGATGAGTTATATGTTTCAGAGCGCGCGGCTGCTGCCCTGGCGTACCGTGCGCGAAAACATCCGCATCGTCCGCGAGGATGCTGCAGAAGAGGAAGTTGCTGCCATCATTGCCGCCGTTGGCCTGCAAGGCTTTGCCGACTACTACCCCGGGCAGCTTTCCGGCGGCATGGCCCGCCGCTGTGCCCTGGCCCGTGCCTTTCTCTTTGGTGGCGCCATCTTTCTCATGGATGAGCCTTTCTCCGGACTCGACTATGGCATTCGCATGGAAATGGTTGATATGCTCCTTTCCATATGGCGGCGCGAAAAACCAGGCGTGCTCTTTGTCACCCACGAAATCGACGAAGCCCTTACCGTTGCGACCCGTATCGCCATTCTTTCCGACCGGCCAGCCAGCGTCTGCCACAGCTTCACCCTTCCCGGCGCCGAAGGCCGCGACGCCTCCGCGCCCGAGCTTTCCGAGATTCGCCGCGAAATCATCCACCACATCACCCACTGAAAGGAGCGCCTTATGGACACCCTTCGTAATCTACCCCTCGAGACACCCCAGCCCCTCGCCGACCTCATTGCTATTCAGCCAGGCAGCGTTGTCAGCATGGCTCTCTCAAGGAGCGACCATTGCCAGATGACCCTGCTTGCCTTTGCTGAGGGAGAAGGTGTCAGCGAAGAGCGCTACTTCGGCGACACCCTCTACCTCGTTCTTGAAGGCGCCATGACTCTACGGCAGCAAGGCACGCGCCACACCCTGCAGAGCGGCGACAGCCTGCTCATCCCAGCAGGCACCAGCCACGCCATCGGCGGTGCAGGCCCTTTTAAAATTTTGCAGATCACCCTGCAATAACCCACACACGGAGGAATCATCATGGAACAACTCATTAAAAACATCCCCCATGCCCAGCCCATCCCCCTGGCAGAACAAGTGCAGACCGAACCTGGCAAAGTAGTCAGCCGCACCCTTGCCCAGCAGCCAGGCTGCGGCATCACCCTTTTTGCCTTCGATGCCGGTGAATCCATCAGCACCCACGCCGCTCCCGGCGATGCCATGACCACCATCCTCGAAGGCACCGCCGAAATCACCATCGACGGTACCCCAAACATCCTTCAGGCAGGCCAGGCCATCGTCATGCCAGCCGGCATTCCTCATGCCGTCAAAGCTATTACCGCATTCAAAATGTATCTCGTTGTTGTTAAAGCATGATTCATACGGCTCCGTTTTGCGGAGTCGTGCTATTTTGTGCCTGTAATTAGTTGAGATGTGACGCCACGGCTGACTTTTGCTTGGTTATTGTGTCGGTATAGGGATTGTGGTTTTTACTTACCACCGAATGGCGCGATGCTCACCATCTGTTCGATCATCGCTGTCGTTGGTTGGCGAGGGCTTGTGCATTCGAAAAATGAGGTGAAAGGACTTTAGCGCGAAGGCGTAGAAATTCACGCGTGACATTCGCTGCGACCTGCGCTATGATAAAAGCAACGAAAGGGGGCGAAGGACGGGCGCTGATCTTGCTTTGGTTGTGTGGGCGCTCGTCTGCTTACGATGTTTGAACGGTTAAAAGATGCAAAAGAAACGGCGATAGATCTGGCGTTGGCGCTGGTGCAGCTTGGCTGTGCGGTGTTGCTGCTGGCGCGATTGGTGCGCAGAAAGTGAGGCGGCGATGATGCGTAAATTGTTGAACCGTCTGCTCGGCGTGACGATGAAGACGACGTTCTGGCTGACGTTGGCGCGTCTGGCGCTCTCGCTGGGTAAAAAAGCTTTGAAAAAACGCTGAACGACAAAGACCCTGACGGGCGATCGTGAATGATCGCTTGTCAGGGTCGTTTTTTTGCTCAATCTTCCTCTTCAAGCACGGTGGCTGCGCGCGTTGGGCGCGGAGCGGGGGCGAGATTTGGCATGTCGGTGTAATCGAGGGCGAAGAGGTTGTGGAGATCGTCCATGGTGAGGCGGCTGACGACGCCTTCTTCGCTGGTGATGATGGCGTCGGAGAGGGCTTGTTTTTTCTCTTTGAGCTGGAGGATCTTTTCTTCGATGGTGTTTTTGGTGATGAGGCGGATGACGTGGACGCTTTTTTTCTGGCCGATGCGGTGGGTGCGGTCGGTGGCCTGGTTTTCCACGCTCTGGTTCCACCATGGGTCAAAATGGATGACGGTGTCGGCGCTGGTGAGATTGAGGCCGATGCCGCCGGCTTTCAGCGAAATGAGAAAGACGGGGATCTTTTCTTCATTAAATTGGCTGACGAGCTTCATGCGGTCTTCTGCTTTGGTCTTGCCGGTGAGGGTGACGTAGCCGATGCCGCGGCGTTCCAGCTCGGGGGCGATCATGTCGAGCACGCTGGTGAACTGGCTGAAAACGAGCATCTGGTGTCCCTGGGCGGCGCGGTCTTCGATGACGGAGAGGCAGAGCTGGAGCTTGGCGCTCGGTTTGTCGAAGCTGTCGAGGAAAAGGGCTGGCGAGCAGCAAACCTGGCGCAGGCGCATGAGGAGTGTGAGCACGCGCACGCGGCTCTGCGCCAGCGGATGGCCGGCGATCTCTTCGATGAAGGCTTTGTGGCTGAGGGCGAGCTGGGTGTGGTAGATGCGGCGTTCTTCTTCGCTGAGTTCGGCGTAGAGGACGGTGTCGATCTTGTCGGGGAGCTCGGTGAGGACGTCGTTTTTCATGCGGCGCAGGATGAACGGCGCGATCTGGCGGCGCAGCTGCTCAAGTCGGGCGCTGTCTTCGTAGCGGGTGATGGGGATCTCGTAGAGATGGCGGAATTCGCGCCAGCTGTGGAGATAGCCAGGCAGGCAGAAATCCATGATGCTCCAGAGATCGGCGAGGGAGTTTTCGATGGGTGTGCCGGTGAGGGAAAAATGATGCAGGCCGTGGAGGCTTTTGAGGCTGCGGGTGTTTTGGGTGTAGCTGTTTTTGATGTACTGGCCTTCATCGGAAATGATGCTGTCAAACTGGATGTTTTCGTAGAGCGGCGCATCGCGGCGCAGTGTGGCGTAGCTTGTCAGCAGGAGTGTGCCTGGCGGGATATCGGCGAGCAGGCGCTCGCGATCTTTTCTGGCGCCGGCGATGATGCGGTAGGGCAGACCCGGCGCGAAACGCTGGAGCTCGGCCTCCCAGTTATAGATGAGGGAGGTTGGCATGACGATGATGGAGAGGGCGTCGGGATTTTCCTCGTGCTGGTGCAGGAGATAGGCGATGGTCTGCAGGGTTTTGCCGAGGCCCATGTCGTCGGCGAGAATGCCGCCGAAGCCGAGCCGCGCCAGACGCACGAGCCATTGATAGCCGGTGTGCTGGTAGCTGCGCAGCGTGGCGTTGAGCCCTTTTGGCAGCGGCGCTTCGGTGGCTTCGCTGCCGCGGGTGATCTCTTCGGCGAGGGCGCGAAAGGCTGCGCGGCGGTCGAAGCGGATGCCGCAGTCGCTTTCGTCGAAGGCGTCGAGGGTGAGTGCGCGATAGAGCGGCAGCTCGACGGTGTCGTCTTCGGCGAGGGCTTTCGGCGAGACGGCGCAATCGGCGAGCAGATCGCTGACGGCGCGGATCTCGGGATTGATGATGTCGATGTAGGTATCGTCGGTGAGACGGATGTATTTTTTGCCGGCGCGGTAGGCGGCGAGCACTTCAAGGAAGACGTCCATGCCGTAGACTTTTTCATCGAAGCGCAGCTCGAGCACGCCGTGGCTGACGTTGGCTTCCATGTGCGGCGCCATCGCCTGACGTGGCTTGACGCGGTTTAAGGTGTCTTCGATATCGATCTGGGCCAGCGGCATCATTTCCGGCAGGCCGTCGTGGAGAAAATCGTAGACCTGTTCTTCGCCGACGAGGAGCCATTCGTCCTCGTTGACGGAGAAGCGGTATTTATCGAGGAGCGCAGCAAAGGCGTTTTCGGCTTCGATATCGCGCAGGAGCTGTGGCGGGATGTCCTCAGGCACGAGCGGATTGAACGCGACCTTGCCGTAGCGGAAGCGCAATCGGCCGCGGATGGTGTTGCGCTGCGGATAATCGAGGGTGAGGGCGATCTCAAGGCTGGCCGGCAGATGCTCGCGCTGGATGGCGGGATCGATCTCAAGCTTGACGTACGGGCTGATGTTCGGCACGACGAGGGCCATGAAACGCGTCAGCTGGTCGCCGTTCATGACGAAGTCGTTGCCCATCTGCTGGGCGGCGCGGATCAGCGGCAGCACCTGCTGCTGATAGCCGTCGCTTGGGCGCAGGACTTTCTGCTCGTTGTAGAGATAGCTGGTCTGGGCATTGGGCAGGATCTGAAATTCGTCCATGGCGACGCCGAGCTGATAGGCGTCGTCGGCGCGCTGCACGACCTGCACGGTGGTCGGCGGCGTTTCTTTGGCGAAGCGGATGCGCGCTGTGCCACCATTTGAACGGTGGGCGTCGATCTCGCCGCCGTGGCGCACGATGTGGTCGAAGAACTGGTCGAACTGGTTGTGGGAAAGTCTGAGATAGCGGCCGATCTTTGGCAGATCGCCGATGTATTTGCCGCTGCTGTAGCACATCCAGTCGAAGGCGTTGTCGATGAGATCGAGATAAAACTGGCTCGGCTGGTCAAAATTTTCCCGCTTGTGCTCGAGCACGAGCTGCTTGCCGTAGGTGACGGTCTCGCCGCGGCGCAGATGCAGGTAGAAATTGGAGATGCTCTTGAGCACGTAAGCCTTGCGTGGCGTGGCGATATGAAATTCGAGGCTGAAATATTGTTTGTAAGGGTCGAAATCCAGCTGGGGAACGAGCGTTACAAGCTGGGAGGATGAGGCGGCGCTGCCGTCTGGCGAAAAGGTGACCTTTGGTTCGTACTGATCGAGAAAGGCGGTCACGGCCTGTGTGTCCACGCGGCTTGCCGGCGGCACGAGAATATCTGAAAGGGCGCGCACGAGCGCCACGAGATGCTTGCAAAACGTTGTGCCCTGAGCGTCGCCGCCGCAGGAGCAGTGGAAATTCAGAAGGTCCTCGCCGCGGATGACGACGAAGGGCTTCTCCCCATCCACTTCGGCGTCGGCGAGCACGCTCTTGGAATAGGACAGCGTACACTGTCCACCTGCTATGTGATCCATGGAATCGATCGTGATGTGCTGCACGCGGCCGAGCTGGTAGAGCGCCAAGCCCTGGCTGATCATCGAACGATCCTGGGTGTAGTCGTAGATAAGATCGCGAATCGACATAAAGTCTTTCCTCCTTTATTGCATTCTACAATTATAACACAAAGAGCGCGCGACGAACGCCTGCGGCGAAAAATTTTTTCGCAGCCACGCGCCTGCAAATATCGCGCGGCGACGCGCGCTGGCTCTTGTGCGGCGGCGGACATTCGCGTATAATTATGAGTTGGAGTGTGGGGAATTCTTGATACTTTCCTGACAAGACGTAACCAGCCCCACACCCTTTCAGAACAGAACCGACGTATAATATGATCGAAATGAAGGAGGAAGAGCGGTGCAATTTGTGAGTTTGGCCAGCGGCAGCAAGGGAAATTGCTATTACCTTGCGAGTGACGAAGGCGCTTTTCTCATCGACTGCGGCATCAGTTTGAAACGATTGGTGGCCGGTGTGGAGGCGCAGACGCCAGGCGGGATGGAAAATCTCGGCGGCATCTTCATCACCCACGAGCATCGCGACCATGTCGCCGGACTCGGGCCATTGCTCCGACGCTACCACATTCCCTGCTACGGCACAGCCGCCACGCTGGAGGCGCTCGGCGAGGGCGTCATCGGCAAGGTGGATCCGAGCCTCATGCGGCCGCTCGAAGGAGAGGCCATGGAGCTGGCCGATTTTGCCATCGGCTGGACGCGCGTCAGCCACGACGCCGCCGATCCTGTGAGCTATCAGATCCTCTGGCGCGAGAAAAAGATTGGCATGCTCACCGACGCCGGTCGGCTGTCAGACGACAACCTCGAAGCGCTCGCTGACAGCGATCTTTTGCTGATCGAAGCCAATCACGATCGCGAGATGCTGCGCCTGGGGCCTTATCCGGTGTCGCTCAAACGGCGCATCGCTTCGGATCACGGGCATCTCTCCAACGAGACCTGCGCGCAGGCGCTGAGCGGACTCATCGGTGGTCACACAAAGCATGTTGTGCTCGCCCATCTCAGCGAGAAAAACAACCTGCCGCAGCGCGCGTTTCACACCGTCTACGACCAGCTGCATCAAACCCCACCGAAAGCGGCGCATTTCCGCCTTTGGGTGGCGCAGCAGAAGCTGCCGCTGGCACTCTCCCTCTGATCAAAGACTTCATATTAACATGCGAAGGAGCTGTAAAAAATGGAAAACGATCAGAACATGAACAACAACGATCCGCTGAACACCGCAGGATCTGACAATAGCAACAATACGAACACCTACGTGCGCGCTGACGACACTGCAGGCGACGCCGATGTCACGCGGCTGGCGCAGCCGGTTGGCGAAAGCTACGAGGGCGCAACCTATGTGCGCGCCGAGGAGGCGCGCGCGACTGCTGAACCAGAGCAGGAATACACCGCGCAGGCTGCGCAAGCGGAGCCAGAGGGCGCTGCACAGAGCGCGTCTGCTTCTGCCGACGCGGAGCGCGTGCAGGCGGAGCAGATCGGCATTGTACCGCCGCAGCAGCCAGGTGGCACGCAGATGCCTGGCGGCAAGACGAAGCGCCGCAAAAACAATGGCTGGGTCAAGGCCGTTGCGCTGCTCTTGATCGGCGCCATCATCGGCGGCGCTACTGGCGGCGTTGTCGGCGCCAAGGTTGGCGGCTCGAACACCATCCAGGCTGTTTCCACGCCGCGCAATACCGACGAGATCACCTACGACGAGAGCGGCAACATGACTGTGTCGAGCATCGCTGCGGAAGCGACGCCAGCTGTCGTCAGCGTTTACAATATGACCACCCAGTCGGCGTACGGCGGATTTTTCGGCTTCGGCCAGCAGCAGCAAGAAGGCGACAGCGGCAGCGAGACTGCGCAGGGCTATGGCTCCGGCGTGCTTATCAGCGCTGACGGCATGATCGTCACGAACTACCACGTCATCGAAGGCGCCGACAGCGTTGTCGTCACCACCGAAGATGGCACCCAGTACGACGCCGAGGTGCTCGGCGCTGACTCGAACCTCGACCTCGCCGTGCTGAAGATCGACGGCAAGGATATGCCGTACCTCGATTTCGCCGACAGCGACCAGGTTCAGGTTGGTGACATGGCCGTCGCCATCGGCAATCCACTCGGCAGCGAATTTGCCAACACCGTCACCGACGGCATCGTCAGCGGCATCGACCGCGAGATCTCCAGCGAAAACGGCGACATCGGCTACATCCAGACCAACGCCGCGATCAACAACGGCAACAGCGGCGGCGCGCTCTTGAACGGCCAGGCGCAGCTCATCGGCATCAACTCGCTGAAGGTTTCTTCCTCCGGCATGATGAGCAACGTTGAGGGCATGGGTTTTGCGATCCCATCCAACACCGTGCTGGAATTTGTCAACAGCGTCAAGGATGGAAAGAACACCAACACTTCTACGAAAAAAGCCTGGGTTGGCATCAGCGGCTACAGCCTTGATGAAGATCTGGCCAACCAGGTCGGCGTCGACCAGACCTCCGGCATTCTCGTGGCCAGCGTCACCAACGGCGGGCCAGCTTATGAAGCAGGCATCCGCATGGGCGATGTGATCACCGCCGCCGACGGCAGCGCCGTCACGAGCTTTGAGGAGCTGTCCAAGCTCCTCGGCAGCAAAAAACCGGGCGACACCATCACTCTCACCGTCGAACGCAGCGGCCAGTCTTCTGATGTGCAGGTCACCCTCGGTGAACAACAGGAATAATTGATACAGCAGGCGCGGCATGCCGATAATGGTTGACCGCGCCTGCTTTTTTTCGTACACTGAAGGGGACAAACGACCACAAAGGAGGATCATTCCATGATCATTTTATATGCCATTCCGGAAAACGACAGCCGCGCTGTGCGTCTGCGTGAAATGCTCAGTGAAGAGGGCATCGACCATCGCTATGTGGGCACCGACGCTGCCGGCCATACCCTTGGCGAGCTTTTCGCCGGCGACGATACGCCAAAACCGCACGCTGCGCAGGATCTGCCGGAGGATCCTGGCATCATTTTCAACGCTGCCGACATCGACCACGATGCCGCCGCGAAATTCCTCGACAAACTCGTCGATAACGGCATCGTTTTCGGCTACCAGGTGCTCGCCGACGAGACCATGATGGATCTGCCGCTCGGCGATATCCTCATCGGTCACCGCGATTACCAGCAATTTCTGGCGAAACTCGCCTTCCTGCAGCAGATGATCGACGGCTGCGCAGCGCTCAAAGAAACCAGCTACGATCCGGACAAATGGAGCGCGCTGAAGATCGCCATTGCCAACGGCAACGATTTTCTCGATGCCGTCGTCAGCGACACTGACAGCCAGTTTGACCAGATCGATCCGAAGGACATCGATGGCCTCATCGCCAACCTTCAGAACGCCATGAAACAACTCCTGGGTTGAGGAGGAACGACAACGCATATTCTTTGCCGGTGCAGTCAACTGATGGTTGACTGTGCCGGTTTTTTTTCGTATACTGAAAACGCAAAATGAACACAGAATGAAAATGTTCATTTCGAGCGACCCTGCCTGCAGGACGGTCGAGGGCATTACGCGTTCGGTCATCGGCACTGCTGTGTGGAGAACAGCAGGCACAGGTGTATGAGATTGGAAGGTATTTATTGTCAAGGAATTTACATGAAGGAGAAAAAATGCTTAGTTTAACAAAATTACTGACCGGCGATGCGTATTTCGGTGATGATCTGCGCTATACGCCGGCGAGCCGTCGTGCCCAAAATGGCGTTGCGGAAGGGCGCGGTCCGGTTGTGAGCTGGAACTGCACCCGCACCTGCAATTTGCAGTGCCGCCATTGTTATGCCAATTCTGAAAGCAAACGCTATGAAGGTGAACTGACCACAGAGGAAGCTCTGGCATTCATTGACGATCTTGCCGCTTTTAACGTGCCAGTGATCCTCTTTACCGGTGGTGAACCACTGATGCGTGAAGACCTGTTCACCCTCACAGCCTATGCCCGCGAAAAAGGCATTCGCGCGACCCTGTCTACCAACGGCACTCTGATCACGCCGGAGATGGCACGCACCATCAAAGACCACGGCATTGGCTATGTCGGCATTTCTATCGACGGCGACCCTGCTGTTAACGACGCCTTTCGCGGTGTGGAAGGTGCATATTCGCGCGCCCTGGCAGGTATCCGCAATTGCCGGGCTGTGGGGCAGCGTGTGGGGCTGCGCTTTACGATCAACCGCAGCAACGCCGCTTCGGTGGCGACGGTGCTGGATTTGCTCGAACATGAAGATATTGACCGCATCTGCTTCTATCATCTGGTGTATTCCGGGCGCGGTGCCGCCATTCAGGAGGAAGACCTTACCGCACAGGAAACCCGTGCCGTGGTGGACTTGATCGTTGATCGCGTGTTGGACTTTGAGCGTCGCGGTTTGAAAAAAGAAGTGCTCCTCGTCGATAACCATGCCGATGGGCCGTATCTCTATCTCAAATACCGCGACAAAGATCCAGAACGCGCGGCGGCGATCTATCGTCTGCTGATGATGAGCGGCGGCAACCGCTCCGGCATGGCTTTTGCCAACGTGGACAACGAAGGCAATGTGCATCCCGATCAATTCACCCAGCACCATATTCTGGGAAATGTGCGCGAACGCGCCTTTGGTGAGATCTGGAGTGACACGACGCTGCCGCTTTTGGCAGGGCTGAAAAATCGCAAACCTTTGCTGGATGCGCGCTGTCGGGCTTGCAGCTGGCTGGAAATCTGCAACGGTAATTTCCGTGCGCGCGGCGAAGCTGTGACAGGCGATTTCTGGGGCTTCGACCCAGCCTGCTATCTGACAGACGAAGAACGTGCCCTGCCGGCGCCAGAGGTGCAGCTATGAAGATCACCAGCTGGAACACCACCAACGCTTGCAACCTTGCCTGTGCGCACTGCTACCGGGATTCTGGCGAAGCCGCCGAGCGCGAGCTTTCGACCGAAGAAGGGCTGCGTCTCATCGATGAGATTGCCCGCGCCGGATTTCAGATCATGATCTTTTCCGGCGGCGAGCCGCTTCTGCGCCCGGATATCCTCGAACTCATCCGTCATGCGCGCGACTGTGGCCTGCGTCCGGTGCTCGGCAGCAACGGCACGCTGCTTTCGCTGGAAATGGCCCGCGCGCTCAAAGACGCCGGACTCATGGCGGCAGGCATCAGCCTCGACAGCCTCGATGCCGTCAAGCACGACAGGCTGCGCGGCCAGAAAGGCGCGTGGCAGGCTGCCGTCAATGGCATGATCCACTGCAAAGCCGTCGGGCTGCCGTTCCAGATCCACACCACCGTCATGGACTGGAACGCAGACGAGATCTGTGCGATCACAGATTTTGCTGTCGAAAGCGGCGCCCGCGGCCACCACATCTTTTTCCTCGTGCCGACTGGCCGCGGCGAAAAGATCGAAGGCAGCGCGCTGCCGCGCCGCGATTACGAAAACACACTGCGCCGTATTATGGAAAAAGCCAGAACCGTGCCGATCGAGATCAAGCCAACCTGCGCGCCGCAGTTCATTCGCGTCGCCGATACCGTCGGCCACAGCCAGCGTTTTCGTCAGGGCTGTCTCGCCGGCACCAGCTATTGCATCATTTCTCCGCGCGGCGACGTACAGCCGTGCGCCTATCTCGATCTGCCGCTGGGCAATGTGCGCGATCTGCCGTTTGACCGCATCTGGGCTGAGAATGAAACCCTCGCGCGCCTGCGCACGCGCGATTACAGCGGCAGCTGCGGCGACTGTCATTACAGCGATCGCTGCGGCGGCTGCCGGGCGCGCGCAGCCTACTATCATGAGGGCGACATCATGAGCGCCGACCCGCTCTGCATCTTGAACAGAGAGGGGGACGCCGATGTTTAAGCCAGATGCCATCGACTGCCAGATCCTCATGATCCTGCAGCGCGGCATCGCCATCGCTCCACGTCCTTATCTGGCGATGGCAGAGGAGATCGGCGCAGGCCTTTCAGAAGAAGAGGTCATCCGTCGCATCGCGCGCATGAAGGAGGAGCACATCATCCGCCGCATGTCCGGCTTTTTCGATTCGCGCCGGCTGGGTTATCAGTCGGTGCTCGTGGCTGTGCAGCCAGAACCCGGTCGCTTCGATGACGCTGTGCGCGCGATCAATCGCTATCCCGGCGTCACGCACAATTACGAGCGCGATCACGCGTACAGCATTTGGTTCACGCTCATCGCCATCAACCAGCCAACGCTGGAGCACATCCTCGATGAGATCGAGGCCGAGCCGAGCGTCGCAGCGATGATGCGTTTCGCCATGAGCCAGCGCTACAAGATCGATGTCACCTTCGACGTCGCCGAAGGAGGGAAACGCCATGCCGTCACCGCTGAATGAACGCGAACGCGCCATTGTCCGCGCATTGCAGCAGGAGCTGCCATTGGAGCCGGAGCCGTATCGCGTGCTCGCTGAGCGTCTCGGCATTGGCGAAGAAGAACTGCTCGCCGATATCCGCGCGCTGCAGGAAAAAGGCTGCCTCAAGCGCATCTCCATCGCACTGCGACACAAAAACGTCGGCTATAAGGTCAACGTGATGATCGTCTGGGACATCCCTGATGCGCACGCCGCCAGCGTTGGCGCTCGTTTCAGCGGACACCCGGCCGTCACCCACTGCTACCTGCGCAATCCTGCGGTAGGCTTTCCCTACAATATTTACACCATGGTGCACGCCCAGAGCGAAGCAGATTACGCAGCCCTGCGCGACGATCTGTGCGCACTCGCCAGCGCCGAGCTGGGCGCAGTGCCCGCCCACGCAGAGCTGCGCAGCCTGCGCGAGCTCAAAAAGATCGGCATGAAATATTTCCTCGAATCTCCCGACGAGATCATCGAGGAATAACCGCCCACGGACCGCTCAAAACAAGTGGTCCATTTTTGTACTTGCGTTGTAGGGAATTTTTTGTGATAATTGAAGGGAAAAAATTCCCTACAAGGAGGCGACGACAATGAGCGATTATAAAGATATTCAGGAGCTGCTTCAACAAAAGGCCGATCTGCAGGCGCGGCTCAAACTTCTGCCTTACGATGGAACGCCGGAAGTGAAGGAGCGCGATGGTAAGCGTTATTTATATGTGCGCAAGCGTGTTGCCGGCAAGCTCACCTCGGAATATGTCGATGTCTATTCGGATACCCTCTATCAGTTGCTTCTGGCAAATGCTCGTGAAGCGCGTGCGCTGAAAAAGCAGCTTCGCCACATTGAAAAAGCGTTGGCCGAGCAGGGTTACGAACAAACCGCGCTGCCTGCTGCAGTGCAGAGGAATCTCGATTTCGCCCGCGCAAATATGAAAGTCAGCATTTACGAACAAGCTGTGCTCGAGGGCGTCGCTACAACTTTTCCGCAGACCGAGGAGATCATTGATAACGGTAAGATCCACGGCGTCACCGCCAGTGACGTGCAAAAGATCCTCAATCTCAAACACGCCTGGGAATTCATCCTTGATCCAGATGTGCTTCGCTATCCGAGCGATTATTCCATTCTCTGTCACATTGCCGGGCTCATCAATGAAGGTTTTTATGCCAATGGTGGACGTCTGCGCGGTGTGCCCGTGGCAATTGGCGGGACCAGTTATGTGCCACCGTTACCGCAGGAAGCGGATGTTCGAGAACAGCTGCTTGCAATCTGTGCAGATAAAATGCTGTCGCCGATCGCCTGCGCCATCCGGCTCTGTCTCTACGTTATGAAAGCGCAGCTTTTTAATGATGGCAACAAACGTGCAGCCATTCTTTTTGCTAATCATTTTCTCATCGCGCACGCTGCTGGGCTGCTCGTCGTGCCAGAGGCTGAAGTGTTCGAATTCAAGCGACTTCTCGTGTTGTATTATGAAGATCGCGACGATGGCGCGCTTACAGTATTTATGAAAGAGCGTTGCTGGCGGTCGATGTGAAGACAGGAACCGCCCGCTTTCAAAAGTTCAAAAAAATTGAAGTTTCGAAAGTGGGGGCGCCGGCCACATCCCGTCCAATTTGGGCAGGGCCTTTGCATTTACAAGCCTTTCTCACATGGATAAGCGCTTTGGCTATGGAAGTCAGCGGCGATTGCTGCGCTGTGCTGTAGATTGTATAATCAAATTACAATATAACGGAAGTGCTTCGCTGGCAAAACGAAAGAAGGGACACTCCATGAAAGCACATATGAAGAGAGGATGGCGCGCGCTCGGTTTGGGCGCCCTTGCGCTGCTCCTTGTCGCAACCTTGGCAGCCGGTGGATGTTCGCCGGGACCAAGTCTGGCCACCCCAGGCCCGGAAGAATATCATATCTACGACGGCCGCGAGGGCATTCAGACGCAGGCAGAAGTGATCAATGCGTCGCGCGATGTTGTGATCATGGAAGATCCGCAATATATTGGGCCGGTGACGACGATCACATTTGGGCTAAGCCCTATGAGCAGACATACGGAAATTTATGATCATAACGGCTATGTGCTGTCAAAGCTCACCACGACGACGACCATAAGATCGGAAGATTATATGACGTTCGATGTCGTTGATGCTGATGGCAATATTGTCGGAAAAGGTGACGGGTCTGGATTGCAGCTTGATCGTCACACGCCTTTGCACCCGCTCTATTCCTATCAACTGGGTTCTGCCATCACGCCGTACTGGCTGGCCCTGTTGCAACAGAACTGAAGCGTTTTCGTCGCACAAAAAATCGCCGAACGTTTTTCGCAATGAAAACGTTCGGCGTTTGTTTTTTAACAGCTGTGGATGAAGCGCCAGAGGTTGTCGCGGGTCTGGCGCAGCACGTCTTCGGTGGTCATGTGGCGGATCTCGGCGATCTCGTTGGCGATCTGGACGAGGGTGGCGGGATAATCATCCTCGCTGACGTCGCGGCCGGTGGCCCAGCGCACGGCGTCGATGCCGTCAGTTTCAATGAGCAGACGGTCGAGCGGTGTGCGCTCGGCGACGGCGGCAACGGCTGGATCGATGGACGGAAATGGGCCGACGCTCATGTAGCAGCCGAGGGCGAGGTAGTCGTCGAGATAATCCGGGCAGGAGTACCAGTGCACGTGGTAGGTGTTGGGATGGTGGCGGAGAATCTCCAGCGCTTCCTGCTCCATGCCCTTGATGTGGAGAACGACGGGACGCCCGCTGTTTATGGCGAACTTGAGCTGATCGCTAAACCATTTGCGCTGCTCGTCAAGGTCGCTGTCGCACCAGACGTTATCGAGGCCGATCTCGCCGAGGATGTCCACCATGTTTATGGCGTTGATCATGTCAAAGCCGCCGTCGTTCTTTGGCGGCAGGTGCCAGGGGTGGATGCCGCAGGAGACAAAAACGTACGGATTTGCTGCGGCCAGTTGCCGGGCGGTTTTGCATTCTGCAGGCGTGGCGGTGCTCACGATGGTGAGCACGTCGTGAGCAGCGAGAAAACGCGCGGCGAAATCTGAAAGATGGATGTGCGCGTCGCTCAAAAGATTGTCATCAAAAGTCATGCGCTTTCCCCCTCGCTCAGCAGATGGTGGATGCGTGTGCGCAGATCGCCCTGGGCGTAGAGCCAGTCGCGGCTGCGATCGCGTTCGCTGATCGTGATCTCTTCGCGGATGGACGCCGGGCGACCGTTCAGCACGAGAATGCGGTCGGACAGATAGATGGCTTCGTCGATGTCGTGGGTCACGAGAAGGGTTGTCTTGCCGAGCTGGCTGCGCATGTTCTGGAGCCAGTCCTGCATGTCACCGCGGGTGATGACGTCGAGCGCGCCGAAGGGCTCGTCGAGGAGCAGAATGTCTGCCTGGCACATGGCTGTGCGCAGAAAAGCTGCGCGCTGGCACATGCCGCCGGAGAGAGCGTCTGGATAAGCGTCTTCGTAGCCAGCGAGTCCAAAAACTGGGAAGAGGGCACGGGCGCGCTCGGCGGCTTCTTTTTTTGTGCCGTGGATGGCGCCGTAGAGACAAACGTTGTCGAGGATGCTCTTCCAGGGCAGGAGCAGATCCTCCTGCGGCATGTAGGCAAAATGCTCGCTGGTGCCGCTGATCGTGGCGCCGTCGACGCGGACGGTGCCGCCTTCTGGCGTGACGATGCCGGCGAGAACGTTCAAGATGGTGCTTTTGCCGCAGCCGGAAGGACCGAGCAGGCTCACAAATTCGCCGTCTGCGACGTCGAAGGAGAGCCCGCCGAGGATCGTCCGTCCGTCAAAGCTAACGGCAAGCTTGTCGATTTCCAGTTTCATCGTTTCACCTGATCACTGTACAAATTCGTTGGTGTACTGATCGCTGGCTGGGATGGTTTTGTCAATGAGGCCGTTTTCATGCATGAATTCGGTGTAGCCGTCCCAGACGCTGTCTTTCATAACGCCCCAGGATTCAGCGTCGCGTGCATATTCCTGAGAGAGGAAAGCCTGGCTTTCTTTGATGAAGTCGAGGTCGTATTCAGGAATGTATTCGGCGAGGATCTCGGCAGAAGCTTCTGGATTGTCGATCGCGTATTCATAGCCTTTCTTGACGGCGTTCATGAATTTCTGTACGGTTTCCGGATCGTTCTCGATCATTTCGTCGTTGGTGATGATGACTGGCGTGTAGTAGTCGAGGCGTTCGTCGAGGGTGTTCAGCGGCATGTAGTTGAATTCCATGCCGTCCATGCGCGCCTGAGTCAGGGCCCAGCCTTCAAATTCCCAGATCAGATCGATGCCGTTGTTGAGCTGCGCCACGCCGCTGCCGTCGGAGCCGACGATCGTGAGGGTGGATGGGTCAGCACCAGCAGCGGTCATCACTGCATCGATAACGGCCTGTTCGCTTGGGGATTGCCAGCCAGCGTAGGTTTTTCCTTCAAAATCCGCTGGCCCTTCGATGCCGGAATCCTTCAGCGCTGCAAAGCCGGAGGTGTTGTGCTGGATGACGGTGGCGATCGCCTTGATCGGCATTGGTTCTTCGCCGGTGAGGGCGTAGGTCACATCTTCCTGATAGCTGACGCCGAACTCTCCTTTGCCAGCAGCAACGAGCGCTGCGGAGGTGTTGTTGTCGCCAGGCTCGATGATGTTGACAGCCAGGCCTTCGTCTGCGAAGTAGCCTTCTTCCTGCGCCACATAGATGCCGGTGTGGTTTGTGTTCGGGGTATAGTCTAAGATCAGCGTGACTTCCTGGAGATCGCTTTCGCCAGAAGCGCTGGCAGCGCTCGTGGAAGCCGCATTGTCATTTCCGCCGCCGCAGCCGGTCAGTCCCACAGCCAGCGCAGCGACACAGAGCATCGATACAAATTTTTTCTTCATTTTTCATTCTCCTTACTATTTAGATACAGTGTGATGCGGACAGAGCCAGCGTTTTGCCAGGCTGACTGCACCGTTTAAGAGCAGGCTCACGACGACCACGACGACCACCGTTGCGAAAACCTTGTCCAGCATGTAGCCGTTCTTCACGCGCAGCATATAGTAGCCCAGCCCCGCCGAGGACGAGATCCATTCGCCGACGATCGCACCGCCAACGCAGTACGTCGCCGCGACCTTGAGACCGCTGAAGAGGCTCGGCGCGGCTGCTGGGATCTTCACCATCGTGTAGATCTGGCGCGTCGAAGCGCGGAAGCTTTTGAGCAGATTCACCTGTTTCGGATTCACCTGCGCCAGGCCGTCGGCGAAGGAAATGGCGATCGGAAAATAGCACATAAAGATGACGATCAACACCTTCGGCGCCATGCCAAAGCCCAGCCAGATGCTGAAAAGTGGCGCCAATACCATCACCGGCACCGTCTGCGTGACGACCAGATGCGGATAGACGCTGTGACGGAACGTTTTCGAGAGATCCATGAGGATCGCCGTCAGCATCGCAAAAGCCAGTGCGATCACCAGCCCGATCACCGCTTCTTTCAGCGTCACCAGTGTGTGCATCGCCAGCTCGCTGCGGTTTTCCGCCAGCGCTTCCAGGATCTTCGTCGGCGCCGGCAGAATGTACAGCGGCACATCGAAAATACGCACGCAGGCTTCCCAGAGCACGATCACGCCGATCGCCACCAGCACAGGCGTCCAAATCGCTCGATTTTTCAGCAAACCTCCCACTCCTTCCATAAAAAATGCCACATCATATCGGGCGAGATACGATGTGGCAGCCTGTGACTGTATGATCCCTACGACGGCATTATCCGACAGGTTCAATGGGTCGAAGCCGCGCGGCAGTAGCCAGCGGGCTTCCTCTCAGGTTGTCTGGGAACCTCCCCGTTATGATAGTAGTTTCAGTATATCGCGCCAGCGCGCCGCCGTCAACCGCTCGCTGCCTTTGGCGTGCGGAAGTTTTCCTTGCAAAAGCCAGCGAAACAGCGTATGATAGAAACTGAACAAAGTTCAGCTTCTGTGGCTGATCGTGCCTTAAGAATGAGGAGGCGTTTATGAACACCCAGATCACCTCTGCCGAGGAAATCCTCAAAGCCGCGCAAAAGATCTTGCTCGAGCATGGCGCCAGCGCGCTCAACATGCGCGCAGTGGCGGCAGCCTGCGGCGTTTCCGTCGGCTCCATCTATAATTATTTCCCGTCAAAAAGCGCGCTCATCGGCGCCACCATTGAAAGCGTCTGGACAGAGATCTTTCGCCCCTTCACCAGCCGCTGCTACACCAGCTTCGATGATGCTGCCACCGCGCTGCTCGCCGCGCTGGCCGACGGCGAAGGGCGCTATCCTGGATTTTTTTCGCTGCACGCGCTGTCCTTCGCCAGCGGCGACAAAGCCGAAGGGCGTGCGCGCATGGCGCAGCATTTCAGCGCCTTGCATGGAAAATTGGTGGAAGCGCTGGAAAACGACACGCGCATCCGCACCGGCGTTTTCGACGGCGACCTGTCGCGCGGGAGCTTTGCGCGCTATGTGATGTCGCTGGCCATTTCTCAGCAGATCCATCCCGGCGGCAGCAGCGCCGCGCTCTTGGCGATGATCCGCAACTGTATTTATTGAAGAGAACCCGCCCGTCGGGTTTTATTTTGAACGAAACTGAACAAAGTTCAGCTCCCGCAGCTGAACGCACCTTTGACATTTGAGAATGGAGGGATCGCAATGGTTAAAAAGAGAACCTTATTGTTTTTGGCAGCGCTCGTTTGGCTCGCCGCCGGCGTCAACATCATGCGCATCGGCGTCATCGCTTACAGCGGTCATCTTACGCTTCTGGCGGCTGCCGGCTCCGTCGTCGTTTTCGTGCTTTTCTGGCGCATGTTCCGCGGCCTTGTCGGCAAACACACCGGCCGCATCCATGATTTTGCCGAAGAGCGTCAGTTTTTCTGGCGATTTTTCGACGCCCGCTCCTTCGCCATCATGGCCGTGATGATGACAGGCGGCATCACCATCCGCGTCATGCATCTTGCGCCAGATGCGTTCATCGCCGTTTTTTACACCGGACTCGGTACCGCTCTCGCCCTCGCCGGATTGGCCTTCGGCTGCCAGTTTTTCCGCTACAAGGAGCATAGCTGAGCGTGTCCTTTAGGGCTACAAGGAGCATAGCTGAGCGTGTCCTTTAGGGCTACAAAGAGCGTAGCTGAGCGCAGTTTTAGACTGGCGAATAGAACTCACAGGATTTTACAGGGACCTCACCGAAAAGGCGAGGTCCTTCTCTTTTCATTTAGGAATTCTCTATGGTATAATATGCATAAGTTTTTTGACCTGATTTTTAGGGAAAGCAGCAGTTTAGAAAAACATCATGAAAAGGAAGAAAACGATATGCTGACGATCGCCTTATGTGATGACGAGCCATTTTGGCGCGAAAAAATAGCGGCCTATCTTGCTGCGCGGGATGATTTTGCCTGCGCCCTGAGCAGTTACGGCAGCGGCGAGGCTTTGATTACAGCCTGCCAACAGGAAGCGCTTCATTTCGACGCCCTTTTTCTCGACATGGAAATGCCGGGATTAAGCGGCCTCGAAACCGCAAGAGCCTTGCGGGAAATGGGCAGTGAAGCTGTCATTGTGTTCGTGACCGGGTATAGTGAATACGCCATCGAAGGGTATGAAGTGGCAGCCTTTGCGTACTTGCTCAAGCCGAGTCTGGACGAAAAATTACCGCGCGTCGTTTCTGCGCTGGTTGAAAAACTGACCCGTCAACAGACCAATATTGTTGTCAAAACGAACCAGGGTGCGCTCACCCTTGACCCACAGACCATTCTGTTCTGTGAAAAATCCGGACATTATATTGCCGTGCACACAGAGCAGACCGTCTACAAAACGCGCATGTCCATGGCGGCGATTGAAAATCTGCTGCCGTCAGAACAGTTTGTGCGCTGTCACAGTGGCTTTGTGGTCAATCTCGCGCAGGTACGAAATCTTACCGAGAAAAAAGTGATCCTGCAAAGGTCGGGCCTGGAAGTGCCCATCGGCAGAAGCTTCAAGGACGACCTTCGCAAAGCGTGGACCCGATATTTGAAAAAGGAGGCTGGGCTATGATGGTAAGTGAAATTGTTCTGGCAGGCTCTGCTCTTGCCGATGCCCTGGTGTTTTTTCTGATTTTTGACGCCTTCTTTGAAAGAAAATCGTATCTTTCCAAGGCCTTGTATGGCTGCGGTTTTCTGGCGCTGGCGCTCTGCATCACACTGAGCAACACCCTGCTGTTGTTCTCCTTTGCCAACGCCCTTGTGATGATTCTGGCGGCAAGCGTTTGTGCCGGGGCATTATATGACGAGAGATGGTATAAGAAACTCCTGATCAGTTTTTTAAGCTGTACCTTTATGGGTGCGGTTGAGGTCGTTGTGTTATTTTTGATTGCTGTGAGCTTTTCTCTCAGCGTCAGCGATATCATCCATATACAAGCCTATCAGATGCTCGGCATTATCGTTTCCAAATGGATGTCTGTAGTAATCTGTATCGCTATTCGCTCTAAAATATCCAGGCGCAGGCAGTCTATTGGCAAAACATACTGGCTGCTTTTCCTGGTGCTGGTGACAAGCACTATTGTGGCGGTATTCTTGCTGTTCAAGCTCAATTATGAAATAGAAACCACCGCCTACAATAGTGCGGCTGTGATTGCTTCGCTGGGACTTTTGCTGGGGACGCTCTTTGCGCTCTATCTCTATGCGCGGCAGATCACGCAAAACGCGCGCATTCTGGAGCAAGAGCAGTACGAGCAGCACATGAAGGCGCAGCTCAAGCATCTGGAAGATATTCTTGCCCAACAAAACGAACTGAGGAAATTCAGGCATGATCTTACCAATAAACTGAGCGCCTTACAAGGCTATTTGCAGGCAAACGACCTTGCAGGAGGCCTCGCCTATCTGGATACTTTGGCAAGCAATTTTTCCAACTTGGTGCCTGTTTTTAACACCGGCAACATCGCCTTGGATGCCATCCTGGGCATCAAAAAAGCTCTGGCAGAAAGCAAAGGCATTCTGTTTGAAACAGCGATTCGTCTGACGGGAAAGCTGCCGCTCCAGCCGGAGGATACCTGTGTGATCTTTGGCAACGCCCTGGATAATGTCATCGAAGGCTGTGCGCGCGTTCACGACCGGCCGCAGCGCATCGCCCTCACCCTCGTTCAGGTGAAAGACCACATCCTCTGCGAGATCACCAACACCGCCATCCTGCAAGCGATCTCTACCGAGACCACCTCGAAACAGGACACGCTAAACCATGGCTTTGGTCTCACCAATCTCAAAGAATCCCTGGCAAAATATGGCAGCAGCCCTGAGATCGTGTGGGAAAACGGCGCATTTTCCCTGAGCTTTACGCTGTACATCGATCATGAATAGCAAAAAATCACCGTGAAAGAAATCGTAGAAAATTTCTTTCGCGGTGATTTTTTGATGAAAACCTGTCGTTTGCGGCCAAAAACCTGTCGTTTAGCGCCACCCTATTGTCAGCAAGAATTTTGCCAGCTATACTGAAAAAACAGAAAAGAGTGTGAAAATTCATGAAACCACTTGCGGATATCACAGCAGCTCAGCTCCAGGAAATGGGCATTGTTCGCCAAGAAGAGATTGCTGTTTACAGATATGGTTTTGATGCACTGTTTACAGCGCTGCTACAAATGGCAAGCATCTTCTGTCTGGCATTAGTGGTGGGAAATTTCTTTGAGACGTTTTTGTTTTTTCTCGCCTTTATCCCGCTTCGCATTTATGCAGGCGGCTATCACGCCGGTACACGTTTAAATTGTTATCTGCTCTCACTGGCAAATTATGGTTTATTTTCACTGGCGCTGCTGTTTGTTCCCGGCGCGTTCTATTCCCCGCTCATCTTGTGCGGCTGTGTTTTCTCTGGTGTGATCATTTTGACCTATGCGCCCATTGTTCATGCGAATAGAAAGGCGAGCGAAGCCAGCAAGAAGCACTACCGCAGAGTCAGCCTTGTGATAGGCAGCATAGAGATCATCGTGTTACTAACACTGCAAGTCATCTTTAAGGATAATCCACTCATCTTTGCCTTTTTCCTGGGCATGATCAGCGAAACCTTATCCATGCTTGCGGTGAAAATAAAAGAAAGGTGTGAACAACAATGGTTAAACTGAGAAGATGGAAAGAGGAAATCCTTATGAAAGCAGGTGTGTTGTTGGCTGCAATTGGGGTATTTGCCGCATCACTTGCTGCAAATGGTGCTTGTGTGTTTCCTTTCTTTGAACCGGAACAGCCGGAGGAGCTGGAAAAGTAAAAATAGAATTTTAGAAAGGACGAAATAGAATGAAGAGATTAAAAACATTATCTGTTTTCGCAATATTTGTATTCAGTACATTTTTTTTCTCAAGCTGCTTTCGCTAACACTGAAGCCGTAAATGATAATGGTCAGGATTTATATATGCAAGAAAGAGCTGATGTAATTGCAGATTATTTGGAAGAGAAGATTAATAGCGATGGTGTAATAGGAGACGATAGTTCAGAATTTTTCGCGCAACATCCTGAATACATTGTCAAAGATTTTTCGAATAACCAATCAGTAGATGTGGTAGAAACGCGCACATTACATTTTGATCAAGCTAGTAAACTCAAGAGAGATTTGAACACTACTTCTGATGCCGAGCTTATTGGAGTGGAAGTGATATTCTATTCCAATGGTGACTATATAATCAGTGAACTGAAACGAAAAGAGATTTCGCCAGATGCACAGGAAAATGTTCAAAGTGAAATTGTTCCAAAAATACGAAATTACGTTTTAGGACAAAATACACATCATATATATAATACTGTAGGTCAATATGTTGGCAGAACCTACGTACAGGCTACTTTTTGGTATGACGGTACAAACGTAGATTATGCTAGCAGCATGGGAGCAAATACAAGATGCTTATTAGGAAATTATAGTGTATCGCCTTCAGGTTCAGGGTACCCTGCTATAACACATCCACCAGAGTATAATAATCAAATATGCAGAGCATCGTATACAACTTTTTGGTACAAGATGATGCCAACCTACGAACAATTAGCTCTCGTTGATATTAATAGAGTGTCTTGTAACCATCAAGGAAAAATATTTACAACTAGTCCATTGACGGCTGGATAAATTTTAAAACCATCTATTAGAAAGATAATTCATAAGGAGGTTGTCATGAAAAAATTAATTATAGGATGTATGATAATCGTGCTATGTGTTTTTGGTGGCGCGATGATTTATACTCCTTCACCAGATGATAGCTATCCGACAGATTATACGATGAAAGAATATTCCGAGCACATTCAAAAGAACAGAAACTTGATTGTTGATACATTAGAAGCTATTAATAAACCAACGCTAAAAGAAACACTTCAGGTCTATGAAAGGGAATCAAAGAGCATTGATTTTTATCCACTGGCCATTGATACGATTGAAGATGCTGAAACACAATTTATTGAAGATGATCGACTGTTTATCTTGCAAAAATGGCGTACGAAACGGTTTATGGAAAAACACTACTCTAACTCTCTAGAATATCAACGACAATTTGAAGAGGCTGCCTATCAAGCTGCAGAAGAAGGTGAATACCCAAAGGACTATTCTGCAGAATCATACACTTATAAAGATGGTAGTGTAATACAATTTAATGGTGGCGGAATGAGTGTTGAGTATGTGGAGTAAATCTGTAGTGAATATTTTGGGATATTGCCTAACGGGAGAATCTTGAGATTATGTGAACAAATATCGATAAGAATGCCATAGATAATAAAATAGTAGGAGGAGGAAATTATATGTTACTAGGAAAGAAATATTGGCAGAAGTTCATAGCAATTATGGTTATATTTGCAGTTGCTTTTCCAACTAATGCTACAGCAGTTTTAGCTGCTGAAAATACTAACGCAAACTATACTGTAAAAATAGATGATAACGTAACAATTAATCATGAGCAAATTAATGAAGAAGAGGGTAATTTGACTTTTGAATATAAGAACCCTAATGATGATTTTACGATTCACTATAATAATTCTGGAAACAAAGATTATTATTCAGAAACTTATGATAAGGATGGCAATATTTTATATAAAGTTATTCAAGAAGGAAATAGTTTGATTTGCTATGATATTGACGGCAATGTTTTAGGAAAAACGACCTTTTCATCTGAAAAAATAAGTTCCGGAATAGAGCAAAGCGCTATTAGCCCACTTGCGTATATATGGGATGATGAATTGGCTTGGGTTAGCGGGGACACGGAAATTTATAATTTTTCATTGAAGCTTGTTATTACCATAATTTCAGCAGCGATCACAGCTTCATATGGAATCCCTGGCATGATAGTAGATAAAGCCATTACGACACTTGCAGAACAAATTATAGACAATGCGATTCCTATCATTTATTATGATGGCTGGAAGCAGTATGGATGGGATACAGGATTTAGTATTATCCGTGTGAATGTAGACTTTTACAGATATGGACACTATAATGGATTTATGCAAAATTACAATAAGGTGATTCCGAATCATTGACTGAAATTTATTTGTAAAGGTGATGGAATTACCGTGGAGTAAGATTTAAACGAAGGACATCGTATTAAACAAAAAGTCAGATACTGTTTACGCAGTGTTTGGCTTTTTGTTTCGAGGTGTGTACAATAGCTGATTGAGAAGTATGTAATAGAAAAGAGCACCATGAGAAAATTGGGTTGACATAGAGGGCTTCGAAATGTATGATTTGTCTTTTAAATTTTGGTATCCAACTGTTCCAAACCTGGGCAGGCATAATATAGATCATTTCAGCATGTTTACATGGCGACCAATTCTTTTTGAATTTGCAACAAACTATATAATGCATTTTGTTATAGTTTTTCTTGCGAGCTTGATAACATATAAATATTTTTCGCATAAATCCAGCTTGAAAAATCATCTTTGCGTAAAGCTATTGGTGATTGTTAGCGGGACAGCATGCCTCTTTTTAGGTCTTATTATCTTAGCGGTTATTTTAAACAAAGTGACGAGTTTATCTCTGTGAGCAGTTTACTGCAAAGAAACAGGCTGTCGCTCATTTCCCGCGCGCTTCCTTTTTCAGCCGGCGTTTTTCGGCGCGGCTGGTGACGACGTGGCGGATGGCGGCGATGGGGTGGATGTAGAGCATGCGCGGCGCGCTGTAGCGCATGACGGTGCGGATGGCTTCGCGCATCTCTGGCTTGTAGCAGTGGACGCGGCAGTTGGAGCAGAAGGTTTTTGTTTCCATAAACGGGCAGTGGTCGCTGCGCTCTGCGGCGTAGCGCGATAGCCGAGCACATTCCTCGCAGAGCGCGCCCTTCGGCGTGTTGTGATGACGGTTGCAGTAGAGCGCGATCATCTCATGCACCATTGCTTTTTCGCGCTCACATTTTTTGGCGAGATCTGGCATCGATCTTCCTCCTTCGTGCGAGAATTTCCTGCTCCCAGTATAAGCGAACGCCGCCGCCGGTTGCAAGCAGGAAAATAAGTGAAGAAGTGTGTTCACTTTTCTTCGGTTTTGCTCACTTACTAGCGAATAAGTGAAGAGAAACGTTTGAGTTTCTTAGGTTTTGTTCACTTATCGGCGAATAAGTGAACAAATCTGTTCGTTTTTCTTAGATTCTCTTCACTTATTGGCGCGTCCTGACCACAGCCCCTTGAGTGCGGCGCGCATCTCTGGTATGCTGTAGGAAAGTGCAGCGGAGTATGACGACCCTTGGAGGTGTCTGATATGTTAGGAGAAAAATTAATGAAGGTGATCGGCGAAGGGCGCGACAATCGTCCGGCGGCGGTCATCATTGACCCGATGACAGGCGTGCCGGATTTTGAACGCTATCGTCCAATGGAAAGTGAGCTGCCGCAGCAGCAGCCGACGGCGGAGCTGATCCAGTACGAGGTCGCTGGCGAAAGCGTCGACGACGTGCTGGCGCGGGTGATTGCGGCGCACGATGATGCGGCGCAGAGTGAAGGAGAATGAGCATGGAAGCATTTGAGTATCAATTACCGACAAAAATCGTCTTCGGCGTAGGACGCTACGCGGAGACGGGCGCGCTTTGCGCGGCCATTGGCAAAAAGGTGCTGCTGCATTATGGCGGCGGCTCGATCAAGAAGAGCGGGCTCTACGATCGTGTGAAGAAATCCCTCGCAGACGCTGGCTGCAGCGTGGTGGAGCTTGGCGGCGTGCAGCCGAATCCGCGGCTGGCGCTGGTGCGCGAAGGGATTGCGCTGTGCCGGCGCGAGGGTGTGGAGATGATCCTTGCCGTCGGTGGCGGCAGCGTCATCGATTCGGCGAAGGGCATCGCGGCCGGTGTTTGCTATGGTGGCGATGTCTGGGACTGCTATACGGGCAAGGCGCCGGTTGCTGCGGCGCTGCCACTGGGCGTGGTGCTGACGATTCCTGCTGCCGGCAGCGAATGTTCGGATGTCAGCGTCGTCACGCGGCCGGACAGCCACGACAAGCGCAGTTTCCATGCGGCTGCAGTGACGCCGCGTTTTGCGATCATCGCGCCGGATCTTTTCACGACGCTGCCGCGCAATCAGATTGCCAACGCCACGGTGGACGTGATCAGCCATGTGATGGAGCGCTTTTTCAGCGACAGCAGCCACGTCACTCTCACCGACCGGCTCTGCATTGCCACCATGGAAACGGCAATGCAGCTCGGCCTCTGGCTCTACGATCATCCGGACGATCTCGACGCCTGGGCAGAATTTGCCCTCACAGCCAACATCGCTCACAATGGCGTGCTCGGCCAGGGACGCATCGAAGACTGGGGCGCGCACGGGATCGGTCACGAGCTCAGCGCGTTTTTCGATGTTGCCCACGGTGCCAGTCTGGCCATTGCCATTCCTGCCTGGATGCGCTACGCCGCTGCGCAAAAACCGGCGCGGCTTGTGCAGTTTGCCCGCGAGGTCATGCACATCTACAGCCAGGATGACAAACAGGCGATAGAGCAGGCGGTCAGCGACTTTGAAGCATTTTGCCAAAGACTCGGCCTGGCTACTCGCCTCAGCGCTGCCGGACTCGCCGATGCGGACCGTGCAGCCATGGCGAAAAGCGTTGTCAAATACCGCAGTCGTGGTAATTATCTCAAGCTGCAGGAAGAAGACTGCTTGCGCATTTACGAACTTGCGCTATAATAGTATATTAGAACGTTCCAAACAGGCGGACCCTTAGCGGCCCGCCCGTTTTATGAAGGGAGAGAACTGCGTGTCTCGCGCGTCCGAACAAAAGAATTCCTATTTCCACAGTTTTTTGCTGCTCATGACCGCCACCATCTGGGGCGTTGCCTTCGTTGCCCAGAGCGTTGGCATGGATCATGTCGGGCCGATCACGTTCGTTGCGGCGCGCAATGTTGTCGCCGTCGTTGCGCTGATCCCGGTGCTTTTTTATTTCAAGGGCCGCAATGCGCGAAAAAATGTGCCGCGTCCATCCTGTGACCGCCGCACATTCTGGACCGGCGGGATCCTCTGTGGCACGCTGCTCTTTGGCGGTATGGTCACGCAGCAGATCGGCCTTGTCTACACGACCGTCGGCAAAGCTGGCTTCATTACGACGACATATGTGGTGTTGGTGCCGCTTTTGGGCATCCTCCTCGGGCGCAAGATCGGCCTGCGGATGTGGCTGGCGGTGCTTTTGGCGCTGGCGGGGCTGTATTTTCTCTGCGTCAAGCAGGGAGAATTTTCCATCGGGCTCGGTGATTCCATCGTGTTGCTCTGCGCATTTTTCTACACCATCCAGATCACCTGCGTTGATTATTACGTGCAGAAGATCGACAGCATCCAGCTCAATTTCATGCAGATGGCTGTGTGTGCCGTGCTCGGCAGCGTCAGCGCCGTGATCTTTGAAGATCCAAGTTGGGCCAATCTTCTCGCCGCTGCGCTGCCGATCCTCTACGCCGGCGTTTGCTCCAGCGCCATGGGCTTCACGTTCCAGACCGTCGCCCAGGAGCACGTGTCGCCAACCGTCGCCAGCCTGATCATGAGCCTTGAAAGCTGCATCTCCGCCATCGCCGGCTGGGCGCTGCTCGGTCAGGTTTTGAGCAGCCGCGAGCTCGCCGGCTGTGTGTTCATGTTCTGTGGCATCGTGCTCAGCCAGCTGCCGGAAAAAATAGGCAAAAGGTAGTGGATTTTCACTGTGATAAGAAAACGTCCATCTCGGATCGATGCCGAGATGGACGTTTTATCATTTCTGCTTCTTTTTTTCTTTCTTCTTGCCGTCTTTTTTCTTTTCTTTCGGCGGTTTCTGTGCTTTTTTCTTGTCGGCTTTCTTCTTCGCTGGCGGCTCTTCGTCGTCGTCGATCTCGTCGTTGCAGCCAAATTCGTCGATGAGGCGCTGGATGACGCTCATCTGAGCCTCGCTGCTTTCGCGCATCATCTGGCTGTAGAGCCGCAGAGCGCGCAGGGTCTGTGGGCTGTCGTCTTCGCCGAGACGTTCGTTGAGCTGGACGACGTTATAGAAGGTGTCGCAGTAGATGCTCAGACGCTGGTTGAGCCGGCGGATGCGCAGATATTGCTGGGCGAGCTGGTAATCGGCGAGGGGGCTGAAAAATTCGAAGAGGTAGCGGCTCGTTTTGCAGAGGCTGCGCAAATGCTCAATGGCGTTCAGGTCGTTGAAATTGGTGGCGCAGATGGCATCGAGCACGAGACGGTAACGGTGGCTGAGCTGTTCGCGCACAAGGATTTCGAGAGGGGCGTGCTCTGTGGCCGTCATGAGAGCGGCGATGGTCTGGTGCAGCGCTTCGTTGTAATCCTGCTCGCTGTCCTCGCGGCTGAGGTGATCGCAAAGTGTCATGAGGGCATCATTTTGTTCGACGACCATGGCGTCGGCGAGCACTGCGAGCTCGAGCTTGCGGGAGTTGTGGATGGTTTTGAGAATGGCGCTCAGGGCGCGCAATTCTTCGAGGTCGTCGTAGAGGGAGAGGTAGAGGCGCTCGGCTTTGCGGAAAGGCTTGTCGCTGCAGTAAGGCTCGATGAATTCAAGCAGGGCGTACTGGCTGCGCAGCGCAATACGCAGGGCGCTCAGGGCGTCGCTGTCGTCGGGGTCGTCGAGGAAAGTATCGCGGGCTTTGATGATCTGCTTGTGCTGGCGCTCGATGAGGGTGGCGATGCCGACGCCGACAGGAACGCTGAAAAGATCGAGGGTTTTCATCTGGTCGAAGTCGATGCCTGCGATGCGGATGGCGCGTTCAGGCGCATGCGGCGGCAGATAGAGCATTTCGCCGCAGCCTTTTTTGAAATGCACATCGAGACCGGTCATGGCGCGCACCCAGTCGCTGAGATAGGGCTCGTGGCCGATGACGACGAGGGTGTCGCCGTGTTTGTGGCTGCGGATGGCGTCGGCAAAGGCGTCGATGTCACCATCTTCCAGGAAAGGCTGGATTTCTGGTGAAACATGGGGCATGTAGCGGCAAAGCACTTCGGCGGTCTGGAGCGCGCGGGCCTTTGGCGAAGTCCAAACCTCGCAGCTTGCTTTGGCGTTGAGATAGCGCGCCAGAGAGGGATACGCGTTTTCCAGGCGTTCGCGGCCGGCGGGCGTGAGGGCGCGGCGAAAATCGCTGCCGTCGGCGGAGCTGGCTTCGGCCTGGCCGTGGCGGATGAGAATGAGACGCATGGGGATTCCTTCTTTCTGTGTGTCGTTGTGCGGATGTATTGCTTTCAGTATAGCATTTTTGCAGCGGTGAGAAAAGAATCGCGCGGTGGCGGCGAGTGAGAAAAAATTTTCTGGAAATTGGTGAAAATTTATCGCAAATATTAGACGAATTATTTGTGATTTTCCGCCATATTTGTTATACTAAATTGATAGACAGGGAAGCTGTGTCAAATGTTGTTAGGACACATCAAAGCGAATGTACAACCACTTGATAGGTGCATTGGCAAAGGAGACATGCCCGTGTCTGCTTGCAAAAAATTTCCAAAGATAAGGAAGGTGTCCCATGAAAATTCATTTATTTACTCAATGCATGGTGGATATGTTTTATCCACAGGTCGGCATTGCTGCGGTCGAGGTGCTCGAACGTCTCGGCTGCGATATTACCGTGCCAAAGAAACAGGTCTGCTGCGGCCAGCCGCTGATCAACTCCGGCTATGTCAAAGCTTCCAAGGCGTCGATCAAAAACACGATCGAAGCGTTTGAAGATGCAGAGACCATCGTCAGCCTCTCCGGCTCCTGCGCTTTCGCAATGAAGCACGAGTACATGAAGATCCTTGCTGACGAACCACAGTGGGCGATCCGCGCACAGCGTGTTGCAGACCGTCTCTATGAATTCACCGATTTCATCGTCAATGTCCTTGGCGTGACCGATGTTGGTGCGACCCTGAACAAAAAGGTCACATTCCACAAATCCTGCCACGCTACCCGTCTGCTCGGCGTTAAGGAACCACCGCTGATTCTCCTGCAAAACGTACACGGCCTGGAATACGTTGAAATGGAAAAGGCTGACCGTTGCTGCGGTTTCGGCGGCACGTTCTCCGTCAAACAGCCTGACATTTCTGAGCAGATCGTTGCTGAAAAAGCGCAGACCGTCATCGACAGCGGCGCCGACATTCTCTGCGGTGCAGACCAGGCCTGCCTGATGAACATCGCTGGTCGTCTTGACCGTATGCGCGACAGAGGCGAGCTGACCCGTGACATCAAGGTCATGCACATCGCCGAGATCCTCAACTGCCGCTAAAAAATAAGGGGGAAATACTATGGCAATTCTCTACAAACTGGACGGCAAAGAGCAGAGCTTCCAGGACCGCGTCAAAGATTGCATCGCGGATGATTTTAAGCATAACGCCATCACCACCGCGACGGATGTTTTCTACAGCAAGCGCGCTGCCCTCGTCGATGAAGTACCGGAATGGGAAGATCTGCGCGAAGAAGCACGCCGCATCCGCAACCACGTTCTCGACAATCTCGACTATTACCTGGCCCAGTTCGCTGAAAATGCTGAAAAAGCTGGTTCCCACGTTTATTTCGCACAGACCGACAAAGAAGCTGTGCAGCAGGTCATCGAGATCTTCGAAAACCGTGGCGCTCAGAAAATGGTAAAGAGCAAATCCATGGTCTCCGAAGAAATCGACATCAACCATGCTCTGATCGATCATGGCGTTGAAGTGTTCGAAACCGACCTCGCTGAGATCATCCTGCAGCTGAACGACTGGAACCCACCAAGCCACATCGTTGTGCCAGCGCTGCACCTCGACCGCGTGGCCATTCGTGACGTCTTCCATCGTTACGGCTACACCGGCGACGAAGACCCAACCCGCGAAACCAAGTTCATCCGTGGCTTCATCCGCGAAAAATTCCTCAACGCCGACGTTGGTATGACCGGCTGCAACTTTGGTGTTGCTGAGACCGGTACCTGCACCCTCGTTACTAATGAAGGGAATGGTCGTATGACCACCTCCGTTCCAAACACCCAGATCATCCTCATGGGTATGGAACGTATCGTCCCAAGCTTCGAAGCCCTCGACGTTATGATGAGCCTGCTCGTTCGCAGCTCCGTCGGCTCCAAGATCACTTCTTACTTCTCCATGACCACTGGTCCTCGCAAGGCTGACGAAGTCGATGGTCCTGAAGAACAGCACATCATCATCATCGACAACGGCCGTTCCAAGATCCTGGCCAGCGAATTCCGCGATATGCTCCGTTGCATCCGTTGCGGCGCCTGCCTCAACATCTGCCCAGTCTATCGCCACATCACCGGCCATGGCTACGGCTCCATCTATCCGGGCCCAATGGGCGTTGTCCTCACTCCGCTGCTCGTTGGTTACGACAAAGCGGGTTCCCTGCCATGGGCATCCACCCTTTGCGGCGCCTGCAGCGATCACTGCCCTGTCAAGATCCCACTGCATGAGCTCATCCTTCGCCATCGCCAGATCCTCGTTGAAGAAGAAGGCTACGGCAAGGGCATGCAGGATTTCGTCTTCACCGCAGCCGGCACCGCGCTTGCGCATGAAAAGCTCTTCGACCTCGGTACCAAGGTTGGCGCGCGTGTCATGCCTTTCCTCGCCAAGGACCGCAAGTCCCTCAAGGAAGACGTCAAGATCCCTGTGCTCAAAAACTGGACACAGTCCCGCGACATGGACACCCTGTCCAAGGAAAAATTCCGCGACTGGTTCAAGAAGCACGAAGCAGAAAAGAAAGGCGGGAAGTAATCCATGTTAAACGAACAGCATAAACAAGCATTTTTGCACAACGTTTCTCTCGCCCTCGGCCGTAACGAAGTGCCAAAATCCATCGAATCCTACGATTTCACCAAAGGTCCACAGCACCACGTCATGAGCGAAGTGCAGACCCACGAAGAATGCGTTGAACGCTTCAAAGTAGAATGCGACAAGCTCGCCATTCCTTACACCGAATGCGCACCAAAGGATGTTAAGAAAGTCGTTCTCGACGTCATCAAAGATTACGGCGGTGGCAAGATCGTCTGCCCAATGGTGCCACAGATGGACGAATTCGGCCTGAACAAAGCCTTCGAAGATGCTGAAGGCAAAGACGGCCTCACCTTTGTGAAGTGGGACGCTTCCAAGGGCCGCGAATACAACATCAACAACGCTCAGGATGCCAACATCGGTATCACCTTCCCACTCATGGGCATCGCTGAAACCGCAACCCTCGTGCAGCCAATGACCTCCGGCTCCGGCCGCAGCGTTGGCCTTCTGCCGATCACCCACGTTGCCATCCTGCGCCGCAGCACCATCAAACGCCGCATGGGCGACACCATGGTTGAACTGCGCAAGATGTATCAGAAGGATCCAGCAGGATTCCCAAGCGCGATCGTTCATATTTCCGGCCCATCCTCCACGTCCGACATCGAACTCGTTCGTGTCGTTGGGGTACACGGCCCTGTGAACATCACCTACGTGATCGTGAACGACTAAGCGCCGCAGTGAGGAGTTAGCCGCTTTGCGGCCGATCTCGCTTCGCTTGATCGGAGTGAGGAGTTAGGAGTTTCTCAAAAATTAACCGTCGCTGTTTTCTCATAAACCTTGAGAGAACAGCGACGGTTTTGTTTTTTGTCAAAAAATCGCAGACAAAAAAGGTGACAATCGAAATGAAACATTACGATTGTCACCTTCATTTTCAACTCCTCACTGAATGCGAGCGGAGCGATGCGTTCCCGCGAAGCGGCTCACTCCTCACTCACGAATCAGCGCGTGATCGTGACCACTCTTGTGTTGCCGTCCCAGACAACGCTGGCGCCGAGAGATTCTGCGATAACGCGGGCAGGGACCATGGTGCGTCCGCCGATAGAGGTTGCCGGCACGTCGATCTCCTTGGTGTGGGAGAGCACGAAATTGATGGCAGCCTGCGAGGTTGGATTGGCTTCATACACCTGGAACAGCGTGTAGTCTGCGCAGAACAGCGTTTTCTGATCGAGCACGAGGCTCATGATGCGGTTGGTCTGTGGATCGTAGCCGGAGACCGTGCGGGTGTCTGCAAAATATTCCACCTGAGCGCCGAGGGCTTCAAAGATCGCGCGCAATGGCACCATCGTGCGTCCGTCCTGGATCACTGGTGGCTGGTCGGTGCTGAGATATTGGCCGTTGACAAAAACCTGGATATCTGCAGCGGCAGCATCCTCTGGCTGTGCAGCCGGCAGGATCACTGAGAAAGCGAGCACAAAAAGCATCAGCAGGCCCGCCAGAGTTTTCTTATGATTCATCAGGGTCATCTCCTTTTTTATCATTCAATCATCCTACCTATTATACCGTGAAATCCACGCCGAAAAAAGGACAAGGCAGTAACAATTAAGCGACAGTGTAGAAAAAATCCCTGTAAAAAGAAAAGATCTGACGTCGAAATCTGCGTCAGATCTTTTAGTGGTTAAGCGCAAATGGCGTCCTCTGGCAGCGCCTTAAGCGGCAGCGGACTCATGCTGCGCAGGCTCACACCAAGCGTGGAGAGATTGTGCAGGGTGGCAGAAGTGGCTGGCGAGAGGATCCCGGCCACGCCGAGGGCGATGAGGGCGCCGTTAAAACCGATGACGAAGCGGTAGTTTGACTGGATGCGGCGCGTCAGCGCCATGGCGATCTGGCGCAGCTTCACAAGCTCCCAGAGGCTGTCGGCAGCGATGGTGACATCGGCGATTTCGCGGGCGATGGCGGCGCCGTCTGAGATGGCGATGCCGCAGTTGGCCTCTGAAAGGGCCGGTGAATCGTTGATGCCGTCGCCGACCATAATCACCGTGTGACCGGCGGCGCGGTGTTCGGCGACGAAGCGTGCCTTATCCTGCGGCAACACTTCTGCGCGGAAGGTGTCAACGCCGACCTCGGCGGCAATGGCAGCGGCGGTGCGGCGGCTGTCGCCGGTGAGCATGACGGTGTTGCTGATGCCGAGCGCGCGCAGCGCAGCGAGGGCTTCCCGTGCTTCGTGGCGCAGCGGATCGCTGATGCAGATGACAGCAGCCAGGCGTCCGGCAATGGCGAGATAGAGGTGGGAATACTGCGGCGGCAGCGCTTCGAAGCGCGCCTGTTCGCCCTCTGGAATGACGACGTCCTCATCTTCGAAGATGAAGTGGCGGCTGCCGATGAGCACGCGCTCTTCGCCGACACGGCTGGCGATGCCGTGGGCCACGAGATACTCTACCTTGGAATGGTATTCGTCGTGGCGCAGACCGCGGCGGGTGGCTTCGGCAACGACGGCATTGGCCATGGAGTGGGGGAAGTGCTCTTCCAGGCAGGCTGCCAGACGCAGCATCTCAGTTTCATCCTTGCCGTCGAAGGTGATGATGTCAGCCACTTGTGGGCAGGCATGGGTGAGCGTGCCGGTTTTGTCAAAGACGATGGTGTCGGCTTCAGCGATGGCCTCCAGAAATTTGCCGCCCTTGACGGTGATGTGGTTTTTCGACGCTTCGCGGATCGCCGAGAGGACCGCCAGCGGCATTGCCAGTTTGAGGGCGCAGCTAAAATCGACCATCAGCACCGAGAGCGCGCGTGCTGGTGTGCGTGTTAGCGCCAGTGCCAGCAGGCTGCCGGCAAAGGTGTATGGCACGAGCTTGTCAGCAAGTCTGGCTGCCTTGGCTTCGCTGACGCTCTTGAGCTGTTCGCTCTTTTCGATCATGGCCACGATCTGGTCGTAGCGTCCCTGGCCGCTGGCCTGCTTGACGAGGACGACGCATTCGCCTTCCTCGACAACGGTGCCGGCGTAGATGACACTGTCCACGTGCTTTGCCACAGGAATCGATTCGCCGGTGAGAGAGGCCTGATTGACGGTGGCTTCACCGTCACAGACGACGCCGTCGAGAGGGATCACGCTGCCTGCGCGGACGACAATCTTGTCGCCAGGCTGCACGCGGCTTACCGGTGTCAGGACGTCGAGACCGTCTGGCGTGCGCAGCCAGACACGGTCCACATGGAGGGACATGGCGCTCGCCAAATCGGCGACGGATTTTTTGCGTGTCCAGTCCTCGAGTAGTTCGCCGATCTCAAGCAGGAAGATGACCGTGCCTGCCGTGCCAAAATCGCCGCGGCCGGCAGAAATGCCAATGGAGATCGCATCCAGCAGCTCGACCTTGAGCTTGCCCTGACGCAGACAGCAGAGACCGCGCCAGAGAAATGGCACCATGTGACGGACAAAACGCACCATGCGCAGTGGTGCCGGCAGAAAAAGGCGGCAGCCGACGCGGGAGAGCACCTTGCCGATGAGCTTTTCCTTGAACGTGCGGTTGATGGCGCGGGTTGACTGCGCCGGCAGGGGAACAGTGTCGCGGGCCTCGTCCCAATTGAAGTGGGCGATTTCATCGAGCACAGTGCGGCGCTCGCCGTTATAGCGGATGATCACACCGCCAGTGCGTTCGAACACCTTGACATCGGTGATCTCAGGATGACCGGCAAGCCACAGCTCGAGACGGTCGGCGTCTGCGACGGAAAGACGGGGAATGTTCAGCCGCAGGCGCATGCGGCCGCGACTTTCATGTACGATGGTTGCTTTCATGTTGATCCTTTCTTTGAAAATAGGAAAATGACAACAGAAAAAGCGCCGGCATGCGGCGCTTTCGTGGGTTTTTATACTTCTTCGCCGTCTGCTTCTTCGCTGGCTTCGGCGTCAGCGATCTCTGCGGCTTCGCGCTCTGCTTCTTCACGGGCGGCGCGTTCCTCGTTGAGATCCTGTGCGGAAGCGAGGATGTCGTTGGCGTTTTCCTGCACATTGTCTACCGTGGTCATGACGCAATCCTTTGCGCGCAGCCCGGCAGCAGTGACATGGACATAGGCCTTCTTGGCATCCTTGCTGGTCAGCAGCTTGATCCCGACAGAACCGAAGAGGGTGCCGCCAACAAAGCAGGCAATCTTTGGAATGATACTCATTATGCATTCGTCCTTTCTATTATTTATGGTTGTAACCTGTGATCAAAAGCATCATCATGCAGAAAAGGGCACTCCACGCCCAGAAACGGTGCTGTTTCAAAGCTCTCCCTCCTTTGTCTCAGGTTTGGTTGGTCCTATTAGATTATTATAGCAATGGGGCGAAGGCACATCGCGCCGGATCAGACAGAAAATATGCCGGATCAGACAGAAATGCGCCGGTACTGGCCTGGCGTGTGGCCGAAGCGACGCACAAAGGCTGCGCTGAATTGGCTCGTGCTGCTGTAGCCGACCTCCTGCGCCACCTCGAGCACGGTCATCGTGCTCTCGCGCAGAAGCCGTGCCGCTTGCGTCAGGCGCTGCTCCTGCAGCCAGGCGTGCAGCGGCTGACCGTAGAGACGGCGGAATTCCTTTTTGAGTGCTGTTGGCGAGACGCCGAAGCGGGTGCTGAGTCCGTCGATTGTGAGTCGTTCATCGAGATGGCAGCGCATATAGCTGGCCACCTCCTGCACGATCTGCGTGAGCGCACTGTTGCTATTGCCTGGCGTCTCGGCGATGAGATCGTGGGCACTCAGAAGATAGAGCAGTTCCAGCGCCTTGAACACGGCATAGCGGCTTTGCTCCGGCGGTGTGAGCAGCGCAAGATTGGCGCAGGTGGCGCTGGCCCAGGGCGACGCTGCGATCACCGCGCAGCCTTCGTGCGCCTGCATGCGCCGGCCCACTGCTGCGGTGTTGAGGGGGCCGAACCCTGTGAGTGCTGACAACGCGGCGAGGCTGGCGACGGCGCCAGCGCCATCGACGGCGACCAGCAGCCCGCGCAGCCCGGTGGAGGCCTGTGCCATTTGCAGTGATCCCACGTTGCTGAGCAGGAGGATGCCCTGCGTCGATACCAGCTCGGTGCGCTGGCGCGTGCGCCGGAGGGTGAGCGTGCCGTCCAGACAGAAGAAAGCTTCATAATGTTGCGGTGCGAGCTGCAGCGGCAAATGGGCGTTGGTCGTAATATCGTCAAAGCGCCAGACCGTTACGCCGCTCATGGGTGTGACACAAGCTGACGGTGGAAATGCGTGCGCTGCAAATTCTGCCAACATGAAGCGTCCTCCTTTGTCAATATTTACTATTAGTTCGATCTAACTATAGAATACGCTTTTGCTAACCATTTGTCAATTGCTAAATGCTAACCATTTTTTACAATGGTATCTGCCAGAAAAATGAATAACAGACACAGGATGTTCAATGATAAGATATTCATATACGATCTATCAATCTGGAGGTTGTTTTATGATCACGCGATTGTTCACCCGCGACATTAGTTTGGTTTTTGTCGCAAGCTTTTTTTATATGTCTTGCTCTTTCATCGCCACGCCGCTCATCGCCAGCTATTCTGAAAGCCTTGGCGCAGGCGCGGTGTTCATGGGGGTGATCGGTGCAACGTTCAACACTGTGGCGCTTTTGAGCCGACCCTTTGTCGGCAACCTCGCCGACCGGCTCAGTCGGGCGCATCTCTCGACGATCGGTGCAGCGCTGATGCTTGTCGGGAGCGCCGGCTATGTGCTGGCGCCGGCAGCCTGGGTGGTGATGGCAGCGCGCATCGTACACGGGCTTGGCATGTCCTGCTGCTCGATCTGTATGTCCACCTGGATCGCCGGGCTTTTGCCACGCGAGCATACTGGTGCCGGCATGGGCCTTTATGGCGCGACCAACGCGCTTGGGCAGGCGGTCGCGCCGGCGCTCGGCATATTTCTGTACGAACGCATCGGCTATCGACTGGTTTTCCTGCTGGGGACAGCGCTGGCGCTCACTGTGCTCATCGTCATCCGCTTTGTTGGCGACAAAGGCGCGCCACATCTGCAGGCAACGGCGAAAAAACATCGTGGCCTCGTCGCACCGAACGTCGTGCCGGTTGGACTCATCATCATGTTCTTCGCGATCCCCTACTGCGCGACGCAGACCTACCTCGTGAGCTACATCGCTGCGCGCGGGCTTTCTGTGCACGCTGGTTGGTTCTTCCCGTTCTACGCCATTGTGTTGTTGGTGCTGCGGCTTTCGCTGGCAGATCTTTTTGACAAGAAACCGTTCCGCTTCTTTCTCGGCGTCAGCGCCTGCTGCGCCTTGGTGAGTCTGGCGCTGCTCACCGTCATGCAGTCCAACCTGGCGCTGCTGGCGGCAGCTGTCTGCATGGCTGGCGGCTATGGGATCATGTGCTCTGTCTGCCAGTCGGCAGCGGTGCTCCTCGTCGATGAGAGCGAGCGCGGCCTCGGCAACAGCACCTACTACATCGGCATCGATCTCGGCATGGCGGTGGGTGCATTCATTGGTGGGCTGTTTTACGGCTATGTACCGCTGGCCTGGTTTTATCCGCTGCTGGCACTTTCCGTGCCGGCGGCGCTTGCAGTCTATCTGGCGAGCCGCAAGCGTTTTCATAAAATCTGATCTCCCTTCGTCCGGTAAAACGCCGGACGATTTTTTTGCGCCGAAACGCCGCAACGTGCTATCATTATAGATGAACAACATTCAGCCTGGAGGGATTTTCATGCCGCATCGTTTTCCGGTCATCACCATCAGTCGTCTTTTTGGCAGCGGCGGTCACAGCATCGCCTACGCGCTCGCTGAACGCCTCGATCTGCCGTTTTATGATAAAGAGATCGTCCTCGCCGCTGCGGAGCAGAGCGGCTACAGCGAAGAATACGTCGCCAATCAGGGCGAGCACAGGAGCAGCGGCGAGCGTCTGCTGAATCGTTTTCTGCTCGCCAATGCGCCTGGCTACAAAGATCCGCAGGAAGCGCTGTTCGCCATCCAGCGGCGCATCATTCTCGATTTTTCCGCGCAGCCCTGCGTGATCGTCGGCCGTGCAGCCGATTATATCCTGCGCGAAGCCAGCGTCCCCGCGCTCAACGTTTTCATCCATGCCAACGACGATTTCCGCGCTCAGCGTGTGCTCAGCCGCTACGGCGAGAGCGATGTCGACATTGCTCAGCGTCTGCGGGAGAAAGACCGCACACGCGCTGATTTTTACGAGCACTTCACCGGTCTGCGCTGGGGCGATGCGCGCAATTTTGACGTCTGCCTCAACAGCGGTGTGCTCGGCGTAGCAACCTGTGTCGATATTCTCGTGGATATTTTGCAGGAGGAGGATCGCCGTGATCACTAAGCTCCTCACCCGCGACATCAGCCTCATTCTTGCAGCCAGCTTTTTCTACATGGCCTGCCCGATGATGGTCACGCCGCTGATCGCCGGCTTTTCCGAAAGCCTCGGCGCCAGCGCCGTGCTCATGGGTCTGGTTGGCGGTATGATGAACGTCGTTTCGCTCTGCTGCCGACCTTTCGTTGGCAATCTTGCTGACAAGATCAGCAAATATCGCCTTTCGACCATTGGCTCGCTGTTGATGATCGTCGCCTGCGTCGGCTACATTTTTGCGCCGACCCCGGCGGTCGTTGTCGGCGCGCGCATCATCAACGGCGTCGGATTTTCCCTCTGCAGCGTCTGCATGGCGACGTGGATCTCCAGCCTTCTGCCGAAGGAACGCGTCGGCGCCGGCATGGGCCTTTACGGCACCATGAACGCCCTCGCCATGGCCATCGCGCCGGCGCTCGGCATCGCCGTTTATGGCAGCCTCGGTTATCGCGCCGCATTTGTGCTCGCAACGGTGCTCGCCGTCGCCGTCGTCGTGACCGTTCAGCTCGTCCATGACAAGGGCGAGGTTGTGCAGAAATCTGCTCCGGCAAAAGGACGCGGCAGCTTTGTTGCGCGCGATGTGCTGCCTGTCGCTGCCATCATCATGCTCTTTGCCATTCCCTATTGCGCCACCCAGTCCTTTCTCGTCAGCTACATCGCCGCGCGCGATCTCGCCGTGCACGCCGGTTGGTTTTTCCCGCTTTACGCGATCATTCTGCTCGTGCTGCGACTGTCGCTGGCCGATCTTTTTGATAAAAAGCCGTTCGTATTTTTCCTGGCAGGCAGTTCGGTGAGCGCCCTCATCGCCATTTTGCTCCTGGCAGTGATGCAGAATAATCTCGTCCTCTTCGTTGCCGCAGCGTTCATGGCCGGCGGCTACGGGATCATGTGCTCCGTTTGTCAGTCCACCGCCATCCTCCTCGCCGGCGAAGAAAAACGCGGCCTCGCCAACAGCACCTACTATATCGGCTTCGACCTCGGCATGGCCCTCGGCCCGATCATCGGCGGCTTTCTCTACGGCCACGTGCCGCTCGCCTATTTCTACCCGGTGCTTGCCCTCTGCGTTCCAGCCAGCGTGATCGTTTATGTGCTCAATCGCAGACGTTTTCGCAAGGTGTGAATTTTTGACTGAAAAACAGGACATTCACCGATAAACCGCCGCGCAACCCAAAGTTGCGCGATAGCTGGTGGCAGCAACCTGGATTTTTCGTTAGAATGAGGGCAGAAATTAAGAGAAAGGAAGATTCATATGGCAGTGAATACCATTGGCATCCTGATCGGGATCGTTTGGCTCTTGGTGCAGCTGGCGATCATCGGCGCGATCATTTATCTCTTCGTCCTCATCGTGAAGGCGTTGAAAAAATATATTGGCTCAAAAGAAGTGCGCGAAGAAAAGCGCGAAATGCGCGCCTCTCTCGGCGAGGTGTTGCGCGAAGAACGCACCCGCTGCAAGATGACGCAGGAATTTGTCGCCGAATCTCTGGGCGTGAGTCGCCAGGCTATTTCAAAATGGGAAAATGGAAATGCGGAACCTTCGACATCAAATTTGCTGGCGCTCGCAAAATTGTATGGCGTCGGTGCAGAGGCGCTTCTGGCGCGTGTGGCGAAAGAAGACGACTGATCGTTTTGGCGTTCGGCGATGGCCGGACGCTTTTTTCGTGGTGCGAAATATGGTGCTGACAGTTGGTGACAATTTTCGGAGATTTTACCATTCATGTGTTTCTTATGATAGAATATCCACAAAGACTGATCTGTGGCCTGAAGTCTGGGTCTGAACTTTGGAGGGATATGAAAATGGGAAAAAACATTCTGGAATATAAGGGATACGTGGTGAAGGTGTGTTACGATGCCAAAAGATGTCTGCTCTACGGCAAGGTGGATGGCATTGTGGATGCGGTCAATTTTGAGACGGAGAATCCACGCGAGGTGGAACAGGCGTTCCACGATGCGGTAGATCACTACCTTCATTTTTGTGAGAGTGTTGGTCGTCGTCCTGCGAAGGCTTACAAGGGGCAGTTCAACGTGCGCATTGCGCCGGAGCTGCACAAGTCGATCTCGCTCTGGGCGGCTGCGCACGATATGACGATGAATGCTGCTGTCGAGCGTGCAATCGAGCGCTTTGTGGAAAACGGCGACGACGAAAACTGAAAAAACAGCGTCTGCGCGCTCCGGGGTGGAGTTCGTGCAGACGCTGTTGTGTTTTAGGAGAGCTGCTTGCGGACGCGGGCTTCTGCTTCGCGAAGGCTGAGGCCTTGGGCATCGGCGATGCGGGCGAGGTCGTCGTGCTCGAATTTTTCGCGGCTGACGCCGTAGCCTGTGGAGCATTTGCGGCGGACGGGACCGTCGGCGGTTTCGATGGTTTCGATGCGGCGGTCGAGGGTGTAGCGGCGGAAACGGTTTTCGCGGATGCCAATGGTGGTGGTGTGTGCAAAGAGGGCGCGCACGAGCGCATCCTTCTCGGCTTCGCGGCAGATCACATGGAGAAGATGGCCGGGGCGGCTTTTTTTCATGCCGATGGGAATGGTGTAGACGTCGAGGGCGCCGGCGGCGAAAAGTTTATCGAAAGCGTAGCCGATGGCTTCGCCGGTCATGTCGTCGATGTTGCAGCAAAGCTCGATGACGTCGTCGCTGGCGGCGCTGCGCTCGCCGAGCAGGGCACGCACGCAGTTGGCGGCGGGGAAATCTTTTTTGCCCATGCCGTAGCCGATGGCGCTGGTGCGCATGACTGGCATTTCGCCGAAACGGCTGGCGAAATGTTTGAGCAGAGCGGCACCGGTTGGCGTGCAGAGCTCGCCCTGAATGCTGCCGCCATAGATCGGCACATCCTGGAGGATGGTGGCGGTGGCTGGCGCCGGAACGGGCAAAATGCCATGGGCGCAGTGTACCTGGCCGCTGCCGACGTGCACTGGCGAGACGATGATCTCGTCAGGCGCGAGACGATGCATGAGCAGACAAACGGCGGTGATGTCTGCGATGGCGTCCATGGTGCCGACTTCGTGGAAGTGGATCTCGCTCACTGGTTTGCCGTGGGCTTTGCTTTCGGCGTCGGCGATGAGGCGGTAAACGGCCATGACGTTGTCAGCGACTGTGGCTGGCAGAGAAAGATGGCCGCGCACGATGTGCTCGATGTTGTGGAGGCTGGCGTGGTGGTGATGGATGTGCGCATGGTCGTGATGATGTGCGTGCGCGTGATCGTGGTGGTGGTCGTGTGAGTGTGCGTGATGGTGGTCGTGGGCGTCTTCTTCTTCGCCGTGCACGGTCACTTGCAGATGGGTACCGGTGATGCCGCATTTCACGGAGGCTTCCCGAGAAAAATTCACGCCGGGAATGGCGAGCGCGTTGAGCTCGGCGACAAATGCGTCCGGATCTGGCAAGAGTTCGAGCAGGGCGGCGGCGAGCATGTCGCCGGCAGCGCCCATGCTGCAGTCGAGGTATAATGTTTTCATCTGAATCTCCTTATAATCCCATGTGGTTGATGCTGCTGGCGAGATAGCCGGCGCCGAAGCCGTTGTCGATGTTCACAACACTGACGCCGCTGGCGCAGGAATTGAGCATCGAAAGCAGCGCAGAAAGGCCGCCGAAGCTGGCGCCGTAGCCGACGCTCGTTGGCACGGCGATGACAGGGCAGTCGGTGAGACCGCCGAGAACGCTGGCGAGTGCGCCTTCCATGCCGGCAATGGCGATGATGACGCTGGCGCTCATGATCTCGTCAAGATGAGCGAGGGTGCGGTGCAGCCCGGCGACGCCGACGTCGTAGAGCCGGATGACGTCGTTGCCGAGCACGGTGGCGGTGATCGCCGCTTCTTCGGCGACGGGAATATCGCTGGTGCCGCCGGTGGCGACGACGATGGTGCCGAGACCGTCGGCTTCTGGCAGCGGACCGATGACGCCGCAGCGCGCGTCAGCGTAGTAGGCCATGGTAAAATGATGGCGCAAGCTGCGCGCCGCGTCGGCGGAAAGCCGGGTGATGAGAATGGTCTCTTCGCCGTGGCTGAGCATGGTCTCGGCGATGCCGGCGATCTGCTCCGGCGTTTTGCCGGCGCCGTAGATCACCTCTGCGACGCCCTGGCGCAGCTTGCGGTGCATATCCACCTTGGCGTAGCCGATGTCTTCGAAGGGTTTTTCTTTGAGCGTCAGCAGCGCGTCGTCGACGGAAACGCTGCCGCTGGCGACGTTTTCCAGCAGCTGTTTGATATCTGTGCTCATGGTCGCACCTCCAGATCGAGGGAAATGGTTTCGTAGAACGGGCGCAGCGCTGCGAGGATCTCGTTGCGCTGCTCAAGCACGCGCGCAAGCTGCGATTCAGGAACCTGGATGCGCGCTTGTCCGCGCGATTGCCGCACGCGAAAATCGCGGAATCCGAGCGCGGCGAGGGCGGCTTCGGCCTGTTCGGTGGCGGCGAGGGCAGCGGCTGTCAGCGGTTCGCCGCTTGGCGTGCGCGTGGCGAGACAGGCGTAGGCGGGCTTGTCCCAGGTGAAAAGGCCGGCGTCGCGGCTGAGCGCGCGGATGGTGTCCTTCGTGAGGCCGCATTCGCGCAGCGGTGAATGCACGGAAAGCTCGCGCAGGGCGCGCATCCCCGGGCGATCGGCGACTGCGTCAGAAGCGTTGGTGCCGTCGCAGAGCAGCGTGAAGCCGTCGGCGACAGCGGCATCGCGGATCGTTGTGAGCACGGCCTGCTTGCAATGATAGCAGCGATCTGGCCCGTTTTCTGCTGCGCCGGGCATAGCGAGCACATCCAGCGGGAGCACGCTGAGGGCAGCGCCGAGCTCTGCCGCCAGACGGCGCGCGTCGTCCAGCTCGAAGCGTGGCTGAAATTGTGAGTGGACGGTGTAGGCGCGGACGCGCTTGGCGTAGCGCGTGGCGGCGTAGAGCAGATAGGCCGAATCGACGCCGCCGGAAAAAGCGATGGCCACTTCGGGATGGTCGCGGAAAAATTCTTCCAGAGTCATGGTTCCTCCTCTGCGAAAAAAGCACACGCCGTCTGTTCTGAGACGATGTGCGCTTTCATAGCATACGGTTCGTTGGTTGATGAATGGAAAATGGTTGCCTGCTTCTGCAGGTGGGCGTCGGCTTCCTGCTGACGGTTTCAGTATAGCGCACGGCTGACAATGGGTCAACAGCCGCCGGCGGCAATCTTTTCCAGCTCAGCGAGCACTTCTTCGAGCAGATGGCGGATGTTGAGATCGCTCACGCCGACGACGATGTTGTCGCAGTGGTTGATCGGAATGAGGATGCGCTTGGCATCTGCCTGGGCGACGGCCTGCGCCATGCGCGGCGTGATCTCGCCGAGCAGCGCGTCGGCGATGACAATGCCGATCGGGCCGATGATGACGTCGGCGCGACGGCTTGAAACGACGACGGCGTTTTCGCCGGTGGCTGCCTGGGTGGCGCCGGCTTTGAGCATGGCAGATGTGGCAGCGGAATTGGTGCCGACGGCGGTGAGGGATGCTTCCGGCAAACGTTCGCGGATGGCGGCCACAAGCTGACGCCCGATGCCGCCGCCTTGCGCATCGATGATGAGAATGTTCATGAAAAGTCCTCCTGACGATCCTATATAATAGAAACAATTGTACCACAAGCCTGTGCGCTTGACCAGAAGCGTCGGAATGTGCTAAACTTCTCTCTGACATCGGCGCGGCCGGTGCTTTTTTCTTGTTATGATCTTCAAGGAGGGCGACATGGATTTTCTCACTGCGGACATCCGTCAGCTTTATCGCAAATATCTTTTGGCGTCGCTGGGCAGCGCGCTGGCGACGTCGATCTATGGGTTCGTCGACACCATCGCCGTGGGCCAGGCTGTTGGTCCGATGGGGGCAGCAGCGATCGCTGTGCTCAATCCGTTTTTCAGTATCATGGTCTTTCTCGCGATCCTCTGCGGCATTGGCGGCGCGGTGCTCATGGCCAACGCCAAGGGCGAAGGGCTGGAGGAACGCGGCAACGCGTATTTCACAGCGGCGCTCGTGTTGGTGCTCGGTGTCATCGTCGTCGGTTGGGTGGTCTTCTTCTTTTTCCATGAGCCGGTCTTTCGCTTTTTCGGCGCCACCGATGAAAACATGCCGTACGTTCTCGACTACGGAAAATGGCTCGTCTGGTGTTTCCCAGGCTACATTCTGCCGATCTTTCTCGGCGCATTTCTGCGCAACGACGGCGCGCCGGGGCTGGCGATGGCTGCTGTCGTCACCGGCGGGCTCTGGAATTGCTTCGGCGACTGGTATTTCTGCTTTCCCCTCGATATGGGCATGGCCGGTGCAGCGATCGCTACCGTCAGCGGCGCCAGTCTGCAGGCGCTGATCATGGCGACGCATTTTCTGCGCCGCGGAAAATGTCATCTGCGTCTCGTCTGGCCGCAGAATATTTTGCGCGATATGCGGCGCATCGTCACGCTCGGCTTTGGCGCCGGCGTGCTCGATCTCGGCAATGTTTTCATCGCCATCATTATCAACAACCAGATCCTGCGCTATGGCTCGGGCGATTATCTCGCTGTGTACGGCGTCGTCAGCACGATCTCGCTGCTCTTTCAGGCGCTTTTTGCCGGCGCTGGGCAAGCGTCACAGCCGCTCATTTCCATGAACTACGGCGCGCGCAAGCTCGATCGTGTGCAGGCTGTTTTGCGCATGGGGCTGGCGACGGTCGGCTGTATGGGCGTCGTGTTCATGCTCCTTGGCGAGCTTTTTCCAACGCAGATCACGCGCCTGTTTATCGCGGCGACGCCAGAAGTGCTCGCAGCAGCGCCGCTCGCGTTTCGCTGTTACTTTATCTTTTTTATCTTCCTCGGCATCAGTGTGCTTGCGACGTATTATCTCCAGTCGATCATGCGCGAGCGCGCAGCGATGACTGTTTCTGTGCTGCGCAGTCTGGTGCTTTCGATCACGCTGCTCTTTGTGCTGCCGATGTTCCTCGGGCTGCCTGGCGTTTTTCTCGCCATGCCGCTTTCTGAAGGCATCGTCGCTGTTATCGCGCTCATCCTCGTGCGCCGCAGCATGCGTGCCTGAATCTCACAAAGCTGCCGCACCTGCGGCGGCTTTTTTTGCGCTTGCGCACAGGGGCGGCGTTGGCGTATCATAGGGAGAGCAATCCATGTCGCAGAAGCGACAGAGAGGAGAAAGACCTTGACGATCAACGAACAACTGGCAAATGAATTTCAAATGAACGCAAAGCACGTGGAGAACACTGTGGCTTTGCTTGACGACGGCGCGACGGTGCCGTTCATCGCCCGCTATCGCAAGGACGAGACCGGCGCGCTGGACGATCAGGCGGTGCGCGCTTTCGCCGATCGCCTGTCGGCGCTGCGCAAGCTCGAGGAGCGGCGCGCCGATGTGATGCGGCTGATCGCAGAGCAGGGAAAGCTCACCGATGCGCTCGCTGAAAAAATCGCCGCAGCAGAAAGCCTCACCGCCCTCGACGATCTCTATCGTCCATACCGACCAAAGCGCAAGACGCGCGCCAGTATCGCCGCAGCGCGCGGGTTGACGCCGCTGGCTGAAGCCTGGACAGCTGGCGCTTCTGCCGCCGCTCTCGCCGAACAGGCCGAAAGCCTCGCGCAGGCGACCGACGAGCTCGCTGACGCGGAAGCAGCGATCGCCGGCGCTTGCGATATTCTCGCTGAAGCCCTCGCCGACGATGCCGAAATGCGCGCGCGTCTGCGCGAAGAACTGGCTGCCAAGGGCGTCATCCACACCAAGGCCGGCAAGACGCCAGATCCTACCTACGACAACTATCTCGATTACAGCGAACCGCTGGCAAAAATGGCGGCGCATCGCGTGCTCGCTGTTGGGCGTGCTGAGCGCGAGGATGCGCTGGCGGTGAGCCTCGAATTTGACGAAGAGCGCGCCGTGTATCTGCTTTACAAACACATTTACAGAAAAGGCATGGCCTGGCAGGAGCGTTTGCAGGAAATGTGCCGCGACAGCTGGAAGCGTCTGCTTAAGCCGTCCCTTGAAAAAGAAGTGCGCAAAGCGCGCACAGAATGGGCGGAGGATCAGTCGACGGTGCTTTTCAAGCGCAATCTGCGCGATCTGTTGCTGCAGCCGCCGGTGCGCGGGCATGTTGTGCTCGGATTTGACCCGGGTTTTGCCAATGGCTGCAAGCTCGCCGTCATCGATGCGACGGGCAACGTGCTTGAAACGACCGTCGTCTATCCCTTCAAAGGAAAGGGCGGCGAGGCCAAAGCGAAAGAAATCCTGCGTCAGCTGATCGACCGCCATCGCGTCACCCTTGTCGCCATCGGCAACGGCACCGCATCCCGCGAGAGCGAGCGCCTCATCGCCGGCATTCTCGACGGGCGCGCGGATTGCGGCTGGTACATTGTCAGCGAAGCTGGCGCCTCGGTGTATTCCGCCTCGCCGCTGGCTGCTGAGGAATTTCCAGATCTTGACGCCACGCTGCGCAGTGCCGTTTCCATCGCGCGCCGCGTGCAGGATCCGCTGGCAGAGCTTGTGAAGATCGATCCGCGATCCATCGGCGTCGGCCAATATCAGCACGACATCGATCAGAAAAAACTGACCCACGCGCTGGACGGCGTCGTCGAAGATTGCGTCAACCATGTCGGCGTCGATCTTAACACCGCCAGCGTGTCGCTGCTCAGCCACGTCGCCGGTGTGACACCGCAGCTCGCGAAAAACATCGTCGCCTATCGCGACGAAGCTGGCGGATCTTACTCCATGTTTTTTGCTGATCTTATGCACGATTTTTTTGCAAAAATATTTGCTAACGATAACAGGCTATGCAGCATTTAAAATCCTGATACCGATAGCACTATTGCTTGTGATAATAAGAATTTATTGGCCAAAAGATATTTTGGTTAAATTGGCACTTAAATTAGGACTGTTTGGATTGTTCTTGTTTGCAACTGTGCCGGCAAGTGTATTTGTATCCGATTTGATCGAAAAAACATATCAGGTTACATTGGATGCCACAATGAAAGATGCTGAGCAGACAAATGAAACGATCAAACAAGAAACGCAAACAGACGATTCCAAGAAAGCTGCAGATGATCAGAATAACAAAGATGGACAAACACAGGAGAACAGTGAGCAGAAGAATCAATCTATTTGGAATTCGATCGTAAATGGTGGAAAAGAAGTGCTTGATGACACGAAACAATCGGCGCAGGATATTGTTTCGGATATCACGTCGTTTGGTTCTAAGAAAATTGAGGAATTGACGAACAAAGCGGAAAAAACGCTAAATAATTTTATTGAAGCGACCGCTGTAATGGTCATCACATCCTGCATTTTCCCATTGTTGGTTGTGCTATTTTTCTTTTGGCTGATGAAAGTGTTCTTAGGGATAAATATTGATGTCAGCAAATTTACGAAGCCGGGAAAAAAGGGTACTAAGATGGCGGTCGTGGAAGAAAAATAGTAAATTAGCTGGGGATAAGTGATTAGTATGAATAAATTGCTGAGTTTTCTTTTTCGCCGCAGTCAGTGTGAATATGCTGTCGAGT
>OLQA01000167.1_pt1 | contig 60730 bp, 53 predicted proteins | sample 1673151 | NCBI WGS metagenome assembly OLQA01 (sample SAMEA3136760, study PRJEB25190) | human gut metagenome | biome: human gut; feature: human-associated habitat; material: faeces | place: Austria | collected 2013
ACATGAACATTATAAACAAGATAAACCTGACTATCATTCAACGGCTTAAAGACAAGCTCAAAGGCACATCAACGCTACGCCTGAGGAAAAAGCTTGCACGAATGACTCCAGAGGAAATCTTCGATATAGAATTATAATGCGTCAGCCCTGCGGGATCGGAGCGTTAAGAGCGAATTTCTGTATCTTTGTAAGCGAATGAGTGGTGGGCGGACTCGTCAAGAGCTTCGCAACACCTATCCTATAATATACCAGTTATGGATCTACATTACGAAGACATACGACGTGACTACGGGCGCAGGAGCCTCAGTCGTAAGGATCTAACGGACAATCCCTTTGAACTAGTTAGGCTGTGGCTTCAAGAGGCTGTGGACGATCCCAAGGTCCTAGAGCCTACAGCAGTGCTAGTCTGCACTAGTACGCCCGATGGGCACCCTAGTTCGCGGACTGTACTGCTCAAGGAGTTGCTCGATGAGGAGTTTATCTTCTACAGCAACTACGAGAGCCGTAAGGGCCAGCAGATGGCTGCTAACCCACACGTCAGCCTCACCTTCCTCTGGCACGAGCTGGAGCGACAGATACATGTCGAGGGCACGGTGCGGCACCTAGAGCCAGAGATCAGTGATCAGTACTTCGCCACACGCCCCTACAAGAGTCGTGTCGGTGCTCGCATATCGCCTCAGAGCCACCCGATACCTGACCGCAACTACATCTATACGCACTTTGCCATGGAGGCCGCTAAGTTTGCCCTGCAGACTGTGCCTCGCCCCGACAACTGGGGGGGCTTTGCCGTATTGCCTAGTCGCATAGAGTTTTGGCAGGGCCGGCCTAGTCGTCTGCACGACCGCTTCCTCTATGAGCGTCAGGAAGACAATTCGTGGCTTATCAATCGTCTGGCACCTTAGTGCTTATGAACGCAACGAAACCTGTACTCCTAGCTATCGATACCGCCCTACAGGGGTGTAGCGTCGCTGTGACCGACAGCAAGCAGATACTATATAATAAGGTATACCAAGAGACCGAGATATCTAATGCGGTGCTCATCGGACGCTACACTCAGGAGGCTATCTTCTGGTGCCAAGAGCATGGCTACCAGATAGCAGCCATAGCGACGACCGATGGACCAGGCTCCTACACGGGGCTACGCATAGGTGCTGCACTGGCTAAGGGACTAGCCTTCGGGCGGAGCATCCCGCTCATTGCCGTCTCCACCTTGCAGCTCCTACTGACGGGCTTGCCGAGCTTCGCTGGTGAGACTGTTGCGCTGCTCGATGCGGGGCATGGAAACGCTTATCAGCAAACTTTCAACGCTGAGGGGTCTCCCCGCGACAAAGCGACTTTTGTCACCATCTCATCAGATTGGCACGCACCCGCCGAGAGCCGTATCGTCTACGTCGGCTCGCTACTCGTAGAGGGTACCGCCGTCGCTCCGCCAACGGCCGAAACGCTCGCCACCGTGGCGCGCAACTACTGGCAGGAGGAGCGATACGTCGATACCGCCTACTGGGAGCCAAACTATGTCAAGCCCTACAAGGCAGTCGTAGGACAAAACAAAGTCCTCGAGCGACTCAAACTATCTAAACAAGCATAAACCACAACTACGACCTAAATATGATCAAAGATATCATCGTACTTGCCAAGCAAGTCCCCGACACACGTAATGTCGGCAAAGATGCTATGAAGGCTGACGGCACAGTGAACCGTGCCGCCCTCGACGCTATCTTTAACCCCGAGGATCTAAACGCACTCGAGCAGGCGCTCCGTATCAAGGAGCAGAATCCTGACTGCCGTGTCTCCATACTCACCATGGGACCTCCCCGTGCTGCTGAGATCATCCGTGAGGCGCTCTATCGTGGCGCTGACCACGGTTACCTGCTGACCGATAGAGCTTTCGCTGGGGCTGATACGCTCGCCACGAGCTACGCTTTGGCCTGCGCTATACGTCATATCTGCAAGGGTGGACTGCCCGACCTCATCCTCGGTGGCCGTCAGGCTATCGATGGCGACACCGCTCAGGTGGGCCCGCAGGTGGGTGAGAAGCTCGGCATCAACGTGGTCACCTACTGCGAGCAGATAGACCAGATCGAGGGCGACCAGCTCACCATCACCCGCCGTCTAGAGCATGGCGTGGAGACAGTACGTGCACACAAGCCACTCCTGCTGACGGTCACGGGCAGCGCAGCACCCTGTCGCCTGCGCAATGCTAAGCGTGTACAGAAGTACAAGTATGCAGCCTCGTCGCTAGAGCTAGACACTCTGCCCGAGACATGGCGCAAGCGTCTCGAGAGCAACCCCGAGGAGCTGACTATCGACATCTTGACGGCTGAGAGCACTGGCGCAGACATTGCTCAGTGCGGTCTCTCGGGCTCTCCGACGAAGGTCAAGAGTATCGAGAGCGTCGTCTTTAAGGCTAAGGAGGTGATGCACCTCTCCAGCAGCGATGCCGACCTAGAGACTTTGATACAAACCCTATTAGCAAACCACACCATCGGCTGAAAGAGTGCCGCTTTTGCACACCCATATAATAAGACAGACTATGAACAATCTATTCGTATACCTAGAGATCGAAGATGGGAGCGTACACGACGTCAGCCTAGAGCTACTCACCAAGGGGCGCTCACTGGCCAACCAGCTGGGCGTGGCACTAGAGGCGATAGCTATCACCGACCGCGCTGAGGGGATCGCCGACACGGTCATGCCCTACGGCGTAGACAAGCTACACCTCTTCGTAGACCCTCGTCTAGAGCATTACCAGACGCTACCACATGCGAGCATCGTCATCAAGCTATTCCAGCAGGAGAAGCCACAGATCTGCCTCCTCGGTGCGACAACCATAGGACGTGACCTAGGACCCCGTGTCTCCTCGTCACTAGGCAGCGGACTAACTGCTGACTGTACCTCTCTGGAGATCGGAGATCATACGGAGAAAGGCAAGGAGTTCAAGAACCTCCTCTACCAGATCCGCCCAGCTTTCGGTGGTAACATCGTAGCAACGATTGTCAACCCCGAGCATCGTCCACAGATGGCGACAGTACGCCCAGGCGTGATGAAGAAGGAGATTTACAAAGCTGACCACAAGGGCGAGGTGATCAACCATTCGGTGGCTGACTTCGTTCGTGATGAGGACTTTGTCATCGAGATTATCGACCGCCACGTTGCCAAGAGCAAGATCAACCTTGGCGGAGCCCCCATCATCGTATCGGGTGGCTACGGTGTCGGTAGTGCTGAGAGCTTTGAGCTGCTTCACGAGCTGGCCGAGCTCCTTGGCGGAGAGGTAGGTGCTACGCGTGCAGCCGTCGATGCGGGCTTTACCGAGCATGAGCGACAGATAGGACAGACCGGTGTGACCGTACGTCCTAAGCTATACATCGCCTGCGGTATCAGCGGACAGATACAGCATGTCGCTGGTATGCAGGAGAGCTCGATGATCATCTCTATCAATACGGACCCCGACGCTCCGATCAACACGATCGCTGACTACGTCATCACGGGGCGTATCGAGGAGGTTATCCCCAAGCTCATCAAGTACTATAAGCAAAACTCTAAGTAAATCCCCCTAGAAGACAGAATCATGGCTAATTTCTATACAGACAATCCACATATACAGTACCACCTCCAGCATCCGCTCATGGAGCGCATTGCACGACTTAAGGAGCGTGACTATGCCGATGCTGACCAGTATGACTATGCCCCCTCAGACTATGCCGATGCGCTGGATAGTTACCAGCGTGTACTAGAGATAGTCGGTGAGGTGTGTGGCGAGGTGATCGCACCCAATGCGGCCGAGGTGGACCTAACGGGACCAACGCTCCACGAGGGACGTGTCTCTTACGATCCGCTCACAGCGCAAAACCTAGACACGGTACGACAGACTGGCCTCATGGGTATGGCACTTCCCCGTCGCTACGGAGGGCTCAACATGCCGATCACTCCTTATATTATGGCTGCCGACATGGTCTCACGTGCTGACGCTGGCTTTGAGAACCTTTGGGGACTACAAGACTGCGCTGAGACACTTTACGAGTTTGGCTCTGAGGATCAGCGTGAGCGCTTCCTGCCCCGTGTCTGCGCCGGCGAGACGATGTCTATGGACTTGACTGAGCCAGATGCGGGTAGTGACCTGCAGGCCGTTATGCTCAAGGCTACTTACAACGAGGCTGACCAGCAGTGGTACCTCAACGGTGTCAAGCGCTTTATCACCAATGGCGACTCAGACATACACCTCGTACTGGCACGTAGTGAGGAGGGAACCAAGGATGCACGTGGTCTCTCCATGTTTATCTATGATGCTAAGAAGGGGGGCGTGACCGTCCGCCGCATAGAGAACAAGATGGGTATCAAGGGTGTCCCCACCTGCGAGCTTGTCTTTAAGGATGCTCCGGCTGAGCTCTGTGGTGAGCGTCGTCTAGGACTCATTCGCTACGTCATGTCTCTGATGAATGGAGCTCGTCTAGGCATCATGGCGCAAGCTGTCGGTATCTCTGAGGCTGCCTATCGTGAGGCTAAGGCTTACGCTGCCGACCGTCATCAGTATGGGCACGCTATCGACAAGTTCCCCGCTGTCTATGAGATGCTAGCCCTCATACGTGCTAAGGCTGATGCGACCCGTGCGCATCTCTACGAGACGAGTCGCTTCGTGGATATGTACAAGGCTTACGACGACATAGCTCGTGAGCGCAAGCTTACTCCCGAGGAGCGCAAGGAGCAGAAGTATTACAGCCGTTTGGCTGACGCTTATACGCCCATTGGCAAAGGCATGAGCACCGAGCTAGCCAACCAAAACGTCTACGACTGCATCCAGATATACGGTGGCTCAGGCTATATGAAGGACTACACCTGCGAGCGTCTCTATCGCGACGTGCGTATCACCAACATCTACGAGGGTACCACGCAGCTACAGGTCGTAGCAGCTATCCGCCACGTCACCACTGGCACATACTTCGCACGCCTCGAGGAGTACCAGCAGGTAGCTGTCTCGCCCGAGTGGCAGGAGAAGAAGGAGCTACTAGCCACCTGGATAGAGCGTGCCAAGGCTTGCACCGAGCTGGTCACAGCGGCTAAGGATCAGACCCTCCTCGACTACCACGCTCGTCGTCTCGTCGAGATGTGTGGGCACTGCATCTTCGCACACCTGCTACTCATCGCAGCGCAAGAGCGTCCCGACCTCTACGAGCACTCCACACACGTATATATACAGTACGCCAGTGGAGAGATGGACAAGTGCGAGGGACAGATACGTCGCTTCGATCCCAAGCAGCTCCAGCACTACGCTGTGCAGACCTCTACGCCCGCCACTGAGGCGTAGAGGGCTGTAAAGACGGGCGGACGCTCGATCACGACTCCTGTAGGGACGCACGATCTGAGCGTTCGTCGTCGAACGATCTTGACACAGTACATTGATATGTCGCCCTGTAGGGACGCACGATCTGAGCGTCCGTCGTCGAACGATCTTGACGCAGTACATTGATACGTCGCCCTGTAGGGACGCACGATCTGTGCGTCCGTCGTCGAACGATCTTGACGCAGTAACCCTGTAACGGGGACGGACGCACGAGCCGTGCGTCCCTACAAAGGGTTACTCGTTCTCGCCCCTTCACTCTAACCAACGTACCACTATGCAGCAATACCTTGACCTAATAGAGCGTGTCCTCACCGAGGGCAACGAACGCACAGACCGCACGGGCACTGGCACCGTCGGTGTCTTCGGACATCAGATGACCTTTGACCTGGCCGACGGATTCCCCTTGCTCACCACCAAGAAGCTACACCTGCGCAGCATCATCCACGAGCTACTATGGTTCCTCAAGGGCGATACCAACCTCCAGTACCTGCACGACAACAAAGTCTCTATCTGGGATGAGTGGGCCGACGAAGCGGGCGACCTAGGCCCCATCTACGGGGCGCAGTGGAGACATTGGTTCGACCCACACACGGGGCAGACCATTGATCAGATGCAGCAAGCCCTCGACCTCATACAGCATCAGCCCGACAGCCGACGTATCGTTGTCTCAGCGTGGAATGTTGCCGACCTACCCCTCATGCACCTCTCCCCCTGTCACTGCCTCATGCAGTACTACGTCGTGGGGGACCAGCTCGACCTGCAGCTCTACCAGCGCAGTGCCGACATCTTCCTCGGGGTCCCCTTCAACATCGCCTCCTACGCACTCCTCCTCATGATGACGGCGCAAGTCACGGGGCTACGTCCCGGACGCTTCATCCATACCCTCGGCGATGCACATCTCTATAAGAACCATCTCGAGCAGGCGCGCCTGCAGCTCACCCGTACGCCACGCCCGCTCCCCACGATGACCCTACGAGACCGCGGGCAGTCGCTCTTTGACTTCGTCTATGACGACTTCACCCTCTCCGACTACAACCCCTACCCGCACATCCCCGCGCCCGTCTCCGTCTAGCTCCACGCTAGCAAGACAGTGCTCGCTCCCCGATTACTCAGATTTCTTCACCGCTTGTTAATTCAAAGGAAATAGTTATCTTTGCATCGAAGAGCAATGGGTCGGTGGACCTACTCAATAAATAGACACTCACTAATAACCCAACACAAATAACTATGACAAAAAAAATCTTTCTAGCGCTCGCAGCGCTCACAGCACTCACGCTGTGCTTCTCGTCCTGTAAGAAGGACAACACGGGTGGCAACAAGCAAAAGCCCAAGACTGAGGTCAAGCTCAAAGTTGAGCCCAAGGATGTCAAGGTAGTGGTCGGCAAGACCGCTCAGCTCACTGTTACCGTTGAGCCAGCTGACACGAAGTACACCTTCGAGTCCGCTAATGCAGACATCGCTACCGTTAGCGACAAGGGTGTCGTAACGGGTGTCAAGGCTGGTAAGACCGTCATCACCGTCAAGGCTGGCGATGCTACCAAGACCGCTGATATCGAGGTCGTCGACCTTGGTTCTATGGATACAAACTCTGGTATTGGATCTAAGGACCAAGATATTCCTCACTTCATCTACGTCCCCTCAGACAAGGCTAACTTGAATAAAAACAACCTAGATGTCTTCAAGATGATCATGACAGCTGCTGGCTGGGAGTGGGATCAGGACACTTATGACTATAAGGACAACAAGAAGGTTATGTTCCCATTCAAGTCTCCAAATGGAGCAGATGGTCCCAAGTACTTCTTCCACGGTGTACGCTACATCCATACCCCCTCAGAAGGAGATCCATTTATACTTCCTGTTGCACTTTGGGTTTACGAGAAGGATCCTCTAGCTCCAGAGCTACGTGCTGAGTCTGAGAAGGAGGGTGGTGTAGTATACCTACTGAAAAATCTCTATGGCTTTGACATAGAAGCTAAATACACGAAGCTGAAGGATATGAACGCATGGGGAGGCTTTAACGTCAAAGCTATCAAGGATGTTCCCTTGGCAGGCTTTGTCTATAGTAGACAGCTAAAAAAGGAGGATCTTGCTCCAAGCGATCAGAAGTTCGTAGGCTATTACGCTTTAGGTTTTGAGTTTTCTTATGCAAAGGTCGAAGACAAGTCAAAGGCAGCTACTATCTTCAAGAATGCAGAGGCACGTGACTTCGATCTGTCATTCGCCAAAGGTCAGCTCAAGGCTGTTAAGAACTAAACACGACAGTTCCACAGAGACTGACTAAGACTACAAAGAAGTAGTCTAGTGAAATAAAGAGACTCCCCCCGCAGTTATGTGGAGGGAGTCTTTTTATTCTGTCTGAAACAGTCCTCCTCCTATACACCTTGTTCTTATACACCTTGTATGGGAAGCACTAACTAAATAACGACTTGTCGTGACGCCCTTGACGTCTAGCGATCTGCAGGAGTCTAGTTTTCACTTCAACACAATTTCTCGGCAGGATAGTGACTGGTAAAGATATTTTTTGTACCTTTGCCAACCGAAGCCTTCACTCATAGTGAGTAGGTTCTTCACCATAGTAATCATAAGCATCAGAGACATACCGATATGAAGCGTACATTCCAACCATCGAACCGCAAGAGAAAGAACAAGCACGGATTTAGAGCTCGTATGGCGACTGCATCAGGTCGCAAGGTACTAGCTATGCGTCGCGCCAAGGGTCGCGCTAAGCTATCTGTATCTGACGAGTACTAGTCAGTCCGTCGCACCACTTCTCTAACCCATAAGGTTACATGCTCTAGATAGCCTCAGCTATCTAGCGTTTGTATAAGCTCACACCTAGAGTACACGCTACTCTAGGTGTGAGCTTGTTTTTTGTCGAAAACGGCAAGACGACTTCTGTAGGGACGCACGGCTAGTGTCTAGCCAGAGGGCGTCCGTCCCCGTTAAAACGTAACGTCGCCCTGTAGGGACGCACGATCTGTGCGTCCGTTGTGTCAAAGCGAGAGGGGTCCGTCCCCGTTAAATCACTGACGCTGTAGTCTTTGATACAACGGACGCACGACCGTGCGTCCCTACAAAGGGCTACTCGTCTCTCTAACCTCTAATTCTATCCGCTCCTCCCACGGCATCATGGCATTGATAAGGGCGATGCGATCGTAGGCGGATAGTGTAACGAGCGGTATGTCGCGCGGCTTCAGTACGCCCTCAGCGATCAAATGCGCGCGTTGCACCCCGGCGAGTAGTGGCACACGAGGCGTGTACCAGCGGTTCTCTTGGCGCAAAGCGATATTCGTGTAGGAGCTGTCCGTGAGCAAGCCCTCCTCATTGACGATCACGATCTCATCCGCATCGCCACGCAACGCCAGTAGTGACTGCAAAGCTTCCCGGTCGGCCCACTTGAGGTGGTAGTCCAGTGCCGGCGCAGCGACAGCTCTCAGCGACTCGATCGTACGACGATGATAAGGAGCGTAAGCCACCTCCAGAGGCTCCGCATCGTATAGCAGACGGCACTTGACCACCCCCATGAATGACGCCGGACAAGGGTGCTGCGCCAGATAGTCCGCCAGTCGCCAGCGAGGCGTGACGCCATACGTAGCGAGCGACCGGTCGACGCGCTCTTGGTGCAGAGGCAACAGCTCAGGATCGCCATCTACGTAGCGGATGCTCTCGATCAGTAGTGGTACTCGACTCATACGAATGGTAGATAAACTTTCTGACACACCTCCCGATACTCCTCTGCGCACTGACTATTGATCGTGATCCCGCCACCGCTACGGTAGCGTAGCGCACCATCCGCCTGCTGCTCTATGAAGCGTATCATCACGCCACTGTCTAGCGTCTCCCCGTCGAAGTATCCGCAGATGCCCGTGTAAAAGCCTCTCGGCTCCCCCTCCGCCTCAGCAATCGCCCGTACGGTCGCCTCCTTGGGTGCTCCGCTAATAGAGCCCGCCGGGAGCAGTTCGCTCAGGATGCTTCCGAGATGAGCGCGCCAGTCAGGAGCAAGCTGCCCGACGATCTCCGAGCTTACCTGAAGCAAGTGCCCACGACTAGTAACCAGTTCATCGATATACCTAAAGCGTCTCACCTCGACATGGTGACTCACACGGCTCAAGTCGTTGCGTATCAGGTCGGTGATCGTGTAGTGTTCGGCCGTCTCCTTGTAGTCGCTGAGGATGGTCGTAGCAGCATCGGGCAGGGTCGCATCTATCGTCCCCTTCATCGGGTAGCAACTGATCTCACGCCCCACGATGCGCACGAAGGTCTCAGGCGAAAAGCAAACGAATCGTCCCGGCAGATAGCACTTATAGCGAGCTTGCGAACGAAGGAAGACCTCCTCCAGCGAGATATTCAGCTCTATGGGGGTCGCCACCGTCAGATTGGCCAAAAAACTGTCGCCCCGCTCCAGTGCATGACGGATCACTGCGAAACGCTCCGCATACGCTTCCTTGCTGATCGGTGTGGCGTGTAGCACAGCCGGCGTATCGCTCACGGAGTGTGCCAAGCTATTGGTCACGCCCCCGATATCGAAGCGCAGCTCTTGCTGCGCCAGAGGCTCCTCGAGGAGGATCAGTTTGCTCATCTCATAGTCTAGGCAGAAGACAAAGGGATTGCCCTGCCCTCCCAGTTCGTTGAGCCTATCAATCATCGATTGCTTCATATCATTCACTCGTTCTGCATTATGTATTCGCTCCACGAGACGTGTAACCCTTTGTAGGGACGCACAGTCACGAATCCTGTAGGGACGCACGCTAGTGTCTAGTGGGATGGCGTCCGTTGTGTCAAAGGTTACAGCATCGTGGTTTTAACGGGGACGGACGCACGACCGTGCGTCCCTACAAATCGTTATCCGTCAAGTGCGTTTGAACATATCGTTACTCGTCAAGTGTGACCACTTGCATCGTTTGTATCTGCAAATATACTATCTTCGTAGCTTGTAATGAAACATCTACTGATAGCTGACAATCACGACTCCTTTGTCTACAACCTCGTAGAGCTCCTGCGACAGCTCGACGAGTGCTCCATGGAGATACACTACACGGAGCAGATCACGCCCGCCATGGTCGCTCGCTGTCACGGCATCCTGCTCTCTCCAGGCCCTGGGATACCGACGGAGCAACCCCACCTGATGCAGCTCATAGACAGTTACCACACGAAGCTACCCATGCTGGGCGTTTGCCTAGGACATCAAGCACTCGCCAGCTACTGCGGTGCCGAGCTAGTGCAGCTCCGCGCCCCCCTCCACGGACATACCGACCAACTCATCATCGATCATCACGACATACTGCTACGAGACATCTCCACCGGGAGCCACATCGGGCGCTACCACTCGTGGGTCGTGCAGCCCGACAGCCTTCCCGACACACTCCAAGTCACGGCACACGCGCAGTCCGACGGCACCATCATGGCACTACGTCATCGCAGCCTGCCGCTGTGGGGCGTGCAGTTTCACCCCGAGAGCTACATCTCCGACCACGGACGCCGCTACCTGCACAACTTCATCGCCCAGCTCTAGCACATCGTCCCCCGCCTTCCGCCAAAACCACTTTTCGAAAAGCTACTTTTGCACGAAAAGTCGCTTTTCCAAAAGTTACTCGCCTGTTGCCTATTGGCTGTTGGCTATTGGCTAGAGGCTCTAGTGCTACTAGGAATACTAGTGCCACTAGAAAAACCTCTAATCTCTAACTTCTAATCTCTAACCTCTAACCACAGGGGCATTTTTGTTATCTTTGCATCATACCATGGGGTGGCTCTCGAGCGCACCTCGCTAGATCAACGACAATATCCCTATGTATCGAGTCAACGTCTCTCTCTTTATCAAAGCTCAGGAGTACCAGCTCCTCGACCATTTCCTACGCACTACGCTGGTGCCACAGCTACGTGGCGATGAGGGCGTGGCGCAGGTGGATCTCCTGGAGGTGATGGCACAGGCGCCCGTCGTGGAGATGGCGCAGCCGATGGATGATATGGTCCTAGCTCTGCTCATCTCCCTAGAGCAGGAGCGAGATGTCGAGCACTACCTCTCTGAGGTACTGTGCGAACGTCTGGAGCTGCTGGGCAAGACCTTTGGCGAGCGCGTTCTATACCATGTCACCCCAATGAGACAGATCGCACTATGAGCAAGTCACGTGGCGAGCGCATACTCATAGGCATCGACCCCGGCACCATCGTGATGGGCTACGGACTGCTCTCCGTGCAGGGGCAGCATGCCGAGATGCTCACCATGGGGGTGATTGAGCTGAGCCGATACGAGGACCACTACACCCGTCTGGGACGCATCTACAAGCGTGTGGCGGGGCTGATCGATGAGTTCCTACCTGACGAGATGGCTCTGGAGGCACCTTTCTATGGCAAGAATGTGCAGTCGATGCTCAAGCTGGGGCGGGCGCAGGGGGTCGCTATGGCAGCGGCTCTGAGTCGCGACATACCCATCGCGGAGTATGTGCCGATGCGTGTCAAGCAGGCGATCACCGGTACGGGGCAAGCTTCCAAAGAGCAGGTGGCGACGATGCTCCAGCGGGTGCTGCGCATTCCCGCCGAACTGATGCCAGAGAAGCTCGATGCGACCGATGGCTTGGCGGTCGCCTACTGTCACTTCCTGCAAACTTCTAATGCGGTGGCTACGTCCAACGAGAGTGCCAAAAGCTGGAAGGAGTTTATCAAAGCCAACCCCAACAAAGTGCACGGACTCTAAGCGAAGCCAAACCATGACAATAGAACCTATGACCTCAACCCGCAAACTACTCACACTCCTCTGCTGCTACCTCTGTGGCGCACTGCTCCTATCGGCGCAACAAAAGACAAAGCAAACGCCTCCTTTCGGCATCTGGGAGGGCACCCTACAAGTTTCAGGCACGGAGCTACCCCTTCGCTTTAACATCTTCAGAGATAAACAAGAGACTATCTACTGCACGATGGATAGTCCGTCACAGATGGCGACCGGTATCGAGGCTACGATCGAGCTTGCCGATGGCATTGTCATCACCATTCCGAACCTATACATTCGCTACGAGGGGAAGCTCGTGAGTAGCGACACTATCGTGGGCACCTTCGCTCAGGGCGGTATGTCCCTACCGCTCACACTCGTACGGGCCAGCAAGCCCGCCAAGGCTAATCGTCCGCAGACGCCACAGCCCCCCTACCCCTACGAGACGGAGGAGGTGACCTTTTACAATGGCACGGCACCACTCCACGGCACGCTCACCTACCCTGTCGGGCATCAGGCGGGGAACCGTGTGAGCCAGGTCGTGCTCTTTGTCTCTGGCTCGGGCATACAGGATCGTGATGAGACCCTTGCAGAGCATAAGCCCTTTGCTGTGCTGGCGGACTACTTGGCGCGACATGGCGTAGCGTCGCTGCGCTACGACGATCGTGGTTACCACGACGATATAGACTCGGCCACTGTTGCCGAGGCGACTACCGCAACGCTAGCGGACGATGCTGCAGCGGCAGTTCGCTACCTACGTGGTCGGAAGACTTTCGACAAGGTGGGCGTGCTGGGGCATAGCGAGGGCGGTACCATCGCCTTCATGCTGGCAGCTCGTGGCGTACCTGACTTCATCATTAGCTTAGCGGGTAGCACGCTGCCGGGCAAGGAGGTGCTACAAGACCAGATGGACCTGGCCCTTACTCGGGCGGAGGTACCAAAAGAGCTTCGCGCAGAGTATCTGCGAGCAGCTGTGGCGACCTTTGACCAAGCTGCTCAGAGCGACCTGCGTGGTGAGGCATTGGTCACTAAGGTACTGTCGGAGGGACATTACCAGCTTCCTATTGGGTTGGTTTTGGATCTCAAGAAAGTTGCCGACGGGCTGACCCCTTGGCTGATCTACTTCACACAGTATGATCCGAAGGGGGACATAGCGCAGACGCACTGCCCAGTGCTGGCGCTCAATGGTTCGCTAGACCAACAGGTGCTAGCGGACAAGCATCTGCCCGTCATCGAGCAGAGTCTCCCGACGGGGACACCACGCCAAGTGCGCAAGCTGGAGGGACTGAACCACCTCTTGCAGCATGCGACGACAGGAGCCGTGAGCGAGTACTATCAGATCAGCGAGACGATCGCTCCCGAGGTACTGGAGCTGATCGCCGAGTGGCTCACCAAACTACCTAAATAGAGACTGTCGCAAAAGTCAATAGTCTAAAATAAGAACTAAATCAATGAGTAAAATCAAGACACCACAGAGCGGTGAGACGGGGCAGCTCTCGTGGCTATACGACCCCAAGGAGCAGTCGCTCACGCTATCAGGTGCGGGTGCTATACCCGACTACCCTATTGCAGAAACCCCATGGCAAGAGTTCAGAGATGAGATCAAGTCAATCGTGCTAGAGGAGGGAGTGACCCGTATCGGTGACTACGCCTTCTATGACTGCACGGCACTCACGAGCGTTGAGATACCCGAGGGGGTGACGCTGATCGGAGAGAGTGCCTTCTCCTGCTGCCAGAGCCTAGAGTCTGTGACGATCCCAGGGAGCGTCACAGAGATTGGCGAGGGAGCTTTTGAGTCTTGTGACAGTATGTTGGTGCTAGAGCTGACTTCAGGGCTGAAGCGTGTGGGTGCCTTTGCTTTTAGCGAGTGCTTCTCACTTAGGGCACTCGACCTACCTGACACGGTGGAGCAGATCGATCGCAGTGCTTTTACGGGTACGGCACTCCAAGAGTTGGTCATCCCCGGCAATGTGCAGGAGATCGGCGACAACGCCTTCAATGGGTGCATCAGGCTCAGCAGTCTCACGCTCTCGGAGGGCATCCGGGTGATTGAGGAGATGGCCTTTAGCAATTGTAGCGACCTCACGGAGGTGCTACTCCCCGCCTCGGTAGAACGTCTAGGCGATGGGGTCTTTGCGGACTGTCTGGCCATGACGCAGATCGCCGTTGCCCCTGAGAGTGAGCACTTTGTCGTACAGGACAACATCCTATATAGTAAGGACATGAGTACACTGCTACACTATCCGGCGGGTAAGGAGGAGCAGGAGTTTACACTGCCTGAGGAGGTACGCAAGATTGCGGCTCTAGCCTTCGCGAGCAACTACTTTCTATCGGAGGTAACGCTGGGAAATTATCTAGAGGAGGTGGGGTCGTATGCTTTCGCCCGCTGCTCTTGTCTCACCTACATGTATCTGCCACCGCAGACGACGCATCTCGGGGTCTCCCCCTTTCACGACTGTACGATGCTCCTCGAGATTGAGGTCGATCTGAGCAACCCTTGCTACTCCTCGATCGATGGGGTCCTATATAATAAGGAGCAGACGCAGCTGATCCAGTACCCCGCAGGGCTGTATGAAGACTTCTACAAAGTTCCCGACACGGTGCAAGAGATCGCTGAATACGCTTGCTACGACGCGCAGGCCCTCGAAGTCCTGAAGATACCCGCCGGGGTGCGCAAGATCGGGGACATGGCGTTTGCCTTCTGCGATAAGCTCCGCGATGTGGAGATCCGTGTGGCCGACCCCGCACAGATAGAGGTCGGTATGATGGCTTTCTTTAGTGTGGCTGGTACGCCCCGCACGCTTCGTGTGCCACAGGGGAGCCGCAAGTTCTACGAGAAGAGCGAGCAGTGGCAAGACCTCGCCCAAAAGATCGTCGAGCAAGAGGCGAAGCGGTAGACCTCAGAGGTTAGAGATTAGAAGTTAGAGGTTAGAAATTAGAGGTTAGAAATTAGAGCTAATCGGAGTGGATCGGAGCTAGGGACACTAGTGCCTCTAGCCAACAGCCAACAGCTAACGGCCAACAGCTAACAGCCAACCTTGGCTTCGCTTCAGATATTTGAGTACCTTTGCATAAATACTGTATGATGCCCTTTGTATAGTCTTTGATTCGGGCTAGGTGGGGGCGCATACTGTTGCTTGACTTCTTTTATCTGTTGTAACCATAACACAGCCCGCACGTTTCACCGCTAAGACTCACGCTCGCCTATGTCGCATCACACACCTCGTCCACGGCGCCGATCGCTACTCCCCTCCTCTAGGATTATTGCGATCGTCTGTATCGCCCTACCACTCTTCCTGCTGGGATCTATCGCTCTCCTCGAGGTGGGCAAGTGCCACCTAGAGCAGTCGGTACGCGAGGAGATGACCTTCACCGTCTTACTAGACCCTGAGACCACTGCACAGGATAGCATACGACTGATGCAGCAGGTGAGCCAGGCTCCGTACGTCAAGGATGTGACCTACATAACACCCGAAGATGCTGCACGACAGCTCCAGGAGGAGATAGGCGAAGATCCCGTGGCGGTCCTCGGCTTTAACCCCCTACAGCCCTCACTTGAGGTGCATCTCAAGTCACAGTACGCCGTAGCCGATAGCATGGCGCAGATAGAGAGCGACTTCGCCTCGTGGGGCAACGTGCAGACGATGAGCTACCGTGGAGATATGCTCCAGATGATCGATGAGAATATGCAGCATCTCTCCACAATCTTACTGATTGTCTCGCTGATCCTGCTGATCATCGCTATCATACAGGTCAATAGTATGACCCACATTATGATCTACAGCCGACGCTTCCTGATCCGCTCCATGACGCTACTGGGTGCTAAGCCGAGCTTGATCCGTAAGCCTTTTACCACTTACAGTATCTTCAACGGTCTGTGGGGAGGCTTGCTGGCGGTCTGTATGCTCCTATGCACGCTCTGCTATATGACACAGCGCAATCCGCTACTCATCGAGAGCTACCTCAGCTATGGCGAGGTGGCGATCATCCTCGGGGGGATCATCTGCCTCGGCATCTTGCTCTCGTGGATCACCGCCTCGATATCGACGAGTAAATATATTCGTATGGATGGCGGACGTATCGTCATGGCTTAGTCATTATCTCATACATCACAACTTATCAATTATGGTATTTGGCAAGAAGAACTATATCCTCCTAGCGATCTCCGTGGGGATCATCATCTTGGGTCTCCTCTTGATGTCGGGGGGAGGTAGTGCAGACAATCCTGAGTTTACGGCAGAGATCTTTAGCACACGTCGTATCGTCGTAGCACCTATCGTCACGCTGGTCGGCTTCCTCCTAATCATCTACGCTATCATGGCTAAGCCCAAAAGCCCCAACAAAAGCAAAGACAAGGGTAGCAATACTACACCACAGAACAAGTAAACCTCTTGTGCCGAAACGCTTAAGATGACGCTACTCGAATCCATTATTCTAGCCATCGTAGAGGGGCTGACGGAGTTTCTCCCAGTCAGCTCTACGGGGCACATGATCCTCACGCAGGGTATACTTGGTATGGAGAGTACCCCTTTCCTACGAGCCTTTACGGTGATGATCCAGTTTGGAGCGATCCTATCGGTCGTGGTGCTGTACTACAAGCGATTCTTCACCTTTCGGGTAGAGGAGGGTGCACGACAGCTCCCGCAGCGGTGGCAGTGGGTCGGACGCTTCTCCTTTTATATCAAGCTCCTCGTTGGTCTCATCCCTGCAGCAGTCATCGGACTACTACTGGAGGAGCAGATAGACAAGCTCCTAGACAATGTCTATGTAGTCGCCACGATGCTTTTCTTGGGTGGCATCTTTATGCTCTTCATCGACCGCATTTGGCCAGCTACAAAACAGACAGTGGAGCGTCCATCGTATCGCAATGCTTTCGTCATCGGTTGCTTTCAGACCATCGCTATGATCCCAGGCGTATCACGCTCTATGGCGACGATCGTGGGTGGACTGCAACAGCGACTCACGAGACGCGCAGCGACCGAGTTCTCCTTCTTCCTAGCGGTGCCGACGATGCTCGGTGCTACCCTACTCAAGGGGTACAAGCTCCTCTCCGATCCTGTCTCTAGTCAGATGCTCCAGGAAAACTGGGTGGCACTACTCGTAGGCAACGTGGTTGCCTTCGTAGTAGCACTACTGGCGATCAAATTCTTTATCAACTATGTGACCCGCTACGGCTTCAAGCTCTTTGGCTACTACCGTATCGTGGTCGGTCTACTGGTACTCATCCTACTACTCTGCGGAGTTCCTCTAGCAATGCACTAAGATGAATCAGGAAGTCTCCTCCAAGCTCTACACGCCTGCCGACCTGCAGACTCATCGCCCCCTCACGCTACGTTCGGGAGCGATCATACCCTTGGACAAGCCGTTGGGGTGGACCTCCTTTGACGTGGTCAATAAGGTGCGCATCATGGTGCGCAAGGTGACAGGCGTCAAGCGCATCAAGGTGGGACACGCTGGGACGCTCGACCCGCAGGCGACGGGCGTGCTGGTGCTCTGCACAGGGCGTGCTACGAAGCTCATCGAGCAGCTGATGGACCACGACAAAGAGTACCGCGCCACGCTACAGCTCGGAGCCACCACACCCTCCTTCGACAGCGAGCACGAGATCGACGCAACCTATCCCTACGAACATATCACGGAGAAGATGGTGCGGAGTGCCTTGCACCAGTTCACGGGAGAGATCGATCAGCGACCTCCCACCTTCTCAGCCGTCAAGGTAGGGGGCATACGCGCCTACGACCTAGCCCGTCAGGGACAGGAGGTAGAGCTAGCACACAAGCGCATCACCATTCACGAGCTGGAGCTACTTAGCTTCACGCCCCCCACCCTACAGCTACGCATCGTCTGTAGCAGAGGCACCTACATTCGTTCGCTGGCTCGTGACCTCGGCACGGCTCTCAGTTCGGGAGCTTACCTCACCCAGCTGGTGCGGACACGCTCTGGCGAGGTGTCACAGGCAGACTGCTTTAGCCTCGATCAGCTAGACGAACTGCTCGCCCTAACGCCCGATGAGGAAAAGCTCTCCTGACCAAACACCCTTACTATACTCACTCTATCCCATTAGAAACAGAATCCAATATGCGACATAAAGCGAAGCTTTCACACTTTGATTACAAGCTCCCCGAGGAGCTCATTGCTCAGTACCCGACCACCTTCAGAGATCAGTCTCGTATGATGGTACTGCACCGCACAGACGGCTCTATCGAGCATAAGAACTTTGTGGACATACTCGACTACTTTGGCGAGAAAGACACCTTTGTCTTCAACGATACGAAGGTTTTCCCCGCCAGGCTCTATGGTCTGAAGGAGAAGAACCAGGCGAAGATCGAGGTCTTCCTCCTGCGTGAGCTCAACGAGTCCCTGCGTCTATGGGATGTCCTCGTAGATCCAGCCCGCAAGATCCGCATCGGCAACAAGCTCGAGTTCGGCGAGGAGGGCGGTGCCCCCGTGCTGGTCGCTGAGGTTATTGACAATACCATCTCGCGCGGTCGTATCTTGCGCTTCCTCTACGATGGCTCTCACGAAGACTTCCTCAAGGATCTGTACAGTCTAGGCGAAGCACCGCTACCCGCGGAGATCAAGCGACCCGCTGAGCCAAGCGACCTAGAGCGTTATCAGAGTGTTTTTGCGAAGCATATCGGCGCCGTCTGCGCTCCCGCTGCGAGCCTGCACTTCAGCGACATTATCCTGCACAAGCTACGCCTGCAGGGGTGCAACCTTGCTTTCCTCACACTGCACCACAACCTCTCTAGCTATCAGGAGATCGAGGTAGAGGCGATCAGCAAGTATAAGGTGGAGAACGAAGAGATGTACATCCCCATCGAGTGCTGCGACATCGTCAACCAAGCACGCGACGACAATGCGCAGATAGTGGCTGTCGGAGCGACCGTCATGCGAGCCCTCGAGACAGGCGTCAGCACGGACGGCTACCTCAAGGAGTTCAGTGGCTGGACCAATGAGTTTATCTATCCGCCTTACCACATTCACCTGCCGACCGCTATGCTGACCAACTTCAATGCGCCAAAGAGCATCAACCTCATGTGCGCTGCCACCATGGGAGGTGAGAAGAATGTGATGAATGCGATGAATGTAGCGGTCAAGGAGAAGTACCGCTTCGGTTGCTACGGGGATGCGCTCCTCATTATGGACTAAAGGATCCCGCTAAGACTCTCTCACTGTCGCACCTATGCCTACTGCTTACATAGCCCTCGGTAGCAACCTTGACGAGCCTCGTCATCAGTTGCTAGAGGCGATCAGGCGAATGCGCCTTCGTGGGTTCCAGATCTACAGTATAGCCCCCTTTGTAGAGACTCGCCCCGTGGGCTTCGCTTCGGAGCATCTCTTCCTCAATAGCGTCGTGGCCGTTCACACGACAGCGACGCCAGCAGAGCTTTTAGCACAGCTTCAGGCTATCGAGCGTGAGATGGGGCGACTGCACAAGTCGCACGACGGCATCTACTCCGACCGAGTCATAGACCTAGACATCCTGCTCTACGACCAGTGTGTCGTGACCACGCCTGAGCTCACCATCCCGCACCCTCGTATGTGTGAGCGCGCCTTCGTCCTGCAGCCACTCAGCTACATCGCACCTGAGCTCACCATCCCCACGACGGGGGCTAGCGTGGCTCAGCTACTAGCCGCCCTGCCCGCATGATACATGATCTGAGCGAAACGATCTGCGCACCGGCCACCGCCCTAGGCGGAGGGCTTGCCGTCATACGCATCTCAGGGAGCCTAGCCCCGCAAATCGCTGAGACGCTTCTTGGCAAAAGGCTCGCGCCTCGTGAAGCCACGACCGCTGGACTGCGAATTGACGGACAACTCATAGACCTCGTCGTAGCCACCTACTTTGCCGCCCCACACTCCTACACTGGCGAAGAGGTCGTTGAGCTTTCCTGCCACGCCTCCCCCTTCATCGTACGCTCCATACTGGAGTGGATCGCTCAGCAAGAGGGGTGCCGTATGGCCGATCCTGGCGAATTTACCCGTCGTGCCTTAGCGCATGGCAAGCTTGATCTCGCCGAGGCTGAGGCGGTCGCCGACCTCATCGCTGCGACCACTGCCACACAGCACAAGATGGCTATGGAGCAGCATACCGGCAGGCTCAGTCATCTGCTCAACGAACTGCGAGCGACGCTCCTACGCTTCGCTGGTCTCCTCGAGCTGGAGCTAGACTTTAGCGAAGAGGATGTCGCCTTTGCCGATCGCTCCACTTTAGTTGAAACGTTAGCTACGATACTGCACCAGCTTCGCCTGCTCACGCAAAGCTTCAGCACCGGGCAAGAGCTACAGCAAGGCATCCCGACCGCTATCATCGGCGCACCCAACGTAGGTAAGAGCAGTCTCCTCAACGCCCTCCTCCAGCACGAGCGAGCCATCGTCAGCGACATCCCCGGCACCACCCGAGACACCGTCGAGGGGCGACTAACCATCCGTGGTACACTCTTCCGACTCATCGACACCGCTGGCCTGCGCCAGACGACCGACCTCGTGGAGCAACTAGGCATCGAGCGTAGCTACCAGCAGATATCCTCCGCACGGCTCATCCTCTGGGTCATCGCTCCGCCCCTACCCACGTGGGACGAGCTAGAGACACAGCTCGGTGAACTCCTTCCACTCACTGCCCCCGACAGCACCCTCATACTCCTACTCAACAAGCGGGATCTACTCACCGAGCGTAAGATCACAGACTGGCTCAGCCTCTGCTCCGACCAGCTACAGCGCATCACGGACAAACGGCACATCACCCCTCCGCTGGCTATCTCAGCACGAGCCGCTGAGGGCATCGAAGCTCTCGAAGAGCTGATGGTCACCAACACCCACACCCTGCACAGCAATGAAGAGACCGTGATGCTCTACAACCTGCGCCACTACGAGGCGCTCACCAAGGCAAGTCACGCCTTAGAGTTAGTCTCCGAGGGACTCCACAACGGCTTGACCAGCGATCTCATCACCCCCTATCTCCGTGAGGCTATCGAAGAGATCGGCCTCGTCACAGGCGCCTCCATCACCTCCGACGAGGTGCTCGGCTACATCTTCTCCCACTTCTGCATCGGCAAGTAGTATGGGCCAGGGACGTATCGCTGAGGAGCAGCAGGTCATTCGGCAAATGATCCAGCTCTACTGCAGGAAGAAAGAGGGTAATGAAACGCTCTGCGACAGTTGTCGCGAGCTACTCGAGTACGCCACACGGCGACTAGACCATTGTCGCTACGGCGCAGCGAAGCCGACCTGCCGCAAATGCCCCATACACTGCTACCGACCCGACATGAAAGCCCGCATTCAGGCGGTGATGCGCTGGGCCGGTCCTCGTATGCTCTTCCACCACCCCCTCGCTGCCGTCAAGCACCTCCTCCGCGAGCTCTAGTCCACCCGCTCCTTTACCACCTTTTTTTAAGTTGCCTGCAAGGCGTTTGAACGCTTCTTGTAGGGTTTCCAAAAGGTTTCCTTCCTTGGAAAAATAATTTCCAAGGGAGGAAATCTTTTTTTCCAACGCTGGAAAGCTTCTTTTCCAACGCTGGAAACTTTTCGTTCCAACGGAGGAAACGACTCGTCCCTCCGTGGGGAGCTTTTCGTCCCTCCCTTGGGATTTTTTCGTTCCAACGGAGGTGGGAGCGATTCGTCCCATAGGATGGGACGTTGTTTGAGCCGTGTTTTAGCGAGTAATACCTATTACTGGGTAGATTTGCGGGGGCGATCCCTTGGCAAAGAGGTATAACTTTGCGGTGCAATAGATCCATACAAGCTCTAATCCCTGCAACAACTGATGGCTAAGGCTCAGCATAACGCATATATCAAGCAGATGCACCGCTACGATGCGCTCATGACGGGACGCTCCTGGTGGGGGCATCTCTTTATGAATGGGCTCTGGCAGGTGGATCAGCTACAGATGGCGGCAGAGGTCTTGGCTATGATCCCCGATGATTTTGCGGGGCGACTACTAGATGTGCCCGTAGGGACTGCGGTCTTCACCTGCGACAAGTACAAGCAGCTTGCCAAGGCTCAGATCACTGCGCTGGACTACTCCGAGAAGATGCTCGAGATGGCCGCCCACCGCTTTGAGGTGGAGGGGGTGACCAATGTATCGCTCGTGCAGGGCGATGTGGGGTCGATGCCCTTTGCCGATGGGGAGTTTGACTATCTGCTCACGATGAGTGGCTTACAAGCTTTTCCCGACAAGGAGCGAGCCCTCCGTGAGATGCACCGTGTGCTGAAGCTGGGAGGGCGATTGTGTGGATGCTTTTACGTACGTGGGGAGCACCGCGTGGGCGACTGGATAGCTCGCCATATATTGGAGCGCAAGGGGTACTACTGCCCGCCACACTACACAGCGACAGAGGCGGTGGCACTTCTTCGAGAGCTCTTTGGGGAGCGTATCTCCGTGCGTCAGTACCACGCTATGCTCATCTGCTCAGTAATCAAAGATAGGTAAGCAAACGAACTATGAATAGTCCGACACCAGATATACAGCAACGCATCAAGGAGACGGCCTTACAGCTCTTCTCTCGGCATGGCTACATAGGCACCTCGATGCGTATGGTTGCCAAGGAGGCTTACGCCTCGCTGGGCAGTATATACTACTATTATGAGGACAAGGAGGCACTCTTTCGCTCGCTCGTAGAGCCTGCCATCAAGGGGCTAGAGGCATTTTACGCCTTACCGCCTGAGGATCAGGACATGGAGATGGATATGCTGGACCCCGAGGAGCGTAAGCGGAGGGGCTACTCGAAGGCACCCTTCTACCAGTACATCATTAACCATGCGGAGGCTCTGCGACTGGTCTTCTTCGCCAGTGCGGGTTCCTATCTGGATCACTACGAGGATCGACTCAATCAGCTGAGCAACGAGGCGACCATCCGCTACTTCGAGCGGTATCGAGAGCTGCATCCCGACTGGAAAGCCGAGGTTGATCCCGCCTTCATCGATATTTACTCAGCCTTTGTCACGGCAACCATCAAGACTATACTACAGCGGTCCGACACCAGTCCAGAGGAGCTGGCACGGTTCTGTCGGTGCCACGAGAAGTTTAGCTTCGGCGGTTGGCAAGCACTCTTAGGGGTCAAGTGAAAAAGTTCACTAGACCCCTTTTTTGAACGTATAGCGAAAGACGTTCAGTTCCCCCTCTTCCCAATAAGCAAATCAACTAACTAATCAATGAGACGATACAGACTACTATTACTAATCACGCTACTCTCCCTCAGCGCAGTAGCAGCTCAGGAGTACCACTACCGTGGCAACGTACTAGATGACGCTACGGGCGAACCCCTCATCGGTGCCAATGTCTATGCCGAGCCAAAAGGGGCAGGTGCCGTCACCGATGCCGAGGGTCGCTGGGAGCTCACCTCCAAGCAGCGAGTCAAGAGACTCGTCGTGAGCTATGTGGGCTACAAGAGCAAGCGCATCACATCACCACGGCAAGATGGCAAGCCGATCAGCGTGAGACTAGAGGTCGATGAGACGACGCTAAGCAGTGTCGTCGTCGTTGCCAAGCGTCAGGAGCGCGCGCTGCGTGAGTCCGCTATGCCTATCTCAGTCATCTCGATGCGACAGCTACAAGGCACCGCCTCCTCGATAGACGAGGTGCTGTCTCGCACTACGGGTGTGACGCTACGCAATACGGGTGGACTAGGGAGTGCCTCGCGCATCTCGCTACGTGGACTAGAGGGCAAGCGGATGGGCATCTACATTGACGAGACACCCTTTGGCGAGATGAGCGACTTCATCTCGATCAATGATATCCCGACCGATATGATCGAGCGGGTGGAGGTCTACAAGGGAATCGTACCCTACAAGTTTGGCGGCTCAGCTATGGGCGGAGCGGTGAATGTAGTGATCAAGGAGTACCCGCCGAAGTACTTTGACGCTTCGTATGAGGTGGGGTCGTACAATTCGCACATGCTCTCGACAGTCTTCAAGCGCACACTAGAGGATGCGGGCGTGCAGCTAGGACTTGGCGGTACGCTCGCCTACTCGGACAACAACTACAAGATGGAGCTGCCACACTACAAGGATCGGATCGTGAGGCGAGACCACGATCAGTTTAAGAAAGCGATCCTAGGCGGTAGCCTCAAGGCAACGAAGTGGTGGTTTGACGAGATCAAGCTAGAGTGCGCTGGGACCTACATTCGCAGAGAGATACAGGGCTTCGAGTGGGACGTACGAGAAGCTTTTACCCTCTCCAAGGGATTGGCTCTGGAGAGTACCTTCAAGCGTGCAGACTTCTTCCTCCCGGGGCTAGATCTAGACGCATCGGTCGGGGTGGTCTTCGGGCAAAATGGACTAACCGACAAGGCTGCACATCGCTACGACTGGGATGGCAAGGAGTACCCCGCAGGCTCCTCTTATGGAGGCGAGCTATCGAGCATACCTGCCGATGGGGTCAATCGGACGATCAACCTGGTGGACAAGCTTAACCTGAACTATACGCTAGACCGCCATCAGGCTTTCAACCTCAACCTGTGCCACACCTACGCTTATCGCAATCCTACGGACACGCTTATGGATCGCGCTTTGGGCTATAAGGCGAACTTCAAGAGCCGTATGAACAGCCTCACGGCGGGTGCTTCCTACGATCTCACGCTCTTTGAGGATAAGCTCCAGAATGCCTTCACCGCAAAGTACTACAACTACCGCTCTCGCTCTAAGATCATCGGGACGATCAGTATAGGCGACCTCAAGGATGTGGAGACTAACCGACACTTCTTCGGCTGGAGCGAAGCTATCCGCTACCGCTTCACGCCAGACTTCCTGATCAAGGCTTCCTATGCGGACGAGGTGCGCATACCTACGAGTGAGGAGCTGCTAGGCAATGGTTACTCGATCAGTGCCTCGACGGACCTTCGTCCCGAGCATAGCCGTGGAGGTAACATTGGCTTAGTCTATCGCAACCTCTCACCCACATCAATGCGGTTGATCGAGGCTGAGATCAATGCTTTCGGCTCTTACATCACCGATATGATCCGCTTCATGCCAGGGATTATCCCCTCCATGAGTTGCTATCAGAACTTCGGAAGCATCCGCACGTGGGGCGTAGAGGGTGAGGTGAAGTGGGATGCCCTCCCCTGGCTCTACCTCTATGGCAATGCGACTTACCAAGACCTCAGAGACACGCGCCGACTGATCCCCTCGACGAATGTCGCTAACCCGACTTACCTCAAGCGTATGCCCAACATCCCCTACTTCCTAGCCAATGCGGGCTTGGAGCTACACAAGGAGAACCTCTTCGGCGGGGAGGGCTACAACAGCCGTCTGATGCTCGACGCCTCCTATGTGCATCAGTACTACTACGACTTTGAGGTGAGCCAGTACCAAGAGCGCAAGATACCGACTGCACTGCGCCTAGACTTAGGACTAGAGCAGAGCCTACGCAATAATCAGTGGACGATCACCTTCAAGGTCAAGAACCTGACCAACCAGCGTCAGATGTCGGAGCTAAACCGTCCGTTACCAGGTATTAACTTCTCTGTAAAGCTGCGCTACCTCTTCAGATGACAATCAGATGACAACTATATATTCACCAATTCAAATAACAGATTTCACTATGAACAGATTCAACAAACTAACCAACAGGCTCACCCTTATCGCCGCCCTCCTACTAGGGCTAGCGCTCACCAGCTGTGACAAGGAGCCTAAGCCGACACCCCAGACGGGTAGCGAGCGGATTCTCTTCTCCACCTCAATAATGAATGCGGACGGTGCCTCGGGCAATGGTTACCTGCAGGCTATCGGCTCTATCGAGGCGAAGAAGTACGACAACAGCCGTGGCGTGCCGGTAGGCTTTGGCACGGAGCCTATCTACTGCGGAGATCATCTCTACGTCCTGCCCGACTATATGGGCATGGGCAAGGCTGAGCTCATCTGCTACACCGTAAGCAAGGAGTTGCAGCTCACCAAGCGTGGCGCTATGGAGCTGCCAGGAGGAGGCGCTGCCTGCAATGTGGTCGAGATCTCGCCTGAGAAGGCTTACATCAGCTTCCAAAACATCGGACAGGTCTGGGCGTTTAACCCCAAGACGATGACCAAGACGGCTGTGATAGACCTCAACCAGTACAAGCACGATGACACCAATGTGATGCCCGGTGCTATGGCAGTACGCGACGGCAAGCTCTACGTAGGACTCTGTCAGATGGACCCCAAGTGGATGCCACTACACAAGGAGGTCGAGCTGGCGCTCATAGACATCGCTACGGACAAGGTGGAGAAGAAGATTTCCTCCTCCACCTCAGGGCTCTCTGTCGCTACCCGTCCTATCGTGGCTAACTCGATCTTCCTCGATGACAAGGGCGATCTGTACATACTCTGCATGGGGAACTTTGGCTTCGAACCTGGGTTCCCTGGAGGTATCGTTCGCATCAAAAAGGGTGAGACCGAGATCGACCCCTCATGGTCTATGAATCTCTCGGAGATCAACATAGAGGTCAAGGGCATCCTACCCAAGACGACCAAGCTACCCGCCAACTACATCGGATCGATGCACTACGTCTCTGGCTCTAAGGCGGTCGCCATTATGGGCATCTATGCGCTCGACCCCACGAGCACGAATCCCTACACGGCTCTCTACTGTATTCCTACGGTCATCGACCTAGAGCAGCGTACCATCCAGCAGATTGAGGGTATCCCAGCGTCCAATCCTCACGCATTGGCCCTCGGGTGGTACAACGATCGGATCATGATCGGCTCGGCAGGCAAGGAGCGTAGCGGATTTTACTCCTACGATCCCAAGACAGGCGCTGTCTCCGACGGTCCCGTCTTTGAAATAGAGGGCAATCCCGTCTCCTTCTACCAGATGAAGTAGTTTAGAGGTCTATAGAATCCTAAAAAGGCGGGTCGCTGAAGAGCGATCCGCCTTTTTCTATGGCTTCGTCTTTGAGTAGGAAGGCTACTCGGTGGTGGGGCGCTTAACTAGCGAGGCTAAGGGGCGCGCCCTACCCCTTGGTGGCTGCCTGTACGACGTTGAGCACGTAGTCACCCAGCTGCTCGTAGTAGCCAACGAGGTCCATATAGCTTACGGACTCGGGGTAGTCGTACTTCTGCGTACGGACGTTTTCCATGTTCTGCGCTTTTAGCAAGGTACGCAAGTCATTTAGTTGCTTCTCTAGGGTGTAGCTCTCACGAGCGTCCGACTCCGAGAGCTTATTGCGTCGCAGTAGCTCGGCCATCTTGAGAGCCGTCTCTGTGGCGATCGAGTGGATCTGCAGGAGGTTGTTGCGCACCATATCGGTGTAGCTCTTGCCGAGCTGGTGATAACGATTGATCTCACGCGCTATGCCCACAGCTGCATCGGCGACACTCTCTATCTCGGTCGCTACGCGGTAGTAGACGAGTATATCGCTCTGCGACTCCTTACCCAGCTCGGTGTGAGAGATCTTATTGAGGTAGTCAGCTATCTCGACCTCTACGGCATCGGATATGTCCTCCTCCTGCTCGCACTTGTTGTAGAGCTTCTTGAGCTCGACAGGATTGTCCGTCTTGAGCATCCCCTCACAGTAAGACATCATCTGCGATACTCGGCTGGCGTACTCGGCTAGCTCTTGCTGCACTTGTAGCAGACCGATCTCACCCGTTGGTAGGATACCGGCACGTATGTAGCGTAGGTGTGTCTGCTCTGTGTCACCCTTCTTAGACTTCTTCATCGGTATGGCTCGCTGGCAAATCTTGACATAGACAGGTACGAACCAGATCATGACAAAGGCGTTCAGCATGTTGAAGGTGGTGTGGAAGAGTGCGAGTCCTACTGAGACAACCGCTGCTAGCGAACCTATCTGAGCCTGTATCGCAGCTAGCGAGGGATCGGCGAGTGTCTCTGTCGAGGAGATAGCGCTCATACTAGCGGGATCGTATACCTGACTGAGGCGAGAGGTGTACTCGTATAGCTCTCGTGGATCACCTATGCCCATATTCATCAGCCAGTTGGCGATCATATTGGTAAAGGGGTAGAAGAAGATCAAGACGAGTAGCACACCGAAGACGTTGAAGAGTAGGTGTGAGAGTGCCGCGCGCTTAGCATTGACATTAGCACCGAGGGCTGCCAGATTGGCGGTGATGGTCGTTCCGATGTTTTCGCCCAGGATCATCGCCGTGGCGATCTCAAAGGGTATCCACCCTTTCGAACACATGATGAGTGTGATCGCTACCGTCGCACTGGAGGACTGGACCAGCAGCGTCATAATGGTACCGATCAGGAGGAAGATCAGGATAGAGGCAAAGCCCATATCGGTATATCCACGGAGGAACTCGAGTGCCTCGGGATGACTCTGGAGATCTGGCATCGAGTCCTTGAGAAACTGCAATCCGAGGAAGAGGAGTGAGAAGCCTACGAGGAACTCACCCAGGGAGTTGAGCTGCTCCCGCTTCGTATAGATAAGCGGTATGGAAATGGCGAAGAGCGGTATGGCAAAGGTCGATATATCTATCTTAAAGCCGAAGAGGGTGATGACCCAAGCGGTGACGGTCGTACCAATGTTAGCGCCCATAATGACCGATATCGCCTGTCCTAGCTGGAGGAGTCCCGCATTGACGAAGCTGACGACCATCAGAGTCGTCGCACTAGAGGACTGCACCAAGGCGGTCACCAAGACTCCCGTAAGTAACCCTAAGACGCGACGAGAGGTCATCGCTGCGAGGATCTGACGCATCCTATCGCCTGCTGCCTTTTGGATGCCCTCGCTCATGATCTTCATACCAAAGAGGAAGAGTCCTAGCGATCCCAGCAGATAGATAAAGTCAAACAGAGTAAATGCCATGAGTATGTCGTTGTTTGTATGTCATTACCGTGCGAAAGCTCCCCTAAGACCTACCAGCTACATGAGGCTCAAAGCCGCATATTCACAAGGGTTGTCATGCGACTGAGTCACCTCGTACGACTGATTATGGTCCTTTGGTGACAGCTATTTCGTAACTTCGCATGCAAAGGTAACGATTTTAGACTGGTTAGACTAACTAACCGGCTATACAATTTGACAAAACAGATCTAAGTACCAGCCCCTATGGAGAATCTATCAATATATTGCCCCAATCTAGACGAGCATCTCAGCGTGCCCCCTGGAGCCACACTTTATCAGGTAGCACAGAGCTACCGCAACGCTCTAGGCTTCGAGCCTGTTAATGCTCGTGTCAACAACCTCACCGTCGCCCTCGACTGGAGGCTCCGCGAGTCCTGTCAGGTCGAGTTCGTCGGGCTCACCGAGGAGAGCGGTCGGCACACCTACCTGCGCTCCCTCTGCCTCCTCTTTGCTAAGGCACTCCACGATGAGCTACCGCACTACCATCTGAGCGTACGGCACTCCCTCTCGGGGGGCTACTTTAGCGTCATCAGGTGTGGTGACAAGGGCATCACTGAGGAGCAGCTAGCCATCGTCAAGCGACGCATAGACCATCTCATTGCTGAGGATCTACCCTTCGAGCGTCGCACCGTACCAGCCGAAGAGGCGGTGCAGATATTTACTGCCATGGGTGAGATGGACAAAGTCGATCTCATCACCTCCAGCGGTCAGCCCTACGTCACCTATCACTATCTCGATGGGTATCCTGACAACTACTACGGCTCTCTGCTTCTCTCCACAGGACAAGTCCAGCTCTACGACCTCGACCCCTACCTGGGTGGTGTACTGATACGTGTACCCTCGACAGTCAAGCCTACAGAGCTGACACCCTTTGAGCCACAGCAACCGATGCGTGAGGTCTTTGACAAGCAGTCTCGTCTGCTCAACCTCCTCGACGTAAGCTATGTGGGTAGTCTCAACAAAGCAATCAGCACGGGACACTTCTCCGAGATCATACAGGTCGCCGAGGCTGCACAGGAGAAGGAGATAGCCGCCATGGCTACTGAGATCGCCGAAGCATACAACAAGAAAGGTGTGCGCATCATACTCGTGGCTGGACCCTCATCTTCGGGCAAGACCACCTTTACCAAGCGGCTACGCCTGCAGCTTATGGCGAACTACCTACGTCCTCATCAGATATCGCTCGACAACTACTTCGTAGCCCGTGAGTTGACTCCCCTAGATGACAATGGGGAGTACGACTATGAGCATATCGAGGCACTAGACCTAGAGCTTTTCGCCAGTGATCTGCGTCGGCTCCTAGCGGGTGAGCTAGTCGATATGCCACTCTTTGACTTTACTCAAGGTGCTAGAGTGTACCAAAAGGAGCTCCTACAGCTTGGTGAGGGGGATCTGCTCCTCATCGAGGGCATCCATGCGCTCAACCCACGACTCATACCCGATGATCTACAGCACCTCACCTATAATATATATATCAGTGCCCTGACCGCCCTCGGACTAGATGCACACAACCGCATCCCCAGTACCGACATACGTCTCCTCAGACGCATGGTGCGTGACCACAAGTACAGAGGCTACTCAGCCATTGATACGATCAGCCGGTGGCGCAGCGTGCGAGATGGTGAGGAGCGATGGATCTTCCCCTACCAGCAGAGAGCCAACGTACTCTTCAACAGTGCGCTTCTATACGAAGTTGCCGTCCTCAAGACCCTTGCCGAGCGGATCCTCTACCAGGTACCCGCCTGCGTCAAGGAGTACAGCGAGGCGCGCCGTCTGCTACGCTTCCTCGAGCACGTCAGGCCAGCACCCACCGACGAGATACCCTCCACCTCGCTCCTGCGCGAATTTGTCGGGGGCAGCTCATTTCACTATTAACCCCTACAGCTATGTCCAAGAAGAAGAACAAAGCCCCCTCCACGGGAGGCATCGTATATAGTACCGCCCCCGACTGGTCGCCACAACAAGCGAGTAGCGAGGCTGAGACCCTTCCTCCCGCTCAGCAACGACTACGCATACAGTACTCCCGCGCTGGCAGAGGAGGCAAGGAGGCACTCATCATCATGGGCTTCGTCGGGTCTGACGGCGATCTGGCAGACCTCGCCCGTCAGCTCAAGCAGTCGCTCGGCTGTGGAGGCTCTACACGTGATGGCGAGATACTGCTCCAGCAAAACGATAAGGAGAAGCTCATCAAGCTCCTTCAGTCCAAAGGGTACAAAGACACTAAGTAAAGCACCCGCTATGCCCATAGAGAAAACCTCCATCCTAGAGATGCAGCGTCTCACCACCGAGGAGTACCACGCAGCTCCCAAGGTGCCGCTCACCATACTCCTAGACAATGTGCGCAGCATGCACAACGTCGGCTCGATCTTTCGCACGGCAGACGCCTTTCGCCTGGAGGAGCTACTCCTCGTCGGCATCACAGGCTGTCCACCGCACCCACTCATTCACAAGACCGCCATCGGTGCCGAGGAGGCGGTGCCGTGGCGACACCTAGACTCTGCCATCGACTTCCTTGAGGCGTGCCGAGCAGCGGGACGCACTATCCTCGCTCTCGAGCAGACACATCAGAGCATCACGCTCGGCAGCCAGCCACCGCTAGACGATCGTGGAGCCGTCTTGATCGTGGGCAACGAAGTGCATGGCATCTCTGACGAGGTCATTCAGTATGCTGACTATTGTCTAGAGATCCCGCAGTACGGCACCAAGCACTCGCTCAATGTGAGCGTCGCCACTGGCATCGCTATCTACGACCTCTGCACCCCTTATCTAGAGATGCATCGTAGCTTAACCTAGCCGTAAGAGACGTTTCAATCTTTTTATGTAGCTTTGCCATATAGAAAACCCAACACGATAACACTATGGAAGAAAACATGATCGCATACATCGGCACCAATGCCGGTCTCGTCTGGAACGCACTAGACAAACTAGGCAAGATGGACGTCAAGCAACTCAAGAAAGCGACCAAGATACGTACCGAAAAGGATGTCTACGCAGCACTCGGCTGGCTCGCCAAGGAGGAGAAGCTCACCTTCGTCTACGAGGACGACACGCTCCTAGTCGCACTGCGATAGTCTCTCACGAGATAGCTGACAGGCAGACTATCTAGATCGCTACACATCAGCGCATTGAGTCTCTTTGCTGTAAGATTTGCGAAATCCAGATTGTCTGATCGCTTGCTAATTCAAAGATTATTCTTACCTTTGCAGACGCAAACCTCGCTGCGGTCGTGGCGGAATTGGTAGACGCGTTAGACTTAGGATCTAATGCCGCGAGGTGTGTGGGTTCGAGTCCCACCGACCGTACAACGATAGAGAGACCTCTCTGACACCCCTTGTGGGAGCAGACAGGTCTCTCTCTTTTTATCCCTATCCCCACGCTCCGCCTTCCCCTCCCCTAATGCCTCACGGTAAAAACGAGTTGCGGTGAATTACCCCTGCATAGTAACACCTTTGTAATCGCTATGTGCGCCATTAGTCGTACATTTGCAGTAAATCTTATGCAATCTATGCCTGAAGAGAGCTTTCATCCACAGCAGGTCGACATAGCCGCTATCCTCAATCGACGACGCAAGAAGCCGTTGCCCGCTTTCGTGACCAATGGTGTGGCGCGCTTGATACACCAGCGTGAGATCAACGATGTGCTACGTCGCTACGGACACCTGGAGGGGGTAGACTTTATGGATGCCCTGATTCAGGAGTTTCGCATTGACCTGACGCTCATCGGTGCCGAGCATCTGCCCGCAGATCCTCGCGCACTCTTTATCAGCAATCACCCGCTGGGAGGGCTAGACGGGATCTGTCTGACTCACCTCATAGCTAGTCACTATCAGACTGATATCCGCTACATCGTCAACGATCTCCTACTTAATCTCAAGCCACTTGCCAACATCTTCGTTCCGGTCAATAAGTATGGCGCACAAGCGCGCACTTCTATTCAGAAGATGCACGAGGCACTGGAGAGCGACCTGCCGGTGATCACATTTCCCGCGGGACTCTGCTCACGACTTATCAAAGGGCAGATACAGGATCCTCTCTGGCGACCCAGCTTTATCAAGCAAGCAAGACAATATCGCCGACCCATCGTGCCACTCTTCTTCCACGGGCGCAACTCGATGAAGTTTTATCGTATAGAGCAACTACGCAAGGTGCTGGGCATACGCTTTAATATCGGCACGGCATTGCTACCACACGAAATGTTTGCTGCACAGGGGAGCTCCTTTACCGTAGTGGTTGGGGAGCCGATCCCCTATGAGACGCTCGATGGGGTGAAGCCTAGCGACTTACCGGAGCAGGTAGAGCTCATCCGGCAGCAAGTATACCAACTGAAAGACCAACTATCCAAATGAGTGCTACAGAGCAACCCATCATAGCGCCGATAGATCGGCAATTGATCAGACAGGAGCTGACTCCAGAGCTCTTCGTCCGTAAGACCAATAAGAGTAATAACGAGATCTACGCCTTTCGAGCTGCGCAAGCACCACACACGATGCGTGAGGTGGGACGTCTGCGCGAGGAGAGCTTTCGTGCTGGCGGTGGCGGCACGGGGCTTGAGTGCGATGTGGATAAGTATGATCTAATGGATGATGGCTACGTACAGCTCATCGTCTGGAACCCTGAGCTCGAAAAGATCATGGGTGGCTACCGATACATACTCGGTGAGGCGGTGCTACGCCATCAAGAGCAGACGGATGCACTCGCCACGTCACACATGTTTAGCTTCAGCGAGGAGTTCGTACGGGACTATCTCCCCTACACGATCGAGCTGGGACGCTCATTCGTAAGCCACGAGTTTCAGACGACACGGGCGGGGCTGATGTCTTCGATCTATACGCTCGACAACCTGTGGGACGGGCTCGGAGCCTTGACCGTCATCTACCCTGAGATCAAGTACTTCTTTGGCAAGGTGACTATGTACAAGACTTACAATAAGTACTGTCGCAACCTGATCCTCAAGTTTATGGAGATCTACTTCGGTGACAAAGATCACTTAGTCGTCCCGATGACGCCGGTCGAGGTGGATATTGACCCAGCAGAGATAGATCGTCTCTTTGTCAAGAACGACCTCAAGAGCGACTACCGCACGCTCAAGGCAGAGGTCCGCAAGCACAATATCAACATTCCCCCGCTCTTTAACGCTTACATGTCGCTCACACCGAAGATTCGCATCTTTGGCACAGCGATCAACGATGAGTTTGGCGATGTCGAGGAGACTGGCCTGCTGACGCCCATTGCGGACATTATCCCCGAGAAGAAAGAGCGGCACATAGACACTTACCAGAACGCCCATAAGTCGTAAGGGATCAGGCTTATGGCTCTCGCTAATGAGCTTGGAGCTGCTGGCGAAAAGGCTGCTCAGCGCTACCTCCTCTCTCGACGGATACGCATCCTCGAGGTCAACTGGCGTGATCCGCTCTGCGAGATAGACATCATAGCGTCAGACGGTCGGCACCTACTGATCGTCGAGGTGAAGAGCCGTATGGAGTACTCCGCGACGAGTCCACTAGACGCCGTCAATGCAGCAAAAGCGCATCAGATGATGCTCGGTGGCATGCGCTACGCACAGCGGATGCGCATCGACTTGCCGATACGCTACGATGTTGTCGAGGCACTCTACTGCCCAGCGAGCGATATTTTTGAAATGAAGTACCACAAAGGCTACTTCTCCGCAGAGGAGATCGCCCTCCAGGAGACACTCCCCCACAGCTTCGCACAGCCCTAACCTGCTGGCGGCACGCTCACAGACATGCCACGGCCTTGCACGCTCTCCCTTTTTATCTATATTTGCAGAAAGGACTCGTTCGATATGAAACAAACTCACTTACCCAAGCTATGGGGCGTTGTTGCAGCCATACTCTTTATGCTCACCCTGTCGGGCTGTGCACTGAATACTCCTCAGGTGAAGACCTACCTCCCGCTTTCTCAATTTCAGTATGCCTATATTGCTCCGACGGGTAGCGTGTTAGGCTCATTTGGTGGCTACTCGCAAGGTAACCTTAACTCTGTCAATCCTAGAGACTTTATCGCTGGGCAGCTCTTTAAGAGAGGCATCATAGTCGTTCCTGAGATCAATCCCGCACAGGCGCAGAAGACGCTGGTCGTAAGCTATGGCGAGGGCGACAAGAGAAATATATTGGTCGGCTATGCTTTGGAAGTTACCATTCAGCTAACTACGGCCGATATGAATAAACTCGTAGCAGTAGCTACGGCCGAAGGGTATGGAGAGAGCGAGTCTGATAAGATCCGAGATGCTATCTCGCAAGCTATGACAGCACTCTTTGAGCCTGAGAAAATCAACCAAAACTCGCTCGGCCGCTTCTTCTAAGCTCCCAATAAGAGACTGTTGCAAAAGTCAACAGTCTCACAATCTTGCTTGCAAGATTGTCCTGACTTTGCAGAAAGGATGAAGCGCAAGGCGCTGAGGGTGAGGTCTGAAGGGAGCATACCTCCGTATGTGACCGAAGCCGAATCCCGAAAGCAACACAGCGATTCGCCTTTATGCAGCAGTCTCAATAAGAAAGGACAGCCCTACTCGCTCTCTACTGCGAAGCCAAGCGCGGTGAGTGCGGGACGAACAGAGGCCGGGACGCCTCGTACGGTGTAGTCGCGTGGCTCGTAAGGGTGCTGGTAGTGGACACGCTGCTGCTCGAAGGTGTCGGGACTAGCCACCAGTCGCTTCATAATCGCGGGCAGGTCGAGCGTGTGGATCATCGCACGCCAAGGTATCTGCCACGGTTCGCACCCCGAAAGGTCTAGGTCTGGCTCCGCCAAGGGACGAGGGTGCGCCAGAGCTATCCGTTCGTCACTGAGATCGAAGAAGTCGCACAGGTGGCGCAAGCTCTGCACAGCTCCCTGAGCCTTGCCATGCACTGAGAATCCCGCAATGTGGGGCGTACCGATGAAGACACGATCTAGTAGCGGCTGTGCTATGTGTGGCTCACCCTCCCAGCAGTCGATCACAGCTCCTGCGACCGCTTTGTCGTCAAGGGCGCGTACTAGTGCGGGAGTGTCGACGACAGCTCCACGACAAGCGTTGATGAGCCAAGGTCGTTGCTGAGCATTTCGCAAGAAAGCGTCATCGACCAAGTGATAAGTAGGGTGTGCGCCCCCCTTTGTCAGAGGCACATGACAGGTAATCATCGTAGCCGAGGCGAGGAGCGTCTCTAGGTCTACGTAGCTATCCCGTAGAGCCGGCATATCGTCCGCAAGGTAAGGACGTGGTAGTCCGTTGCGATCCAACTTCTCCAGATAGCTCTGCCAGTCAGGGTGCTCATCGTAAGCCGCCACGAGAGGAGGATCGTAGAGGAGCGTCCGCATGCCGAGTGCTTTGGCACGCTGATAGACCCGTCCGCCAGTATGTCCCGTGCCAATGATCCCGAGGGTTATATCCTTAGGAGCCAATCCATGCTCTAGTGCGATACGAGAGATAGCCGTCAGGACATATTGCGCCACAGAGGCAGCGTTGCACCCAGGAGCGTTGAACCAGCGAATGCCCGACTCACGGCAGTACTCGGTATCTATATGGTCAAAGCCCGCCGTCGCTGAGGTGATCAGACGTACAGCACTCCCCTCTAGTAGCGTGCGGTCGCAACGCGTCACGCTACGGATCATCAGGGCATCAGCATCAGCGACCGCTTCGGCCGTTATCTCGCCACTCGGCAAGTAGCGCGCCTCGACCCCGAGGGGCATACCGTCGGCCATGTAGGGGATAGAACTATCTACAACTATTCGCAGGGACATATATATAATAGTATAGCTACTTAATATAAAGAGGAAGGTGACTAGATCTGCACTCCCGATGTGATGGGATGGCGTCTAGTCACCTTCGTTGTTAGTTATGCTTTGCTGAGAGCTACGATTACTTGAGACTATTGCATAAAGGCGAATCGCTGTGTTGCTTTCGGGAATTCGGCTTCGGTCACATACGGAGGTATGCTCCCTTCAGACCTCACCCTCAGCGCCTTGCGCTTCATCCTTTCTGCAAAGTCTAGACAATCTTGCAGGCAAGATTGTGAGACTGTTGACTTTTGCAACAGTCTCTACTTGATCACGCCCAGCTCCTTGCCGATCTTGATAAAGGCAGCGATTGCCTTGTCGAGGTGCTCGCGCTCGTGAGCTGCTGAGAGCTGTACACGGATACGCGCCTCGCCCTTGGGTACGACTGGATAGTAGAAGCCAGTTACATAGATACCCTCCTCGAGGAGACGAGCAGCGTAGCGCTGAGATAGCGGAGCGTCGTAGAGCATCACAGCACAGATAGCACTCTGTGTAGGCTTGATATCAAAGCCAGCTGCGAGCATCTTGTCGCGGAAGTAGTTGACATTATCCATCAACTTCGTGTGTAGTGAGTCATCCTCCTCCAGCATCTTGAAGACCTCGATACCTGCACCAACTACTGCGGGGGGCAGTGAGTTAGAGAAGAGGTAAGGTCTAGAGCGCTGACGTAGTATCTCGATGATCTCCTTAGGACCAGCCGTAAAGCCACCGACAGCACCACCGAATGCCTTACCTAGCGTACCCGTGTGGATATCGATACGGTCGAAGCAGTCGAAAGCCTCAGCGACACCACGGCCCGTCTTGCCGACTACACCAGCTGAGTGGCACTCATCGACCATCACGAGAGCGTCATACTTGTCAGCAAGGTCGCAGATCTTGTCCATAGGAGCTACGTTGCCGTCCATACTGAAGACACCGTCCGTGACGATGATGCGGAAGCGCTGCTCCTGAGCCTCCTGAAGGCACTTCTCAAGCTCCTCCATATTGGCGTTGGCGTAGCGATAGCGCTTAGCCTTGCAGAGACGTACACCGTCGATGATCGAAGCATGGTTCAGCGAGTCGCTGATGATAGCGTCCTCTGGGCCAAAGAGAGGCTCGAAGACACCACCGTTGGCATCAAAGCAAGCAGCATAGAGGATAGCGTCCTCCGTGTGGAAGTAGTGTGCGATAGCCTTCTCGAGCTGCTTGTGGATATCTTGCGTACCGCAGATGAAGCGTACGCTACTCATACCGTATCCGTGCGAATCCATCATGGCCTTGGCAGCCTTGATGAGGCGAGGATTGTCGGAGAGACCTAGATAGTTGTTAGCGCAGAAGTTCAAGACATCCTTGCCCCCCTCTACCTTGATAGCGGCTGTCTGAGGGGTGATGATAATGCGCTCCTCCTTGTAGAGACCCGCATCTTTAGTGTCTTGGATCTCCTTAGTTAGGAAGTTCTTCAGTTCTTTGTACATGATATTATGTGGTAAAGTTATAGACAGAATCGATGAGCCAAGTGTGACTCGCGAGATTGCTTTTTACTCCTCAGCTGGAGCCTCCTCACTAGCCTCCTCAGGTGCAGGCTCGGAGAAGTCGGTGTACCCCGTCTCTACGAGGATGTTGTACCAGCGAAAGATCTTCTTGATATCGTTGTCGTGGACGCGCTGACGGTCATACTCGGGGAGAACCTCTGCAAAGAGGTCGAAGTAAGCATCCTTGCCACTGAGACCCTTAAGGTCGACTGGCTTGCCCTCATACTTGTCGAGCAGCGTCTGCAAGATCTCTCGCAGAGGTGCCTCTTCGGTAGTCGTGTAGATCGATATATCGCCTAGAGATACGACACGATCCGAGGCGTAAGCGGGGATACGACGCTTCGTCTCTAGATCCTCGACGATGATACTATTCTTGGTGTGTGTCAGGAGCTTAAAGAGTCCTGGCTTGCCTGAGATGGATAAGATTTCTTTGAGCATAAACTATATTATGTGGCGAAAGCCCTCGAGGCTCTCGTGATATCACCTGCAAAGATACCAAAATAGTATCGTATGGTGTGTACACGGACCACTCTTTTAATTTGGCAGGCCGAGCAATGATAAGGATTTGGACAGCCAGTGCCACTACAGAACGTATCTAATACGACAACGGACGCCCGATCTCGTGCGTCCGTCGTCTAGGGGAGGAGTGTAGCCAGCACAACTAGCCCTCTGCGGGCTTGGTCTTAAAGTCGAAGTAAGCAGGATCTGTCGTCAGTCCTAAATCCTTATCCCACCCGAATAGCACTAAGACGTAGTCTGTATTTGGTGTCAGACCAGTATTAGTCTCTTCATTGATCTGTAACTCACCAACCTTGAAAGCATCTGGCATAGGATCCATCTGGTGTACGCTCTGCACTAGCTTGTAGCACATCATCTCCTTAGCGGGTACACCATCTAGTACTTCGTTACCAGGCTTCGGATTGCGGTAAAAGTCTACATAGCGCTTGCTCTGTATAGCGTAGAAGTAAGACTTCGTCATATCTGACGGACGCACCAAAGCTGAGACCCATGAGTCGCTAGGGGTAAGGTTCTCAACATTAAAGGTGAAGTTTAGCATCGTACGAGGTTTCGTCTTCTGCTCGAGCTCTATGACCTTAGTTAGCTCGTAGCCATTCTGATCCATACCATAGATTCTTGCGACAATGGTATGATCAGCTGGATAAGGATAGTCTGAGCCTGAGATCTCTCCTAGGTCAAACTCTCTCGTCCCCTTGAAGGACTCACGAGCCATAGCCTCTTTGTATCCCGCACTTCCTATTTCGCCTCCTGAGACAGCCTTCCACCACTCACGATTGGCATTAGGCTGATTCTGTAGGTTATTGAGAATGCGATCGTAGCCCTCTCGCGTACCAGCATTGACTGAGTAGAGCATCTCAGGATCTTTAGGCGTCACCTTAATGTAGACGTTAGTTGCCGTCACCCTAAGGATCTCTATGGCAAAGTCCTCTTTGGGAGCTGGCTCCTGGATCGTGATCTTGCACGCGGCAGAGACACCATCTACCTTAGCTAGGATAGTCGTCTCGCCCTTGGCAACGGCTGTGACCACGCCCTTGTCAGAGACCGTCGCCAGCTCAGCATTGAGACTACGGAAGGTGACTGGCTTGTTGAGGTTCGGTTGCTGCGTAACCTGTAGCTGTAGGCTCTGGCCGATGGTCATAGTAGCCTGATCTGGAGTAATGGTCAAGGTCTCGAACTTTCGCTCTACGGGCGCATCATCATCACAACTGACGAGTGTCAGGAGCGGGAGCAGGAGTAGTAGATAGAAGATTGTTCTTTTCATACTGTCGTTTGGGTTATTGGTTTATATAAGTGTGCAGTCAACACTATCGTGTGTGTCGCATACAAATGTAATACAAAAAAACACAAACTATTGCTCACTCATCAAGCTTACCCAACCGAGGCTAACGCATTATGTTATAATGAACTCATCGACCTCTCTACTCCTCGCTGGTCGCTAATGTGTAGCTCCTAAAAAAATGATTATGATGCATCAGCCCTGGCTGGGCAAACTCGACGCCGACTCGTTACAATAGTTTAGAGTCGACTACATATCAAAACGACACCATGTCTGGGAAAAGTGATTTCCACGTGGATATTTCAAAATCTCCACGTGGAGAATAAAAAATTCTTCGGAGGAATGAAATGAAACTTCGGAAGAATCAAATGAAACTTCGGAAGAAATAAATCACGCCCACGTGGGGAAGAAAAAATATCCACGTGGAGATTTGAGATTTCCCACGTGGATATTCGAGAAAGGATGGAATCGAACGAATCTCCCTGTAAAGAAATGTAATTAGAGATTAGAGATTAGAGATTAGAGATTAGAAGTTAGAGATTAGAGATCGGAGCGGATCGGAGGTATTCAGAGTGGGCGGAGCTATCGGAGGTGTCGGGGCCATCGGACATCTAGCCTCTAACTTCTAACCCCTAATCTCTAATTTCGTATCTTTGCACGAGAGTAAGTAGGAGTGGGCTCCGTGGGGCTTCTCCTTCTGACGCTATAGATACATGTTGATTACAGAGTACATATTACAGTTAGTCGGAGGTATTATCATAGGTCTCTGCATCTCAGCCCCGATGGGTCCTGCTGGGATCCTTTGCTTGCGGCGTGCTCTCGAGCAGGGACGACGTGCAGGGGTCATCACAGGTATAGGAGCCACACTGGGCGACCTAGTCTATGCGATTTTCACCTATTTATTTACGGGGATCATGCTAGACTATGTAGACCACAATAAGATGGCTCTGCGTATCGTGGCGAGTCTTCTCTTCTTGGCCTTTGCTATATACCTATACTTCAGCAAACCTCGCCTTGAGATGTCGCAGCGTGTCGTAGGGCAGATCAATCAGCGCAACCTCTCCCACCTAGGTAGTGGCTTCTTGCTGACCATCCCCAATCTGCTCATCGTCCCCGTCTATGTAGTCCTCTTCAGTCAGTTTAACTTTGTCTATCCACTCGGTGAGCCCCCCTACGGGATGTTTGCTCTCGGCCTGATCTCCATCGCTCTGGGAGCTTTGAGTTGGTGGCTCTTTATTACTTACATAGCTACCCGTCTTAGAGACTTTGTGAGCTTGCGCAATCTGCGTCTCTTCAATCGCATCTTTGCGCTCGTCTTTGCCGTGATTGCGGTTGTCTCGCTACTCTACACGTTTGTGGCTTTGTAAAAGCTTCGACTAGACCTATACCTTATTTATATATATGACAAAAGCAATCTCACGCCCCTCAGGGGGGTTCTGGTGTGGGCTACTTCTGATGGCAGCCTTCGCCGGCGTAGCTGTGCTACTAGCGCAGTTGCCACTCTTTAAGGAGACGCTCCGTATCTCTCCACTTATCATAAGCGTCCTAATAGGCATGATCTATGCCAATACGCTACGGCACAAGCTCAATCCCGCTTGGGTACCTGGGCTAGCCTTCTCATCGAAGCGTATCTTGCGCCTGGCGATCGTCTTCTACGCTTTTCGCCTTACGCTGGCAGACATCTACGAGGCGGGAGCTACGGCCTTCATCTATGATCTCATCATCGTCACCTCGGTGATCCTCCTCGGGGTACTCATCGGACGCTGGCTCAAGATGGATCGCGACACTGCGATCCTAACTGCTTCGGGTAGTGCCATCTGCGGAGCCGCAGCCGTGCTGGGCACCGAGCCTGTGCTGGAAGCCAGCTCGGAGAAGACGGTCGTAGCCGTCGCTACGGTGGTGCTCTTTGGTACACTCAGCATGTTTCTCTATCCACTCGTTCATGCGACAGGGTGGCTCGGGCTGACGGATCACCAGATGGCTATCTACACTGGGGGTACGCTCCACGAGGTGGCTCACGTGGCGGGCGCTGGCGGTGCTATGGGTGAGGCAATAGCCTCGACAGCGACCATCACGAAGATGATCCGTGTGATCCTCTTGGCTCCCTTCCTGCTGATTCTCACCTCCGTCCTGCATCGTGGCGGGCGTGGCGGAGGAGCTACGGCGCAGCGCAAGGTGTCGATACCTTGGTTCGCCATCTGGTTTCTCATCATGATCTGCGTCAATACGCTCATCGGCTACCTTGCTGAGCAGCAGGGTGTGAGCGATCTCTATGGTCAGGTCTGTGGCGGCATCCGCTGGGCGGACGATTTCGGACTCTGTATGGCCATGGCGGCGCTCGGTAGTGATGCGTCGTTTGCTCGCTTTAGAAAGGCTGGTGGCAAGCCCTTCCTGCTAGCGGGTGCGCTCTATCTGTGGCTCACCATCGGGGGCTACTGCCTGATCCGCTTGATAGGGTAGAGATTAGAGGTTAGAAGTTAGAGATTAGAAGTTAGAGGGGGCTAGTGTTTCTAGTGCTACTAGTGAGGCTAGTGCCTCTAGAGTCTAATCTCTAACTTCTAATCTCTAATTTCTAATCTCTAACCCTCTAACCTCTATTTTCGTATCTTTGTCCCCATATACGATACCTTAACTATAGATATGCAACAGAACTGGCGACTGTACAATCTGCTGAACAACGTAGTGGGCTGGGTGACCTTTGTCATCGCAGCGGTGGTCTACCTGATGACCATCGGTCCCTCAGCGAGTCTGTGGGACTGCCCCGAGTTTACCTTATCGGCCTTTAAGCTGGAGGTGGGTCACCCACCTGGTGCGCCGATCTACATGCTTGTGTACAATGTCGCTGCACACCTAGCTCCTAGGCCTGAGCTGGCGGGACTATACACCAATGCGCTGAGTGGACTGCTCAGTGCGGGGACGATCCTTCTGCTCTTCTGGAGTATCACCCATCTGGTGCGCCGTGTGCTACTACCGGGTGCTTCGCCTTGTGCCAAGCAGTTGATCCCTGAGGGGGTGACGCCTGTGCCTACCTTAGCGCAGACGATCCTGATCATGGGCTCTGGTCTGGTGGGAGCGTTGCTCTATACCTTTACAGATACCTTCTGGTACAGTGCTGTAGAGAGTGAGGTGTATGCCTTTAGCTCCTTCTTGACGGCGCTGGTCTTCTGGCTGATGCTCAAGTGGAGCGACCGTGCAGACAATGACCGCTCCGACCGCTGGATAGTCCTGATCGCCTACGTGATGGGACTAAGCATCGGGGTGCACCTGCTCAACCTGCTCTGCATCCCGGCGATGGCACTCATATACTACTTCCGCAAGCATGATACGCTGACCTTCAAGGGGATTGTGACGACACTGATCGTCTCCTTCGTCTTGATTGCGGTCATCATGTTTGGCATCATGCAGGGTGTCGTCGCCTTCGGTGGTACGATAGATCGCTGGGTGGTCAATGGGCTGAAGATGCCGTACAACAGTGGCTTCTACCTCTATCTGGCGGTTCTCATGGTGGTGCTGGTCGGTTCGCTCACGCTTTATCAGCGAGGCGAGCGTGGTCGTAGTCTGATCATTAGCTCGTTTATCCTCTCTTGGTGCTTGATCGGCATCCCATACTTCGGAGGAGCCGTCTGGCTAGGCGTGATCGTGACGATAGCTCTGGCGATATACCTATTTCAAAACAGAAAGGTCTCCCTCCAGATGCTACACACAGCACAGATGTGTATGCTGGTCATCATGATCGGCTTTAGCTCTTATGGGGTGATCCTGGTGCGTTCGCTGGCTGGCACGCCGATGAATCAGAATGAGCCGAACACGGCGCTTGCCATCAAGAGCTACATCAACCGCGAGCAGTACGGCGCTATCCCGCATCTATACAGTGCTACCTACGTGGCGCGTCCTATAGCTATGGAGGAGGGCAGCCCAGTTTATGCGCCTAAGGTGAAGAGTAATCCCAACGAACCGGACGAGTATGTCAAGATCTACAGTCAGCCGAAGGTCAAGTATGCCGAGGATAGCAAGATGCTCTTCCCCCGTATGTACTCTCCGCAGCCGGAGCATATAAGCGGGTACAACAGTTGGGTAGATCGCAATCCAGACGATATGTCTAAGCCCTCGATGGCGGACAACCTGAAGTACCTCCTGCGCTATCAGGTTAACTACATGTACTGGCGTTACTTCGGCTGGAACTTCATAGGTCGTCAGAACGACCTGCAGGGCGATGGCGGTATGCTCAAGGGAGGAGTCCTAACGGGCTACTCGTTTATTGATCAGATCGCACTGGGTAAGACCAAAGATCTGCCAGATCAACTTCGCAACAACAAGGGGCGCAATGCTTACTACCTCTTGCCATTGCTCCTCGGCTTCCTCGGCATTGCCTTTCAAGTGACGAGGCGCAAGAAGGGGATGCAAGCTTTTTGGATTACGCTGGCACTCTTCTTCATGACGGGCTTGGCGATCATCCTCTACATCAACCAGACGCCAGGGCAACCGCGTGAGCGAGACTACGCCTATGCGGGCTCTTTCTACGCCTTTGCAATATGGATCGGCTTCGGTGTGGCAGGCCTTTACGAGCTGCTGAGCCGTGCTAAGCTCAAGCCTGTACTGACCGCCTCGATCGTCTCGGTACTAGGGCTGATCGTGCCGATACAGATGGCTTCGGAAAACTGGGACGACCACGACCGCTCGGGGCGTGTCCTAGCGAGCGACTTTGGCTACAACTACCTGATCAGTTGCGATCCCAATGCGGTGCTGCTCTGCTTCGGTGACAACGATACTTTCCCCCTGTGGTATGCCCAGGAGGTGGAGGGCGTGCGCACTGATGTCAAGGTGAGCAATCTGAGCTACCTGCAGTCGGAGTGGTACGGCAAGCACATGCTACGTCACAGCTACGAGGCGCAGCCGATACCGAATAAGTATATGACTCCGGCCTTCTTCGTAACGAACTCTTATGCGCTGATACGCCCGACGAGTGCGGTGCCGATGCCTTTTGATCAAGCTATGAAGGAGGCGACCAAGATAGTGCCTCAGGGACAGGCGCAGATGCCTACAGACAAGGTGCTGCTCCCCGTTGACTCGGCAGCTGTTGCTAAGCAGTTCCCGCAGCTTCAGGGCTTGCCTATGCCCGAGAGTATGGTGCTTTCGCTAGAGGGAAAGTCGGCTGTAACCAGAGATCAGCTCTTTGTCCTAGACATGCTGGGCGCAGCTGAGTGGCAGAGACCGATTATGTGGGTAAGCTCGGCTCCTCAGAATATCTTTGCCAACCAGAGACAGTATATGTCTTATGTGGGTATGGCGCAGCGCTTTAACCCGACGACCGTAGCGGGTACGCCCTACGAGGTAGATGTGGAGCGTCTGTATGACTTGGTGATGCACCAGTATCGCTACTTCAATGCCAACGACCCCGACATCTACTTTGATGAAAATATCCGACGCAACATCTCTTACTACTATCGCTCTCGTGTCTTTGCGACGCTAGGGCAAGCGCTCCTGCGTCAAGGCGATACCAAGCGAGCTCAAGAGGTGCTGACAAAGTGTGCCGAGGTGATCTCGCCCAAGGCGGTACCCTACGATATGACGGACGTAGCTCTAGCTGATGCATACTACCGTGCGGATATGCCGAAGCAGGGTGACGAGATCCTACGTGCGCTCTACCGAGACACGGCACAGCTTCTCTACTGGGTTAGCCAGCAGAGACCACGTCATCAGTTAGCACTCATCAATGACTCGATGGTACGCTACTCGCTCGTCACGCTGATGGACTTACTCCGTATAGATATGCTTTGGGGTCGCAACCTCTCGGCTGAGTATGAGCCGATGCTAAAGCAAGCACTACCCACCTTTGGCGGCTCTCTAGAGGCACTCAAGGAGGTGACTGCTCAGCAGCTTGATCAGAGACTCTCTGACATAGTAAATCAGTAATCATTTAGAAACTCCTTTATCTCACCCTTATGAAAAGACTTGTATTAGTACGCCACGGACAGAGTGCGTGGAATAAGAGTAACCAATTCACCGGCTGGACAGACGTTGACCTCACCGAGCAAGGTGTCGAGGAGGCACACGAGGCTGGCCGACAGCTACACAAGGCAGGCTTTCGCTTTGGCAAGGCTTACACGTCATATCTCAAGCGTGCCATCAAGACGCTAAACATTATCCTCGATGAGATGGACCTCGACTGGATCCCCGTGGAGAAGTCGTGGCGCCTCAACGAGAAGCACTACGGCATGCTACAAGGACTGGACAAGTCCGAGACAGCGGCTAAGTATGGCGAGGAACAGGTGCACATCTGGCGACGTAGCTACGACGTGCCGCCCGCACCGCTAGACCCGACCGATGAGCGTGCCCCTCAGCACGATCCACGCTATGCTGCGGTCAATCCGGACGAGCTCCCACTCACGGAGTCGCTCAAGGAGACGGTCGAGCGCATCCTTCCTTACTGGGAGAGCAACATTCGTCCCGACCTGGAGCGGTATGGCGAGATCCTCGTCACGGCTCACGGCAATAGCTTGAGAGGCATCGTCAAGCATCTCAAGGGTATCTCAGACGAAGAGATCCCTGCGCTCAACCTGCCGACGGGCATCCCGTATGTCTTCGAGTTTGACGACAATATGCAGTTGCAGCGGGACTACTTCCTCGGTGATCCCGAGCAGATAGCTAAGCTACAGGCAGCCGTTGCCAACCAGGGCAAGAGCAAGTAGACACGATTCCGTTCATTTCACTAGATACTCCCAACTATTATGACATACGATCTGATCATCATCGGTGGAGGACCTGCGGGCTACACAGCTGCTGAGCGTGCTGCTCGTGGCGGACTGCAGACGCTGCTCATCGAGGAGCGTGCGCTCGGAGGCGTCTGCCTCAACGAAGGGTGCATCCCTACGAAGACGCTCCTGTACTCGGCTAAAGTTTGGCAGACGGTACAGAGTGCCGCTAAGTATGGCGTCACTTGTACACCAGAGCAGATAGACCCCGCCAAGGTTATCTCTAGAAAGAACAAAGTCGTGCGCAAGCTTGTTGCTGGCATTCGCGCACGTATGAAGGATGCTGGCGTGACCGTGGTCACGGAGCACGCAACTGTCACAGCGCACAATAGTGACGACACCTATACCGTCACGGCAGCTGGTGAGACTTATACGGCTAAGCATCTACTCCTCTGCACGGGCTCAGAGACGGTTATCCCGCCTATACCAGGTGTCGAGGAGGGGCACTACATTACCCACCGAGAGGCATTGGACAGCAAGGAGCTTCCCGCCTCGATCGTCATCATTGGTGGTGGCGTCATCGGCATGGAGTTCGCAGCTTACTACAACGAGATGGGCGTGACCGTCTCTGTGGTCGAGATGCTCCCCGAGATCATCAATGGGATGGACAGCGAGCTGGCTGCACTCCTGCGTGAGGAGTACACAAAGCGTGGTATCAAGTTCTACCTCCAGCACAAGGTGACGCATCTCTATGCCGATGGCGTAGAGGTCGAGTACGAGGGCGAGACCTTTAAGGTAGAGGGCGAGCAAGTGATGCTCTCCGTGGGTCGTCGTCCCGTGACTAGCTCCTTCGAGGCACTGCTCAGCCAAGGGCTCGAGCTAGAGCGTCGAGGCGTCAAGACTGACGAATACCTCCGTACCTCGCTCCCCAACCTCTATGCAGCGGGCGATGTCAATGGGCACTCGCTCCTAGCCCATACGGCTGTGCGTGAGGCAGAGGTAGCGGTGGACCATATCCTCGGCCGTAAGATCAATCCGATGAGCTACCGCGCCATCCCAGGGGTCGTCTACACGCATCCCGAGATAGCGGGCGTAGGCTTTACGGAAGACGCCTTAAAGAGTGGAGACAAAGTCTATACGAAGCTAATGCTCCCGATGAGCTACTCAGGTCGTTTTGTTGCCGAAAACGAGATGGCTTCAGGATTTTGCAAAGTCCTTGTCAACCCCGAAGGTAAGATACTCGGTGTGCACATGCTAGGCAATCCTTGTAGCGAACTGATCGTCACTGCAGGGCTAGCCATCGAGCGTGGCATGACAGCGCACGAGCTGAGCGAAATCATCTTCCCGCACCCCTCTGTGGCTGAGATCCTCAAGGAGACGCTGGAGACCTTCCCCCGTACGCACTAGTTAGCTATGAGACCTCCTCATATCGTTATACTAGGCTTAGGAGGCGTCGGCGGATACTTCGGCGGGCTTTGGACACGCTACGCTATGGAGCATCCCGACCAACTGCGCGTCTCCTACCTCATGCGTCCAGGAGCGCACTACGATCGTGTACGCCGTGAGGGCCTGCGCATCTCTTCGCCACGTCTGGCAGAGACCGTCGTGCGTCCTAGCTGCGTCACTTGCGATCCGCAAGAACTGGCTCCGATAGACTATCTAGTTGTCGTGACCAAGAGCTATGACCTGGCCGACAGCATACGTCCGCTCCAGCCTTATCTGACCAAAGAGAGTGCCGTCCTGCCTCTGCTCAATGGTCTAGATATCCACGAGCAGCTCCGCACGATGCTCCCCGCAGGGGTCGAGCGCTGGGCGGGTGTCGCTTATATTACCGCACGGCGCACAGAGCCAGGTGTCGTGGAGAGCCACTCCGACAACGAGCGACTCTACATAGGTTCCCTAGCACGCCCCATCGGCGGTGAGCGAACGGCTAGCGAAGAGCGACTTCTCAGGATCTCCCAAGCTGCGGGCATCGACCTCGTCATCCCCGACGATCCTATGGAAGAGGTGCGCAAGAAGTACCTCATGCTCTCCAACTCAGCAGCTGCGACAGGCTACTACGACTGCAATGTCGAGGGCTTGCTCGGTGCGCATCGTGCCTTTCTCATCGGACTCACCGAAGAGCTCTGCCAGCTCTATCGTGCTAAGGGGTGGGGCATCAGCGATGCCGATCCAGTCGCCTCAGCACTTCGTCGCATAGAGCGTATGCCACCCGCCACGACCACCTCGATGAATAGCGACCTACGCAACCATCATCAGAGCGAGGTCGAGAGCCTTGTCGGTTACGTAGTCCGTGAGAGTCGTCGCTTAGGCCTCTCAGCACCACACTACGAAGAGGCTTACGCCGGCATCTTGCAGCGCATCGCGCAGCAGTAATCATCAGCGTCTCGGAGCTGTCGGATCTTGTCTGACTACTTCGAGACGCTTGCTCTAATATCTAACCTCTAATCTCTAACATCTAATCCCCCATGAAGCGTCTACTCGTCCTCTTCGTTTGCCTCCTCACACTGCCACTCTTTATGGTCCAAGGTCAGGAGCTAGACTCGCTCACGCAAGCCTTTCGTACGAAGCCCTCTGTAGCTACCGCCACGCAGCTCGTGGAGCAGGCTACAAAGCGAGGACGCAGTGACCTAGCCGTCTCGGCTTATGAGTACCTCGCTCATCAAAATGACAAGTACCTGCCCGCTCTCTGGGAGAGCTACCTCAGAGAGCTGCGACTAGACGAGCTGTCCGCTTCGCTCAAGAAGCAGAGCAGAGCGCGCAAGGCGCATCACGCCACCGACCTCTATGCTGAGCGACTGCATGCGTTGCGCCGGCTCATGGGAAACGTCCTTTGGCTAGAAGTGGCCGACACCGTCACCATTGCACGAGAGCAGTTAGCCAATTACCTCAATGGACAAGGCGTCAAAGTCTTTTCCTGCGACAGCCTAGGACTAGGCTTCCTCACCGAGCGAAGCGATCGATACATCAGACCGCTCCGAGAGCGTCCCGAGGCACCCGTGCGTCTCGTCTATGGCGATCTCCTAGCCAATCAGCCGATCCCCACAACCCTCCAAGCGGATGCTACGATTATTACCGCCATCCCAGACAGCCTAGAGGCGCCCTCTTACCCCTCGCTAGCTCCTGACGGTATCACGCTCTACTTCTCAGCTGTTAGCAAGCACGGACTGGGCGGACGAGACCTCTACATGACCCGCCAGACCGCTTCGGGAGGCTATCTGCAGCCGGTCCCGCTAGGACTCCCGTACAACAGCACGGGCGATGACTTGCTCCTCGCTTTCAACGCTGAGCGTCATCTCGGCTACCTCGTATCCGACCGCTATGCTCCCCACGGCATGGTCACCGTCTACCGCTTTGTTTACAATGATGGTGAGGTAACGGAGGTTCCCTCCAACGATCCCGCCCTCCTGCGTCAGTACGCTATGCTGCGCCCTTATCGTATCACGCAGCGGGCAGATGTAGACTACTCGGCCTTGCTGAGCCAGCAAACAACCGCACAGCCTGCCCACAGCAACGCCTCTCAGGGAGCCTTCGTCGTGGCACCGGATCTGATCTACACTAGCCGCGAGCAGTTTCACTCCGCCGAGGCTGCGACCCTCTATGATCAATATCTGACCCAGCAGAAGCAGCTTACTGAGCAGGAGCAGACACTGGCTCGCCTCCGCACAGCCTATCACCAGCATAGCGGTAGCGATGCCGACCTGACCGAGATGATCCTACAGCTCGAGCGTGAGCTCCCCGCAGCCCGCAAAGCATTGCGTGCACTTGCCCAGGAGATACGACAGCTCGAGCGTCCGCATCGCTAAGAGGACTTTCGCAGTTTTCAGAAAAAGCAGTACCTTAGCGGGCATTAAACCAATAAATAACCCAATCACAATGAGAAAAGAACAATTGATCCGCATCTGCCTAGCCATGTTGCTAGCCAGTACCACCCTCCTGCTCAGCTCCTGCAAGAAAGATAAGGACCCCAAAGATAAGGACCCTAAGGTAGCACTCGTCAATACCCGCTGGAAGATGGCTACAGACCTCCCAGGGCTTGACATTGACAAAGAGATCGGTGAAGTATCTGGCGAGCTTCGCTTCACTTCTCAGACGGAAGGCGAGCTGATAGCAGCTATCAAAGGGACGAAGCTCACACTCTCGGTGACTTACAGCTACGATGCTACGCAAAAGGCTTATCCCGCCACGGTAAAGATAGGAGATGATATCAACCACTTTATCTTGAAGGTCAATTGGGACACTAACATCTTGATAGCCTACGAGCTGGAAGCTGGAGTCGTCATCCCGAAGCCTATTATGTTCTTTATGCTTGTCAAGTAGCAGGATCTAAGGCACGATATATTTGTAGAGGCATAGCCCTACGATAAATAAGTATGGGGTAGAGACCTAAGCGGTTTCTGCCCCTTCTTTTGTGTGCGCTCGGCAGGTGTGTGCGCTCGGCAGGTGTGTGCGCTCGGCAGGAGATAGGTTTTCCAAAAACTTTCCACCGTTGGAAAACGATTTGATCTTCGACACAGCGAGGAGTTGCTCACGAGGGGCGACGGGTGGGGCGACGAAACAAAGAGAGGGCTGAGCCCGTTGTGGCGGACCCAGCCCTCTGCTCTGTAACTCTTCGCCTTGGCGAGGTGCTTTATCTTAGGATAAGAGGAACGATCTCCTCACCGACAGATAGGTAGTAGACGCCTGAGGGGATGGCGTCGGTGCTGATGACGGCTGTGCTTGAGCTGGTCGCTACACGATAGACCTGCACGCCCGACAAGTCGTACAGCGTGACGGTCTCTCCGTGTGGGATGCCCTCTATGCGGACTGCCTCAGGGGTTACGTAGAGAGATACCGCAGTGGTCGGGCAGAGCGATATATGATTGCCTTGCACTCCTGCGTAGGGGAACTTATTGTCATCCATATCAACGGAAAGGACTGTCCAATTCTTATCTGTAGCGATCTGAACGTCTGAGGCCATACAGCGGTTTTTGTCTGCTTCTGGCTCGTTGTCCGTACGGAATATGATGAACTCGGCTTGATCTGGAGCCTCGGGATCAGTTCCAGCCTCAAAGGTCGGGAGACTCTCTACTAGGTGGGTCATCTGCTCTCCGCTGATCTCATTGTCGAAAGCGATCACGCTATAGAGCTTTTCAGAAGCCAGAGGCAGCTCTCTAAGGTAATTGACATGTACCTGTACCTCACGAAGGTTGGGACAATGCGAGAGGTCTACTTTCAATAGCCCACAACCAGCTGCGAATAGCTTTTCGAGTTGAGTGGCTTTGGAGAGATCTAGCGTGCTCCAAGCGTTGCCCGAGCAGTTTAGCTCTTTGAGCTGTGTCAGAGAGGGCAGAGAGACCAGCGAGCGAGAAGGCACTTGACTATTCCTACAGTACAGGTACTCGAGGGCTGGGAGGACTGCGAAGTCTATATCTCCGACGGGCGAGTCAGATGTGTTGAGCGTTTTCAGCTTGCGAGGACTCCCTAGGATGAGCGTCTGGAGCTGCTTGTTGTCGTCACATAGGAGGGTCTCCAGTTCAGGATTGCCACTGATGTCTAGATGCGTCAGGTAGGTGCCGCCACAATTTAGCGAGCGCACCTTGCCACGTATGACTAGATTAGGGCTCTCGAGTAGGTAGTAGCGACGTCCATTGGCGGTGCTATGATAAGTGCCTCCCTCGACCTCAAAGTCTTCATCGGGATAGGCCTCTATACCGAGCGGAATGTAGTTTTCGCCCTGACCGATGGTCAGTGCCGTGGTCAGGCGGATCGTTTCGTCAGAGATGTGCTTCTGATATCCAGAGCCGGGGTACTCCTCGTTGTCTGCCGTCTTAATGATCCAGTTTTTATCCCTAGCTTGTCGCACCTGCTCAGCTGTACAGACATTGCCTTCGTCCGTCACAGCGGGATGCGTGTCTATGATGACAATGAAACCATTCGACTGGCCGACACGAGAGGGTAGGGAGGTGATGAAAGCCCCCATCTCGGGCTCCTTGATCTGGTTGCGGTGCATAAATATGATGCTGAGGCTGTTGCACCCAGAGACATCTAGGGCAGAGAGATTGTTTCCCCCGATACCGAGCATGGATAGCTGTGCCAAGCCCTGGAGCTTGATCTGCTTTAGCTCAGCCATCTGAATGCCGATCTTGGTGATGTTGGGACACATCGAGAAGTCCGCCTCTTGGATCGTCTGTATCCCCCGGTCACGCTCCTCAGAAAAGAAGGCTTCTAGATTGGGAGCCTGCTCGATGTTGAGGCTCGCTAGCTTGAATGAGGTTGCCTCGATCATCGTTATAGATCCCGTGATCTCGACTTCCTGACGGATGACCTTGTACCAGTTGCAGTCGTTGCCCACAGCATTGACTCCACTATGGTCTAACTGTAGCGCATCGCTGATGATCGCCTCCTCATTGACTGCGAGAGCCACCTGCGATCCGACGGGAGCTGATGTGCGCAGGGTCACCTTGTCGCCCTCTGCGTGTAGTAGAGCTGGTAGGCAGAGGAGCAGGGAGAGTAAAGTGCGTAGAAGTGTCTTGTTCATAGGAGTATATGTGATAGTTCGTTTTACCAAAGGTACATAATTTTCGAATCTGTGCAACTAGAGACTGTTGCAAAAGTCAACAGTCTCAACTAACCTTCGACGCAGTTCACTACGGGAAGGTCTCCTCACGAGGGGCGACGGGTGAGGCGACGAAATAAAGAGAGGGCTGAGCCCGTTGTGACGGACCCAGCCCTCTCTCTTTGTGGTTGGCGACTTAGCGTCTGTGGCTAGAAGCGGTTGCGTACGGAGCGTGTGGAGCTACTCTTCGACTGCTTCGGTTGCTCGGGTTTGGCAGCTTTTGGGGTAGCCTTCTTAGCACGGCTCTTCTTCTTAGCCTTGGTGGCTTTGGCTGCTTTGCGCTGGTTGCTCTTGCCCTCGCGCAGCTCTTGTGAGCGACGGGCACGGGCGGTGTCTAGCTGCGAGTTGTCTTCGCTGTCACGCGCCTCCTGAAGGTCGTCGTCGCTCGTGGCAGAGGTTGTGTACTCGGTGCCGTAAAGACTCTCCTCAAACTGCTTGAGCTCACTCTCGATCTGATTGCTGAAGGCTTGACGAGCAGCCATGGCTGTCGAGTCACTCATCTCGCTGTTGAGCTCAGCGGTCTCACCGCCTAGCGTCATCGAGATCTGTCCGCGGTACAGGTTGAGACTGAAGAAGTCGTCCATCGTGGCAGTCGTGGCGTTGTTCTTGGTCGAGAGCATGACAGGCTGCTGCGAGAGGTAGGGCTGCAGGTCGGAGTACTTGACCCAAAAGAGCGGTATGCGCACGCTACCCTCCATCGATATCTCGTCGTCCATCACGGGGCAGATCGCTACGATCTGACTGCTCACGTCGCTGGTCTTGACATCGTAGTAGTACTCCTCCTTGACGTAATAGCTACGGATGGACTGCGTGGGGATGTCTACGGGGAGGATCTTGAAGGCGCGGTTGCCTGTCTGGCTGGGGTCTTTGTCATATACGATGCCAAAGCGGTCTAGGAAGTCCTCGAAACGCAGCTGTCGCTCTGGAGTTAGGTTTTCGTAGCCGAGGTCTTCGTACTCATAGACGGTGATGTCCCCGTCGTTGAAGCACTTGAAGAGGAGCGAGAATAGGCTCTGCAACTGTCCCGACGGACGTACAGGACGAAAGATGGGGGCATTGGCGAGGCTGTCTATCGAGAGCTGTCGGTAGACGACTCGGCGCCAGGGGGCTGCCTCGGTATCTTTGACCTGCTGGTCGGCGTAGTTCTTGGCGCGCATGGAGATACCATTGGCCTGTGTCTCCTGCTCCTGCTCTCGCTGAGCGCGTCGCTGACGTGCCGTGGGGTGCTGGCGTGGCTGCTCCGTGGCGACTCGTGTCGAGTCGGTCGGGGTGGCTGAGAGCGGGTCGAAGTTTTGCGCCTCAGCGGTCAGTGTGAGCGTGAGGGCCAGGAGTACTATGAGTAGAGACTGAATGCGTTGCATAGTATAGTGAGATGGGTCTATTCTTAAAGCTGTGAAGACTATCGTACGATTACTTCGATGGCTGGGATCTGTCGCTCGATGCCGTCGGGACCACGAGCGATTACTTCGCTCACGAAGAAGCGCTTACCCTTTGCCATATTGCGGATTTTGTCTCGCTGTCTAGCGGAGAAAGTGGGGCCATTGGACACCTCAGGGATAACGCCGCCGACAGAGTCAAAGAAGAGGAGCTGGAAGCGCACTACCTGGTAGGGCACGTCTAGCAGATCATCATCGATAGCAGCTCCGATACCGTTGGCAGTGAGGAGGTCACGCTTGGCGATGCGCCCGCCCTTAAAGCGTTTGGTCGCTCCATTGGCATCGGTGTACTGTATATAAGGGAGCGGATCGGGGAGTGCTCGTACCCGTAGGGAGGTCTCGGCCATCTTGGTGGTTCGTCCGTCCGCCTGCTTGGCCATGACGGTGATGACGGCGGGAGTGCCGATCTTAGCGGGCTTAGCCGTCCAGCTGTTGCCTTTGCGGGTGAGCGTTCCGTTGGTCATCGTGGCGGTCACGTTTTGCGAGGGGACACCAGGCACGGCGATGCTGATCGGGTTGTTGATACCCGCATAGAGGACGTTCATCATCGTAGGCGCGACCGTGGCAAAAGGCTCGGTGACGTAGTACTCCGACTGGAAAGGTTGCTTGACAGCGGTGCCATCAGGCAGCTCCGTCTCGATGTATCCCGAGATGGGGAAGGTGCCAGCCTTAGACGCTGTGACACGGTAAATGCCTCCAGCACTCTCGGGGAGTGTCGAGCCATTGACCACAATCTTGGGCACGCGTGTCGAGTCGTAGCTAGAGAGGACGATGCTCGCCTCGTACTGGCTACCCTGCATGACGAGCTGACTGCGTGGGATCACTTGCGCAGCAATCTTATTGACGCGGAGGTCGCCACTGTCGATGTTTTGGACAAGGTCACTCAGCACGTCGCCCTCGACGGAGCGTATGTCGCTCTGAAGCTTCGTGAGCATCGTGAGCGAGGCAATGGTGGGGATATTCTCAAAGATCTGCTGCTCCCAGCTGAGCCCTCCCGAACGCTCCGTGCTGAGCATCTCAGAGATATGCTCACGACGGCTGTCGCTACGAACCATCTGCGTGGTGTACGTGCGGAAGGCCTCGATCGACTCGCGTAGCTTAGCGCCTCGCCGTGTGAGCGGGTTGAGCATGACGGTCGTGGGGGCGTTCATATCGTCCTTGCGTGCCACATCGTTGGGATTGGCATCCTTACCGTCTGCCTCTTGAGCTATGAGGAGGCGCAGCTGGTCTATCTCGTTGTAGAGTGAGTCGGCATAGGCGGTGAGCGCTAGTCCTTTGCGATACCAGGGCTCCGCTTTGCTAGGGTTTTTGGCATAAGCAGTCGAGAGCCCCTTCATGATGTTGTCATTGCTCTGCTGCGACCCCTCGATGGTGTGCGTGAGACTGCGCTCTACGAGGACAAAGCCCGAGAGCACCTCTGAGGAGACATTGAGTGCTACCATCGCAATGAAGACGAGATACATCAGATTGATCATCTTCTGTCTATTGCGGTTACCACTACTTCCTGCTGCCATAATGCCTAGATTGTGTTAGTTGAATAGCTATCGAGTAGATGAGGAGAGAAAAGCTATCTACTCTTGTGGCTCCTGTGGTGCGCCCGCATTGCGTGGTGCTTGGTAGGGCTGTGATGCGTAGTAGTCGGGCCGTGCCGAGGGGTACTCCTGCCGTGGAGCGTAGTAGCTAGGCTCGTAGCCTCCCTGATAAGGACGACCCGCCATGCCGGGTGCACCCATATTGACCGTCAGCGCCTCTAGGATGCGAGCGTAGACACGGTTCAGCTCAGAGAGCTGCATCGCCAAGCGCTCATTTTGCGTGCGGAAGGTGGTGCTATCGATGGCGGAGTCTTGGTACATATTCTTAATATGCTCCAGTCCTTGGTTGATCTGGTCAATGGTAGCGACCTGTCCTGTGATGCTTGCCAGCTGCGACTCGTAGATCTGGTTGAGACGAGCCAAATGTTGCGAGGTCGTGTCCATCTGCATCTGATACTCGACAGCACTTTCACCGAGGGTGCGCCCGTCTTGCTGCATAGCGACCCACTGATCGGTCATCTGCTGAGACAGCTCGCCCAGTCGGCTAAGCTGCGAGGCGGCATTGGCTAGCTGATCAATGGCTGAGGAGAGACGCTCCACCTGAACCTCCGAAGCTGGCGCACCGTAGCCACCCTCAGGAGCTGCGTAGCCCGCCTGAGCTTGTGGCTGAGATGCGTAACCGCTAGGCTGCTCGTAATGCTGACCCTCAGGGTAGGCGTAAGTAGGCGCCGGCGCTGCAGCTGCCTCCTGAGCTTTGCGGAGGAGGTACTGTCGGCGAGCCTCCATCTCCTGCTTGTCCATCGGGTTCTTAGAGTCTAGCTCGGGGAAAACCTGCTCCCACTGATAGTGCTCCTCAGGCTGCTCGAAGCCTGAGATGAAGAAGACGAAGAACTCGGTGATCATACCGATGAAAAGCATCTCATTGCCGAAGGGGAAGTGGAGCAACTTAAAGAGAGCTCCGAGGATCACCACTGCGGCACCCCAGCTGTATGCGAAGTTGAGCACTCTGCGCCCTTTCTTGCTGGAGAGATACATCTCCAGTCCATTCTTGTAGCGTCTATATTTCTTTGCCATGAGTCTATCTATCTGAAGGGTAAAGCCGTCGTTAGGGCTGTCTGTTGCTTTGCTTATTTGGAGTTGTTGATGATGCTACGCACACAGCGGAAGCCAATGTAAGAGTGCGCCTCATCTTGTGGTGCGTAGATGCGTCGTGTGGATCTGATGAAGCGGAGGACGTCCTTCCACGAGCCACCCTTGGCGACCTTGCGCCGTAGCATCGTATTGTCCTCGCGAGCTGCGTTGTAGTGCATCTGCGGATTGACATCGTCCATCATCTCGTAGCTCGAGACGAAGTAGCTCGAGCTGGTCCACTCCGCCACGTTGCCCGCCATATCGTAGAGGCCGTAGTCATTGGGCGAGAAAGTGCTGACCTGCGAAGTAATCACCTGCCCGTCGGCTGCGTAGTCTCCCTCGAAGGGCTTGAAGTTTGCCAAGAAGCAGACATCCTCCGAGTCTAGGTCTTCGCTATTCCACGGGAACTTTGTGTTAGTTCGTCCAGCACGCGCTGCGTACTCCCACTCAGCCTCGGTGGGTAGTCTAAACTCTGGTACAATCGCTCCATCGGGAAGGTTCAGCCCCTTGCGGTAATTGTCCGTGCGCCAGTGACAGAAAGCGGTCGCTTGCTCCCACGAGACACCCACCACGGGGTGGTTGTCGTAGCGAGGGTGGTTGAAGTAAGTGCGGGTGTAGATCTCATTCTTAGAGTTGGGGTAGTCGTTGACCCAGACCGTCTCGTCGGGGTAGATCGCTACGATGTAGGTATTGAGGAAGTCGTACTCACTAGCGAGCTGACGTGTGATCGTCTCACGGATCACCTCGCCACGGTCGTTGACGTAAGCCGTGTCCTTAGAGATCATCACTGGCTCCTGGACTCCCTTGCTGGCGCGCACATCCTTTTGTAAGTTGTTGCGGTAGAGTGCTGCTGCGTGGTAGTCGTAGACCTCGTATTTGTAGAGCATTTGCTTAGGATCGAGCTTGCGCTCGCCCGTCACGGGGTTCGTGTAGTAGACGCTCTCCATCGCCTCCAGCTCCTGCTCTAGCGCACGCTTAGGATTGGGTAGCGGCTGAGACCAGTCGAGGTAAGGCTTGACGGGGTCACCATACTTGTCTGTAGTGATCTTGTAGAGCGGGTTACCCCCGTATAGCGGGTCTGCAAGACGCTCACGAACGATCGAGTCACGCACATAGTAGACGAACTGTCGCCACTGCGCATTCGTCACCTCCGTCTGATCCATCCAAAAAGCATCTACCGAGATCGCCCGGTACTCTGCGGGGAGGCCCCATACGGTGTCCGCCTCACGCTCGCCCAGCACGATGTGTCCTTGTGGTATCTGTACCATGCCGTAGGGCGCTGGCTCACTCCACGAGGCGAGTCCCACGCCCACCAGCTCGGCACTCACGCCAGAGCCCCGCTTGGGCGCGCAGCTTACCATGCTCAGCACGGAGATGAAGAGTAAGAGTAGTGCCAAAGCACCTAGTAGGGGCAAGGCTCCCGCTCTGATTCTAGTCCTAAGCCTTTGTACGGAACGGGCGTCATGCGCGCTCTGGGACGGACTGCTGTATGTCGGCAAAGCTTCTTTCATAGCTTCTAAGTTGTTTCAGAGTTCTATTTAATAGTGAGACGTACGGGCTAAAGGAGTCGGATGCTCTTGTAGCTGTTGGTCCCTTTCTTGTGGCTAGACATCGGGAGCGCATAGGTTATCACCAGCTCGTGACTGCCCCAGTTGCCCCTCGCCAACTGACTCGTAGGCATCTCAAAGAGGTAACCCACGTGACACTTGCCAAAGAGCGCTCCCAGCCGTAGCCCCGCCGCTTGCAAAGGTCGGTACATCAGACCAGCCTCCCATCGCTGCGCAAGGCGCACATCTAGGTTGACATCCACCCGCCACGACGTCAAGTTTGTCGAGGCAAATAGTGAGGGGTGCCACGATAATAACGCACCTGCTGGTGTAATATTGTACCCACAGACGGCATTGATATGTATCGGTACCTTCTGATAGTAGAGCCTATCGAGGGTGATGCGCGGCACCGTGAGATGACGCCCCGAGACACCGATGAAGTAGCGAGGCGTGTGCCATAAGACTCCCGCAGAGAGGTCGAAGGTACGTCCCGACACAGGCGTTTGTGGCAGCGAAGGGTCGTTGGGCGTCATTGCCCCTCCGTCTGGTATGTGTGCCTTAGTGCCATCGTATAGGAGGTTGATCATGCCCAGCCCTGTGCCGATAGAGAGGATCTTGTCCCCCTTCCAGCGAAGCTGAAAGGCATACTCCGCTTGTGCCTCTGTACGGGTAAAGAGTCCCGCACGCTGCGCCACGACCACCAGCCCCACACCGTGGTAGCTCTTGCCCCACTGCTGCTCCGTATGAGCCGAGACAAAAAGGTTAGCAGGTGCTCCCTCGATACCGATCCACTGCTGATGATAGGCAGCCGTCAGGAGCAGATCTTTCTGCAGCCCGATCGCTGCCGGGTTGTAGTAGTTCTGCAACCGTCGGTAGTCGGAGAAAAGCGGGTCCACCTGCGCCAGCGAACGCATCGGGAGCCAGCAGGTCACGATAAGTAGACATAGCAGGAGCCTCCCGAAAGACTTACGCCCCCACCTCTCCGCAGCGCATACACCGCCCTCCGACTGGTGCTCTCTTGGCGCAAGCCGTATAGCGCAGATCCGTAGTGGGCGCGTCTCTCTCATCCTAGGTGGTGTGTGGTCATAAGCTCATAGCTATGCAGAGATTCCCCGATTATGAGTCAGGGCCTATAGTAGCGAGTTAGTACTCCTCCTCGTTGAAGAAGAAGTCCTCCTTGCTAGGGTAGTCTGGCCAGATATCCTCGATGGTCTCGTACTCCTCGCCCTCGTCCTCGATCTCCTCGAGGTTTTCGATCACTTCGATGGGCGCGCCTGAGCGCTGAGCATAGTCGATGAGCTCATCTTTGGTAGCAGGCCAGGGAGCATCCTCCAGCTTGGAGGCCAATTCTAACGTCCAGTACATAGTCAGTCTATATCAGTGGTTATATATAATAAGGAGTATCCTATCGGAGAGAACGGCCGTGTCGCTAGATTATTGCACACCTTCGCCGACTCGCCCCATAGCTCATCTCCTACGAGCGTGCAAATATAGACAACCTAGACCACATTTACAACACTTCAGATTACGGGCTCCCGCAAATGTCTCGACTAGCCACGTCCCGTACGTCCGTTGTAGTACGTTACTGCTCGTGAAATTTCGGACAGCGTCCGAGTCACAAATGATATCCACGTGGAAACCCCCAAACCTCCACGTGACTATTTCTTATTCTTCACGTGGACGCGAAACATTTCCTCCGAAGTTTTATTCCGTCCCTCCCTTGGGATTTTTTCGTCCCTCCGTGGGGATCATTTCGTCCCCCCGTGGGGATTTCTAAACCCCTACGGAGGGATTTGAAAATATCCACGTGGATGTTCGCGATTTCCTACGTAGGAATCGAAAAGTTCCTCCGCTGGAACTAAAGAGTTCCTCCGTTGGAACTAAAAAGTTCCAA